>Ga0164318_10003055_pt1 | contig 15756 bp, 12 predicted proteins | sample GuaBasSedimGuay9_FD_113734 | JGI IMG/M metagenome (GOLD analysis project Ga0164318, IMG submission 113734) | Subseafloor sediment microbial communities from Guaymas Basin, Gulf of California, Mexico - Guay9, Core 4571-4, 0-3 cm | ecosystem: Environmental > Aquatic > Marine > Hydrothermal vents...
CCCCAGCGGGTTTTCTGGTTTCTGACAAACACCCGATTGTATGGCAGCCCATGTTTTTCGGAAAGTTCATTAAGCCGGTGAACTAATATCTGTCTGCCTGTTTTCCGGTCGATATTAGTGCTGGCCGGATCGCTTTGACGCCGGGAAGCCGCCTGTTCGATGGCTTTCAGCTTCGGGAGATGTTTTGCGATCCATTGGATCTTTGACCGGGCAAATGTTTCTGCGGATTCAAAGGAAATACCTTTCGGCACGGCCACCCGAACCCCTCGAAACGGCCGAATCGAAAGGTTCATATGCTTTGCCCGGATGCTCTGCTCCAGCAAGACTTCACCGACACCGAAAATAAGTACTTTCTTTTTTTTCATACAATTAAAAATCAGGGATTGACCGCCAGCAGGCTGATTCCCAGCCTTTTTTCCAGACCTTCCACCTTGGCCAGCGCATCATCTGTCAGGATTGCTGAGCTGACATCATGGCAGGAAAATGCCAGCAGGGGGGCATTGATTTCAGTTTCAAGCTGATTGATTTCTTTCAGGTCATTTTCAGATAAATTTAAAAATGAACAGATCATGATTTTCCTCCTTAATTATTACTGGGCTTAATTATTTCCGGAGCGAACATATCAAATTTATCTTGTTTGAACGTATTCATATGAATTACTATAATCAAAACTATAAAAATTACAACACAGGAAAACATCAGGCAATCAAAACAAGTATCCGGAGAACCCAATGAAAAAATCATTCGTCAATATTTTGCTGTTGACCGGTATCCTGTGCGTTGCCGGATGCCAGAGTCTCGATCATTTTTTCCAGAAACCCACGGTCACTTTCAATTCCATCAAAATAAAAGATATGTCCATTCAAGATGCAACAGCCGTCTTTTATTTTGATGTCAGCAATCCAAATATAGTGGGCGGCACACTCAGCCACCTGACCTATGACCTGGCCGTTAATCAAAAATCAGTTGCCCGCGGAGCTGTAGACAAAGGCCTCCATATTCCTGCCAAAGGCTTTAAAACTGTTGAACTACCTGTATCAATTAATTATTTCGACATCATTGATTCTTTAAGCAACATCGCCACAACAAAAAAAATCGCCTATGATCTGACCGGAACAGTTAACCTAATGGGATTCAACCTGCCCTACCATACCAGCGGGGATTTCCCTTTGCCTGAACTGCCCGGTATCATAGTAAAAAAAATAAATGTGCATAATTTGTCATGGATGGGCGCTGCGCTTGACGTTGTGCTTGAACTGGAAAACAACAATTCATTTGGTGTGAATTTAAACAGGCTCGAATACAATATTTCCGTGGGGGGCAAATCGTTGATAAACGGAAAATCTCAAAACGGAACACCGATTCCTCAAAGCGGAAAAACAACAATGAATATTCCGCTTGATATCAATTTTATCCGGCTGGGAAAATCCGCTTTTGATTTGTTGTCCAAAAAATCAAGCGAATATAAAATAAACGGTGAAATGATATTTGAGGTACCCGGCGGCGAAAAACGATTTCCTTTCAGCAATGCCGGAACTGTTCCCCTGATCAAATAAAACCGAGCAAAAACGTGGAAAAAACAAAAAAAGCCCCTTTCCAGGTCTTGCGTTGATTAAATGCCTGCCCGGTTCTCCCTGCAATCAGTTTGATGGAATTGGGTTATAACATCACGCTCCTTATCATCAACAACGAGAAAATGGATGTGGTTTGATGTAACGGTATAATTCAGTATTACCAAACCATAGCGTTTCTTTGCTTCAAAAAGCCATTGGATCCACCGTTGCCGATCCTTTGCAAACTTGAGTAAATACTCTCTCTTGTGGCATCGATGCGTGATGTGCCATATCTGACCCGGTATGTAGTGCCTTTTTGCTCTTGCCATCACTATAATGCTGTTTTTGACCCCCAAAAGTGCAATATAGCACCGATATAAGGGGCGGATTTGTATTTATATTATATGTTTTTAATTAGTTAGCTTGGCCCGACCCCATTTCCCAATGCTAATCAGCCACGCGGCTTTTTGCGTCGGAGTGCATTTGCCTTGTTAGATGATTCTCGCATTGTCTGCCTGAAAGCCGATTTCCCAAAAATACATGTCAACTAATTTCATGGGAGGGTAGCAAATGCCACTTTTCTCATGAATAGATTTCTTCGCTTTGAGGAATTCTGCTTCATTATATTTGTAGTATGTTGTGACAGCCTTAAGGTTTTTTTTGCTAAGGTTAGAATAACTGATGCCAGACTTTCTCATGCCATCAATGAAATAACGATCATACGCTGGGATACAACCCAAAGCTCCAAGCATAATTTTCGTTACAAGAGTATCAGTAGCATTAACAAGTTTTTCTTCTCCATTGACTGTGTTTACATTTTCTCTGTACCAATTTTTAATCCATACAGTAAGACCGATAATTTTGTCTATATCTGCATCATTTATTGTCGAAAATTCTAACTGCTGTAACTCGCTATTCTCAAGCAGTGTTTCTACAACGTCTTTATGAATTCGATAATCTTTCCATAATAGAAAGCTTGAACCTCGATACATGCCCCAACTAGCCAAGTAGAACGATAAATGCAAACATGCTGTATCAATATCCTTTGTTGCTCTACCTCCCGTAAAATATGAATAGCAATGTTCCCAAGATTTATACCTATGGTTTTCATCTGCAAATAACAGACTATAAAAATTCGTTACCTTTTCATATATATCGCTATCCATGTGGTTACTTTCTCATCTAACAATTATTCGGCTGCCTAAGTGAATCGTAAAAACCGTCTTTTAAACAATAGTTTTGACGCAAGTCATTTATTTTGCGGGAACCCCATACGCCTGTAAAATTCAGGAGATTTATTTTCATCATACGAAGGACATTCTTTAAGAATTTCGATGGTTGCCTGCTTTTTCAGCGGCCACTCTTTTGATTTCTTTGCATAGATAAAATCATTACTTAAATTGGCATAACATGAACACCCCGGTTTACAGAAATTTTTACTTGTTTCCGCCCAGATTTCGCGAATGGATTGTTCATGAATATTTCCAAAAGAAAGCATGGTAAAATCACAGGGACAAACATTTCCCTGGGAATCAATAAACATATAGTTAAAACCGGCCCCGCACCCATAATACTGCTCGCTTTCAAAAAAATCATAGGCAAAAACACCAGGATATCCTTTTGTCTTTGTGCATTTCTTCTGAATTTCAAAAATGGTTTTAACATTTTCAGCAGACAATTGCGCTTCAGGCTTTGTTGTGAGCTTTCCGCTTAATATCGGGGAGGTAAGCCGCATGTCATTAATCCCAAGGTCCTTAAAAAAATCAATCACCTTGAAAATCTCCGGCCGGTTGCTGACCAGTGCTTTGTCCGGAACAAAGGAAACCGCAACATAAAAGCCTTTATCCTGAAACAGTTTGATGGCATTTAAGGCATAGTCATAGATCCCTTGTGTTCTTCTTCCTTTGTCATGGATTTCAGCCGTATAGTGATCCAGGCTGATCACAGGTATTTGCAGGCCTGCCGCTTTTAACCGTTTCACTCGTTCTTTGGTCAGCTTATAGCCTGTCGTAAACATAATCGGCATGGATCGTTCATCAACCGATGCAATAATTTCTTCCAGGTCATCGCGTAACAATGGTTCTCCTCCGGTAAACCCAATAACGCTTACGCCTAAATCCTGAACTTCGGATATGGCTTTTTTGATCTGATCCAGTGAGAGAATATCTTTTTGGGATCTGTCGGAAAAAGAACAATGCCAGCAGTTACACGGACATTGCGGGGTAACGGCGAAATTGGTTACCACCGGGTAGGGATTTCCGGATGTTATGGAGACAACACCTTTAAGAAAACGATCATATGCCACCGATGGGAAAAACGGCGTAAACGTATTTGTAAAAATTTTATTCCCGATTTTTGTCAGCTTGCTTTCCTTTGAAACGTATTTCATGGCAAGCTTCTGTTTTATGCTAAGGGGTGAGAGTTCTTTGTTCATGCCCATTTTAAGGTCTGTTACAAGTCTTTTAATTCCATAAAGCTGCGTTCCGTTATGTTTTCTCATTTACCTCTCTCCCGATTATTATTTTTGCACGACAAGAATTATAGGTGACACTTTCGATTACCGCCTTCTCCGAAACTTTGTGCGTCCACCCTTTTCCCCTTTCTTAGACCGGGTCTGCACACGCAGTTCCCCGCCCCCCGGCGGCAAAATTTTCTTGTCTTCGGAAGCGACAAAGATAAAACGGGACTGGGTTTTACTTCCCGGATAAGCTGGCACCCGGAACCGGGTGACATAAAAACCGCAAGTCATTAAAAGTTTCTCAAATTTTTTATTCGGTTCTGCCGACCACACCGCCAGAACACCCCGCTTGCGCAATGCCTGACTACAGGCCTGAATGCCTTCCTGACTGTACAGACGTCGGTTCCCTGAATCGGTCATCGCCGCAGGACCATTATCTATATCCAACAGGATCACATCGAATTTGCTCTTGGAACGTAAAATCAGTGCTACAATGTCCCCCGGCTGAACATCCACCCGATCGTCTTTCAACGGATGTTCATTGAGCTGACCGAAGAACTCACGATTCCATTTGATCACCGTATCCAGAATTTCCCCCACTACCACTTTCGCCTGAGGACTGATCATGTCAAGCGTCTGGCGCAGGGTATAGCCCATACCCATTCCGCCGATAAGAATACTGGCCGACTTGCGGTCAGCCAGATGCGCACAGCCAAGCCGGGCCAGCGCCAATTCCGACTCATGATGCAGACTGTTCATCAATTCCTGACCTTTGATATTGATCGAGAAATTGCGGTCATGCTGAAAAAGTTCCATCTCACCGCCGTCCGGAGTTTGGGCGGTGGCTATCCGAATTCTTGGTTTCATAATAGTATCCTAATTTTATTATCGGCAGAGACCCGGAATCTGTTTCCAGTTGCCAACAGACATCGCCTGCTCTCTTTCTTTCGGGTTCATTGCTGCCGCGATCCATGACTCCATGGAATTTGCGACCAATCTTCCTCACCGGGTGCGAAACATGAAATACCATTTTCCCCCAACAGGTCAATCGAAACCTGCAATCGTTTTTCGGTTAAAGCCGAAAATTTCGGTGCGGACGGCAGATTCAGCCATTCTCGCTTAGCGTCCCCCATATTATGATACGGCACCAGCGTAAGGTACGAAATGCCGATGTTTTTAAGGAATTGTGCCCAACCGGTCAGATGTTTGGTTGTATCGGTAACCGTTGGGATCAATGGCAGGCGCGGCCAAATGGCGCGACCGGTTCCGGCTGAGGCGAAAGCGGCCAGACGGGTAAGATTTTGCTTAATCTTTGTATTGGACTTGCCACAAAATCTAAGATGTTCCGTTTCATCATAGAGATTTATATCAAACAGCACCAGATCGATATCAGATAAAAACTGTATATCTACTTGCGGATCAAAAAACCCGCAGGTTTCCAAGGCCGTATGGATTCCTTCTTCATGGAGACATTTTGACAGTTGCCCGACAAACTCCGAAAAAAGAGTCGGTTCACCACCGGAGAAGGTCACCCCGCCCCCGGTATTTTTCATGTACGGAAACTCCGGACGCAGTTCTTCGAAAACAGAGTCAATCGTGGTGTATTTACCGAAACATACCATCGCTCTGGACGGACAATTTTCAACACACGTAAAACAGCCATCACATTTTTGAGTGTCCCGAATACCGGGCGCTGAAATGGCCTTTTGCGGGCACGTATTGACACAGGTTCTGCAATCAATACAAAGATGCGCTTTAAATGCAAGCTCCGGCGCCGTGCGCCATGATTCGGGATTCTGGCACCAGACGCATCGCAGGGGGCAGCCTTTAAAAAAAACAATACTGCGGACACCGGGACCGTCATGCAGACAAAAATGCTGGATGGAAAAAATCGCCGGATCTTTTGCGTTCACCATATCACCCGATTCCATGAGCGGTCCGCTCAATGATTTCATCCTTAACATCGGGCTGAAGATCGTTGAAATACGCGCAGTATCCGGCCACCCGGACCACCAGGCCGGGATGGGCGTTTGGGTCCTGTCGGGCCTCGCGCAGCGTGTCTGCGTCCAGCACATTGATCTGAGCCTGCATGCCGCCCTGTTCAAAATACGCACGAAAAATGCCGGACAACGCTTTTTTCCCGGTTTTACCGGCAACGCTTTTTTTATCAAATTTCATATTTACGGCGCAACAATTTGCCCATTTATGGCTGTCCAGGGACGCGGCGGATCGTAAAACCGCGGTGGGGCCGCACTGATCCAGGCCATCAATGGGCGATAATCCGTTGGAAAGTCGCATACCGGCCAGGCGGCCATTGGGAAGTGCGCCGATTTTTCTGCCAAACCCGATATGGCAAGTCATGGAATAAATCCCGGGCACATATTTACCGCCCCGGGTATTTTTATGAGACAAGATGACATCAGAATAAATATCTGCGGCCAACTGGGTCATACGGTCAACTTCACTGATGCCATTGCCGAAATGGGGAAACTTATTGACCAGTTCCTGCCGCAAAACTTCATGACTGGCGAAATTATTTTTCAAAATATCCGCTAATTGCGACAAAGACAGCCGCTGTTCATCAAACACCAGCCGCTTGATGGCATATAAAGAATCACCGGCATCAGCCAGGCCTGCCACCTGAATGGAGGTCAGGTCATAAAGGCCGCCGCCCCAGGTCACATCTTTTCCCTTATCCAGACATCCCTCAGTAACAATGGAATTAATAAGGGTGGGACGAACCGTCCGGTAAGTTTTTTCCAGCCATGAAATCACTTTAACCATCTCATTAACCGCATCATTAACCTGCGCCCGAAATGCAGCCACCACATCCTCAAATTTTTTCATTTGTGCGACCGGGGGTGTGACCGCACCAAACCGCTTTGACAGCGGATGCCATCCCAAAAACCGTCGGCCTTCATTTAACGCCAGTTCCAGACAAATAGGGAGATTAAACAAACAGGCATCCGACGAATTATAAGTCCGACCCTGGCTGGCCATCTCCACGCACCCGATCACTGCGTAATCTCTGGCATGTTCGGTACTCATCCCGGCGGATTCAAGCGCCTTTACCACGGCCGGATCTCCGAAAAATGATGGCTTACCGCATCCGAGCTGAACAATTTCAACCGCTTTTTCCAGAAACCATGCCGGTGTATTTTCGTGAACCCGCACATGCAGTGCCGGTTCCCGGGTCCGAATCTGTGCAAATGCATCAAGTACAAGGCCTGACAGTTCATTGGTCACATCATTTCCGTCCGTGTCCGTCCCGCCCACGGTGATCCCCTGGGCAACAGCATTGCCGCTAAAGTACTGGTCGATTCGCTCCGAATAAAGCGGCATGGTTTCACAGGTTTTCAACTGAAATGAGGCCATGATTTCAGCAGCCTTTTCCGAAGTCAATTCCCCGTTTTCTATTTCCCGGAAATACAAAGGATAAAGGATCTGATCCAGGCGACCGAAAGACATCCCCTGCTCAAAATCTTCCTGGATCATAGCCATATGGATCAGCCAGCAGGATTGAAGTCCTTCCAAAAACGTCCGGGCCGGGTGATACGGCACATGCCGGCAGGCGGCGGCCGATATCTTGAGTTCGCTGCGGCGTTCTTCCGTGATCCCTGGTTCTTCCGCTTTTGCTTCTGCTGCATCCGCGAGATTCGCCGCCATTTGACGGATACCCGCGATAATAATACGCACAGACTTGAAAAAGGCTTTTTGGTCTGAAGAAAGCGGCGGCCCGTCTTCCAGTGTTTGGGCATCCAGACATTTTTTTGCTATCATATCCGAACGAACCAGCCCGTTATGCACCATATCCTTATAATTTCCTACCTGATGACCAATGCCGGCTTCTTCGGTGATAAAATATCGTTTGGCTGTAAAAAAATCCAGAAAATGAGACAACCGGCCGGGGCGAAGCAGGGTTTTCCCGCCCACACTGGTCAGACTGGTTTTAATTCCGATCCCGACCAGCTGTATTTTTTCCCGGGGTGTGAGATATATGGGAATCTGACGTTTTTCCAGGCGGAAAAGGTCTTCTAAAATATTAATTGACCCACCTTCGGGGTAATAATTGCCGGCCACTCGTTTGGACGTCATGTTCCCTATAATCAGCTCGTTTTCATATATTTTCGGCAGCCTGTAAGAAAGGATATAGGCAATGGCCATGGCCCGCCGGATCAGCGGATGGGCGGTTTTTGCCTGTCGGCCCTGCCGGGACTTTTTAAATTTTTCCAGCAGTATGGGACGCTCCAGGCAGATAGAATACCGGGTATTTAACAGTTCGTCCCGGATGGCGGCGATACGCATGGTCGGGACGGTAAGAGAAAGGTTTTGCTCTGACAATTCGACTTTTTCCGGGTGCTTTACAACCACTTGGGCAAATGAAGGATTCATCGGGCTGTGCGCCTCCTTGTTTTTCCTGCTTCCGTTCAATTTTAACGGCTTTGTAAAACGCTATGGTCACTGTATCAAAAAACGACTTCCATAGTAGGCCGGGTTTCTTACCCGGCGATAGGCATGACATGTTCATTTGTCGGGAAAGAATCCCGACCTACGATTTTGACCGATCAGCAATGAAGTTATTTGGACGCCAAACTTCTAAACCCAGATTATAAAAAAACACCCTGCCTGTCAAATTAATAAACATTTGAAATTAATTCAGAATGAAACCAGACACAGACCCTTACCGTTTAACCCAATTGAATCGCTTTTTCAGGACAAAGCTCCTGACAGCAGAAACAAGTGATGCAGGTGTCGGCATCCACTTCCGGAAAATCACTGATCATTGTCAGAGCCGACACCGGACACTGGTCCACGCAGGTGCCGCAGCCTGTGCAAAGGCTTTGATCCGCCTGCGGCCGAAATGAAATTTTACTGGCAAGCATATCCTGAATGGACGAATTTCCCATGATCGCTTCACCGCCCAGAGGGGGGAGTTTGAAATTTTCAATTTTCTCCAGGTTGCCGATAATATTTATGCTATCTAAATCATAATCACCCAGACCGTCTTGTTTTGCTTTTTGCAAAAATCGCAAGCGCGACGGATCACATCCCATCATGGTCGCCACCACAGCATCCATGGCCACGGCATTGTCTGCGGCCAGAATCAGACCGATATCCCGCAAATCAGGAGATGACGGGCCGTTGCCCTCCATACCGACCACGGCATCCATGATAAACAGATCCGGTACCCGAATCTTAAACACGTCCACCACCACTTCCTGAAACCGGGCGGGACTTCCTGCCATTTTGTGAAGAAGGGCTTTTTGGGCGCCGCACAAAAATCCGTAGCTGTTTTTTATAGCACCGGATATCACTGTTAGCCCATGGGTTTTAAATCGCGGCAGACTGATAAGGATGTCGGCTTCTGTAACAATTCTGGAAACACTCGCCGAAGACATAAAATCCGGATTAAAGCGAACATTGACCGGATCATTGCCGATATTTTGATAATACCCTTTGGCGGCTACCATAAGCCCGGTTGTTTCAAAACATTCCTCATTGGCCCCATAGCTAGCCACCCCGGGATTATCCCCCACAACAATGGCTGCCGGGTTCAGGGTTTCCACTTTTTCCACCACCGCCCGGAGCACAGACGGATGGGTGACGATGGCTTCATCCGCGTTGGAAGTTCTTAAGGCATTGGGTTTGATCAGAACTGTTTTACCGGATAGATTATCCGGAAATATTTCAAAGGCCCGGTCAACGGCTGGACGAACGGTATCATAGGTGGCCGGGTGAATTAGTACATTTTTCATATCTTCTCTCTATTAAAATTTTGCTATCGCAATGGATGCCTGTTCAAATTCCTAACAATAATGCCGCGTTTTCATAAAAAATGCGGTTTTCAAGGGTGGCAGTGGCATGTCTGGCCCGTGATGCCCGGGTAACCAGTATATAGATTTTTTTATACCGCCATTGATCCATCGCATCGGAAATGCCAGTATATAAAAGAGTTTCTGAAAGAGAAATAACATCAAAGAAAATTTTTCCCCGGACATTTTTTTGATCAATTAATTCTCCACCGTTTGGATAAAGAACATCGCCCAGATGGGTATGAATATCGATGATCATAGGATCTCCCGTGAATATGATCACTTATAATAAAGCCGATCCTCCAGCCTCATAAACCCATGAATGGCAAGTGAAGCAGTTTGTGTAATCAGGCCCGGCGGCAAGGGAATTATCTTTCGGCCCACAAAAAACATATCCGTACGCGATGTTCTTTGACCGGTGATCATTTCCGCAATGGTCAAGCCATTGTATGTGGTCAAAGAAACCCCGTGTCCGAGACATCCCAGGGAAAAGATCGCTTTTTTATCGTCTCCTAGGTATCCGATTGCCGGAGCCATATCCAGTGTCACCGAAACCGGGCCGCCCCAGCGATGGGTAAACCGGATTCCTTTTAACTGGGGAAAAATTTCGATCACATGCTGTTCCAGGTGGGAAAATATCTTATTATTTAAATCGATGGTTAAATCATTGCCGTATGTAAAGGCAACATCCCCCCCACCCATAACGATCCGGTTGTCTTTTGTCAGGCGGTAATAATGAATCAAATCCCGCGCATCTTCCACACCAGCCCGACACTGCCATCCGATACTGTCCATCTGCGCGTCTGTCAACGGTTCAGACATAACAATATAGGTAAAAACAGGCCTTTGCAAAGATTTGAGTTGTGAAAACAGGATGGAGTAAGCATTGGTGGCAAAAACCAGGTACTCGGACTGAATTTCTCCGTTTTCCGTTTTCACCGTATACCCGGATGACCCGTTTTTTGAAAAACCGGTCACCGGTGAATTTTCATAAATAGTCACTCCCCGGGCTTCCGCCAGGTCTTTCATCCCCCGGGCCAGTTTTGCCGGGTTAATAATCCCGCAACGGGGCTCAAACCAACCCAGTTTATAGAAATCCGTATTAAATTCTTCGACCAGCCGCGCCCGATCCCAACGCTCAATGCCGGTCGACCCCCACTTTTCAATAATCTTAAAATCATGTTCCACCCGCTTCACCTGCCCCTTGCTGGTTCCCACCAGGAGGTATCCGCTGCGTTCATAATCACAATCAATCCGGTTTTGCGTGATAACCTCATGCAGGTAATCCACCGCTTCTTCCATATATCCGTGGGCGGCCCTTGCCTTTTCATCATTAAACCGGAATTTGGTAATCCCTTTGGTCAGCCCGAACAGGGTCATGGAAAACCCGCCGTTTCTGCCGGAAGCCCCATAACTGCAGACATCGGATTCGATGACACGCACATCGATATCCGGCTTTAACTGTTTGAGATGGTACCCCACGGACAACCCGGTATACCCGCCGCCGATCACCACCACATCGGCTTTGTCCTTTCCGGTCAGTTCCGGGTTGGGAGTGATGGTTTTGGGTAGAGACTCCAGCCACCAGCTTTTTGATTGATAATCGGTTGATTGGTAATCGGTCCTTTGATAATCGGTCATGGGGGCACCTCCATAATTTAAAAAGATCAACTTCCAGCATCAAACATTCAACGTTCAATGCTTGATGGCTTCGTAAAAAGTCCAAATTCTTTGCCATCGAAATCCGACTTTTTACGAGTTTATCAATGCTTACCTTTTGGGATTTCTTCAAACTCTGAAAAATACGAATCACCACTGCTGGAATCGCGGATTAAGCTCGACTGAACCCATCCAGGTTGCGCTTGATATGGTCGAATATCATCTTTTCGGTAGATTTTAAAACACCTGAGGTTCTCGCATGGGCTTGAAAACCATTTGCGGCATCAGCGACCTGTTCAACGATATGATCCATCTTTTTTTTCTTTATGCCGTGCTTTTCCCCCAGTTTATAGACGTGGACTTTGGTCGGCGCCTTTCCTTCACCTGAAATCGTCATGGAGTGTTCGCCGCCCGGACCGGAAGCATACATCAGATCGTATGCCGGTGACAAAGACCATTCACCCTGATGGTTCAATAAGAACGAAAAATTTTTGACATGGTCATCCCGGTTATTGGTAAAAATATTAAAAACCATTTGCCTGAATGCACGGATCAAATCCTGATAATTTTTGGTTAAGTTGGTTACCAGCCTGAAAAAATGATCATAGTCCTGAGATGGAATTCTGAAATCAGAGTGAATCAGATTTCCAAACGTATGAATATGAAAACGGGTATTGCCCTTTCGGTCAAATCGTTTAATGCCGAAAAAGTGACCCCCTTCCGAAGTATTAAAAAGATGTGTTTCGGGCATCTTTATGCCGGCATCCCGCGCCATCAAAGAATAAGCATATTCAAGAGGTCCTGCATCCGGAAAATCATTAACGGCAGGAAATTTAATCATCCAGTGTTCAAAACCTTCCGGCAGATCCGTTTCTCCGGAAATTATCTTATTATTGAAAACACCCACAAGTACTTTTGGCCGGGCCCCGCCAGGGCTGCCGCCGGCATTCATCAACTGGGGAAGGACGTCATCCGTATTGCCGGCAAGAATGTCTTTTGACTGCATTGCCAGATTGTGTAAATCAAACGGCGTGTTATCACTGGATTTAATATCTAAGGCAGGTTCATATATCAGAGCGCCCATGGTATTCTCGCCCAGAAACGCCAGCCGGTCTAAAACAGATAATTCACCGATGTCATATCCCTGCTTTCTCAGAAATCGATCCATTAACATCAACCCCCAACCATCCGGCAGCGAGTCGTCAAACAGGCCAAAGATTGGGCCAAAATCCCTGTCTTTGTGTTCAAAAATATCCAATCGGAGGGGAAGCTTATAAGGGGACAGCCACAGATTTTTAGCAAGAAAATCATGGTCATATTGAAAATAGAGCCGATGATTCTCCTCTGCAAGCTGCCCCACGCGGATGCTTGTTTTTTGATCGAATCGCAACAGAACATTTAATCGAATCAAATTGAGCCTCTTTTGGGGAGTTTCCGGTTCCGCGTTTCGAGATCGTCAATAGACGTAACTGCCGGCGGGTGAAGTAGTTTGTCCATTTCATCAAGTCTGCCAAGTGCAGACATCAACTTTAAAAAATTTTCAAGAGATATCCTCGCAGTCTGCTCAAATCGTCGAAGGCTGGACTCTGAAACCCCGGATCTTTCGGCCAGGGTCGAACGCTTCCATTTTTTTTGGAGACGTAACTCTTTTAATCGCTTTGCCAGTGTATATGCGATTTCACCGGTGGTTTTTAATTCAAATCTCATACGCCTTATAAAAATAATATATGGTTTATAGTAGTCTATTTAATATCATAAAATATAATATATTGTCAATAAAACACAAAATGAATGCCAAGGGCCGCATTTAAGTCATCCCATAAAAACAATTTGCTTTGCATCCATCGAAGACGTTTCCCATTTTGCGAGACAATATTTGTCACCTTTATTTAACCTACCAACTTCTTGACATTAGTGTATCTAATAAGTAATTTCAGTACTTAGAAGCCATTTTGAAAATCAACCGATCCGACAACCACTAACTCCAGTCAGGTTAATATAATATGAGTCGAAAAAAAAAGATCGCCATCATTGCCGGTGCTGTCCTTATCATCTATTCTCTGATCGGATTTATTGCCGTCCCTTTGATACTGGAATCCGTTCTGCCCGATAAATTATCCGAGGCATTAAACCGGCCGGTCAACATTGAGAATATCCGTTTAAATCCCTTTGCACTGACTGCCGCTGTCGAAGGGCTGGAGATTAAGGACAAAAATTCGACCGACCCGTTTGTCTCCTTTGATGAACTATTTGTAAATATTCAAACCCTGTCATTATTTAAACTGGGACTGGTGGTCAAGGAAGTACGGCTTAAAAAACCACATATCAGTCTTGCCCGGATATCTGAAACCGAGTTTAGCTTCTCTGACCTGATCCCTGAAAAAAACCCCGAACAACAACCAGAGTCAAAAACCGAGGCTCCTGAAGCAGACAGCAAACCGTTTCATTTCTCTATTTCGAATATCACTATCATTGACGGCAATATTTCGTTTGAAGATAAACCCGAACAAAAACAGCATGTTTTTTCCTCAATCAATCTCACCCTGCCACTGGTTTCTAATTTTGAAAAATCGATTGATACATACGAAAAACCCCGGCTCACTGGAGATTTCAATCACGCCGGGATTTCCATTGACGTGAAAACCAAGCCCTTTAAAAAAACCCTGGAAACCAATATCCATCTCCGGATCTCAGATGTTATAATTCCCTATTACTTCACCTATGTGCCGAAAAACATGGTCGGTTTTGAAATCACCCACGGCCGCCTGAACGTTGACACCCGGATTTCATTCCTGCAAAAACCAGATGCACCGGAAGTAACGGTTGAAGGCACTATCGGACTTGCCGACCTTGAAATGACAGAAAAAAACGGCAACAAACTTTTCACTCTGCCGGGCATGCAGATTAATGTGGCGCCTTGTCGCCCGATGGAACAGCAGTTAAAAATAGCGTCTGTTAAGATTCAATCTCCTGAGCTGTCCGTATTCCGAAACCGCGACGGCATTATCAATTTAACAACACTTGGCCCAAAGCCAGCAACACCGTCAGAAACGCTGGAAAAAATACCTGAAGCCGCGCAGACCGAATCAACACCGGATGATAACCCGCCGGAAAATCCGTTTCAACTCGAAATATCCGAGTTTCTACTGGATTCCGGTAAGATTTTATTTACAGACGATGCAGCAACACCCTCTGCCGCAAAAAAACCGGATGCCAAACCGATTCAAATGTCTATCAATGACCTGATGGTTAAAATATCCCAATTTTCAACGGCACCGGAAAAAACTGCTGAATATGATATTCATGCCAAAATCAACAAAGAAGCCGACATTTCGGCAACCGGCCAATTGGGCATCACCCCGTTTTCCCTTGAAAGTGATTTTTCCCTGGCGGATTTAAAACTTGCCTGGGGCCAGCCGTATATTCCTAAAAACATACAGTTGGTAATTGCCGGCGGCAAATTCGTCACTGCCGGTCATGCCGCCGTCCACACCACACCGGAAGGGGGTTTCAATACAACGATTACGGGGAAAGCCGCCATCAATGAATTTAATGCCATAGATCCGAATCAGAAAGAAGCGTTTGTTTCATGGAAGACATTTTCATTGGATGGCATTGATGTGTCCACAAACCCGTTAAGAATCAATACCGATAAAATTCTGCTGAAAAATTTTAAGAACCAGTTTATTATCTTTAACAACGGGGCGTCCAATATAGATAAGATTTTTGTCAAATCTGATGCTGATCAAAATCCCTCTGAACCGGATACACCGGAAAGCCAGAAAAAAACTGAGGGTGTGCCGGTTAACATCGGCGAAATCCTTTTGGATAATTTTGATTTTACGTTCATCGACAAAAATATCAAACCCCACTTTTCCACTCGATTGAACCTGTCTGAATTACGATTAACCGGATTAACATCCGAAGATTTCCAGGCCGCTGACCTGAAAGCGGAAGGTAAAATCGACGAATATGCACCGATAAAAATAGAAGGGTCTGTCAACCCCTTGAAAGAAGACCTGTTTCTCGACGTGACCTACAGCCTCTCCAACATGGAGCTCAGCCCTCTGTCACCGTATACGGGCAAATATATCGGCCGGGCTATTGAAAAAGGCAAGCTCAGCACAGATATCGTATATAAGATAGACAAAAAAGAAATCAACGCGCAAAACCGGGTATTACTGGATCAATTTACATTGGGCCAGGATGTTGACAGCGAAGATGCCCTCAGCCTGCCGGTGGGACTTGCAATATCACTGCTCAAAGATAGAAA
>Ga0164318_10003056_pt1 | contig 15755 bp, 12 predicted proteins | sample GuaBasSedimGuay9_FD_113734 | JGI IMG/M metagenome (GOLD analysis project Ga0164318, IMG submission 113734) | Subseafloor sediment microbial communities from Guaymas Basin, Gulf of California, Mexico - Guay9, Core 4571-4, 0-3 cm | ecosystem: Environmental > Aquatic > Marine > Hydrothermal vents...
ATTCGCGTCATTTTTACTTTTTCCCGGCAAAATCCCAACTGTTTGGCCGCCTGCCTCTTTTGCGCCTTTTGCCGCGTACTCCATTACGCCTGTTAAGCCTCCGCAAATTAAAATCGCGCCAAAACCGGCAATTATTTTTCCTGCCTCCAACGCAAGTTCAGCTGTCCTTTGATCAGCCTTATGCCCCCCAATCACAGAAATTAAAATTTTATCCATTTTTTCTACCCTCCATTGTTTTTATCAATATCAGGGCGGGAAAACCCCACCCCTACGGAAACAATTCCTTATATATTAAATTAAAAAATTCTCAATTCATCATTCTCAATTTTTACATCAAAGTCAATTCTTTTTTTAATTGTCAATTGATATTGTGAATTGCCAATATTTACCACCCCACTACACTGCCTGCTCCAGATAAAAATTATGTTCCTCCATATACATATCTATCCCATTACCCATATCCTGAGTTTTAACTTCCTGCATATGTTTTCCAACCTGCTCTTTTAAAAATTGAAAAACTTCTAAAATTTCAGGTTCAGACAAACCTGTATTTTCTGCAATAAATTCAGGAGTTAAATCAGATTGGCCCCTTTCATAAAATTTTAATATCTTTTCTACTTTTAACAAAGTATCTCCTGCTAAATCGGACAACACATTGTTAAAAATATCTAAACGTTGTTTTTTCCATTTTTTTTCTAATGCAACTTTTTGTTTCTCTTCTTTTTTAATCAATGCAGCTTCAAGGCCATCACCATTATTACCTACAACTCTTACTTTTCTTGTCTGACCATTTGTACGCTTTTTACCATTTCTATCGCTGTATGTTATCGGCTCATAAAAAGACTCTTCATCCCAATCTAATTGCGTAAACAAAATCCTTACTCCTTTATAACGCTGTTTCCACACCTCAGCAGCATCTCTTAACCGCTTGTTGGAACTATTTTGCAAAACATAATCCATTACTCCATATTCATAAATTTTACCGCCATATTCTGTTAACTTACGAAAAGAACTAATCGTCCCTTCTTTATTCTTAAAAAAGAAAGTAACTATTTCTTTTTTATTTGGAATACTTAAAGCTTTTTCGTTGCATTTAAAATAATACTCAAGATATCCTACTATAGCCATAAATCTATCTATTTTTGTTTCCCATAAAGCTAACAACTTTAACTTTTCATCTTCTGTATGATCGATCAAATACGACAGAACTCCATGTTTATAATGCAAAGCATTATAATCACACTCACGATAATACCTGCCGTTAACAATGGTCTCTCGTGTGACTCCAAAAAAATCAGCTGTCTCATCTTGTTTTGAAAAATAACTCTTTCCAGAATAAATATATTCAATCGCTCCTGCTACAGCCATAAATCTATGCCTATATGTTTTTGTTTCCCATAATGCTAATAATTTTAATTTTTCATTTTCTGTATGCTCAATCAAATATGACAACACTCCATATTGATAATACTCGCCATTATAATTATATTCATGACAATACCTGCCTTTCTCAAACGTATTTTTTGTAACCCCTAACAAATCAATTAGTTCGTGCCGTTTTGGAAAACGTTTTTTAGCAAAATATAAATATTCCATTGCTCCTGCAACAGCCTTAAATCTATGTATTTTCGTTTCCCATAAGGCTAACAACTTTAACTTATTATTTTCTGTATGCTCTATCAAATATGACAGCGCTCCATATTGATAATGCTCGCCATTATAATCACATTCATCATAATACTTGCCTTCACTTACAGCCTGTCTTCTAACTCCGAACAAAGCAGCCATTTCGCGTTGTTTCGGCAAACGCCCGGTAACAAAATATAGGTATTCATTCGCTTCTACTACCGCCTTAAATGGATCATTTTTCCAGGCTAATTTCCAATTCTTTTTTCCATAAAATATTTCCTTTACCCCTGCATCAGGAATAATTATTCTCGGGGCTAACATAAATTCAGATTCCTGCCCTAAACTAATATTTGTTAAGGCAAAGCTTTGAATAAATAAGATTAGGCTTATAATAAAAATTGTTTTAACTCTTTTATGTTTTAACATTTAAAAAAACATCTCCCAAACAGCTTTATAGGACAATTATCTTCACGTTACAAAAGGTCATTAAAACACCAGTCACAAAATTATAAATTAGATTCCCGCTAAAAGATTGCGGGAATGACAAAAAAAGATAATGATAATAAATTGGGCAGGGTTGACAATAATATGCTCTGCGATGTCATTCCCACAATCTTGTGACGGGAATCTACTACAATTTAGTAATCATTTACGATTAAATCCCTTCCCCCCATCCACCGCGGGAGTGGCGGGAAATTTATAACGAAAAATTCACATTCTATTGCAACGCTTTCTTAATTGCAGACTTAACAAATTCAAGGTCATCAATTTTACACTGCTGTACTAAAAATGATTTTATCTCAGCAACTTGCTTATTTTTTAAAATTTCAGACATTTGTTTCAAACAATGCTGTGTGCCCAGTCCGCTGCCATAAGTAGCAAATAATAAAATCTGTTTATTTTTAATATTTGTGCATTTTTGTAAATAAATCCGCGCACAAGGAGCGGGAGCGAATGCCCACACCGGCGTACCAACAGCAATTAAATCATATTCTGATAAATCATATTTTAAACCGTGCTTTAACAAAGCCGGCTTTTTAAATAAAGCACGACTGGCTTGAGTTAAAAACGCGTCTGATTCATCTAAGCACTTAAGCTCTAAAAAATCCGTTTCAAATTTATTTTTAAGCTCTGATTTTAAAATTTCTGCCACAGCCTTTGTATTACCAGAATACGAATAAAAAACCACTATCGCCTTACTCATTATTTCCCCCCCCCATTTTATAAATTAGACGAATTTATCCGTCATTGTTGTTTTATCGGATTTTCATTAACTACATTCCGATAAAACAATCCCACAGCTTCAAAAGCGCCGTTAAAAAAATCTCTTCCTTTCCACCTACGGCTTTCAATAGCTGCCAAAGTAAATTCTTTTATTTCTGCTAATTTTTTTTTGTCTATAACATAGCTTTGTACTTGTTTATTCTGTTTTTCTGTTAAAACAAATAATTTACTTTGTAAATTATTTTGTTCTTCCTGTACTTTATTTAAATTTAGGGATAATTCTTCTTTTTCTTTTTGCATTTTAAGCAATTTTATTTTTAATATTTTTTCCGCTTCTGCCGCAACGATCAAAGCATTCTGATTTTCTTGTGCTTGTTTTTTCCCTACAGCATTGAGTTCTTCTTTTAAACTCTTATTTTTGTTTTCCAACCTGCCCATATTTTCTAATAAATTCTGCTGCCTATCTTTCAACTCTGCTAATTCACGCTCTAAATTATTCTTTTGTTCTTCAAAACAAGCTAACCGTTCATTTTGTACTTTAAAAACCTGTACTTTTTGCGATAAATCTTTATAATCTTGTTTTAGTTTTGTTTTTTCTTCTGTTATTTTCTTTTTGTCCATGCTTATTTTTTTTATTCTATTTTTTAATTTTTTAATCTCCTGCTTTAACGCAGCCATATCTTGCTTTAAATCAGTGTTTGTCACAGTAAGTTCATCTGTTTGTGTATCTTTCTGTATTAAATTTACTTGTTTTTCTAATAACGCGCTATTCATTTTTTTCAACGCAGATATTTGCTGCAATAATTTTTGTTCTCTCTGGCCTGTAAGCCCATCATTTACCTGAGGCTGTCCCAATTCTGCTGTTTTATACTTTTTTAAGCCAAAACATAATTTTTGACGGTCTTTCTCTAATATTGTTACCCTCTTCAAAAGACTTTCTTTTTCTGTTTCGGAATTAAAAATTTCTTTTTCCAACATTTCATTTTTCTTATCTAAATAAGACAAAAGATGCCGCTGTTTCTCAAAATCATCCACCCTTTTTAATAACTCTATATATTGCGCTTCTGAATTAGCCGCTTTTTCCAATAAACTTTCTTTCTTACCCATTAAGGTAGTTATTCTGCTAAAAAAACTTTTTTTTAAAACTTTTTTCTGTTCTAAAGGGACCTGTTCTATCCTTAATTTTATTAGCTCCTTTTGTAATTTCTGAGCTTCCTGTTTAGCTGTTTTCAATATTCGCGCATCTTGCCCTTCAGGCATACCACCTTCTATCCAAAGATAATACGCCCTAGTGCGGATATAATCAGATAAAGCGCTTAACCCTAAATGTAGGATACTAGAGCTAAAAATATTTCTATTTTCCATTAAATCTTCTCCCGCATCTTCAAAACCATCTTTAACCACTTTTGTATTCATAGACACCTCTCTTTTTTTAATAAATTTTTAAATTCCAAATTATCTATACTTAAACGTAATTGGTTTGTAAAATTTAAGCGTTTCCCTGTGCTGTCGATTGAAACGTTCTGATTAAGCCAATTTCCTTTTAGATATGAAATATGTACTTCTGTAATCATATTAAAGTTTATCATAATATAGAAAATATTGCAAACTGAGAAAAAATTCTTGACAACTTTTAGCAAGATATTGACACAATCATTTTACTATGCTATAATAAAAACTTCTTAATTGTAATAGAATATATTTTAAATATTATAAAATTAAATATTAAACTGGAGGTAAAAATGTCTAAATTTTGTAAAATTTGCGGTAAAGGGCCAACAGCAGGCAGGGCATATTCACGTAGAGGATTGGCTAAGAAAAAAGGCGGCGTAGGGAAAAAAATTACAGAGATATCTATTCGTAGGTTTTTACCTAACCTACAAAAAATTAAAATAATTCTCAGCGGAGTAAAAAAGAAAACCTATGTATGCACTAGATGTATCCGCTCAGGCAAAGTAACAAAAGCTTAGGGACTATACTCATAGATTTGCAATTTTATGACGTTCCCCTGCACCACATTTTGAAATATTTTTCTATCACCAAACCTCAACGCAGCAAGTTGCGCCTGCGGTTTGGCTCAATCAGAACGTTCCAATCTACACTCTTAAATTTTGCAAACCGATTACGTTTGAATATATAAAAAAAAATCCCGTATAGATTTAATGTTTAAACCTATATGGGATTTTTAATCTATCTTTTTTCCGTTGATTACTTCATACTCAAACCAATTTTTCTCTGGTCATTATCCATTTTAATAATTTTAGCTTTCACCAAATCACCTAGTTTAAAAGTATCTTCAATTTTAATTGTAGGTTTTAAATTCAGCTCTGTAACATGGATCAGCCCTTCTAATTCTTGCTCAATCTCAATAAAAACCCCAAAATTTGTAATTTTTACTATCTTTCCCTCTACTTCTGCACCTAATGGATAACGCTCAATAATTTCAGGCCATGGGTCAGAAATAAACTGTTTCATACCCAAAGAAATTTTATGGTTCAGCTCATCAATACTTAAAACAATAACCTCAACCTTCTGGCCTTTCTTAACAAACTCAGAAGCATTATTTATTTTCTTTGTCCATGACATATCAGAAATATGGATTAAACCATCAATCCCTTCTTCAAGTTCAACAAAAGCGCCATAATCAGTTAAGTTTCTTACTTTACCTTTCACCCGTGTATTTACAGGATATCTTTCAGCCATTCCTTGCCATGGGTCAGCTTCTGTTTGTTTAATACCTAATGCAATTTTTTTCTTATCAACATCTAAATTTAAAACTACTGCTTCAATAATATCACCAATAGCTACCATTTCAGAAGGATGGTTAATCCTGCGTGTCCATGAAAATTCAGAAATATGAATTAATCCTTCAACACCTTTCTCCAACTCAATGAACGCACCATAAGGCATAATATTTACCACTTTGCCTTTTATTTTAACACCAACAGGATATTTTTCACCAACTTCTACCCATGGACTTGGAGTTTTTTGTTTAAGCCCAAGAGAAATCTTATTGTTTTCTTTATCAATACCTAAAATTACTACTTCAATACAATCACCTATAGCAACTATTTCTGAAGGGTGGCTGATTCTCCCCCAACTCATATCTGTAATATGCAAAAGCCCATCTGCCCCGCCTAAATCAACAAATACGCCAAAATCAGCAATATTTTTTACAACACCACTTTTTAATTGGCCTTTAGTTAATTCATTAAGCAACAGCCTCCTGTTTTCCTCTCTCTCCTTGGTCAAAAGCTCTCGCCTCGATAAAACAATGTTTTTACGTGGCTTATTTATTTTTACAATTACAAATTTATAACTCTTGCTTAAAAATTGTTCAATACCATGTGCACCTCTTAATGAAACCTGTGATGCAGGCAAAAAAGCTTCAAGGCCAATGTCTACCATTAATCCGCCTTTAACTTTTCTGATTATCCTGCCTTCAATAATATCTCCTTCTTTATAATTATCGCTAATTTTCTCCCAACCTAAAATGCGGTCAGCTTTACGTTTAGAAACAATTACCATACCATTTTCATCTTCTTTTGTTTCTAAGAATACACTAATACTCGCATTTACTTCAATTGGCTCATGCTTATCAAATTCATCAATTGGCAGTATGCCCTCAGATTTGTAGCCAATATCAACTAACACCTCTTTCTTTGCAATACTCACTATTTTGCCATTGATGATCTCTCCCTCCTTGATCATCATAACATCATCATTGCAAAATTCAGCGAATGCCTGCGCAAACCTACCATCACCTTTTTGTTCTAAATCTTCAGGAACAACAAATTTTCTTCTTTTTTTCGACATTTCATTTCAACCTCCTTTTTTAATATACATACTCAAATGCATCAAATTTGCGATTTTATACTTATAGCTCTGTACTACATCTACAAACCTATTGCGTTTGACGTTATAGAGTATAGCAAATAACCTTTTACTTTACAAGAAATTTTTCTTTCTTTTTATTTCACTTTTTATTTCACTTTTGTTATTTTTATTATTGTCATTATAAGACAAGTCACGCAGACTGGGAAAACATTCTTTCTAAAAAATCCTGTGGTTCATATTTTTTAAAGTTTATACTAAAAATAGTTGCTTTGTTAATAGCCTCTTGCAATCTTATCTCTGCTGTGCTTATTCTAGTTTGCCACATCTGCGAATCAACCTGATTAATACTAATTAATTTTTTCCCAGTTTTAATACATAAATTGTCACACATAATTGCTAAGAGATAATGTTCTTTTTTTGATAAACTAACAGCCATGCTATCAAACGTTTCAAAAATTTCTTCAAAAATAGAACTATTCTCTTTTAAAACTGTATCGTTATTTTCATTAAGCAATAAAAATAAACTCTGCATCCTAAAAAAAAGAACTCCTTTTTCTTTAAAAATCTGATTCATAAAATCAGCTCGTTTATAAACTAAAGATGTTGAAGAAATTTTGTTTAGAAAAGTACTTAAGAGCATATATCTAATCTGCTCAAATTTCAAAATCTGCGGATCAATCCGCGCTGAAATAGCTTTTGCTCTACTTCTTACATTATTCATAATTCCCCACATCCGATCAAACTTTTCATACATATCCGGATTAATCTTTTCAAAATCTGCTATTATACTTTCGCAGTCATTTTGAAATTCTTTCATTTGCTCTTCAAAGCCTTCTAAAAACATATTTATGATCTGAGCTATTTCTTCATTAGACACATCAGCATTCGTTGCAGCAGTTATCATATTAATCAAAATTCCAAATGTTTCCATTAATGCGTATTTAATATCCTTATGAACAAAAATAGACGCAAGGTCAGCGTTGATTACTTCTTTAGGCATTCCTTGTTCATTTAAAATTACACGCATATTTTCTGCTTTTCTATCAGCAAGCCCCACTACAAATGCCCTTGCAGCAGCACGTCCGCTAAGAAGGCTTAACTCCTGCATAAACTCTGGATTTTGGTATTGTACATCCCGAATTTTTCCCAAATTAAACTGTCCTATAGGTTTTATCAAAAACAGGTTGTCACTGTAACGCCTTGTATATGAAGCAGCGACACCCAAAATTTTTAAAATATAATATCCTATTTCATCCATAGCATAAGCATATTCCTGCTTAAAAATATAATCTTGGGTATGTCCGTCTTCATAGGCCATTAAAACCCTTGACCACAATTTACCCCCTTCCTGGATAAATTTATCCCTTGCTTCCATTATTACAAATCTTGATTTTACTAATCGATTTGTTTTATCTTCAACAGAAATATTGCTGTTATGTTCATCAATTATAATGTTTAAAAGATCACTGATTCTTCTCTCTATTTCATTCTTAGGTACAAAGTCAGTTTCTCCGCTTACCATTTTTTTTAATGTACCCTTTAAAAGTTGCTGCTCAATACTGATCACAGGAGCAAGGCAAAAACAAGATGTTTTTGTTAAATAATCAACATTTGCAATGCCTTCCATTGATCCAAAAAAAATTATTAACCCTAAAATTAATTTCATAAATCTGCTCTGCGTTATTCCCCTTTTGTCAATTTTTTTTACTTTCGAAAGCTGCCGCATTTTGTTTTGTCAAATGTTAAGATTTACCCCTCTCTTCTTCTTAGCTGAAAAAATCTTTTTGCGGAATCGCTGAATTATACTCAAACGTAATAGGTTTGTAAAATTTAGGCGTTTCCCTGTGCCCTAGATTGGAACGATCTGACTTAAACCAAACCGCAGGCGCAGCTCGCTGCGTTGAGGTTTGGCGAATGAAGAACGTTTCAAGATGCAATGCAGAATTGTCTATCCTGCCGTTTGTCATCCCCCCTTTTTTTGTCATTCCCGCAATCTTTTAGCGGGAATCTATTCTTCAGGATATCTATTAGAGCAAGTTACGAAAAAAATTTAGCGGATTAACCATTTATTTCTCCGTTATAGGTTTCTTTGATTTTTTTTATTGTCTTTTAATGGTAATAATTTTTTCTTTTTGCATAATTCTATAACTTCGCAAAGATATTTTCTGTTAATGACTTTATATTTCAAACTAGGTATTTCTAGTTGCATTAATCTTCCTGCTATATATCTACCAAACACATCGAAAAAAAATTCAAATTAATATGTTTGTGCAATACGAGATAGCAGACGAAGTCAAGCTCTCTATTTACAATCGAACCAACATAATCGCTCTCTGTCTTGCATTTTTCCGTCTCTTCAGAATCAAAAATTTCTTCCTTTTCTATACATTCGGAAATAGTTAGAGGTTATTTTTGATCCCATGGAACATGAATTCTTTCATAACATTTATACAATAAATCATACATTCTATTTTTTTTATCTTTAAACAGTATATAACATGACAAAATAAAGGATAGAATCGCAATGGATAAAGTAGATAATTCAATTATATTCATTTTTATTTTTCCAGAGGAAACGCGCTGCGTTCGTTTACGATTGTCTGCAGCGATTCGTTATGATTCTGTTCGTTCTACTTTCCAGCTCCTAAACCTGAAATTTTGTCTTTGTATTTTTGATACATAAATGAAGTCAGCATTAACACACAACCAAGCCCCATAAATGAGAGAATCCGCCAAATTTTATTTAATTCTGAAATATCAATTAAAAATACTTTCAAAATAGTTACTACAACAATAACCAATGCCAGTATTCTCAATGCTCTGAATTTTTTTACTATGCCGAAAATTATTAATACAAGAGAATATACAAGCCATACTGCTGAAATTGAAAATTGCTTTATATTTTCCAATACAGCGGAATCTACAATTTTTCCTGAATATTGATTTGCCTGCATTTTATGCGCGTTAGAACTAATGCACGCAAAATAAGCGTCTATTTCAAAAGTAAACCCTAAAAGTAAAACAATTAACGCAAAAATTATTAAAAAAGTAGAATTATATTTTTCCTCTTGAGCAATATTATTCTTATACTTTTTGTAGAAATAAGCACAAACAAATATTCCCGCGCTTACCCATAAATAAGAAATAAATCTTTGATTAAACATAGAATATACCGCAGATAAATCACTGGAATAAAAACTCAACTGAAAATCCATAAGAACAAGTTTAAATAAAGCAAACCCAGCTAATGCAAGGCCGAAATATCTAATACCATTGCTTTTCGTTCTAAACCCCAGCCAAAGCAAAATCACAGCTTCAGTAATAAAACCTAAAGTCAGCCAACATTGTTTTAATTCCAAAGGCATTGTAATTGTTGCAAATAATAAAGTAAGGCTTAAATACGACAATACCAGGTTGCGGTCTTTTTTTCCAGTCCGCATAAAAACATAATACGCGAAAATCAGATAAAGGCAGGATAATAGAATTGAAAAAATTCCAGGATGAGCGCTTAAAATATCTTCTTTATTAACTAAAAGATGATAATTCGCAAGAAAATAAAAAATTCCATTTAGAATTATCACTGCAATATCTTCTTTAACTGTTGTTTGCTTTTGAATAAAATTATAGAAAACCGCGATTATAGAAAAAAGTACAAAATAAATACTTAGAAAAAATTCTGTTGCCACAAAATATTGACTGCTGTAAGAGCTAAAATACCAGATAAAATATGTACTGTATGTAAGTATTAAAGACAGAAAATTACAGAACCCCCATTTTTTAAAATAACCAACCCAGAGTACTCCAATATCTAAAAGCAAAATATAACACATCAACGATATTGGACTAATGCTTTTTACAGAAATAAAAAATGGAGTTAGAAAACCGCCAAGAATACAGAAGTTCATCACCCTCTTAGAGTTAAACCGCACAGCAAATGTAGCAGCAAACAAAGTAACTATAGCCATAAAAATAAAACCGGGGATATCTGCAATGATTTGGTAAAAATTTACCGCAGCATATATTGATAAATATAGTGTTGTAGCTCCCGCAGTGATTAATCCTTCAGAAAATATTTTAAAATTCTTTTTATACGCGAAATCTCCAGCAATAATCATTAAAAATCCAGCCAATAAACCTAAACTTACTCTGGCAGTCTCATTTATCCAATTATTATCAAAAGCATATTTAAGAAAAAATCCCATACCAAAAATAATTGCCAAAGCCCCAATCCGATTAAACCAAATACGTCCAATCCTGCTTTCTAAAGACTGGTTTTGTAAAGTTTCATCTTTGTCTTTGCTTAAAATTTCAGTTTGTTTTACCTGATTTTTCTCTTTTGGCATTTGCTCTGCTTCTTTGCTTAAAGGGATTTGCCTATTGTGTACAAATGCCTCAATCTTTTCTTCAAGCAACTTAACCCGGTTAAGCAAAGAACCTGCTAATTTTTTTAATACATTCAACTCTGTGATTAATTCAGGAGGGACTATTGATAGCTGGCATTTACAATTTAAACACACCTGCCAGGTATCATCATACTGTTTTCTACATTTAGGACATATCTTCATTTCCTAATCCTCTTTTTCAAAACCCGATAGTCAATCCTGATCTCCAAAAACTTCTGCGCTAAAAATCTGAATTTTAGCTCCCTGCTTCCATGCATCAGGATTTAAGCCTGCTTTTAAACAGGTATTTTGCAAAAATTCTTCTTTTGTCCAATTGTATTCAGTAGCTACCTGCGGCAAAAGCAGGCCTGAATAAAAACCTTTACGAATAATCAAGCCATGTTTGCCAACTTCTATTTCCGCAATATCAGAAATTGTTTTTAAAGGAGAAAGCGCTGATATTTCCAAAGTAATAGTATCCAGATCTTTTTCAGTTAAAGGTATAAAACGCGGATCTCCTGTTGCAGCTTGCACTGCCATTTCTGCCACGGTGTTAATTAACGGCTGATCGCAAATTATATGGCCAATGCACCCCCTTAACCTGCCATCTTTTTTTATAGTCACAAAAGCGCCGCATTTTTCAAGCAATAAAGGATCTTTTGCATCTATTGCTAAATGCTTGTGATCTTTTACGAAACTAACAATTGCCTGCTTTGCCACAGATAATAATTTTTGTTTTTGAGATTTTGAAAACATCTGCTTACTCCTTTCCTGAACATTTTCTTTTTCTGTTTTATAAAAAATAGCACTTCCGTATCCCACTACACGATTTTTATTTAAATGCGTAACATCAAATGAACTGGCATATTTTAAAATATTGCTTTTGTGTGCATCAATATTTTGCATATATAAAAGCAGAGTAACTACAGCGCCAAGCCCGCAAAGTTCAATTTGCCCTGCACGGCCAGCCTCAAATAATGCGGAAGGGTTTAAATTTTTAACCATTGCCAAGGCTTTAGTGTCTAGAGAAAGAGCCTGATCCTGTGTATGGTAATGCGACAAATCAGAACTAACAATAACTAAAACATCATTACGCGCGCCAATAATTTTACTTAAAGCGTTAGCCAATCCTTCACACAATTTATAAGAATCATTGCGGATCAGTATTGGCACAATTTTAAAATTTTTCAAACTTTTTTGCAAAAAAGGAATTTGAACTTCAATCGAATGTTCCTTTTCAAATGCAGAAGGAAATTCTTGAATGTCCTGATCAAGCGCAAGAAGGGCAGCTGCAAATTCAGTGTCCACATCTACCTTACCTAAAGGCGTCTTAAAACTGCCCTTTCTGTATAAAGCAATTTTATTTAACCGCAGATAATGGCTTGGCCCAATAATAATGACTGTTTTATAATTTTCCCCGTAAATCGCTTTATAACCAAAAGCAGTTACTTGCCCTGAATAAATGTATCCAGCGTGCGGGCTAAGCAGGCCAAAGACAGGATTTAAATCAGCAGTAATATTAACGTTGTCAAAAAAATTTTCAATCATTTTAGAAAGCATTTCAGCTTTGGCAGGATAAAAAATTCCGCTGACATTAGGCTCTTTAACCGGATTTTGTGCTGCAAAACATATTTGCCATACACAAAAATTCAATACTACTATTAACAATAAGGCTTTATAAAAAAATCTATGGATATTTTTCAAATTTTTTACACTTCCTTTATCGTTGCCTTGTTTCAAAAAAGAATTCAGTAGAATGTTCCGTTTTTTTTAAATGATAGGATATTGTTGTTTCGTATTTATTTTAGATTCCCGCTAGAAGATTGCGGGAATGACAAAACAACTAATGCCCTATTAAAACTTTAAAGAGCCAATAATGTTTTAGCTTTCTTTTTTCCCCTACTGAATTCTGGCTACTGACTACTGACTTCTAACTCATTAGAGTAAATTTTCCAATACAGGCTCCAACATCTTTTTCAATACACATAAAACAACAATTCCAAATAAAATAACAACAACACTCTTAAAAGTGCATCCATTAAGCACAAGACCTAAAGCTATGCCAGCAGCAGGAGGATGCTCATTATTAGTAATCACCATTAAAAATATTGCTAAGCCAATTGCTATTGCGGAAAATATTATTGGTAAATGAGCACTAATTAATGGCTGATTAACAAAGATCTGCAGCAAAGACAAATTGTAACAAACCCAGCCGGAAATTATACCCACAACATAACCGCCAATTAAAAACTTTGAGCGGGAAACCTGAGCTTTAGGAATAGTAAACGCGATAAACGAACTCGCGCCTATTGCTCCAATAATCGCAGCGTTTTCCTTAGCGCTAAGAATGATCAGCACAATAAAAACGCATAGAGTAGCCAACATAGATTGCAGGATATACCTTAATTTGTTTGTTTTAAACTTTTCGTCGAAAAACTGCATTTTTCATCCTCGTTATCTTATGATACATTATAAAAAAACATTCTGTAGGGACAGGTCGTGACCTGTCCGTTTATTTATAATTAAAATTCCATAAACCTGCAGATATGATTTGGCATGATAACACATTCGTCTAATTCAATTTCCCCGAACTGTTCTTTTCGATTATCTGTACAAATCGTTACATAATAATAATTTGTTTGTAAATAATTGTACCTTTTTAACCGATTCCATGATTTTCGGGTTAATATTTTTGTCATTTTTTTTCTTTTGTATCGGACAGGTCACGACCTGTCCCTACGTATTCTGTTTATTTTACGAATTCAATGCAAAATGGACATTAACGTTGTATTTTCATAATTCTCTAACGCCCTCACCATTTCTACATTTTCTCCACCTTCTTTTTTTTAATAGCTCCACTCGAAATTTGTTTTATATTTTTAGTAAAATCGCTAAAACGATCTTTTGAGCAAATAACAAACTGAGTAAAATAACGGGAAAACGTAAATCGATCACATTTGATAAGTGAATTGAAAATTGAGGAAGGCAACATGAAATCATCTTCACCATGCTTTTTCCGTAACACATCAAGATTTTTTACTTCTTGGGTACTTAATATTCCCGAAAGGCTATTTTGAAATATTCTTTTGCAATGCATCTTAAAATCAGGGCCATAATCTGAATATAACATTAACCAGGGCACTGGTTCGGCAATATCTTTTAACTGTTCAGCATTTTCAACCAAAGATACATTTATTTCTCTTTTTGCTACAAATAGTTCAGCATTGGTCAATAAAATCGGACATAACAAAAATGGCTTATTATCGTTAAGATGATTACTAAAAATATTATGTAAAGATAATTTAACTAATAATCTTGGTAAGGCATATTTTAGTTGATATATCCCATGTCGCAGTTCACTATCATAAACATTTCCGTCATTTATATCTATTTCAATCCCTTTAATACAAGCGTTAAACTTTTTATCAAATTTAATAGCTACATTAGTGGAAAGTGTAGTAGGGGAAAATTCATCAATACACCGAAGAGTATACCCCAAAGTTATAGGAGAAAAATCGCTTAAATTTGGATCGGGGAAAAAAAGCCATTTGGTATTCTTCTTTCTTTGCTTGCATTCAATTAGTAAATCAAGTGAAGCTGTAATTTTATTGGAATTTAAAAAGTATGCAGTAGCTTCAATATCTACGGAGAAGTCCTTAAGGATGCCTTGCTCATCACGCTGGTAAGTGTAGTCAGAATTAACAGCAAAGCCTTGTAAAACAAGAGCCTTTAATATTTCGTATTCAAGAGGTAGACTAGAAGAAACCAATTTAGCTTTCCATTTTTCATTATTCATAATTTTTTATCTAACAGCTGAGACGAACAAATTGAACACAGTTTTGCCGAAAGCAAAATTTTAATAAACAATTTACTCCAGAGTTTTATTTATTTGCATATTATTAAAATTATCCTGTAGGGTCAAAGCCTGCCTTGACCTCTCATGCATAATTTTTAATGTTATTTTCATCCTGATCCCATGTAGATGGATTATTGATGATATACTCTTGAATTTTGGTTAAGGATTTATCGTTCAGAATTATGTGATCATGAAATGAACGTTGCCAGGTAAAATCAGACAATCCGTTTTGATGAATTAATTTAGATGATGTTGTTTTAAACGCACCAATCAACGATGATAATGATTTAATTTTTATCTGTAGGGACAGGTCGTGACCTGTCCGTTTATTAATAATTAAGATACCATGAACATGGTTAGGCATGACAACATATTCGTCTAATGTAATATATGAATACTGTTTTGCCAACCACTGCCACTGTTGTTTAACAATTTGCCCGTGATAATTTAATAACATTCGGTTATCTTTAATTTCCCCGAACTGTCCTTTTCGATTATCTGTACAAACCGTTACGTAATAATAATTTGATTGTGAATAGTCGTATCCTTCTAAACGATTCCGTGATTTTCGGGTTAATATTTTTGTCATTTTATCTTTTGTATCGGACAGGTCACGACCTGTCCCTACATATTTTGCGTATTTTAAGCCTTGCCTGCGGAACCAAGGACATATTCATTTTTATGTTTATACATTTCAATTAATGCTTCTCTGGCTGGGCCTAAATATTGTCTCGGGTCAAAATGAGATGGGTGCTGATGAAAATGTCTTCTAATCGCAGCAGTCATCCAAAGGCCTCCGTCAGAGTCAATATTAATTTTACAAACCG
>Ga0164318_10003057_pt1 | contig 15754 bp, 12 predicted proteins | sample GuaBasSedimGuay9_FD_113734 | JGI IMG/M metagenome (GOLD analysis project Ga0164318, IMG submission 113734) | Subseafloor sediment microbial communities from Guaymas Basin, Gulf of California, Mexico - Guay9, Core 4571-4, 0-3 cm | ecosystem: Environmental > Aquatic > Marine > Hydrothermal vents...
AACCTTTACAAGTCCAAGTCTCTCACCCTGGGTATTGAGCTGGTTAATGGATTCTTCAATAGCTTCACACCCGGAACCCATGGCAACAATCACCCTGTCAGCTTCGGGATCCCCCACATAATCAAATAAGTTATATTCCCGTCCGGTCAAATCAGTGACCTTCTTCATATATTCTTTTACAATACCCGAAATTTTAAGATAATATGAATTGGCAGCTTCCCTGCCTTGAAAATAAATGTCCGGATTCTGTGCTGTTCCCCGGGTATCAGGGTGTTCAGGATTTAGAGCGCGGCTTTTAAATGCTTTATACGCATCATAATTAAACAAAGATGCCATATCATCATACTCAATCATTTCTATCTTCTGGATTTCATGAGACGTTCTGAATCCGTCATAAAAATGCAAAAACGGCACCCGGGCATCAATGGTTGCAAGATGGGCAACCAAAGCAAGATCCTGGGCTTCCTGTACTGAATTGGAGGCCAGCATGGCAAAGCCTGTCTGACGGGCAGCCATGACATCCTGGTGATCACCAAAAATTGAAAGTGCATGGGCTGAGATAGAGCGAGCCGTCACATGAAATACACATGGAAGAAGCTCTCCGGCAATTTTATACATATTAGGTATCTTAAGTAAGAGCCCCTGGGATGCTGTAAATGTTGATGTAAGGGCTCCTGCTGCAAGAGAACCGTGAACTGCTCCTGCGGCCCCTGCTTCTGACTGCATCTGTTTAATATTCAACACCTGACCGAATATATTTTTTCTACCTTTGGATGCCCAGGTGTCTGCAATTTCACCTAAGGGACTTGAAGGTGTGATTGGGTATATAGCTGCAACTTCACTCATGGCATAGGCCACATGAGTTGCTGCTGTGTTTCCGTCAATCGTCTGCATTCTCTTTTTCATCATTTCCACCTCTTTTATAATCGTTGAGAATAATTAAAATTATAAGATAACCCATGACTCATACAATAAATAGCTGAATAAGTAAATAATTAAAGAAAGTCGCTGACTTAAGATAAAGAAAAATAGAACTGCTTTTCTAAATGTGTCAAGGTATAGCCTTAACGTTTTTAAATAAAGAGAGTTCTGTTAATTTTTATTAAACTGTGCTAAAAAGACTCAAACTAAACAATATATTATTTTTAATAAAACTAACTATTTATAAATATATTTAAGAAGGGTGAATACATGGGATTAATCTCTTCAACACATTCTATCAGCCGATATCATATTGATGGAAAAATTGAGGGTTCTATAATAGAAATAGTGAAAACCGGGTTAATGAAATATTCAATTCCAAAATTAGAAAGTGAATATGATGAAATTTCAGCTGGGTGGACACCTGTTGAAAGTCCTTATACCCCAGATTTTGAAAAATTTTCTTTCCAATTTGGAACCTATTTTTTGTTTTCGTTAAGAATTGATAAAAAATCAATTCCTGTTAAATTAATTCAAAAATATATGGTCCTTGAAATTGAAAAAAAGAAAGAAAAATTAGGTAGAGATTTTATTTCAAAAAATGAAAAATTAGAAATAAAAGAAATGGTTATAGATATATTAATGCATAAAATTCCCGCCATTCCCAATATATATGATATATTGTGGAACTATGAAGAAAATAATATCTATTTATATACCACACAGAAAGCTGCTAATGAATTTTTTGAAACACTTTTTTTAAAATCTTTTAAATTAAAACCCATCAGACTTTTTCCCTATACCATTATTGAAACAAAATCAAAGTTTTTAAATCCGCAAAAAGACAGGGTTTTAACCCTTGCTCCTTTAAAATATTCGAGGAAATCCTATGCTTGATATTGCAACTGCTTATAATAAATATAAATTTCTTGGTAATGATTATTTAACCTGGATCTGGTTTCTAATTGAGACTGATTATAATATATCATCTCTTTTAAATTCTAAAGAAATAGTCACACTTGAAGTTGGTAATTCAATAGTCCTTGAAAATAAATTAGGGGATAAGTCAAAGGAAAAAATTACCATAAAAGGGGATCAGGCAGGTCTTGAAGAAGGAACCACTGCGTTGAAAAAAGGTGCCTGGGTTACGCAGATTAATTTGATTTGTAAAATAAATGAAGATGAATTTAAATTTACTATAAAAGGGGAAAGTTTAAATATTACCGGCCTTAAACCGCCGAAAACTAAACTTTCTAAAAAAGAAGATGAAATAGAAGGATTGGTGCTGGAAAAATCATTCTTTTGTTTTCAAATTTTTGAAGTTATTGACACTCTCTTTTTAAAATATCTTGAACAAAGAATATCAGATGATTGGAATAGTAAAGGATTACAAGATATTAAAAACTGGATTGGTTCATTTTAATTAATTGTTTAAAACTTTAGCGTTTTGAACACAAAAAATAAATAAAATAAAAGTCGTCTGATTATATTTAGAAATAAAGTTATTTTAAACATTTAATTATTATAATTTAACTATAAATTTAGATGTTTAAATAGTTTTAAACATTTAAACAGTCATTATTAATATTATTGTTATTTATTAAGTATTTTATAAATAAAACTATCAATATTTATTAATTGATAAATCAAATCATTTGATATAAATATTGGGGGATGTATAAATTTAAAAAAAGGACTTTAAATGAAATTTTCGTTTGATAAAAAGAATATTTTAAATATTCTTTCAAAAATACAGGGATTAACCGGAAGAAAAACCAATTTAACCATTACATCTGATATTCTTATCAAAGCAATGGAATCACAGATCACGATAACGGCAAACGATCTGGAAACTGTTTTTCTTGGAACCTATGAAGCCCAGGTGGAAACAGAAGGAATTTTATCTATCAACTCACAAAAATTTTTTGAAATTATCAAAGAATATCCGGAAAATAAAATTTTGGTTAATGAAGTCGAAAACAGATGGGTTGAAATTGGAAAAGGAGATAGTATTTTTCATATTGTATCTTCTGATTACGAAAATTTTCCTGAGACGCCGATCATAGAAAATATAGAATTTATCGAAATTAATTCCAAAGATCTGAAAAAGATGGTTGATATAGCCTCTATTGTAAATTATTCAGGTGAAGAAAAACGAATTTATGTTATTGGATCATTAATTGAAAAAATATCAACGGAAAATGATGAAAAATTAAGAATTGTATCAACGGATTCAAGACGGCTTCATTGTTATGATACTAAATTTAAAGGGGAACTCAAACTCCCCAATGAAAGTGTTATTGTTCCTAAAAAAGGGTTATCTGAATTGAGTAAATTTATCGATACCAGCAAAGATAGTATAAAAGTGGGAATAAAAGATAATTATTTTATTTTTCAAAATAAAAATGAATCTATTATGATTAAACTTCTTGAAGGTGAGTATCCCGATTATAAACCGGTGATAAATCATGAAGATATGGTTCCTATTGAAATGGATAGAACACTGTTTTCAACTCTTATGAGACGGATTTCTATTTTAACCTCAGAGGACTATAAAAGTGTGATTTTAAATTTTAAGGAAAATGAGTTAGTGGTGACCATTACCAATCCTGAAATAGGTGAATCAAAAGAGGAGATGATGGTTTCTTATTCCGGTGAAGAAATTAAAAGTGCCTTTAATCCAAAGTATTTTTTGGATGCCTTAAGTATTTTTGAGGACAGTATTGTTGTTATAAATGTAAAAGATAATAAGAGCCCCTGTATTATAAGAGGTCTTGATGATGATAAACTTATTTGTGTAATCATGGCGATGCATATATCATAATATAGAGGTCACACGTGAATAAAAATAAAATAGAAAAAGAATATAGTGCAGATAGTATAAAAGTATTAGAAGGTCTTGAGGCTGTACGGAAAAGACCTTCTATGTATATTGGAAATGTTGATCTTCAAGGGCTTCATCATCTGGTTTATGAAGTCGTGGATAATAGTATTGATGAAGCCATGGCAGGCCATTGTGATAGGATTCTTGTTACCATTCATCCAGATATGCGGGTGAGTGTAGAAGATAACGGTCGTGGAATTCCTGTTGAAATGCATGAAACAGAACATGTACCGGCCTGTGAAGTTGTCATGACTAAACTCCATGCCGGGGGTAAATTTGATAAAGACTCTTATAAGGTATCCGGCGGGTTGCATGGGGTGGGAATTTCTGTTGTAAATGCACTCTCAGAATTACTTGAAATGGAAGTCTATAAAAATGGGAAAATTTATCATCAATCCTATTCCAAGGGAAATAAACTCAGTGAATTAATTATTAAAGGGGATACGGTTAAAAAAGGAACAAAGATTACCTTCAGTCCTGATTTTGATATCATGAATGAGAATGAATTTGTTTATGAGACCCTTATAAGGAGAATGAGAGAACTTGCCTTTTTAAATAAAGGTGTCAGAATTATTATTGAAGATGAACGTTCTGCTGAAAAAGAAGATTTTTATTATGAAGGTGGAATTGTTTCCTTTGTCGAGTATTTGAACCGGTCCTGCACGGTTTTGCATGATCCCATTCATATTGAAGGGGAGAAAAAAGATGTTCAGATTGAAGTGGCGATTCAGTATAATGATACATTTAAAGAAAAACTCTATTCATTTGCCAATAATATAAAGACGATTGAAGGAGGATTTCATGTGTCGGGTTTTAAAGGAGCATTAACCCGTACAGTAAATTCTTATATTTCTTCGGGATCAAATAATCTGCCAAAAAATATGCAGAATATTAAAATTGGCGGTGATGATATGAGAGAAGGCCTCTCTGTTATTATATCTGTAAAACTAATGGAGCCACAGTTTGAGGGTCAGACCAAAACAAAACTTGGGAATAATGAAGTAAAAGGAATCGTTGAATCTCTTCTCAATGAAAAATTAGGTCAGTATCTTGAAGAAAATCCACAAGTTGCCAGAAAAATTATTGCCAAAGGTGTTGATGCGGCAAGAGCAAGAGATGCTGCCAAAAGAGCCAGGGAACTTGCCAGAAAAAAAGGTACACTATTAGATTCAACCTTACCGGGAAAACTTGCCGAATGCCAATATGCGGATCCTGCTGAAAGAGAATTATTTCTTGTGGAGGGAGATTCTGCAGGCGGCAGTGCCAAACAGGGAAGAGATAGACGATTTCAGGCGATTCACCCTTTAAAAGGGAAAATTTTAAATGTTGAGAAAGCCAGATTTGATAAACTTTTAAGAAGCGATGAAATTAAAAATATTATTACCGTCCTTGGAACCGGAGTCGGCAGAGAAGAATATGATATTGAAAAAATAAGGTACCATAAAGTTGTCATCATGACCGATGCGGATGTTGATGGATCTCATATCAGAACGCTTTTATTAACTTTTTTTTACAGGCAGATGCCGGATCTGGTTTTAAAAGGATATTTATATATTGCCCAGCCACCTCTTTTCAGGGTGGGGTCAAGAAAAAGCGGGGTCTATCTGAAAAATGAAGAAGAATATTCCAATTATCTGGTAAAAAGAATTACCGGGCAAAAAAATATTTTTCTAAACGGAAACAAGGAATCCCTTTCCGAAGATGAATTTTATTCTTTTCTGATCCATTTATCTGATTATTATGATGCTGTGAATCTATTAAAAAAAAGAGATATGAATACACATCTTTTACTTACCCTGATTAAAAACGGAGTAAAAAATAAATTTTTTCTTGAGGAAAAGCAAAATTTTATTTCTCTTTCAGAAGATCTTGGAAACAATGGATATACACTTGGTGAAATAGAGTATGACCCGGAAAGAAATATCTATGAAATGGATATATATAAAAAAGAAGATAAACAGGTTATTTTAAGAGTTGGCAGAGAAATTTTAGGCACAGGTGATTATAAGAGAATGCTTAAAGGGTATGAAAAAATTAAACATTTTGATAAACCCCCTTTTTTAATATCCGCCAAGCAGTCAGATGCTAAAGAGAAAAAGGAATTTCATTTTGATGATACAAACAGCTTGTTTGACTTTATCATGTCAGAAGCTAAAAAAGGCATCAACACTCAGCGTTACAAAGGTCTAGGCGAAATGAATGCAGATCAGCTCTGGGAAACCACTATGAATCCGGAGAAAAGAAACATGCTCCAGGTGGAAGTTGAAGATGCTGAAAAAGCAGATGAGATTTTCACTCTTTTAATGGGCGAAGAAGTAGAACCCAGGAGAAATTTTATTCAAAAACATGCGCTTGAGGTCTCTTCACTGGATTATTAAGAGGTGAAATTTTAAACCGTAAATATCAAGGTTGAAGATAAAATGATTTATCCAAAACCAGATACAAAATCAGGCACAGATTTTTTTAATTTTAATTTTACTGCAAATAATCAACTATATTTCGGCACAGGCAAATTTAAATTACTTCCAAAACTGATTGATAGTTTTGGAAGTAATCTGTTATTGATTTGTGGTGGTAAATCTTTTAAAAAAACCAATCACTATACCTGGCTTTTAAATACGCTTAAAAACAATTCAACCAGGGTATATTTTTCATCCATATCATCAGAACCTTCACCAGGCAGAATTGATGAAATAGTTCGAAAACATCATAACCAAAACATTCATGTTGTTGCAGCTATCGGCGGTGGCAGTGTCGTTGATACCGGGAAAGCAGTTTCAGCGATGCTTACAAAAAAAGAATCGGTTTTAGACTATCTGGAAGGTGTGGGAACCCAAATATATGACGGGGAAAAAATACCGTTTATTGCAGTGCCTACAACAGCTGGAACAGGAAGTGAAGCAACACAGAATGCTGTTCTCTGCCAAGTGAGCAAAAAAGGGTTTAAAAAATCTCTTCGCCATGAAAAATTAGTTCCTGATATAGCAGTAGTTGATCCGGAATTGACATTATCCTGTTCAAGGGAAATAACAACAGCCTGCGGTATGGATGCTTTAACCCAGTTGATAGGGTCTTACGTTTCCATTAAAGCATCTCCAATGACGGATTCACTGGCACTAGGCGGCTTACGTTTTATGGGAGATGGTTTTTTGAAATCTTCGGTCATGGATCCGTTAGATATAAATGCACGCACCATGATGTGTTATGGATCTTATATTTCAGGTTTAACTCTGGCAAATGCAGGATTAGGTGCGGTCCATGGGTTTGCTGCAGTTATTGGTGGATATTTTCATATTCCCCATGGCGTTATTTGCGGAACATTACTGGCACAAGTCACTCAAAAGAATATTGAAATATTGATCCGCTTTGATCCGGAAAGCAAAATACTTTTAAAATATGCTGCTATTGGAAAAATAATTGGAAAAATTAAAGGAAATAGCCCAATAGAGAACGCCAGAGCCCTTTCAGCTCTCCTGAAAGAATGGACTGAAATTTTAAAAATTCCCTTACTGGGTCAATTTGGGGTTGGTATGGATGATGTTGACAAAATCGTATCGGCCATGGGCCAGAAAAATAATCCCGTAATATTACGTGAGATGGATTTGAAAGAAATTTTAAGAAGCAGAATTTAAATTTTGATTTAAAATCAGGTTTGTTAAAATTATACAATAAAATTTTTCGTTATTTTCACTTGCGGAACTAATAAATACATGTTATTTGCATTTGTGAACATATATTTACTTAAACTCACGTTTTTTCGGAGTTCTAAATGAGTATTTCAATTGAAAATATCAGCTTAAGCGTTGGTGATGAAGCTTATTTAAAAGATATTTCCTTAACGTTTGATTCCGGGTCGACAAATATATTTCTCGGCAGGACCCTGGCCGGTAAAACTTCCCTTTTAAGAATTCTTGCCGGATTAGATCGTCCTTCTTCCGGCAAAATATTTATCGACGGCAAGGATGTAACAGGAGTATCTGTTCGCAAACGAAATATTTCCATGGTTTACCAGCAATTTATTAATTATCCTTCCTTTACAGTTTATGACAATATCGCCTCACCGTTAAAAGTTTCAGGAATGGAAAAAAACATTATAAACAAAAAAGTCGTAGAAGCGGCTCAAATGCTGCATCTTGAAGACATGCTGGATAGAATGCCCATAGAACTGTCCGGGGGTCAACAGCAGCGGTGCGCTATTGCAAGGGCCCTGGTCAAAGATACAAACCTTCTTTTACTTGATGAACCCCTGGTCAATCTTGATTATAAACTGCGGGAAGAACTCCAGATTGACCTTCAGGACATCTTTAAACAAAGGGATGCTATTGTTGTTTATACCTCAACAGAGCCGGCAGAAGCACTGAAACTTGGTGGAAACATTGTTATTCTTGATGAAGGGCGAGTTCTTCAAACCGGGATCACTTCTGAAGTCTTTCATAGGCCAGCGACGATCAAAGTTGCTGAAGTTTTCAGTGACCCCCCCATTAATTTAATTGATTGCAATGTTGAAGGGCCTGGGTTTCACCTGGGAAACGATTTGACCATACCTTTAACGATGCATATGAAATCTTTGACATCGGGCGATTATATTGTAGGTATTCGTTCCAATCACCTGCATTTAAATCCCCAAAATAAAACAGATATTGCAATAGAAGCAATTCTCGATCTGGCAGAAATAAACGGATCTGAAACATTTTTCCATGTGAATTATACCGGCACAAAGCTTGTTGTTCAAGAATTAGGCGTGTATTCAAAAAAAATTGGTTCAAAGATTTTGTTTTATCTTGATCCGGCAAATTTATTTGTATTTTCCAAAGCTGGAGAACTTATTTTGTCGCCGAAAAATGCCTCTGCTTAATTAGGGTGTGACTAGGAGATATGAATGGCAGAAATAACCTTAGATAATGTGGCTCACAGTTATATTGCGAACCCAAAGAACGAAACAGATTATGCATTGAGATTGATTGATAACATCTGGAAGGATGGCGGGGCATATGCTCTTCTCGGCCCTTCCGGCTGTGGGAAAACGACTTTACTGAATATTATTTCAGGCCTTCTCACCCCTAGCAAAGGCAGGGTCTTATTTGATGGAAAAGATGTTACCGGTCTGCCCCCTGAAAAACGGAACATTTCCCAGGTTTTTCAATTCCCTGTTCTTTATGATACCATGAGTGTTTATGACAACCTTGCCTTTCCTTTGAAAAATCGCGGATTTAATAAAATTGACATCGAAAAACGGGTTCTGGAAGTGGCAGAAATACTTGACCTGACAGACAGCCTTAATAAAAAGGCTGCCAGGCTTAGTGCAGATGCCAAACAAAAGATATCCCTGGGGCGGGGACTTGTCAGAAGTGATGTGGCAGCTATTTTATTTGATGAACCCCTTACGGTTATTGATCCCCATTTGAAATGGCAGCTGCGGTGCAAATTGAAACAGGTCCATGAACAATTAAAACTCACCTTATTATATGTGACCCATGACCAGGTGGAAGCCCTTACCTTTGCGGATCATGTAATTGTCATGTATGAGGGTGGGATAGTCCAGATTGGTAGTCCCCAGGAACTTTTTGAAAATCCCAGTCATAAATTTGTGGGTTATTTTATCGGCAGCCCTGGAATGAATTTTCTGCCCTGCACCCTTGGGGGCAGCCATGCCATGGTGGGTGATATAAAAATCAAATTAAATGATGAAACCGCTGCCCTGGGTGCTGCTGCCAAAGGGAAAATTGAACTGGGCATACGACCCCTCTATCTTCAGATACATGATACCCAGGTTGAAGGAAGTTTACCAGCAATCGTCAAATCAATAGAAGATCACGGTAATTACAAAATTGTTACGGTAATCCTGGGTGATAACAATATTCTCAGAGCCCGTTTGCCTGAAGGAAAACACACGCCTTCTGAAAAGGCCTGGCTAAAATTTTCTAAAAACTGGATCAGATTATTTAGCAATGACATACTTTTAAAAAACTAAGTTAGGAGTATCACTCATATGGATAAATGGAAAGATAACAAAGCCTGGTTTTTTGTTCTGCCGGTTTTTATTCTGGTTGCCTTCAGCGCCATCATCCCCTTGATGACGGTGGTTAACTATTCCCTGCAGGACATTTTCGGCCCGGGCCAAAGGGTGTTCGTGGGGATTGAGTGGTTTGAGGAAGTACTTTCTGACAAAAGATTACATGCTGCATTGGGAAAGCAGCTTATTTTTTCAGGGCTTGTGCTGTTGATTGAAATGCCCCTGGGTGTCTTTATTGCTTTGATGATGCCGAAAAAAGGCATTGCAGCCTCCGTCAGCCTGGTCCTGGTTGCATTGCCCCTGCTCATCCCCTGGAATGTTATCGGAACCATCTGGATTATATTTACCCGGCCGGATATCGGATTGTTCGGTGCTGCAATCAATGGGATGGGGATTGCATTTGATCATACATCCAGCCCTATTCAGGCATGGATAACTTTGATGTTGATGGAAGTATGGCATTGGACACCCCTTGTGGTTCTTCTGGCCTATGCCGGACTTCGGGCCATTCCTGAAGCCTATTTCCAGGCAGCCAAAATTGATGGTGCATCCACCTGGGCAACATTCTGGTATATCCAGTTGCCCAAGATGAGAGGGGTTCTTACCATTGCTCTACTGCTTCGTTTCATGGACAGTTTCTTGATCTATGCAGAACCCTTTGTCCTCACCGGCGGCGGTCCCGGTAATACCACAACCTTTTTGTCTATTTACCTGGTAAAGGTTGCTGTGGGGCAGTTTGACCTGGGTCCTGCCGCAGCGTTCTCCCTGGTTTATTTTCTCATCATCCTATTGTTCTGCTGGTTGTTTTATCAAGTCTTGCAAAATGTTGGAAAAGGAGAAAAAGCATGAAATTAGAAAAACGAAACCTGGTTTTTCTGGCTTATCTTATTCTTTTAATGCTCCCCATTTACTGGATGCTGAATATGTCCCTGAGAACCAATGCGGATATTCTCAGTACTTTTTCCCTTTATCCAAAACATATTACCTTTAACAACTATATTAAAATCTTTACAGATGTTTCCTGGTATTCCGGATATATCAACTCTATTATCTATGTGACCATGAATATGGCAATTTCCCTTGTCACAGCCCTGCCCGCTGCCTATGCCTTTTCAAGATATAGTTTTCTTGGGGACAAACAGATGTTCTTCTGGCTGCTGACCAATAGAATGGCACCGGCTGCTGTGTTTTTACTTCCATTTTTTCAGCTGTATTCAACCTTTGGTTTGATTGATACTCATATTGCCGTTGCCCTTGCCCATTGTCTTTTCAATGTGCCCCTGGCTGTGTGGATTCTTGAAGGTTTCATGTCCGGGGTTCCAAGGGAAATAGATGAAACAGCATTCATTGACGGATATAAATTTCCCAGGTTTTTTTTAACGATTTTTATTCCCCAGATACGGTCAGGCATCGGTGTTACAGCTTTTTTCTGCTTCATGTTTTCCTGGGTAGAGCTTCTACTGGCAAGGACATTGACCACAACAAACGCAAAGCCCATTGCCGCCACAATGACCCGTACAGTAAGTGCTTCCGGCCTGGACTGGGGCCTGCTGGCTGCTGCAGGAATCCTGACCATTGTGCCCGGTGCTCTTGTTATCTGGTTTGTGAGAAATAATCTGGCAAAGGGATTTGCCATGGGCCGGGTTTAAAAATAAGGAGCTATTATGACCTTAGAATGGATGGCATGGACACTTCCCACGGCAATTTTTTTTATAACTATTGGTATGATCCTGATCTCCATGACTGTATGGGAGGTTTTATCCCCCACCATTGAGCGTAAAGGGTTTTTACCCATTTCAACCACAAGGGGAGACCGACTGTTTATTGGACTTCTGGGAAGTGCATATATTCACCTGGCATGGATTGGATTGACGGATATTACCCTGTGGGCAGGTTTTGTTATTGCGCTTGTCTGGATGGCTGTGGCCATGCGATGGGGATAGTTTTAAATTTGGTAGTATAAGTTATATTACGGGTGTTTAAAGCCTTCACTCCTGTAATATATTCCTTACAAAAGGGATCTTTTTAAATGAAGGCAAACGGAGGGAGTGCTATGGAAAAAAAGTTTAAAAAAACGGGTTCCAGAATATTTATTATAGGATGTATTCTGGCTGTATTGTTCTTATTCTCGGCAATTTCTGCGAGTGCAGATATGTCGGCTGCAAAAAGATGGGTCAATGATGAATTCCAACCGTCGACATTGTCTCAACAAGAGCAGCTCAAGGAAATGGAATGGTTCATTAAAGCGGCTGTACCTTTTAAAGGAATGGAGATCAAAGTTGTTTCCGAAACAATACCCACCCATGAGTATGAATCAAAAGTTTTGGCAAAAGCATTTTATGAGATCACGGGAATCAAGGTGACCCATGACTTGATTCAGGAAGGGGATGTCATTGAAAAACTGCAGATTCAGATGCAGTCAGGTAAAAATGTGTTTGATGCCTATATAAATGACTCAGATCTCATCGGTACTCACTACCGGTATCCATATGTTGTTAATCTGACGGACTGGATGGCCGGTCCAGGGAAAGACGTTACCCTGCCGACACTGGATGTGGATGACTTTATGGGAAAATCTTTTACGACCGGTCCTGATGGTAAATTATATCAGCTTCCGGACCAGCAGTTTGCAAATCTTTACTGGTTCCGCTATGACTGGTTCAACCGAGCTGATTTTAAAGCCAAATTTAAAGCCCGTTATGGATATGAACTGGGTGTTCCTGTCAACTGGTCAGCCTATGAAGATATCGCAGAATTTTTCAGTGAGGATGTAAGCGAAATTAATGGCAAAGCCATTTACGGTCACATGGATTATGGAAAGAAAGCACCGGATCTTGGATGGCGTTTCACCGATGCATGGCTTTCCATGGCAGGAGCAGGAGATAAAGGATTGCCCAATGGAAAACCCGTTGATGAATGGGGTATCCGTGTGGATGAAAACGACCGCCCTGTGGGGTCCTCTGTATCCCGTGGTGGTGCTGCAAATGGCCCTGCTGCAAAATATGCCCTTCGCAAATATATGAACTGGCTGAGAAAATATGCCCCTCCGGGTGCTCTTGGAATGGATTTTTATCAATCTCTTCCAAGTCTTGCAAAAGGGAATGTTGCCCAGCAGATTTTCTGGTATACGGCTTTCACCGCGGATATGGTAAAAGTAGGAACCCCGGTTGTGAATGCCGATGGTACTCCAAAATGGCGCATGGCACCATCTCCCCATGGTCCTTACTGGGAAGAAGGCATGAAACTGGGTTATCAGGATTGTGGTTCTTGGACTCTCATGAAAAGCACCCCTGTGGATAGAAGAAAAGCAGCCTGGTTATATGCTCAGTTCTGTGTTGCCAAAACCACTTCTCTTAAGAAAGCTCATGTGGGGCTTACCCCAATCCGAAATTCTGATATAAACCATCAGTCATTTACAGATCGTGCACCAAAACTGGGTGGTCTTGTGGAATTCTACAGAAGCCCGGCTCGTGTTGCATGGACACCCACCGGTACAAATGTTCCTGACTATCCAAAACTTGCACAACTCTGGTGGCAGAACATTGGTGAGGCCGTTGCCGGTGAAGTAACGGTTTCTACGGCAATGGACAACCTTGCCAAAGAACAGGATAAGATCCTTGCAAGAATAGAACGCGCTGGTGTTCAGGGAGACAAGGGACCCAAACTGAATCCCAAAAAGGATGACGCATACTGGTTGAACAAACCCGGTTCTCCAAAAGCAAAGCTTGCCAACGAGAAACCTCAGGGAGAAACAGTGAATTATGATAAACTCCTCCAGGCGTGGAAAGAAGGAAGGGTTAAATAGTTGGGGAATGATTAAAAATTAAGTAAATAAATAACAGGTATTTGACGAAGAAAAATTGATTTTGTCAAATACCTGTTAATCTTTGAATACAGCTAAATCAACCATCAGGCCGATATCATATTTCAAAACAAGCTCCATCAGCTGTTCCGGCGGTTTTTTATCGGTTATCAATGTATCAATCTCTCTGATATTTCCAAGTTTTACCATGGCATTTCTGCCAAATTTGGAATGATCTGCAACTAGAAAAACCTTTCTTGAGTTTTCGATAATTGTTCTGGCAACATGGACTTCCCTGAAGTCAAAATCAAGCAGTGTTCCATCAAGATCAATACCGCTTATTCCGATGATGCCGATATCCACTTTAAACTGCTTGATACACTTAACGGCGGACTCTCCCGTAATACCGCCGTCTTTAGCTCTTACAATGCCGCCTGTAACAATGACTTCAAAATTCTCATTTTTACTCATGATCGCTGCAACATTGAGATTGTTGGTGATAATTCTCAATTTATGGTGATTAGATAAAGCATTGGCAACATGCTCGGTTGTGGTTCCGATATTAATAAAAAGGGATGACTTGTCCGGAATAATAGATGCCACGGTTGCGGCGATTTTCTTTTTTTCTTCGTGTAAAAGTTCCCTTCTATACCGGTATGCCAGATTTTCCGTACTTGAAGAAGGGCCTGCACCGCCGTGATGTCTGGAAACATAACCCTCTTCATCAAGAAGGTTGATATCTCTTCTTATGGTTTGCGGTGTAACACTATAAAGGTTTGCCATTTCTTCAACCGTGGCAAATCCATTTTTGTTTATCAGTGAAATGATTTTTTCATGCCGGTTGCTGATGGATTTTCTTGATGTATTCATATTTTTAAATATCCGTGCCTGTAAAATTAAAGTTTATGATTTTTAAATCATTGTCTGCAAATATAAAATCAGATCCAGTCAAAAGATCTTTCAATGGCTTTTCCCCATCTTGCATACAGCTCTTCCCGTTTTTTTTCAGGCATGGATGGAAGCCATCTTTTTTCCTCTGACCAATTTGTTTTCAAATCCTGAATACTGCTCCAGAACCCTGTTGCAAGCCCTGCAGCATATGCCGCACCCAATGCTGTTGTTTCAATTACCTTCGGTCTGATAAGCGGTACGTTCAGGATATCAGACTGGAACTGTATCAATAGTTCGTTAAGCACCATTCCACCGTCAACTTTAAGCAGGGTAAGGTCGACGCCTGAATCTTTTTTCATTGCCGTAATGATATCACGGGTCTGATAGGCGCTTGCCTCAAGAACAGCTCTTGCCAGATGACCTTTGTTTGCAAATCGAGTTAATCCGGCGATAATGCCCCTTGCGTCTGACCGCCAGTACGGGGCAAAGAGTCCGGAAAATGCAGGGACAAAATAAACATCACCATTATCATCCACCGTTTTTGCCAGATCTTCAATCTCAGCAGCAGACTTAATGAGTCCCAGATTATCCCTCATCCACTGTACCAGGGCACCGGCAATGGCAATGGAACCTTCCAGACAGTATACGGCACTTTCATTGTTGATTTGATACCCGAGAGTGGTTAAAAGGCCATGCCTGGAGATGATGGGAGTATTCCCGGTATTCATCAGCAGAAAGCAGCCTGTACCATAGGTGTTTTTGGCCTCTCCTTTAGAAAAACAGGTTTGCCCGAAAAGAGCAGCCTGTTGATCACCTAAAGCGCCGCAAACCGGTATTTTCCCCTTAAAAGGACCGCTTTTCTGCGTTACCCCCCATGTATTGCTGTCTATGGAAGGTTTGATATCCGGCAGTATGGACAAAGGGATATCCATTGTCTCCAAGAGGTCTTTATCCCATTCAAGTGAGTGAATATTCATCATCATGGTCCGGCTGGCATTGGAAACATCTGTAATGTGGGATCCGTTCTTGGGCCCACCGGTCAGCCACCAGATGATCCATGTTTCAATTGTTCCAAACAGAACATTACCGGAAAAAACATCTTGTTTTACTTCCGGGATATTGTCAAAAATCCATTTTACTTTTGGCCCTGAAAAATAGGTTGCCACGGGCAGTCCTGTTTTTTTACTGAAAAATTCTTCCCCGGTCTCTGCCAGAAGATTTTTACAGATATCGTCTGTTCTTG
>Ga0164318_10003058_pt1 | contig 15753 bp, 11 predicted proteins | sample GuaBasSedimGuay9_FD_113734 | JGI IMG/M metagenome (GOLD analysis project Ga0164318, IMG submission 113734) | Subseafloor sediment microbial communities from Guaymas Basin, Gulf of California, Mexico - Guay9, Core 4571-4, 0-3 cm | ecosystem: Environmental > Aquatic > Marine > Hydrothermal vents...
ATAAAAAGACCACCTTTGGTTTCGCTTTCGGTATTGATTACAAATTCTAATTTTGCTGAGATAATCAATTAAATGAATAACTAGCGGCAGGGGAATCTCGATCTGAGATTTCCCCTGCCGAAATATTTGAGGGATGCGATGAAACGATTGCTCGTTTTAAGTTTGGCGCTGATATTTATTGTATCCGTTCTTTCCGCTCAGGAAAAAGAACGGACCGGCTGGGGGTGGGGAGGAGTTCCGGCGATCAACTATAACGCAGATGAGGGCTTCGGTTATGGTGTCGTCGGAAATATTTACAATTACGCTGAAGGCGGTTATGCGCCCTATTACTGGACTGTGCAGCCGCAGATATTTTTTACCACCGGTGGCAAGCAGGAGCACTGGCTCTGGTTCGATAGTCCCTATCTACTGGGAAATGGTATCCGTTTAACGGCTGAGTTAAAAATGCTTAAGCAGCTGTATAATCCGTATTATGGCATTGGAAATGAGTCAGAGTATAATGAATTGATCGTGAAAGTCGATGATGACGATCTTCCGGAGGATCCAACAGTTTTCCTTAACAAGCATTACTACACTTATTGCCGCGAGCGATTGTCATTGAAAGCGGATTTTAAGAAGGCGCTATCGACTCACGAAAACGGTCGCCCGAAATTGTCTGTTTTGGTTGGATTCGGTTTGCAGAGTACGACCAATGAACTCAATGGCGATACCTCAAAACTGGCTATCGATCTGAGCCGGGAAATCGTCAGCGAAAAAGAGATTGATGGCGGAATGACGAATTATATTAAATTCGGCGTCATTCATGATACCCGTGATAACGAGCCGGCGCCGAACAGCGGACACTGGACCGATTTCGTGGTTGAGATTTATCCCAAGCTGATTGGAAGTGATTATAAATACAGCCGACTGACATTGACTGACCGGCGTTATTTCTCCATTACAAAAAAACTGGTTTATGCGCAGCGTCTGTTGTTTGAAAAATGCTTTGGTGATATTCCCTTTTATGAGATGTCGTTCTACGGCAGTTCCTTCAAGGTTGATGAAGGTCTGGGCGGAGCCAGGAGTTTACGAGGTGTTTTGAAAAACCGCTTTATTGGTGAGGCAAAGGCCTTTGCAAACCTTGAAATCCGTTACAAATTTCTGGAGTTCAGCGCCGCCGGCCAGGATTTTTACCTGGCGACCAATGAATTTCTGGATTTAGGAAAAGTCTGGGGCAATGACGACGAATCGGATTTTTCGGATATTCATATCAGTTATGGAGCGGGTCTTCATATAGGCTGGAATGAGAATTTTATCATCGCCGTTGATGGTGGAACATCCGAAGAAACGGAATTGCAGCTGTATATCACTTTGGGATATCTGTTCTAAAGCACCTCTGTTGACGATTATACAAGCTTCTTGATTTTCCTAACTCAGTAAGCAGGAGTTAAAATGGCGTTAATTAAAAATAAATCCGTGTTTGGCTGGACTATGTACGATTGGGCGAATTCTGCCTTCGCAACGACCATCATGGCGGGCTTTTTCCCGGTTTTCTTTAAAAGTTACTGGAGCGCCGGTGCGGATGTGAATCAGAGTACCGCATTGCTTGGCTTGGCGAATTCTGTTGCGTCGCTGGTAGTAGCTTTGCTTGCGCCGATCCTGGGAGCCATTGCCGATCAGAGTTCGGGGAAGAAGCGCTTTCTGATATTTTTTGCATATCTCGGAGTACTCATGACAGGTTGCCTGTTCATGGTTCAGTTTGGGCATTGGATGCTGGCCATTATTCTTTATGTCCTTGGAACGGTTGGATTTTCCGGGGCAAATATTTTCTATGACAGTCTATTACCCGATGTTGCTGACGAGAAAAAGATAGATTATGTCTCAGCCAAGGGTTTTGCCCTGGGATATCTCGGTGGTGGATTGCTATTTCTGGTGAATGTTCTCTGGGTTCTTCAACCGGCATGGTTTGGATTCAAGACTGAGTCGACGGCGCTGGTTACTGAAAATCTGGTCAAGGATGCTCAGGTTATCCATGTTGCCGAAGGGGCCGATTTTACCCTTCCGAAAGATAAAGAGTGGGCAAATGCGGTCGTGACGAGTAAAATTGATGTTCCGGTTAAATCAATTATACCGGTGAAGCACAGCATTTCGAATGATATCTGGATTGAGATTGATTTTCCGCCAGGTTTGAATACGAAGCTTCTTGACAAATCAGTTTCATTTGGAGAATATAAAAAGGGTGATATAGAAGTAAAATCCAGTGATCTCCAGAGGTTAAAAATTACTAATTTAACACGGAAAATAACCGAGGCGGCAACCGTTGAATTTACGCTGGTCAATCCAATAAAGTATCGCGGTTTTGTTGATGGAATGCTAACCGGAGTTGAGGGGCTTGAAAGTCACTACGGGACTACCATAGTTAAATCGGATTTCTTACCGCCGGCAATTGAATTTATTGCCATCCGAATAAGTTTTCTCTCTGTAGCGTTATGGTGGGCGCTGTTTACAATTCCGCTGATCATATACGTCCATGAACGGAAAAAGAACGGAAAACCGAAACAAAAAGTAAATTATATCAGACAGGGATTCATTCAGTTATCCCACACATTCAGTAAAATTCGACATATGAAGGTCGTTTTCCTGTTTTTGGCAGCCTACTGGCTGTATATTGATGGCGTTGACACAATTATCCGCATGGCGGTTGACTACGGAATGTCCATCGGATTCCCATCGGACGCTTTGATTGTGGCCTTATTAATTACACAGTTTGTCGGTTTTCCGGCAGCTCTGGTTTTTGGCAAACTTGGCGAACGTTGGGATGTTAAAAAATCGATCTATATCGCAATTGTCGTCTACCTTTTTGTAACTGTCTGGGGAGTCATGATGAGTCGTACAGTTGAGTTCTATATTCTGGCAATTGTAATCGGGCTGGTGCAGGGCGGCATACAGGCGTTGAGCCGATCCTATTATTCCCGGATTATCCCAAAAGACCAAAGCGCCGAGTTTTATGGATTTTACAACATGCTTGGCAAATTTGCTGCTATTCTGGGACCGGCGCTGATCGGTTCGGTTGGTCTCATAGTTCGTCATATCGGCTATTCGGCTAATACGGCATCCCGGGTTGGAATCGGATCCGTGGCAATTCTGTTTATTGCCGGCGGCATACTGCTGTATTTTGTGGATGAGGAAAAAGGAAAACGGGAAATAAACCATTTGAGGCTTGAGAAGTAGTTCGCCGGAAGAAATTCAAAAATAAACAGACGTTACCGGTTTCTCTGATCACTGTTGTAAAAAAATAAATCTGCAAGTCAGATAAAAACTAAATATTTTCTGGCATTTAATCCCTAAAACTATATATTACATGTGCGTTCTATTCTTTGGGGGTTAAAAAATTGGGTAAGAATCAAAATCAGAATATAAGTATATTTGGTCCGCTGCTTCTGGTTTTTTTTGCTGCAGCAATTCTTGTTGACGGGAAATATAATCCAAATACGTCAGAAATGATCACGATTCAAATTGATGGAATTGAAGACAGGGTCATTGCTGAGAAAGTAACCGAAATGGTTCGCATGATTGAAGGTATTCAGACCGTATTTATAGATGAAAAATCCAGTCTGTGCACCTTTCGGTATGACACGGGAAAAATTAACTTGAAATCCGTTGAGAGTCAACTGGCGGGGCTCGGCGTAAAGTTTAATCCTATAGAATCCGTGAAGATACTCGAATCCGGCGGAAAGAAGAATCTTTTATCGATTAGCATAAACCCCGCATCGCAACAATAAGCATCACTGAATCATTCAGAGGATATTTACTATTCTGACGTGAGTTTGATCTAAAGTTGCATTTAATTTGGTTAACTTATCCCGGATTTAGCAGGTCGCATCGCTGAGGCTTAACTTTTTCCACCATTGCGTAGTAATTCGGGCATACTTACCGTAGCGAAGAGGGTGAATTTGGCCTGCGGGCGCTTTTTGGATTTTCCCTTGCATCTAAGTTTTTTCAATTTAATTTACCTTTAACAGGGGCAATGATGAAGCGGCTTTAAGCCGCCCGGCTGGAGCGCTTCAACGATCTTTGAAACGGATTCCCGGCGCTCTTTCGGAGCCGCGGGAATTCCTACAACTACGACTATTGCCCCGGAAAATCAGTCGGCTTCAGAAATATTCCGCTCTTCGGTTCGTTGGTAATTCCGGCAATTTTCGGTGGTGACATAAATTTAATCCGACTAATAAAGCCGGTCGGATGGAAAAGTTGAAAGGAGAGTGTGAAATGACGACTGAACCTAAAGGAGAACCCCGCACAAAAGTAGCGGCTTCTGTGCGGGGACAATGCGGTAGCCCGGTATAACAGGACGATCACACACATCGATTGAACTTATGCAATTGACAGCGTAGATTCAATTGAAGAAAAAAATAAAAAGGAAACACGATGCCCTCGAGAACACCAATATTAAGTCTAATCATAATAATTCTTATATCTTCACTATTTTGGCAGTGTCCTGATAATCCAGTAAAATCAACCGAAGCCGATACGACTAGCCATAATTTCACCTGGGAGATCGATACGCTGGGGAAATATGGTAGCAAATTGATGGATGTTGTTGTTATTGATGAAAACACTATTCTCGCCGTAGGCGACCTCAATACCGACAGCGGAAGATTCAATGCTGCCAGATGGGACGGTAACAAATGGACTGTTTTTGACATAGAAGCACAGTATATGGGTAGTATGACCAATCCACCGTTATATAGTATTTGGTATTTTTCTGATAATGATATTTGGATCACTGATGTTTGCGCCCCCTATCATTGGGATGGAAATAAATGGATACTATACCATATTCAAGACATGGGATTAGATGCCTGTGCCGGATACGGAATCTGGGGAACCTCATCTTCGGATATTTATTTTGTTGGTCTTTCCGGCTCTATTGTTCACTATGACGGCCAGGAGTTTACAAAGATTGAAACTCATTCCGATTTGCGTGTCAATGATGTATGGGGAAATTCGGAAAACGATGTCTATTTCTGTCAGTATGATATCAGCACTAGACCTTCCAGTATTTTGCATTATGATGGTCAGGAACTTAGTTCAAAGTACTATTTTGACACTATAGATTACGATTCTAAAGTGCTTGCCGGTTCGGTTCATACCATCTGGGCTTATGGCGATACCCTGTATGCGGGGTGTTCATCGGGAGTCTGGAAGGAATCTGTGAAGACAGGCAAGGGAAACATGACATCATGGCTTGATATCTGTGGAGACTGGATCTATCCCAATCGGATCCGGGGACAGGAGAACAATGATATTTTCGTCGTCGGCAACTGGATGAAAATGGCGCATTATAATGGTGGAACCTGGCAATCGTTTTCCTCTATTTTTGATACTGTTGGCGATTATTTTTCAGTGGCAATCAAAGGAAACCTTGTCTGTGCCGTTGGCAGGACTAATAGTGCCCAGGCTATCATTGTCACTGGCAGGAGGTTTTAAAAAATGAAAAGAAAAATGAAAAAGATATTGGCAATTATTTTGATAGCATCATTAACAACATGTGTGTTTGCAACCGTGGATCATGTCACCGAGTTGCAGCATGTATATTTTAAAAGTTATTTCAAGTATTACGACACTTATTATCAAGTAAATGGGTATGGCATAGAATCATATTTTTATTATGTTGGGAGATATGATGACTTTGACGGTGAAGCGACCTGGATCAACACGAAATACCGTGCCTATATTAGCCAGAAATATCCAGATGCGAGTGGCACATATCCTGATTATGGAATTATGGACAGTGTTTTATTCAGGATAAAACTTGATAATATTTATACAACCAACTATAGTGATACAGTGATTATAAGGGATGCTCAGGATTATTATGTAGGTGGCATGTATGTAAGTGATGAAGAAATGTGGAATTCTATAGACGATGGTGAACGGTATTGCAGTATAATTTTTAATCCTTATACTACATCAGGGTGGATATCAAAGTATTTTTATCCAGGTGATTCTTTATTCAATGCTATTAAGGATTCTATTGAGAACGATAGTTATTTCGAACTTGGTTTTCATACTAATGTTGAGGATATCGATAATAGGCGTTTGCGAATTGATGATATTGAGTTGAAGATATACTGGCATGAAGATCCGCAGACGGAAGTAATAGTTGAAAACAGGTACAATACAAGCAACTTAGGCGGGTATTTAAGCGTGGAAGATGTCGGTTCGGATATAGCTTCCGGCACAACCCTGGACCTATATGTGGACAGTACCTATACGACGGAAACACAAAGCCAACGGTTCGCCGGCCCGGCTGTCCAGCACCACCATTGGAACGAAGACGAAAGCGAATATAAACTTTCTGCTGATCTCGTAGCGCGAAGAAACGACAACTTTTATGCCGAATTTTTAGATTACGATGATATAACATTGGCTTCAAATATTTCGGCGGCTGTCTATATCAAAGATCCCTGGTATGTCAATCCTTCCACCGGCGAACAGGATAATCCCTATCAGACCGTCACAGATTATGAAGTATTTATGGACCAGAATCCAAATTATTATGCTAATATTCCATCATATGTTATCAAAGCATCTTCTTATACTGGTAGCTCCGGTAGTTATAGTGTTTTCCATCATTGGTCCACAATTGGCAATACCACGTTCCAGTCATCCATGTCTCCCGTAACAAAGGTATGTTTCAAAGATACAAATAGGGTTACGGCAGAATACTGGACAGGTATTTCAGTTACAGATGGAACGCTTGGACACGATGCCGACGGGTATTATGTCAGCTATTCAGGCGATCGGATATATGCCACTACATCCGGTATATATGAAGTTACCGGATGGGAAAGTTCTGATAATAATAAGGCTCAAATAGGTTCAGGAGATGAGACAAAATGTTATGTAACGTTTAGCGGCTCAACTGTTACGTTGTCACCTGTAGTTCAGCAAGTTAGTAATACAGCAGATTACACCCTTACAATTAATTCCGATGAAGCTCTATCAATTCCATCAGGAGCAGATATTAGTTTTGCCTCTGGATTTACATTGGGAGTTGAAGGTACGTTGTCTTGTGAAGGATCAATCTCAGATCCAATTCAATTAAGTGGTCAGGGAAAAGATGAAAGCACACCATTTATGTACAACTATTTAAACCCAACATCCGATACTTTAATAAAAGTAATAAATTCAAGTGCAGAAGTTGTTATTAAGAACACCAGTTTTTCAGATCTTCCCTGTGGGCTGCGATTAAAAAATTTAAATCAAAATGTATATGTTATAAACGCGAAGTTTCTAGATAACAATGTAGGAATTTCAATTGATGAGATTTCAGATTCGGACTATATATTGGATTCATTATATTTTGAAGGAAATGATATCGCAGTAGCAATAGATCCTGAATTTCCTGATATTTCACAAGAATCATACATTAGCATTGCTCATTCTATATTTTATAATCAAGGTGATTGTGGGATATTCTTAATCCCAACTGGCTGGGGAACAACTGATGCATCCCAATTAGACCTTAATATCTTCAATTGCACCTTCTGGGATAATTCAAAAGCATTATATATAAAGGAACCGGATGAATTTAATGGAACAGTAAGAACATATATAACTAATTGTATCTTTAAAGGTGCTACCCAAAGCATTATTGAAGATGAGGGGCTTGAATATTGGTTATTCGAGGATAATAACATTTCGGATAGTGAAATGGACGGTCTGGGGGATGAATTTATAGCTGATCCCCAAGTAATTGATCCGGATAATCAAGATTTTCGTCCCAAATATTCTAGTCCATGTATAGATGCAGGTAGTTATATATTTAATGAACATTTTGATATTGATTATGATCCTGATGGGACAGATATTGACATTGGCGCACTATATTTTCCACAATACAATTTCAGTGGAACAATTGATTCCGATACAACCTGGTATGGCCGGGTAACGGTGACCGGCGATGTGACCGTAAGCAGCGAGGCAGAATTGATCATTGAGCCGGGAACCATGGTCATGTTTAACTCCGGTAAGGAAATCAATGTCTATGGCACACTAACAGCGGACGGGACGCCGGACGCCCATATTGTTTTTACCCGTTCGGATACAAACAGCACCAGTAAATCTTATTGGGATTGTATCAATATTAGCAGCACAGCCAGTTACACTTTTGATAATATTGAAATGTATGGCGCGACTTACGGGATCAGAATCTATGACAATAACGGCGGAACCGTTCAAAACAGCCTGTTTAAGCAGAATTATCGTGCTTTCTACCTGTATGATGCCGACAATACAACTATTAAGGGCTGTGACATGATCAATAATAACTATGGTATATACTGTTCCAATTCCAACATTCTGTGGATTGAGGACAACCTAGTTGATAGTAGCTATTATTACGGTATTTATATGTATCGTTCCGATGGTGAGATCACGGATAATGTCATCCGCAATACGGTCAATTATGACGGCATACGGGCATATTACCTGAGCGGACCGGATTTGTCAACTTGTTATGATCCGGATCATATTCGAATCAATAATACCATTGCGAATAATAATCGCTATGGTGTATCCGCCTCTTCTTCGTCTGATACTGACTTGGGTTCCTACCTGTTTATCGGAACCGATTATCTGGGTGGATTCAACTATTTTAACCGCGGGAGTGGTCTCTACGATGTCTATAATTATAACTCTGGAACCATCAAGGCGGAGTGTAACTGGTGGTCATCAATGTACAACTCAGGTTCGGTGGACGCTTCTCCGACAGCCAGTTCACTGGGATTTTCACTTCCGAAAGCTAGCGGGGGAACATCGCCGTCCGCAGTCGAGCAACTGTTAGCTAAGGCATATTATCAGGAAAAAGTTGACAGCGCTTATGCAAAGGCAATTACGACCCTAAACCAGATTGCCGAAACAGCGCCGGACGATGATATCGCATGGAAAGTTATTCTGCGCCTGGCGCGTCTGTATCGAAAGAGTGGGGACATAAACGGTTTAAAGAAAAACCTGGATGCTCTTTATACACAATATTCCAATCAACTGATCGGTAAAATTGCTCTGGATTATTCTGTATCAGTCTATTCCGGTGAGAGAAACTTTCAGGAAGCGTTGAATCGGTTGACGAATGTGATTTCCCTCTGGAGCGAAGACCCTTTAGCTCAAGAAGAGATTGCCTGCGCTCTATTTGAGCAGGGGATGATCTATATGGAAATGGACAGCGTTTCCGGTTTGGGGAAAGAAAGTGCTGTCGCCGCTCAAAACAGTTTTAATGAACTGTTCGAACAATATCCTGAATCGGAAGCCGCCTGGCTTGCATTGGAATTCTTTGGGTTGGAAAAATCTATTGATCCCGGAGAGACAACACTTCCCGAAGTATTCGCTTTGCGGCAAAACTATCCCAATCCCTTCAACCCGATGACAACCATCGAATACGATCTTCCCGAAGATGCTAAAGTGACACTAATTGTCCATGATGTAACTGGCCGTGAAGTGATCAGGTTGGTGGATTCCAGTAAACCGGCAGGATATTACAAGGCCATCTGGGACGGTAAAAACAAGAACGGATATCTGGTATCCAGCGGTGTCTATATCTACAGAATACAGGCTGGCAGTTTTACCAAGACCAGTAAAATGGTTTTTATTCGTTAGGAAAACATTTAACCTTGATGAGGCAGATAGAGTTATGTCTGTCTGCCTCAGATATTTATATCTGATTTTATGTGAGTTTGATGTAAAAACAATGAAAACATAAAACGGGATAAAAACCTTGCAAAGATTATAACACGGAGAACGGAAGACGGAATACGGAAAATGGTGAATTGGAAGTCAAAAGGTTGGTCTGGGTAATGCGACTTGTAGAATCCGGGATAAACATTAAACCATGAATTTATTCGTGGGCAAAGCGAACAAAATACAACTTTGTGTCGATCTCACATTATTTTATTTTTGTTTTTGTGCCCGAGGCGAGAGTCGAACTCGCACCTCCTGAGGAGACTAGACCCTGAACCTAGCGTGTCTACCAATTCCACCACCCGGGCGTCAAATAACCGCTAAATATAAAACCCTTTTAGGATTTCTCCAAGATTTTTACTATTGAAAAATCTGGCAAAAGAGTTTAACTTCCCCGTCATGATTGAGCAAAAAAAGAGTATAATCGCAACCAACCGGAAAGCTTACCATGACTTTATTATCCTTGAGTCCTTCGAGGCCGGTATTGAACTTCAGGGTACGGAAGTCAAGTCACTGCGGGCAGGGCATGCGCATTTAAAAGACAGTTATGTGCGAATTATTAATAAAGAGGCATTTCTGGTAAAATCTCATATCCCTCAATATAAATACAGTAGTAACTATGATAATCATGCCCCTGAGCGGGAACGACGTTTATTATTACATAAAAAAGAGATATTGCGCCTGAAAAAAAGTATCGATACAAAGGGCGTTACTCTGATTCCATTGAAGTTATATTTCAACGAAAAAGGAAAAGTAAAAGTCGAGATCGGTGTTGCCAAAGGCAAACGGCAATATGATAAGCGTGCTGCGATTGCCGAAAAAGATATCAAACGAGAACTGGAACGGACAAGAAAGGGACAGTATTGATGCAATTTCCTCCAATTAACGAACAGATCGATGTAATTAAAAAAGGGACCGAAGAATTAATTTCTGAAGAGGAACTGGTCAGGAAACTTGAACGATCAATGAAAAACGGAGAGCCGATCCGGGTTAAGCAGGGATTCGATCCAACGGCGCCGGACATTCATCTGGGACATACGGTGGGAATCCGGAAACTGCGGGAATTTCAGGAACTGGGTCATACAATTGTATTGATCATAGGTGATTACACCGGTATGGTGGGTGATCCCAGCGGAAAGAGTGAGACACGTCCACGCCTTACCTACGATAAAGTAATGGAAAATGCCAAAACTTACGAAGAGCAGTTTTTCAAGATTCTCGATCGGAAAAAGACTGAAATTCACTACAATGGTGAATGGTTTTCAAAGATGCAATTTGATGAGATTATGTCCTTGGCGGCCAAATTTACCGTCGCCCGTATCCTGGAAAGAGATGATTTTACGAAAAGGTATCAGGAGGGTAATCCTATCAGTCTGCACGAATTCTTTTATCCGCTGATGCAGGGCTACGATTCCGTTGCGATTAAAAGCGATGTAGAACTTGGCGCCACCGAGCAGAAATTCAATCTGTTGGCAGCGCGGCATGTCCAGCGGGAATACAATCAGGAACCTCAGGTAGTCTTGACGCTTCCGGTACTTGAAGGTATTGACGGAACCCAGCGAATGAGTAAAAGCCTGGGGAATTATGTCGGAATTGATGAAACACCGGAAGAGATGTTCGGTAAAATCATGTCGATTCCCGACAACCTGATTTATAAATATTTTACATTGGTGACGAATTATCATCTGGATCAATTAGCCAATGTCAAAAAACGTCTGGATGATCCCAAGACCAACCCAATGACCGTTAAAAAAGAACTGGCGCGAGCCATTATCGGTATTTATCACAGCGAGGAAGCTGCAAAAATGGCTCAGAAATCCTTTGAACAGGTTTTCAGCAAGGGTGAATTACCCGATGATATCGAGGAGATTACGGTGGATTCGACCGGTGATCTCATGCTCGTGAAATTGCTGGCAGAAAAGGGTATTGTCAGTTCAAACGGCGAGGGGCGGCGATTGATCAAGCAGGGAGCGATCAAAGTCAATGACAGTAAACTATCCGATATTAATTTTAGTCTTTCAAAGGGTGAATATATAATCAAAGTAGGAAAACGACGATTCGTAAAATTCATTGTCAAATAAAATTTCAGATATTTTTTCTGATAATCTCTCTTTTATTCCTGTTTGATTGTGGCAAGGGTAATAAGAGATCGCTTATTTTATTTATCGGAAACGGGATGGGAGTTGGGCATGTAGCATTGGATTACTACCTCAATCAGGAATCACCTTTTCGATCTTTTCCTGTTTGTGCGCTACTTGATCCAAGACCGGCCGGAGATCGTTGGATACCAGTATCAGCCGCGTCGGCAACTGCTTTATCTACCGGGGTTAATATCAGTTCAGATAATGGAAAAAGTGAGAATCAAAAACATTATCCGACACTATTTGACTATGCCAAACAAGAGAAAAAATCCACCGGTGTCATTGCCACATCAAGTCTGACCTATCCCATACCGGCGGCATTTATCACATCGGTGGAACACTGGGGCAGAGAGCATGATATTGCCTACAGAATTTTCAATTCCGATACAGATGTTCTTTTAGGTGGCGGTTCGCGTTTTTTTAAAATGAATACGGTAACCAATACAAATCTGATTCCTTTGATGCAGGATAGGGGATATACCTATATTTCTCAGCAAAGTCAGCTGGATGTGCTGAATCCGGAAAAAACGGAAAAAATACTGGGATTATTTGCAGATGAGGCATTGAGAAAAGCCAATTATCGCAGTTTATCTTTAACATTAATGATGGAAAAAGCAGTTGCTGTCCTTGAAAAGAATAAAAATGGTTTTGTGTTAGTCGTTGATGGCTCACAGATAGATTGGCGTGCCCATGAACGTGATGATGATGGCCTGCTGACAGAGCTGCATGATTTTAGTGAGGCGATTAACTGGGCGGTAAACTATCAGAAAAAGAATCCGGAAACCCTGATTGTCATGTCAGGCACCAATGAAACCGGCGGCATCTTTTTAATTCGGGATGACTCGGAGCCCAGTCAGGTTAGCATAAAATATAATACCAGCCTGCATACGGCGAATCTTTGCCCGATCTTTGCCAAAGGTCCCGGTGAGGATAGAATTGGCGGGATAATGTCCATTGCCGATTTGGGAAAAGAGTTAATTGATTTTATTCGGGAATAAGCTTTTGAATCTCGAATTAGTCGGTATAAATAAAATATTCAATAAAACCGTTGCTGTTGACAATCTGCACTTGAGAATTCGGAAAGGCACAGTTCTCGGACTGGTTGGACCTAACGGGGCAGGGAAGACCACCACTATCCGGATGATCATGAATATACTTCAACCGGACAGCGGGAAGATTCTGTTTAATGGTGAGAAATTCCGTCCGGAACTCTATAGGAAAATAGGTTATTTACCTGAAGAACGAGGCCTTTATCGTAAAGTCAAATTGCTTGATTTAATTATCTATTTCGGTACCTTGAAAGGTTTGTCATTAATCAATGCGCGCAAATCGGCTGTCCGATACCTTGAACGCTTTGAAATGGAGCATTATGACAATCGAAAAATTGAGGAATTATCCAAAGGTAATCAGCAGAAAGTTCAATTCATTATCGCAGTTCTCCACAATCCCGAGTTGATTATTCTGGACGAACCTTTTTCCGGTCTCGATCCGGTGAATCAAACCATCCTAAAAGAGATTATCCGTGAATTTCAGGCGGACGGGAAAACCGTCATCTTTTCGACTCATCAAATGGAGCAGGTTGAAAAGTTGTGTCAGGAAGTCTGTATGATCAACAACGGTAAAAGTGTTCTGAACGGTCCTTTGAAGGAAATCAAACGGAATTACGGAAGTCGGAGATTCATAATTCATTATAAAGGAAATCGACAAACAGTTCGGGATCGACTTGACAGCAGTTTTATAATAAATGATAAGACAATTGAAGGCACGTTAATTACAGGACTGGAGATTAACAACGTTCTGCAAGAAATAATCGGTCACGTGACTATTACCCATGTGGATATCAGTGATGTATCCTTAGAGCAGATATTCATCGATCAGGTGAAAGGAAAAAAAGATGTATAAGGTTTTCCTGATCACTCGATGGGAATATCTGACCCGTATTCGCTCTAAATGGTTTCTTATTTCGACCCTGATTATTCCCCTTGTCATGATTGCATTTATCTTTTTACCGACGATGGTCTTCCAGGATTCCGGAGCAGAGATGAAAATCATCGGTTTGATAGATAATACCGGAATTTTGCAGGACGAATTTGAAGCGATTTTAACCCAAAGCTACCACCTTGAGAATGGCCAGCCGAAATACCAGATCATTCCTTTACGGGTGCGTTCCGGCGAGGATCCCATATCTCTGGGCAGAGAGATGCTGGATTCTTTGGAAATTGATGCACTTATGGTTTTACCTGTAGATTTGATTGATAGTAGCAGGGCTGAGTACTACGCAAATTTTATTGGCAACTATAGGGAACAGAATGAGTTGATATTGGCTCTGAATACCGTTTTGATGAATGTCCGCACCCGGGCTGCCGGTCTCGATCCGGAATTAGTTAAAAATATTACAAAACAGGTAAATCTTAATATAATAGAAACCGATCGTCGCACAGACCAACAAACCGGTGAAATCATGTCTTATCTTTTGCCAATTATTTTCGTAATGATGCTGTATTTTGCCATAGTAATGTCTTCTCAGGTGCTCATGCGCAGCGTGCTCGAAGAACGGACAAATCGTCTGGTTGAAATTATTCTTTCATCGGTCAGTTCCACCCAATTGATGAGCGGAAAAATCCTCGGATTAGGACTTTTGGGCTTAACTCAGTTGACATTTTATATAATCTGCGGCTTAGCCGTATCGTCATATCGCGGAATCAACATTATCAGCACGTTGAATGTTTTGTATTTTTTTCTCTATTTTGGATTGGGTTATCTGTTTTTTTCGGCGATATATGCCTCTATTGGTGCAATATTTTCATCTGAGCAGGATGCCCAGCAGGCTGTATCGATCATCTCAATCATATCCGTTCTTCCCCTGTTGTTGTCTTCCTATGTGGTGGCCCATCCGGATTCAATTCCCACGATTATTTTATCGCACATACCCTTTTTATCACCCTTCTTTATGATTATGATTACAGGCATCGGCGCTCCGCCGTTCTGGCATATTATCACTACCTGTATTGTACTGATAATATCGGCCATATTAGCGATGTTAATTGCCGGAAAAATATTTCGTACAGCTATTCTAATGACCGGAAAGCGGCCGACTTTGCCGGAGATATTGCAGTGGATAAAATCGGCTTAAATAAAGGTTGTGATTAAATTTTCGATGTCCTAAATTTTTTCCAATTATACATGATATTGGTATGATTAGAGTAAAATAAATAGATATGGGAGAAATTATGTTGGAATTTACAGATGCAAATTTTGAAGAAGAAGTAATCAAATCGGAACTTCCGGTATTGATAGACTTCTGGGCGACCTGGTGTATGCCCTGCCTAAAAATAGCTCCGATAGTTGAAGAACTGTCCGGGGAATATCAGGGAAAGGTGAAATTCGGAAAAATGAATGTAGAAGAGAATCAGAACACTCCTCAGAAATACGGTATTCGCAGTATTCCAACATTGTTGATTTTCAAGAATGGTCAGGTAGCCAGCCAGATTGTCGGTATGCAACCGAAACGAAACCTGGAGGGAAAAATCCGGGAGGTTCTCGGATAAATCCTGGATAAAATAAATTAATGAATCCCCGCTGAATAGGCGGGAATTTTTTATTAAAAATCGGTCACCCCCCGAAAAATAGTGGTTATATCATTAAGTCCTGTCTAAAAACCATAAATCAAAAAGACATTATCGATTTAATATTGCGCGATTGGTGGAGTCCATAAATTTCTGTCTCATAGAGATCCCATTGGGATAAAAAGGATTTGTAAAAAAGTAAGAGTCATCGATTTTCCCAAAAAATATTGAAGATTAAAAAAGGAGGAAAAACGATGACTCACAAGGATTGTAAGAAAAACGGAGTAAAGTCACAAGTTGAAAATGGTGGTTTCTTTTTTGACGAT
>Ga0164318_10003059_pt1 | contig 15751 bp, 25 predicted proteins | sample GuaBasSedimGuay9_FD_113734 | JGI IMG/M metagenome (GOLD analysis project Ga0164318, IMG submission 113734) | Subseafloor sediment microbial communities from Guaymas Basin, Gulf of California, Mexico - Guay9, Core 4571-4, 0-3 cm | ecosystem: Environmental > Aquatic > Marine > Hydrothermal vents...
GCCCGGGCTTATTTGTTTGTGAATATTTCTGTCACTGTTATAATAAGTTCCGTTGATATAGGTATTTTCGAAATCGAGCCTTTCTCGATTTGCCGGAGGAATTACAAAATTACTCAGGAAAAAAGAAGCCAAAGCAAGAATAAGTGCTGAAATAAAATAAGGATACATCATTCTTTGAAAACTGATTCCGGAACCTAAAATTGCAATTATTTCAGATTGGTCAGCCATTTTTGCAGTAAAAAAAACAACACTGATAAAAACAAAAAGAAATAAGAACAGATTGGTATAATAGGGAATGAAATTTAAATAGTAATTGAAAATGATTTCTTGAAGCGGAATTTGTTTTTCAATAAAAGAATCTATTTTTTGTGATAAATCAATAACAATTGCCAGACTGATAATAAGTATGATAGAAAAAATAAAAGTTCCGAGAAACTTCTTTATAATATATCTGTCAAGTGTTTTAAGCATTTATTTTGTTTAAATTAACAAACATAACTTATGTCAGAAAATTGTTTGAAGAATAAAAAACTTTGTAAAAATATTTAAAATATAGGAAGCAAAAAAATAAAAGCACTCGTCAGAGTGCTTTTATACTATTAAAGATTATTAAAAATTAATTTTCATCTTCTTCTTCTGCCTCATGTGCCTTGATTAATTCCGTTTGAATATCACCCGGAACCGGAGCATATTCGGTAAATTCCATTTCAAATGTTGCTCTTCCGCCTGAAATCGAACTAAGTGCAGTGGCATATTTTGTAACTTCTGCCAAAGGTATTTTTGCATTAATAACTTCAAATCCTTTTGCACTGCTCATCCCTAAAATAATTGCTCTTCTCCCTTGAAGATCACTCATTACGTCACCCATGCTTTCTGAGGGAACCATAACTTCTAAATTATAAATCGGTTCAAGAATTTTCGGTCCGGCTTTTTTAAAGGCATCAGAAAACGCTTTGGATCCGGCAATTTTAAATGAGATTTCATTTGAATCAACATCATGCATTTTACCGTCATAAACCATTACGCGAATATCCCTGGCATAACTTCCCGTAAGCGGGCCGTTTTCCATTTTTTCCATTAAACCTTTTATAATTGCAGGCATATAATTTTTGTCAATTACACCGCCGACAATACAGTTGTAGAAAATCAATTTACCGCCCCATTTCAAATCGATTATGTCTTCATCTCTGACATTAACAGTAATTTCTTTACTGTTAAATTTATAGGTTCCCGGTTTTGCTTTTCCTTCTTCAAAGGGTTCAATAATCATATGAACTTCCCCGAATTGTCCGGCACCGCCCGATTGTTTTTTATGGCGATAATCTGCTTGTGCAGCTTTTGTAATAGTTTCTCTGTACGGTATTTTAGGTGCAAGAAATTCAGCTTCTACTTTAAAAATATTGTCTAAATGCCATTTTAAGGTATTCAAATGATGGTCACCTTGTCCGTGAATAATCAATTGTTTTAGTTCTTTAGAATATTCAAGAATATAAGTGGGGTCTTCATCTCTTAAACGATGCAGATATTCTCCTAATTTTTCTTCATCCGATTCGCTTAATGCTCTTATTGCTTTTCTGAATTTCGGATTGGGATATTGAATGTCTTTATATTTAAATTCACATCCTTTTTCATTTAATGTATCACCGTTTGACGTGCTTTTCAATTTAACGGTTGCTCCGATATCACCGGCAACAATTGAATTTACGTTTTCTCTGTTTTTTCCGTTTGAAGCAAAAATTTGAGAAATTCGTTCTTTATTTTGATTGCTTTGATTTATTAAATCATCACTTTCACTAATTTCTCCCGACATCATTTTAAAATATAAAACTTCTCCGAGATGTTCTTCAACGCTTGTTTTGAAAACAAATAATGATTTGGGTCCTGCGGCATCCGGTTTAACTTCTTTATCGTCAACTGTTTTAACAGCAGGCATTTCTTCAGGAGAAGGTAAAGCATTTTTAATGAAATCAAGCAATCTGCGAGTCCCCATATTTTGTTTTGCTGCCGTACATAAAACGGGAAACATTCCTCTGTTCAGGATTCCTTTCAGAATACCGTCACGCATTTCATCTTCCGTTAATGTCTCATTTTCAAAGAATGTTTCCATTAAACTTTCATCATTTTCGGCAGCCGATTCTATTAAAGCCATTCTCAGCTCATCGGCTTTGTCTTTTTCTTCGGCAGGAATATCAACAACTTCCGGATTGCTTCCGTCAGTTGCCCATTTATACATTTTTCCGGTAATCAAATCTATGATTGAATTAAACTCAGAACCCTGATTAACAGGATATTGTACTATTGTAACATTTCCCGAGAATTGTTCTTTTGCAAGATCAATTGTTTTTTCAAAATTTGTTTTATCGTGATTTAAATGGTTTGCAACTATAATAACGGGTTTATTGAATTTTTCAGCTAATCTCCAATGAATTTCGGAACCTACCTCAATACCGTTTTGAGTATTTAAGAGCAACAAAGTCGTGTCGGCAATTGAAATTGATGATACGGCGCCGCCTATAAAATCAAGTGCACCCGGTGCATCTAAGATATTAATTTTTGTATTTTCCCATTCGGTGTGCATAACGGCCGAATAAACAGAACCCTCTTGTTCGTGTTCAACAGGTTTATAGTCGGATAAAGTTGTTTTTGCATCAATACTGCCTCTTCTTTGGATTTTTTTACCTTCAAAAGCCATGTTTTCGGCTAAAGTTGATTTTCCGCTTCCGGCATGCCCTGTAAGAGCAATGTTTCTGATATCTTTTGTCTTATAAACTTTCATCGGATATTTTATTATTAATTAATATTATATAGTTACCAAAAATTGCATGCAAAAATATAAAAATTATAGAAGTATGCAATACTTGATTTTTATTTATTGTGTGTTTTATAATATAAAAATAAATTATTTTTGATTTTGACCCGTATAGATACCTTGTCTATGTTTCTTTTTTATAAAGAGGTGTCCGAATGGCATTGCATAAGCTGTACTTTAACTGACATATTTTGAAATATGCATATTAATGTGATGAATCCGTCGTATTAAGCAGAAGAAAATCTACGGTAAGAAACTCATTTAAATAATTCAATTTTTACATAGGATAACTAAAATGATTTTTTTTTGTAATTATTTAATTTAATTTCCAAAAACTATTGCATTGAAAAAAAATAATTTTACCTTTGCAGCCCAAATTTTAAAATAAGTCAGAAATGCCTACAATTCAACAATTAATAAGAAAAGGGAGAAAACACGTAAAAGGAAAAAGTAAATCTCCGGCATTAAATTCAAGCCCTCAAAAAAGAGGCGTATGCGTCAGAGTATATACAACAACGCCCAAAAAACCGAATTCTGCAATGCGTAAAGTTGCCAGAGTAAGATTAACAAACGGAAAAGAAGTGAATGCTTATATTCCCGGAGAAGGTCATAATCTGCAAGAACACTCGATTGTTTTGGTAAGAGGCGGAAGAGTTAAAGATTTGCCGGGTGTTAGATACCATGTGATTCGGGGAACGCTTGATACTCAAGGAGTTGATGATAGAACTCAAAGACGTTCTAAATACGGTACAAAAAAACCTAAGAAATAATTATATTATATATTAAGGTATATGAGAAATCAAAAGAAAAGAAAATTCGGAATTCAAGCAGATCCGAAATTTAATGACAAAATGGTTGCCCAATTTGTAAACAATTTAATGTTAGACGGAAAAAAGAATACATCATTTGATATTTTTTATTCGGCACTTGAAATTGTTGAACAAAGAGCAAAAGACATTGAAAAAACACCGCTTGAAATTTGGAAAAAAGCAGTTGAAAATATAACTCCGCAAGTTGAAGTGAAAAGCAGAAGAGTCGGGGGTGCAACGTTTCAAGTTCCTACTGAAATTAATCCGGGCAGAAAAATGTCTATCAGTATGAAAAATATGATTAAATATGCTCGTGCCAGAAGAGGAAAATCAATGGCTGAAAAATTAGCAGCTGAAATTATGGATGCATACAACGAAGAAGGCGGCGCTTTTAAAAGAAAAGAAGAAACACACAGAATGGCTGAAGCAAATAAAGCATTTGCACATTTCAGATTCTAATAATATAAATGGCAACAGAAGATTTAAAATATACGCGTAACATTGGTATCATGGCTCACATTGATGCCGGTAAAACAACAACAACCGAAAGGATATTGTATTATACCGGTGTGAATTATAAAATTGGTGAGGTTCATGACGGTCTTGCAACCATGGATTGGATGGAGCAAGAGCAAGAACGCGGTATAACAATTACTTCTGCAGCAACTACAACTTACTGGAAAAATAACGGGAACGATTATAAAATTAATATAATTGATACTCCCGGACATGTTGATTTTACGGTTGAAGTAGAAAGATCTCTCAGAGTATTAGACGGTGCAATCGGTGTTTTTTGTGCTGTGGGCGGTGTGGAACCTCAATCGGAAACCGTTTGGCGACAAGCTGATAAATATGATGTTCCGGTAATTGCTTTTGTTAATAAAATGGACAGACTCGGTGCCGATTTTTTTGGTGTTGTTGAACAAATAAAAGAAAAACTTGCAGCTAATGCCGTTCCTTTTCAAATTCCGATTGGTTCCGAAGAGAATTTTATAGGAGTTATTGATTTAATTGAAAAGAAAACCTATATTTGGAATGATGATGATGAATACGGAGAAAAATTTGAAGTTTCCGAAATCAGTGAAGAGTATATAGAAACTGTTGAAGAGTGGAGAGAACATTTAATTGAGAATATTATTGAGCATGATGATGCAATGATGGAACGATTTTTCGATAATCGTGATAAAATCAGTGTCGAAGAATTTAAAAAAGTTGCAAGAAAAACAATATTAGAAAGAAAAGTGATTCCGGTTTTCTGCGGATCAGCTTTTAAAAATAAGGGTATTCAGCAATTACTGGATGCTGTTGCGGATTATCTGCCGAGCCCTATAGATATTCCGCCTGTAAAAGGGCTCAATCCTAAAAACAACGATGAAGTTGTAAGAAACGCAGATAAAAACGAACCTTTATCTGCATTAGTTTTTAAAATAACGGCTGATAAATTTGTTGGAAAATTAGCTTATATCAGAGTTTATTCAGGTACTTTAAAAGCTAAAAGTCAGGTATTTATACCCAGAACAAAAAAACGTGAACGTTTGATGAACCTTTATCACATGCATGCAAATAAGCAAATTGCAATTGATGAGGTTACTGCCGGAGATATTTGTGCCGTAAGCGGTTTTAAAGATATTCAAACAGGCGATACTTTAACAACGGAGAATAAACAAGTCATACTTGAAAATATTCATTTCCCGGATCCCGTAATCGGTGTTGTTATAGAACCGAAAGCTCAAAAAGATATTGATAAATTAGCAGATTCTTTAAAAGTCCTTTCAGATGAAGATCCTACTTTTCAAGTAAAAATTGATGAAAATACAGGTCAACGTATTATTTCCGGTATGGGCGAACTTCATTTAGAAATAATTACGGACAGATTAGAAAGAGAATTTAATATTCAATGTAATAAGGGTAAACCGCAAGTATCCTATAAAGAAGCATTAACAAAAACGGTTGAACATCTTGAAATTTTTGATAAAGATACAACAGGGAAAGGTAAGTTTGCCGAAATTAAAGTAAAAATTGGCCCTTATGAAGGTCAAAATTCAGAAGACAAATTCAGGTTTATTAATAGACTTAATAACGGAGTTTTACCGAATAATTTTGTTTCTGCGGTTGAAAAAGGATTTTTTCAAGCTATGAATAACGGACCTTTGGCAGGATATCCTCTGGATAATCTGAAAGTTGAATTAATTAATGCTTCATACAAACATGATGAATCAGATGAAATGTCATTTGAAATTGCTGCAAGACAAGCATATCGAAAAGCAAGTGTTAAATCAGCACCAATTCTTCTTGAACCGTTTATGAATGTTGAAGTATTAACACCGGGAGAATATCTCGGAGACATTATTTCAGATTTAAATAAAAAACGCGCTAAAATAAACGGAACATCTGAAAGAGCAAACATGCAAATAATTGATGCAGTCGTACCTTTATCTGAGATGTTCGGTTATGTAACGACTTTAAGAACTTTAAGCTCCGGAAGAGCATCTTCTACGATGGAATTTTCGTATTACGGAAAAGTGGAAGAAAAAATATCAAATGAAATAATTGCAAGACTAACAGGAAAAATTTTTGCTTAAATTATATATCAATGGCACAAAAAATCAGAATAAAGTTAAAATCTTATGATCATAATTTGGTTGATAATTCAGCCGAAAAGATTGTAAAAACAGTTAAAACAACGGGTGCAGTAGTTAGTGGTCCTATACCTTTACCTACTCAAAAAAGAATTTTTACCGTTCTGCGTTCAACTTTCGTGAATAAAAAATCCAGAGAACAATTTCAACTCTCTTCTTTTAAACGATTGATTGACATTTACAGTTCAAATTCAAAAACCGTTGATGCTTTAATGAAATTAGAACTTCCGAGCGGAGTTGATGTAGAAATTAAAGTTTGATTTTTATTAATTACTAAAGAATAGAAAAATGGCCGGATTAATCGGGAAAAAAATCGGAATGACATCCGTTTTCAGTGCCGAGGGAAAAAATATTCCATGCACTGTTTTAGAAGCCGGACCTTGTGTTGTTACTCAAATTAAAACGATTGACAACGACGGGTATGAAGCTGTACAATTAGCGTACGATGAAAAAAAGGAAAAACGAACGACAAAAGCAGAGACGGGACATTTCAAAAATGCAAAAACGTCTGCTAAAAGAAAAGTGGTTGAATTTTCCCCGGAAAATGGTATTGAACATAAATTAGGAGATGTTATTGATGTCGAAACATTTAATAACGATACTTGGGTTGATGTAACCGGTTTCTCAAAAGGAAAAGGTTTTCAAGGTGTTGTGAAAAGATATAATTTTAAAGGTGTTAATGATGCAACACACAGACAACACAACAGATTAAGAGCTCCGGGTTCTTTAGGTGCTTCTTCATATCCTTCAAGAGTTTTCAAAGGAATGAGAATGGCAGGAAGAACCGGAAATGACAGAAAAAAAGTTTTAAACCTACGTGTTTTGAAAATTATTCCCGAGAATAATATTATTATAGTAAAAGGATCCGTTCCGGGTGCTAAAGGTTCATATATCTTAATTGAAAAATAATGGAATTGAATGTTTTAAATAAAACCGGTAAAGAAACCGGTAAAAAAGTAATATTGGCAGATGATATTTTCGGTATTGAACCTAATGATCATGTAATTTACTTGGATGTTAAACAATATCTTGCCAATAAGAGACAAGGAACTCATAAAGCTAAAGAAAGAGGTGAAGTTGTCGGAAGTACCAGAAAAATCAAAAGACAAAAAGGAACAGGTACGGCTCGAGCAGGAAGTATTAAAAGTCCGGTATTGAGAGGCGGCGGAAGAGTTTTCGGTCCTCGACCCAGAGACTATAGTTTTAAATTAAACAAAAAAGTAAAACAGTTAGCTCGAAAATCTGCCTTTTCTTATAAGGCTTCTGCAAATAATATTTTAGTAGTTGAAGACTTTGATTTACAGGCTCCTAAGACTAAAGAATTCGTTGATTTTAAAAATAATTTAAAAATTAATGATAAAAAGTTGCTTTTAGTTTTATCAAATGAAAATAAAAACATATATTTGTCAGCTCGAAATTTGAAGAAATTGAAAGTCCTAACAGTGTCACAATTAAATACTTATGATGTTTTAAACAGTGAAACTATGGTCTTAACAGAGAGTTCAATTGACAGAATTAACCAAGTTTTTGGCATAAATCAAGAAAAATAAGATTATGAATATCCTTATTGAACCGATAATAACCGAAAAAATGACTGATAAAAGTGAAAAACTTAATCAGTTCGGATTTATTGTTAAAAAAGACGCAAATAAAATTGAAATTAAAAAAGCTGTTGAAAAATTATATAATGTTACCGTAGAAAGTGTTAATACAATGATTTACGGAGGAAAGAGAAGAGACCGTTTTACAAAACGCGGTTTAATTAAAGGAAGAACCAAATCATTTAAAAAAGCATTGGTTACATTAGCCGACGGCGATACAATAGATTTTTACAGCAATATCTAAGAAAAGATGGGAGTTAAGAAATTAAAACCGGTTACACCCGGACAGAGACGAAAAATAGTTAACACTTTTGAAGAAATTACTGTTTCAAAACCTGAAAAAAGTTTAGTTAAAGGTAAAACGAAATCGGGCGGAAGAAATAATCAAGGGCGTATGACCATGCGTTATATCGGCGGCGGTCACAAAAAAGCCTATAGATTTATTGATTTCAAAAGAAATAAAGACGGTGTACCCGCTACAGTTAAAACCGTTGAATATGACCCGAACAGAACAGCTTTTATTTCATTGTTGTTTTATGCTGACGGAGAAAAAAGATATATTATTGCTCCTAACGGTTTAAAAGTCGGAGATACATTATTATCCGGTAAAGAGGTTGCTCCTGAAATAGGAAACACTTTATTCTTATCTGATATACCTTTGGGTACTGTTGTTCATAATGTGGAACTCCAACCCGGAAAAGGCGGAGAAATGGCAAGAAGTGCCGGTTCTTATGCACAATTAGTTTCAAAAGAAGGAAAATTTGTTGTATTAAAATTACCTTCAGGAGAATTAAGAAAAATATTGAGTACATGCAGAGCTACTATCGGTTCGGTTTCTAATTCTGATAATGCATTAACAAGATCAGGTAAAGCCGGTAGATCACGCTGGCAAGGAAGAAGACCTCGAGTAAGAGGTGTTGCAATGAACCCGGTTGATCACCCGATGGGCGGCGGTGAAGGAAAATCATCAGGCGGACATCCTCGATCAAGAAACGGAATACTTGCTAAAGGGTTTAAAACAAGAGGTAAAAAAGTTTCTGACAAATATATTGTCGAAAGAAGAAAGAATAAAAAACGAAGAAAATAAATTAATAATTATTTTTTATGAGCAGATCACTCAAAAAGGGGCCTTATATTGACATAAAACTTGAAAAAAAAGTTGTCGAAATGGCCAAATCAGGTAAAAAGAAAGTTGTAAAAACCTGGGCAAGAAATTCAATGATTTCCCCCGATTTTGTCGGAAATACCATTGCGGTTCACAACGGTAAAAAATTTATTCCGGTTTATGTAACTGAAAATATGGTGGGACACAGATTAGGTGAATTTTCTCCCACAAGAACTTATAGAGGACATAAAAAGAAAAAATAATGGGTGTACGTAAAAAACAAAGAGCAGAACAATTAAAAGAGGCAAGAAAAACTCAATATTTTGCCATTCTTAAAGGTTGTCCGACCTCACCTCGAAAAATGAGACTGGTCGCTGATTTAATAAGAGGTGAAGAAGTTTTAAAAGCGCTTGATATATTAAAATATAATCCGAAAGAAGCTTCAGGAAGATTAGAAAAATTATTGAAATCTGCTATTGCAAATTGGGAAACCAAAAACGAAGGACTAAAACCTGAAGATCACTTTTTATATGTTAAAGAAATCAGAGTGGATTCAGCAACAATGTTAAAAAGATTTCAACCGGCTCCTCAAGGAAGAGCACACAGAATAAGAAAACGTTCAAATCACGTTACTTTATATATTGACAGTAAAGAAAATAAATAATGGGACAAAAAATAAATCCGATAAGTAACAGACTGGGTATAATAAGAGGATGGGATTCTAATTGGTTCGGCGGTGATAAATATGCCGACAAAATTTTGGAAGACAGCAAAATTCGAAAATACCTTAAAACACGTTTGGCTAAAGCCGGTGTTTCCAGAATTATTATTGAAAGAACTTTAAAACTCATCACGGTTACTATTACGACTTCTCGTCCCGGTATTATTATTGGAAAAGGCGGTCAAGAGGTTGATAAATTAAAAGAAGAGTTAAAAAAAGTTACCGAAGGGAAAGATATTCAAATTAACATATTTGAAATTAAAAAGCCGGAACTTGATGCAGTTATTGTTGCTGAAAATATTGCTAAACAAATTGAAGGTAATATCGCATACCGAAGAGCTGTCAGAATGGCTATTTCTTCTACGATGCGAATGGGTGCCGAAGGTATTAAAGTATTAGTAGCAGGGAGATTAAACGGTGCGGAAATGGCTCGTAATGAAATGTATAAAGAAGGACGAACACCTCTTCATACTTTAAGAGCCGATATTGATTATTATAATGCCGAAGCACTTACGAAAGTTGGTCTGGTCGGAATTAAAGTTTGGATTTGCAGAGGTGAAAAATTCGGAAAACAAGATTTAACACCGAATTTCAGTAAACAATCTAAAAAAAGACCTCAACATTCGGGAGGAAATAAAAGAAGAAGAAGAAATTAATTTAACAGAAAAGTTATTTTAAAATGTTACAACCAAAGAAAACAAAATTCAGAAAACAACAAAAAGGGAAAATGAAAGGTAATTCTCATCGCGGAACGACCATTGCATTTGGCTCATTTGCAATAAAATCCCTTGAAACTGAATGGCTTACAGGAAGACAAATTGAAGCAGCACGTCAAGCTGTTACAAGATATATGAAACGTGAAGGTAATATATGGATTCGTATTTTTCCCGATAAACCGGTTACCAAAAAACCTGCAGCGGTTCGCATGGGTAAAGGTAAGGGTGAACCCGAATTGTTTGTGGCAAGAGTACAACCCGGCAGAATTTTATTCGAAGCCGACGGTGTATCTGAAGCTGTTGCCAGAGAAGCAATGAGATTAGCGGCACAAAAACTTCCGGTAAAAACAAAGTTTATTGTAAGAAGAGATTATACTGAAAACGTTTAATATTGTATATTGTTAAAAATTAATACGCAATGAAAAATTCTGAAGTAAAAGAATTATCAACAAAAGAGTTGTTGGAAAGATTGGATAATGAAAGCGGAAATTTATTAAGTTTAAGAATGAACCATAAAATTTCCGATCTTGATAATCCTCAACAAATAAAAGAATCTAAAAGATTTATCGCTCGTTTAAAAACAGAGTTAAGAAAAAGAGAATTAAACGAAACTAAATCTTAATTTGATATAATAATAATATGGAACAAAGGAATTTAAGAAAAGAAAGAACAGGAATTGTTACCGGCGATAAAATGCAAAAAACAATTACCGTAGCCGTAAGAACAAGATACCAACATAAGATTTACGGTAAATTTATGACAAAAACAAAAAAGTATATTGCTCATGATGAGGAAGATACATGTAAACTGGGGGATGTTGTCAGAATAGCGGAAACAAGACCTATGAGCAAAAGAAAAAAATGGAGATTAGTTGAAATTATTGAAAGAGCTAAGTAATCATGATACAACAAGAAAGCAGATTAAATGTTGCTGATAACAGCGGAGCAAAAGAAGTTTTGGTTATCAGAGTATTAGGCGGAACAAAAAAACGATACGCTACCATTGGTGATCAAGTAGTAGTTACTGTTAAAAGTGCTATTCCTTCCGGTGAAATTAAAAAAGGTACCGTAACAAAAGGTGTCGTTGTCAGAACTAAAAAAGAAATTCGCAGACCTGACGGTTCATATATCCGTTTTGATGATAATGCCGTTGTTCTTTTAAACGCAACGGGAGAAATGAGAGGTACACGTGTTTTCGGTCCGATACCAAGAGAATTACGTAAAACCAATATGAAAATTATTTCATTAGCTCCTGAAGTTTTATAAATTGAAAATTCAAGTTTGATGCAAAAGAAAATACATATAAAAAAAGGGGATATCGTTTTTGTTAATTCAGGAAATGATAAAGGCAAAAAAGGTCGTGTATTGATGGTTAACAAAGAAAAATATAAAGCAATTGTTGAAGGTGTTAACGTTATTTCAAAACATACGAAACCAAATGCTAAATATCCCGAAGGCGGCATTATTAAAGAAGAAGCAGCAATTCATATTTCAAATTTGAATGTGATTTGTCCTGAAACAAGTGTTCCGACAAGAATCGGAAGAAAAGTTAACAGTAACGGAAAATTAGTACGTTATTCTAAAAAGTCTAACAACCAACAAGAGATTAAATAATGGAAAAGAGAATTCCGACATTAAAGAAAAAATTTAAGGAAGAAATTACTCCGGCATTACAAAAAGAGTTTAATTACACTAGTGTCATGCAAGTTCCGAGATTAGAGAAAATTGTCTTAAATCAAGGAATCGGGCAAGGTGTTGCCGATAAAAAAATTATCACAACAGCTCAAGAAGAATTAACCTTAATCGGCGGTCAAAAAGCAATTCAAAGAATTTCTAAAAATAATATTTCAAACTTTAAATTACGTGAAGGTATGGCAATCGGAGTATCCGTTACTTTACGAAAAGAAAGGATGTATGAGTTCTTAGAAAAACTTCTTGTTGTTGCTATCCCGAGAATAAAAGATTTTAAAGGTGTTTCCGGTAAATTAGACGGAAGAGGCAATTATACCTTGGGTATTGAAGAACAATTTATTTTTCCCGAAATAGAACTTGATAAAATCGATAAAATTTTAGGAATGAATATAACATTTGTTACATCTGCAAAGACGGACGAAGAAGGTTATGCATTATTAAAACAATTCGGATTTCCTTTTAAAAAATAAGAAATATGGCTAAAGAATCAATGAAAGCTCGTGAGCGAAAAAGACAAAAACTTGTTGACAAATACGCAGAAAAAAGAGCAAAACTTAAAGCTGAAGGTGATTGGGAAGGATTACAAAAATTACCTAAGAATTCATCTAAAGTTCGTTTGCACAACAGATGCAGCATCACGGGAAGACCAAAAGGTTATATGAGGCAATTCGGAGTCAGCAGAATTACATTCAGAGAAATGGCTTCCGACGGTTTAATCCCCGGAGTAAAGAAAGCAAGTTGGTAAAATAATTTAAATAATTTAGTAATGATTACAGATACGGTTGCAGATTACCTTACACGAGTTAGAAATGCGGTTATGGCAAAGCATAAAGTTGTCGAAATTCCGGCTTCTAATTTAAAAAAAGCAATAACAAAGTTATTATTTGATCAAGGATATATCTTAAGTTATAAATTCGAAGATGATAATAAACAAGGTATGATTAAAATTGCTTTAAAGTATCATCCTAAAACTAAAGTACCGGCAATTCATAAACTTGAACGTGTTAGTACACCGGGTTTAAGAAAGTATACTTCGGCAGTTGATATGCCCAGAGTATTAAACGGATTAGGAATAGCTATTATCTCAACTTCTAACGGTGTTATGACCAATAAAGAAGCAGCACTCAAGAAATTGGGCGGTGAGGTTTTATGTTATGTATATTAAAATTAAAATTTGAAATAAAAATATAAGATGTCACGAATAGGTAAATTACCGGTAAATATTCCGGATGGTGTAAAAATCGATATTTCTGATGATAATGTCGTTACCGTAAAAGGTAAATTAGGAGAAATATCTCAAAAAATTAATAAAGACATCAAACTTGAGATTGATGGAAATACAATCAATTTAAAACGACCCTCTGATTCTAAAGAACATAAATCGTTTCACGGTTTATACAGAGTTTTGGTGAATAATATGATTATAGGAGTTTCCGAAGGATTTGAAAAAAAATTGGAAGTTATCGGTGTTGGTTACAGAGCAACAGCTAACGGACAATTATTAGAATTAAATGTCGGTTATTCTCATCCTATTATTTTACAATTACCTGATGAAGTAAAAGTTGATGTTCAACAAGAGAAAAGACAAAATGCATTTATCACTTTTAAAAGTTCTGATAAACAATTAGTAGGTGAAGTTGCCGCAAAAGTAAGATCCTTCCGTAAACCTGAACCATATAAAGGAAAAGGTATTCGTTATGTCGGAGAATATGTCAGAAAGAAAGTCGGAAAAGCAGCAGCAGAATAATATTTATAATAAAAAGAATTAAAAAAATGGCTTTATCAAAAAGAGACAGAAGAATACGAATCAGAAAACGTATCCGAAAAAGAATTAACGGGACTGCCGAAGTTCCGAGAATGTCAATATTCAGAAGCAATAAACATATTTATGTGCAATTGATTGATGATGTTTCAGAAAAAACGATTGTTGCCGTATCCTCTGCTGATAAAGGTTTAGCAGAAAATAAAAAAGCAAAAAAAGAAGAAATAGCAGCAGTTGTCGGTAAAAGAATTGCCGAGAAAGCAAAAGATAATAAGATTTCTCATATCGTATTTGACAGAGGCGGATATTTATATCACGGCAGAGTTAAAGCTTTGGCTGATGCAGCAAGAAAAGAAGGACTTAAATTTTAATAAACATGGCAAGAAATAAAGAAAAACAAGTTAGAAATACGGATTTGGAATTGAAAGACAGATTAGTTGCTATTAAACGTGTAACTAAAGTAACAAAAGGTGGTCGTACATTTAGTTTTGCTGCTATTGTTGTTGTCGGAGATGAAAAAGGTATTGTCGGTTACGGTTTAGGTAAAGCCGGTGAGGTTGCTGTTGCTATTCAAAAAGGAGTTGAAGATGCTAAAAAAAATCTTCATAAAGTTCCCGTAATGAAAGGTACAATCCCTCATAAACAAACTGCTCGCTACGGTGGTGCCGATGTTTTAATGATTCCTGCTTCTCACGGTACAGGTGTTAAAGCCGGCGGTGCAATGCGTGCCGTACTTGAAAGTGCCGGGGTAAAAGATGTTTTGGCAAAGTCAAAAGGTTCTTCAAATCCTCACAATCTTGTAAAAGCTACAATGAAAGCTTTATTGACAATGAGAGATGCATACACGGTTACTCAACACAGAGGAGTTTCTATTGATAAAGTTTTTAACGGATAGATTTATTATAATGGCTAAGATAAAAGTTACAAAACGTAAAAGCAGCATTGGTTCAACCGAAAGACAAAAAGCAACATTGATTGCTTTAGGTTTAAGAAAAATTGACAGTTCTGCTGAACATGAAGAAACAGATCAAATTAAAGGAATGATCAGAAAAGTGAATCATTTAGTTTCTGTTGAAAAAGTAAAATAATTAATACCTGAAGAAATATTAAACGATGGATTTAAGTAATTTAAAACCTGCAAAAGGTTCGGTTAAAAAGAGAAAAAGAATAGCACGAGGTATCGGTTCAGGTAAAGGACGTACCGCAACTCGCGGTCATAACGGACAAAAATCTCGTTCGGGATATTCACGCCGATTTGGTTTTGAAGGCGGTCAAATGCCGATTCACAGACGTTTGCCGAAATTCGGATTCAGAAATATTAATCGTATTGAATATAAAGCAATTAATATTGATACACTGGATACTCTTGCAAAAGATAAATCAATTAAAGTTATTGATGTTCAAACTTTAAAAGATGCCGGATTTATTCAAAAAAATGATTTGGTAAAAATTCTCGGTAACGGTGAATTAAATGCAAAAATTGAAGTTAAAGCTCATGCTTTTTCAAAATCAGCTGTTGAAGCTATTGAAAAAGCCGGCGGTAAAGTTGAAAAAATACAGAATTAATGAAAAAATTTATTCAAACAATAAAGAATATCATTACTATTGAGGATTTAAGGAATAAAATTCTTGCAACACTCGGATTAATTTTAATCTACAGATTGGGTGCGCATGTTGTTTTACCCGGTGTTGATCCTTTAGCAATTGCAGACTTTCAAAAAGAAGCCAGTTCCGGTGGTATTATTGCATTAATCAATATGTTTTCCGGTGGTGCTTTTGCGAATGCTTCTGTTTTTGCTTTGGGTATTATGCCCTATATTTCGGCTTCAATTGTAATCCAACTTTTAGGAATGGCTGTTCCTTATTTTCAAAGATTACAACGTGAAGGTGAAAGCGGC
>Ga0164318_10003060_pt1 | contig 15750 bp, 14 predicted proteins | sample GuaBasSedimGuay9_FD_113734 | JGI IMG/M metagenome (GOLD analysis project Ga0164318, IMG submission 113734) | Subseafloor sediment microbial communities from Guaymas Basin, Gulf of California, Mexico - Guay9, Core 4571-4, 0-3 cm | ecosystem: Environmental > Aquatic > Marine > Hydrothermal vents...
CATAACCATGCATCGCGAGGGCCTGGTGGCTTTCGCCAACTAGGGATGATGAATAATGAAAAACAGGAGGAAAAAATGAGAGTACCAAAATATATTCTTCGTCACGCCAACTATAATGCCGATGATTACTCTTATCTCCATGCTAAAGGATGGACAAACAAAGAAATAAAGCTGCGATGGGATCAAGAAAGAAGGCAAGGGAAAGGCCCATGTCTTTGGAACGGGCAGGGAGCTCAAGGCAAGCTGGCTGCGGTATTGGCTGGTGCAGCAGATGAATAAGGGACGAAAAACCCGTGGGCCGGGCCGCCCTCGGGGAATCACCAGAATCCATTATAATTGTCGCCTGCCTCGCGATATTGTCACCTGGCTGCGGTCACGTAAAAACGGTGGCCGCCTGATCGAGGAGGCGTTGAGAAGCTATTATGATTTGAAGAATAACAAATAAGGAGGTTTTGATGAAAAAATTTGTCTTGATAATTGTCGCCGTATTGTTCTTGGCCGTTACCACCGATTCAACCCTGGCAATGCATTGCGGAAAAAATATTGTGACTGAGGGTGATCATAAATATGAAGTTCTGGCTGCTTGCGGCCAGCCGACATCACGCGAGACCATCGGCATAGACCATAAATGGGTGGGTGAATGGCGCATTGTTGAGGAGTGGCTGTATATTATTGAGCGATACGGCCACAAACAGATGTACCTGCTCAAATTTGACGGTGATGGACTTGTGCGCGAAATCAAATGGCTGGGGGAGCAGAACTAGCCCCGGTTTAGCAAGCGTGGTAATGATTGAAGTTTTTCCTTGCAGTTATATAAGTGCTTCTATCCCTTTGCGTTCAATGATATCCAGCAGTTTGCGTGATGCTCCCGTTGGCTTTTTATTGCCTTGTTCTCACTTTTGAACGGTTGACGGGCTGATATTAAAAATACTTGCCAGCGCTGCTTGGCTGAGCCTGAATTTTTCCCCGTATGGATACGATTTTTTTAGGCGTGTATTCCTGGACATCCGGGAGACAGAGATTTTCAATATTTCTCATGGTGATGGTATCTACCAGCCCACTTTTGTTTAAATCTTTAACCGTGCTCGTAATTGATTCTGCAATAGATTTTCTCATGACTGCACCTCTATAAAATCTCCATTTTCAACAGCTATATTTATTTCTTCTACCGACAATCCGAGTAAGATGCACTCGTAAAAAGTCAGAATTCGTAAAAATGACCACCATATGTAGATCAAATGACACATTAAACCACTGTATGTTGTGCCCAAAAATCTAGGTTTGGACTTTTTACGAAACCATCAAGTAAAATATTTGAAAACTCTTTCAAAGCAAAAAGTTCTCTTCTTGACAGCTTGGACTGGGGTGGACTTCATAGTTTGGACAACTTGAGCAAGTACATGAGCTCTGATTGTTGTTGCGAGGCACAGGTTGTATCTAAACCTGTACCTTGTCCTGCGCTTACAAGAATAAAAAACTTGATTTTATTTTTTTATTTTTTTATTATATAAAAATAGTTTTCGCATAGAGAAATATTTTTCTGCAAAATGGAATATTTAATGGCTGATCCATTCCAGTCCCGTTATTTTATTAATTCGCTGGCCAGGGGCTTGGCTGTTCTTGGAGTTCTTGCCGATGCCGGAGAAGCGGTGAATCTTACTTTTATTGCCAATAGTTTGGGTATCTCCATGGCGACGGCGTATCGCTTCATGTATACTCTTGAGTCGTTGGGTTATGTTGAACGTGATCCTGATAACAGAACGTATCAGCTGAAGCCAAAGATTTTGTCTTTGGGACATAACTATTTTAATTCATCCAACCTTTGGCAGTCTGCTCATCCCTACCTGTTGAAGGCCTGCCGGGAGCATGGAGAAACTTTCAATCTTGCGGTGTTGGATGATATCAACATTTTGTACATCGACCGAGTTAAGACCCAGAAGATTCTAGATATCAATCTTGAGATAGGTTCCAAACTGCCGGCTTACTGCACTTCCATGGGGCGGGTGTTGTTGGCGGCTCTACCGATAGATGAAGCCCAGGAGCGGTTGCGGCAAACTGAGCGAAAATCACTGACGGCGACGACCGTTACCTCTCTGGAATCGCTGATGAGCATTATTGATGATGTTCGCCGTCAGGGCTATGCGATTAACAGTGGAGAAATGGCGCCCGAGCTGAGGTCAGTAGCGGCACCTGTTTACAATAGCGATGGAAAAGTAGCGGCAGCGGTAAATATTGCTGTTAATGCTAGTCAGTATGATGAAGAACGGCTGCGTCGGGAAGCAGTGCCGGCCGTTATTGGCGTCGCAGGTGCTATCTCCCTGGCATTGGGATATCAAGAACCAAGGAGCAAAAAGTGACAGCATCTCACGTGTTTTTGCGGCGCTGGGACAAAACGCTGCCCACGGCGGTCCGAGGTTCCGGGATTTGGCTTGAAGATGTCGATGGCAAGCGATACCTGGACGCTTGCGGTGGTCCGATATGTGTTAATCTTGGTCATAGTCGGGAGGAGATAGCCAAGGCAATAAGTTTGCAAGCTGCCTGCCTGGAATATGCCCATCCAACCATGTTTGCTGTGCCGGTTGTTGAACAGTTGGCTGAACGGCTGGCAATGATCACGCCACCGGGAATAGAGCGCTTTTATTTTCTTTCAAGTGGCTCAGAAGCGGTGGAGGCAGCCATCAAGTTTGCCCGTCAGGTCCATTTGGCAGCTGGTCGAAAGGAGCGTTATCGGGTTATTTCGCGATGGCAGTCGTATCATGGTTGTACACTCGGGGCTCTTTCAGCAACCGGCAAATCCGGTATGCGCAAGCCTTTTACCCCGCTTCTTTCACCTCATATTATCCATATCCCACCGCCTTATTGTTTGCGCTGCCATTACAAGCTTACCTTTCCAGCCTGTAACCTGCGCTGTGCCTATGCCTTAGAGGATGCCATTAATCTTGAGGGTTCGGAAACCATTGCCGCTTTTATAGCGGAGCCGGTGTGTGGTGCAACGCTAGCTGCTGTTGTCCCGCCAAAAGAGTATAACCAAGTGGTGGCTGATATATGCCGCCGCCATGGTGTCCTGTTTATTCTAGACGAGGTAATGTCTGGTATGGGGCGCACCGGAACCTGGTTTGCCGCGGAGCATTTTGGTTTGCAGCCTGATATTATTGTTCTCGGAAAAGGGCTTGGCGGTGGTTATCTGCCGCTGTCGGCAATTGGTTGCCGGGAGGAACAGGTGAGCTCTGTGGTAGATACATTCGGTGGTTTTATCCACGGGCATACCTTTTCACACCATCCAGTGACAGCCGCCGCCGGTCTTGCGGTTATGGATATTATTGAGCGGGAACAGTTACTGCCGCAGGTTCAGAGGATGGGGCGGTTGCTTGGTGAATTACTTGTCCCCTTGACCGATCATCCCCATGTTGCCGATGTGCGTGGTATTGGCTTGATGTGGGGGATTGAATTTGTTGCTGATCAGAAAACTTGTACATCGTTCAGCCGCAGTGAAAAGGTGACCGAACGGCTATTTGATGCCCTGATGAAAGCTGGCATTCTGGTTTATAAGTGCGCCGGGGTTGCCGGTAATGAGGGTGACGCGATTATGCTAGGTCCACCGTTTATCATTACGGAAGATGAACTGTCATTAATGGTTCACACTTTGCGGAAAGTCGTAGAAGATTTTTTTTGAAAGGGCTTTCTGTATTGACTGATTGAGGTTGTCGTTGTTTTATTTTTTTGTTGCTGGTCGTTCAGCTTGGCTCGTTTATTGTTAACTGTTGTCTGGAGGGAGGAGAGAAGGAAATGAAAAAAAGTATGGTGTGCATGGTGTTCGTGGTTTTGTTGATTTTTATAGGCAGTGCTGGCTTTGTTGCCGCGGAGACACTTAAAATTGGGGTTGTCGGCCCGCGGACCGGTACTGCAGCGGCCACCGGAAAATCATTTACCGAGGGCATTAAACTGGCAACTGATTATGTTAATGCTCATGGTGGGGTGCTTGGTAAAAAGATGGAAGTTGTTTTTGAGGATACCGCTGGATCCCCAGATAAAGCAGCTTCTGGTTTTGAACGCCTGGTTACCCGTGACAATGTTGTCATGGTTCTTGGAGAAAGCCATTCGTCAGCAGCATTGGCTGAAATCGAGGTGGCAAACCGCCTCAAGATACCGTTTATCGTTGCCGAAGCCTGGGCCGATCCGATTACCGCAAAGAATTATAAGTTTGTTTTCCGTGCCGGTCCTTCAAATTCCGGGGTGGTCAATGAAACTATCGCTAAATGGGTAATTCATGAAGGCTTCAAGAAGGCTTATATTGTTGCGGAAAACACCGATTGGGGTTTAGGAATTGGCAAGTTGTGTGAGAAGGCTTTAAATGCGGCCGGCATTGCCAATAAAACCGTGGTAACTGAACGAAAAGGTCAGGATCATTATACGGAATTAGCGAAGATCAAGGCATTTAATCCGGATGTCATTCTGGCGTTTGTGTATGGTACTGGGCTGCATTACTTTGTTGCTCAGGCCGGTGAGGTGCATCTGACCCCGAAAGCAATCATTTTAGATGGTGCCGGCCCACCCAGCCTCTGGCCTGATTTTTGGAATAACGTTGGTGATTACGGTAACCTGGAATGCTTGGTATCTTCAATGCACAAAGATGTTGAGCTGACCAAGTTGGCAACCTTGTTCCGCAAAAATTATGAAAAAGAATTCGGCAAGGCACCTACCGATTATAAGTCCCGCTCAATCTTTGATGTTGTTCTTATTGCTGCCGATGCCATTAACCGGGCTGGTACGACGGATGCGAATGCTCTGGTGGATGCCCTTGAAAAAACCAGCCTGACCGTAACTCGTGGCCAGGTTGCTTTCGGTACGACGAAGGGTGGCCCCGAATACCATCAGTGGATGCCGCCTATGCTGGTCATCCAGTGGCAGGATAAAAACCAGATAGTGCTCTATCCGCCGGCTGGAGCAACTGGATCTCTGAAACACAAATAGTTTTTATTTTTTAACAGAGGCTAACCGGAAGGAGAGGTAACTCCTCTCTTTCCGGCGTAATCCTAAGGTAATCCATGTTTCTTCTTGCATTGACGAACGGCTTGGTTATCGGCATTATTTATGCGCTAGCAGCACTGGGAGTATCTCTCGTGGTAGGCATCATGAATGTCGTTAATTTTGCCCACGGTGAGTTTTACATCCTTGCCGGTTATTTCAGTTATCATTTTGCTAATACTCTGGGAATGAACTACCTAGCGGCGATGATGCTGTCTGTCGGGTTGGTGCTTATTTTCGGGATGATCATCGAGGTTCTCTTAATCAGAAAAACTTATGGCGATGATCTCTACTCACTGATCCTAACATTTATTCTCTCAATTGTTCTACAGAACACATATCTACTGGTTTTCGGTCCCTATCCAAATAAACCGCCAAACTGGGTAAAAGGAGCGACTAATGTTTTTGGACAGTTTTATTATGGCAATCAGCGTCTGGCTGCCTGTGGTGCCGGGCTGGTGGTGATTGCCATTGTATACCTGATGCTGAAAAAAACCTGGTTTGGTCGTATGCTTAGGGCCACCAGTCAAGATAGAGAAGTTGCCGAGCTAAATGGGGTGAACACCACGGCCCTCAATATGTTGAGCTTTGGTTTGGGTTGCGCTTTGGCTGCTGCTGCCGGGGTTATCTTGAGCCCGATTTTTCCGGTTACCCCGACAGGTGGAATGGCTGTCGCTTTGACGGCTTTTGTCGTTGTCGTTCTCGGGGGAATGGGGTCATTCTGGGGTTGCGTAGTCGGTGGTTTGATCATTGGACTGGTTGAGAATTTTGGTGCGGCGTTCATCTCTTCCGGCTACCGGCATGTGTTCGGTTTTATTATCCTGATTTTTGTTCTGCTTGTCCGACCAGCGGGGCTGTTTGGTAACCGTGAAATATGATATTTCATTTCGCCGAGTGTGACAGCCTATGTTTGTAGAATCGGTGTGTTTGTTTTGGTGGAGTTGCTGAGTGAAGAATACGAAAGTGATCCTGGCATGCATAATTGTCGGCCTGTTTGGGATTTTGCCGTTGGGTTTGAATGTCTATCAGCAGCATGTCATGATTGTCTGTCTGTTTTATGTCATGATGTCTGCCAGTTGGAATCTACTAGCGGGCTACACTGGTCAGGTGTCTTTTGCCCATGCTGCCTTTGCTGGGATTGGTGCCTATACTTCGGGAATTCTGGCGGTGAAAGCCGGGCTATCGCCGTGGCTCGGAATCCCCTTGGGGGTGTTGTTTGCGGCGGTCATCGGTTTTGGGGTTGGTTTGCTTTGTTTGAAAATGGGTGGCATCTACCTGTCGCTTACCACCCTTGGGGTTTCCGAAATTTTCCATATTATTATTAACAACGAATACGAAATAACCCGAGGTACTATGGGGCTACAGGTCCCAGGATTGTTGGTAGAGTACTCAAAAACGGGTTACTTCTATATTATGCTGGTAACGGCCATTGTTTCCTTACTGGTGATTTACTGGATGATTCATTCAAATATTGGTCTCAATTTCAGGGCTGTTCAGAACGATGAAAAGGCAGCTGCGTCCCTCGGCGTCGATGTTATTCGCATTCGGGTGCTGGCATTTACTGTGTCCAGTGCCTTGGCAGGCCTGGCAGGCGGTGTTTATGGACACTATCTTTTACTGATTACGCCGGAAATTCCTTCTCTGGACCAACAATTTCTGGTGCTATCAATGACCATTATCGGTGGTATGGGATCATTTATTGGGCCGATTATTGGCGCCTTTACACTGGAAATATTATCTGAATACATTCGTGGCTATGGTGAGTATCACGTGCTGGTTTTTGGTTTGATTGCCTTGAGCATGGCGCGGTTTGCCCCCAACGGTGTTGTCGGTCTGGTTCAGGCTGGATGGGCAAAAAGGTCAACTTCATAGTTTGGGTGCGTTTGGCATACCTGATGTGACGATACGAGGAGCATATGCTGAAAGGTAATGGATTATGTAAGAATTTCGGCGGTGTCGCAGCCCTGAATGATGTTGATATCAGCCTCGAAAAAGGTTCTCTTATCGGTCTGATCGGGCCGAATGGGGCTGGAAAAACCACCCTGTTCAATGCCATTGCGGGAGCCTTCTCCCTGTCATCGGGAAATCTGGAATTCAACGGCAAGTCCCTTAATGGCAAAAGCGCCAACCATATATGCCGGCTGGGAATAGCCCGGACATTTCAGGTACCGCGTCCCTTTGCCGAAATGACCTGTCTGGAAAATGTTTTGGTTCCTCTGGTTAACCGGTCCCGTGTAGGAGAACGGACTGCTTTGTTGCAAGAAGGGCGGGAAATATTGGATTTTGTCGGGCTTGGAAACCGAGACGATATCCTGGCGAAAGAGCTGAATTTAGTGGAAAAAAAACGTCTGGAAATGGCTCGGGCTCTTTGTACCAATCCGCAGCTGTTACTACTTGATGAGGTGCTTGGTGGGCTGAATACCCAGGAGATTGGAGCGGCGGTGGATCTGATCGTTAACTTGTCTGAAAAGCGTGGTATTGCCGTACTGTGGATCGAACACGTGATGGGAGCAATTATGGGGGCAGCGGAGCGCATCATTGTCCTTGATCAGGGGGAAAAACTTATGGAGGGAACTCCGGAAGAAGTGGCGCATGATCCAAGAGTCATTCATGCGTATTTAGGAGCATAGGTGTTGATGGCGATGCTGGAGATTACAGGTATTGATATATTCCGTGGTGAAACGCAGGTTTTGTGGGATATTTCGTTGACCGTTGAAAAGGGAGAGCGAGTCGCAATTCTTGGCAGCAACGGAGCAGGGAAATCGACCTTGTTGGCTGCAATTATTGGAATGTTGAAGCCTACAGCCGGTTCGATTCTGTTTCATGGCCTACCCATTACCGGTAGCCGACCGTTTGAGAATACCCGTCGGGGGCTTGCTTTGGTGCCTGAGGGCCGGCGGGTATATAAGGAAATGTCGGTTATCGAAAACCTTAAAATGGGTGCCTACCCGAAGCGGGGTAGGAGCAGGATGGCGGAGACCATGGAAGAGGTGGTGTCATTGTTTCCCATCCTTGGTGAGCGGCGTGAACAGTTGGCCGGAACGTTGTCGGGCGGTGAACAGCAGATGCTGGCTATAGGTCGGGCTTTGATGAGCCGTCCGGAGCTGCTGCTTGTCGACGAACTGTCTTTGGGGCTGGCACCGGTGATTACCAAGGAAATATTCCGGGTTCTCATGCAACTCGGGCAGGAAGTTACCATTCTGATGGTTGAACAGAATGTTGAGCAAGCGCTGAAATATTCTCAGCGGGCGTATGTTTTGGAGAGCGGTCGGGTGGTTCGGGAAGGTGATTCCCGGGTTTTGGGGGAGGATCAGGGAATCCGCCGTGCATACCTGGGCATGTGACAATCAAAATCGACACCGGGATGGGAGGATGCACAATGTCTGGATGGGTTGGCACTATTTTACGGGTTAATCTTAAACATGGAACTGTCAAGGTTGAACCTCTAGATGAGTGGCGGGCGAAGGCGTTTATCGGTGGCCGCGGTGTGGGAATTAGTTATATGCTTGACGAGGTTGATCCTGCCTGTGATCCTCTCGGGTCAGAAAATAAACTGATTATGATGACGGGACCGCTGTCCGGTACCTCTGCTCCTACCGGAGCCCGGTACATGGTGATGACCAAGTCTCCACTGACTGGAGCGATTACCTGTTCCAATGCTGGTGGTCATTTCCCGGCAATGATGAAAAAGACCGGCTTCGACGGTATCATCATTGAAGAATCGTCACCTAGTCCGGTGTACCTGTGGATCACCGATGGTCTGGCGGAACTGCGCCCTGCCGACCATCTGTGGGGCAGAAACGTCCATGAAACCGATGATCTGTTGAAGAAGGAGACCCATCCTGAGGCGCGAACCGCCTGCATCGGCCCAGCAGGGGAGCGGCTGGTCTTGTTTTCTTCTATTATGAATGATCGTGACCGTGCAGCCGGTCGCTCCGGGGTTGGTGCCGTGCTTGGTGCTAAGAAACTTAAGGGTGTGGTTGTCTATGGTACTGGTAAAGTTCCTTTATATGATAAGGATCTTTTTGAATCGCTAACCAGTAAATTTCTTAAAAAATTCCGTGACTCTTGCAATGGTAAAGTGCCTGGTCTGCGTCAGTATGGTACGGCCAAAACGATCACCGGGACCCAGGGTATCGGTGTCTTGCCAACCAGGAATTTCCAGCAGGGGACCTTTGAACATTGGCAGAATATCGGTGGTGAAACGCTGACCGAACAGTTTTTGGTCAAGGCAAAAGCCTGCTACAGCTGTCCTATTGCTTGTGGGCGGGTGACCAGAATCGCCGATGGCCCTTATGCTGGAGAAGGGGAAGGCCCGGAGTATGAAACCATCTACGCTTTGGGGAGCAACTGTGGCATAGGTGATTTGGGAGCAATTACCAAAGCGAACTATATCTGCAATGAGATGGGGATGGATACTATCTCCATGGGGTCGACCATTGCCTGTGCCATGGAGATGTACGAAAAGGGCATCTTGTCAGAGGAGGAAATCGGTCGACCGTTGCATTTTGGCGATGCTGAGGCGGTCGTTGCACTCTGCCGTCAGACGGCACTGCGGGAGGGATTCGGTGACCGACTGGCTGCAGGCAGCTTGAAGTTGGCCCGTTCGTGCGGTCAAGAAGAGTTTGCGATTGTTGTCAAAGGTCAAGAGTTCGCCGGTTATGATCCCCGAGGTGAGAAGGGGATGGGTCTTGCGTATGCCACTTCCAATATTGGTGCCAGTCATATGCGCGGTGACCCAGCTTATATCGAAATTTTGGGGGTTCCCACGCTTGTCGATCCTCTCAGCTGGGAAGATAAACCACAGTTGGTGAAAGATTGGCAGGATACTTTTGCCGTTATTGATGCTGCCGGGCTGTGCGTTTTTTTCTCGGTGCGCAATTATGTGACCCAGACGCGTGATATCCGGCCTGAAGGGATTCTTGAACTGCTGAATGCGGCCACCGGTGCTGATTATACTATGACTTTGCTGATGCAGTGTGCGGAGCGAATTATCAACGCCGAACGGTTGTTTCTGGTACGGGCCGGGTTCAGTGCCAAAGATGATACGTTGCCGATCCGCATCCTTCATGAACCGCTTTCCGACGGTCCTGCTAAAGGGCAGGTATGTGAGCTGGAGAGAATGCTGCCGGTCTATTACGACCTGCGCGGTTGGACAGTTGATGGGATTCCGCATGCAAAGACATTGGCACAATTGCAGCTAGGGTAACATTTGTCCTCAATGGAGTGGGTTTCTTGAAAAAAAATTTTACCAGAGGTGATAGTACGTGGAGAAACTGATTATTACAGTTGCACCAACCGGTTCATTGCCTAAAAAGAAAAACAACCCGGCGGTGCCCATTACCCCTCGAGAGATTATTGAAGAGGGTGTGCGTTGCGAAGCAGCAGGGGCAGCTATCTTTCATCTCCATGTTCGCAATCCGGTGGATGAGTCACCCTCACCAGACTACGAGCTGTTTGCCGAAGCTTATCAAGGTTTGAGAGAGAGAACAAATCTGATTGTCCAGATTTCAACGGGTGGCCGTGCTGGTATGGACTATGAACAGCGTGCGAGGCGGCTACAATTACGTCCAGAGATGGCAAGCTTGACGACCGGTTCGGTAAACTTTCCTGACAGTGTCTATGAAAATAGCCCGGCTCTCATCGAATCCTTGGCAAAAGATATGCAAAAGTTGGGAATAAAGCCGGAAATGGAGATTTTTGATACCAGCATGATCAGCAATGCTCTGGATCTCCAGCGCCATGGTCTGGTTGATGCACCACTTCATTTTGATTTTGTCATGGGTTTGAAGGGGGCAATTCCAGCGACAGTTGAAAATCTTGTTCATCTGCGTCAAAAGATTCCTGGTGATGCCACATGGAGTGTTGCTGGTATTGGTCCGGCCCAGTTGGCAATGAACCTCCATGCGGTTCTCATGGGTGGGCATGCGCGTGTTGGGTTGGAGGATAATATCTATTTCCGCAAAGGGGAACTGGCGACCAATGTACAGCTTATTGAGCGGATAGCGCAACTGAGTAAAATATGCGGTCGTGGGGTGGCAAATGCTACTGAAACCCGACAGATGTTGCAGCTATAGTATCGAGGTGAAAAATATGGGATATTTTATCCAAATGGAATACATCGTGATAAAAAAGGTTTTGCTGGGAACCATAAAGTTGCCAGATAAAACCACTTCGGGATAATGATCGTAGAGATCTTTATAAGCCTATGCTTGGACCGGGATCATGCCCTTCATGAAATGATTCCCAACCCAGATGATCGATGAGAAACGACTGGACATGGCGGCCTATGTTTTTACTTGATCATGTTTCTTGGCCTGGTTTGCCAATTTCATTCCACCCTCTAGCTTGGTAATATTCACTTAATAACTGGTCCATTTGCTTTTTTGTTATGACTTTATTGGTTTCAGGGAGAAATTCTTCATGGAATCTTTTTGGCAGCTGGTCATCAGCAAGAGTCAATCCTTCCCTCAAATTAAATATTCTCGTATTATCGGATATGTTTTTAGCAATTTTCCTCATATCTTCAGTCGTTAGTTTCAACCCAATGAGGCCCTGTAAAATAGTTGAAAGCTCATCCCACTGATACAGATCTCGATAAAAACGGCATAAAATCAAGGCATCAAAAATTGTCAGACGATCCTCCCACTCGGTAAACATTTCAGCCTTGCCTGCAATTTGTTCAGGATCAATCATTTTGGATAGCTCAGGTTTATAAAACGTTGCACGAAGATGGCAAGCTCCACGGGGAGAAGATCCATAAGCCAACCCCATTCCCTTTAAAACCCGAGGATCGTAACCAGCGGGTTCCAACCCTTTTACATGGATAGCCTCAGCTTCCATCCCCCATTCCTTGGCTGCAAACACAATTCCCTTTGCCAGGATGTCTCCTATTCCTTTGCGTGCCGCGATGTCATGAATTAGATTGGCGATTGCATCAACATTTCCATAACCAATTTCATATTCCACTTTGCCAAACTGCACTGCCTCAATGGTCATCGCTACCAAATTCCCGGCACTGATGGTATCCATGCCCAACCTGTCACATAGATCATTGAGATAAGCTATTTCCTCGATGCTATCCACCTCACAAAGACCACCAAAAGCATAGATGGTCTCATACTCAGGACCTTCAATCTTTAAACCGGCATGCCGGCCTTCTTTAACTGTCGTCAGTCTCCCACAGGCAATAAAACATTTTAAACAGGCGTTAGGAGTAACCTCACATCGGCTATGTAATGCAGAAGCATTAATTTGCTCGTAATGACTTGAAGTTCCTTTATGCCAATAATGAGAAGGGAATGCCTTTGCATTATTCATTATATCTACTAGCATCGGCGTTCCCAACTTTTTGTAAGCATTAACTCCTACATCTTCTTTTGAGCGTTGAGCCTGTTCCCTGGCAAAACTTTTTAAAAGAGTGGGGTCAGCTACACTCTTTTTACTTTTCCCCCAAAATGCGATGGCTTTAACATTTTTTGATCCCATTACTGCACCAACACCAGTTCTTCCAGCGCTACGCCAGTAATCATTTTCTATAACTGAAAAACTAACTTGTTTTTCCCCGGCAGGACCGATACAAATAACCCCGGATTTTTTAACATCAGGTCTGTTTTCAGTAATCCATCCTTTGACATAATCTTCAGTTGCAAAGGTATCCATCCCCCATAGTTCATTGGCTGAATGAAAATATACCATCTCATCGCAAATTTCTATCCAAACAGGTTCAGTCGCAGAACCATGCAGCATCATGACATCGAATCCTGTTGCAGCCATATAGTCAGCAACTGTTCCTCCCGAATATGACTCGGAAAAAAAGCCGGTTTGGGGTGATTTTGTAAAAACACCATACCGGCACGATCCCCAGACTGATGTTCCACTAGATGGACCGGTAACAAATATGAGATGATTTTCAGGACCCAAAGGATTGACTTTTGGAGGATTATGTTTGAGCAGAAGGTGCGTTGCTAATCCCTTGCCCCCAAGATTTTGGCGGAGGATATCATCGGGAAGCATTTGTAGTTCAAAAGCCTGCTGCGCAACGTCTATTCTAATCATCATATTGTAGAAACCAAACATGTCTAACCCCATCTATAGCTGGCCGCAATGTTTAAAGAACTTGACGATATATTGCTTCGGCATCTTTTTGTGTTAAAATACGAGGGTTGTTTGCCAAGAGACGAGTAACCTTCATTACCCCTTCAGCTAAAAGAGGAATGTCAGCTTCCTTGACCCCGTAATCGCTTAAATTTTTGGGCAATTGCAAGTCATCAGACAGTTCCTGCATGGCTTTTATGGTCAGCATGGCAGCTTCACGTTGATTAAGTCCAGCCGTATTGACCTGAAAAAAAGTTGCCATCCGAGAAAATTTATTAAGATTTCCCATCATATTAAATTTCATTACCGGAATCAGCATGATACTGTTGGCAATACCATGGGGAATATGAAATTCTGCCCCAATAGGATAGGCAAAGGCATGCACAGCGGTTACTCCGGCATTGGCAAAAGCCATTCCTGCCAGCATACTCCCTTCAAGCATTTTGTAGCGGACTTCCAGGTCATTCCCATTAGAATAAGCGGTTCTGAGATTCTGACTAATCAGTTTAATCGCCTGCTCAGCCAACATGTCAGTAATTGAGGTGGCGTTTATAGATGTGAATGCCTCAACTGCATGAATAAGAGCATCCATTCCAGTCGCTGCGGTCACCTGAGGTGGCAGCCCAACGGTCAGGGCAGGATCAAGAATTGCTACGTCGGGAAATAAAAATGGGCTGACAGCCCCTTTTTTAAGTTTCTCATCAACATCAGAAAGAATAACAATAGGCGTCACTTCACTACCGGTGCCGGCAGTTGTTGGTACAATAATGGTTTTTAATCCTGGTTCCGGAATCAAATCCACCCCCAGATATGAGGAGAGGTCACCTTTATTTGTAGCCAGGATCGATGCAATTTTCGCGATGTCGATGGAAGATCCACCGCCAAGACCAATAATAATATCAGTTCCGGATTCTTGCACCAGTACTGATGCTGAAATGGCAATTTCCAGTCTGGGATCCGGTTCTACCTGGTCAAACGTTGTGAAGGCAATGTTTCCATCCGTCAAAATATCTTCAAGTTTTTTCATGATACCGGCTTTAACCAAACCCGGATCAGTGACGATCATTGCCTTTTTGCATCTTAATTGATTAATTTCAGTAACTATTTTACTTATTGTTCCGGCACCCATAATAATGCGCGGAGTAGTTTGAAACATCTGTTCGTTCTGCATAAACTCCCCCCTATCGAAAAGATACTGTCCAGCAACCACTTAAACTGCCAGATATTTTTTGTGAACGTCTTCTTCCTTAGTGAAGTTTTCAACATTATCCCTGTAGACAACATGCCCTTTGTCAAGGACAACGACACGATCTGAGACAGCCATGGCAAATTTTATATTCTGTTCAGATAACAATATGGTCGTTTCAACTTTTTTAAGACCTAAAATGAGTTCCTTAAGATCTCTAATGATTACCGGGGACAGGCCCTCAGTCGGTTCATCAAGCAGTAATACATCAGGATTGCCCATTAGCGACCTGGCAATGGTAAGTAGCTGTTGTTCACCACCAGACAGGGAATCCCCCAGACGATTCGGCATTTCTTTAAGAAGAGGAAATTGTTCCATAATGGTTTGCAGATTCCAGTGTCCTCGCCGTCCTGGAATTATCCCTAATTCAAGATTTTCTTTTACCGTAAAAGGAGCCAAAATGCGCCGGTCTTCGGGAACAAACCCCATACCCAACCGGGCCATTTTATAGGCTGGGAAACTTGTACATTCCCGACCGTTAAAAAGCACTTTACCTTTTTTTGGTGGGGTCAAACCCATCAGGGAACGAAAGGTAGTTGTTTTTCCAACCCCATTACGGCCAACCAGACATACCGTCTCACCCAAAGCAATATTCAGGCTGACGTCAAACAGAATGTGGCTTCGCTCATAAAATGTATTCATCTCCTGACATTCGACGATATATTTCATTAGAGTTCTTCTCCTAAATAGGCCGCCACAACCTCACTGTTGCCTTGAATCGCTTCAGGACTGCCTTGAGCTATCAGAACCCCCTGCTGTAACACCAGTATCGTCTGAGCCACATCAAAAACCATATCCATGTCGTGTTCTATAAAAACAAGGGAAAGATTAAATTCCTTCCAAAGCTTTTTTATTATCTTGCGTGTTACCTGACGCTCTTCCGGACTCATGCCGGCTGTAGGTTCATCGAGTAAAAGAAGTTTTGGTTCTAAAGCCAAAGCAATACCAATATCCAATAATTTCTGGTCTCCATGGGCTAACTCATAAGCATAGCGTTCCGCTTGTCGTTCAAGACCCAAGCTTTCAAGGATGCTGTACGATTGGTTTGTCACCTGCTTAAAATTTGCTATGGGTTGCCATAATTGACCAATATGCCCAACTCTTGCCAGGCATGAGGCTTTTATATTGTCAAGCACGGTCTCATCAGGAAATATTGATGATATCTGAAAAGCTCGTCCGATACCTGATGCAACTATGTTCTGCGTACTTTGACCGATCAATTCTTTGCCTTCAAATTGAATGCTGCCTTTATCTGGTACAAGAAACCCGGAAATCTGATTAAACAGTGTTGTTTTACCGGCACCATTGGGACCAATGATCGCTAAAATTTCTCCAGGTTTTACTGAAAAGCTAATATTATTACTAACTTGAAGTCCGCCAAA
>Ga0164318_10003061_pt1 | contig 15748 bp, 13 predicted proteins | sample GuaBasSedimGuay9_FD_113734 | JGI IMG/M metagenome (GOLD analysis project Ga0164318, IMG submission 113734) | Subseafloor sediment microbial communities from Guaymas Basin, Gulf of California, Mexico - Guay9, Core 4571-4, 0-3 cm | ecosystem: Environmental > Aquatic > Marine > Hydrothermal vents...
AAAAATACCCTACGGACAAACCTGTTCATATGGAGATATAGCCAGTAAACTTGGTGATAAAAAAGCATCTCGTGCAGTAGGTTTAGCAAACAGCAGTAATCCTATTTGGATTGTTATCCCTTGTCATCGTGTACTAAGTAAAGAAGGCGATTTAACAGGCTATGCCGGCGGACTTAAACTAAAGCAATCCTTGCTTGATTTAGAATCTAAACAAATGAGTTTGTTCTAACTATGTGTTTTACGGACATTTATATTTTTTAGTTATATTTGACCAATGTATATTTTGCAAATGTATAAATGAGAAAGATACATAAAAATATAGTGTGGTTATTTATATTGGCTTTTTTTGTTGGAGAAAGTCTTCTTATTTTAGTTGGGAGTATTAACTTTAAATCTAAGCTAAATTATACATTAAAAGACTATACCATACAACTAAAAACCAGCTACGAATCTATCTTTAACACCTATGAATTAGCTTCTGATATTGTTTTTGAACAAATAATAAATAAACCCGAAGTACTATCATTATACAGTCGCGCCTACAAAAGCAACGAAAAGCGACAAGCAGAAATAAGAGACAGCCTCTATCAAATGCTAAATCCTGTTTATCTTGGTCTTAAAACCAATGTTATTAAGTATCTGCATTTTCATTTACCCGATAATAGAAGTTTTTTGCGTTTCCATAGTCCTGAAAAATTTGGTGATGATTTAACGGATGTTAGAGAATCTGTAAGAATAGCCAATGCTGAAAAAATATTGGTTCAAGGTTTTGAAAATGGTAAAATATATAATGGCTTTCGCTTTGTATACCCACTGTCTTATAAAGGAAAACATATAGGAACAGTTGAAACCAGTATCTCGTTTGGGGTTGTTAATGATATGCTTTATAAACAAGCCAATAATGTTTATGCTTTTATACTTAAAAAATCGGTACTAGACAAAAACGTGTTTGACGATGAGAAAAGTAATTATGTTAAAAGCGCGCTCTCCGATAACTGGGTTGAAGAAAAAAAGTTTTTGCATTATGATAATACAGGTGAAAATTTCACAAAAGAAACACTTGAAAAATTAGACCGAATAATTAAGAAAAAATACCAGAACAAACTCAACGAAAATCAGGCGTTTTCTGTTTTTGTTAATCTTAAAAAAAGCAAGTATATAGTTTCGTTTGTTCCCATTATTAATATTAAAAAGGAATACGTAGCCTATATAATATCTTATACATCAGATAATTATTCCAACAGATATATAAATAGTTTTATTACGTTTATAATTGTCGGAAGCTTATTAGTATTGATAATTACCATATTATTTTATGTAATCTATTTTAAAAATATAACCATAGAAAGCCAACATGGTGCATTGGTAGAAAGTGAAGAGAGATATAAACATATTTATAATACAATTGATATAGGAATAATCACAACTACACTTGATGGTAGAATTATATTAGCTAACACTAAGCTTTTAGATTTACTAAATTGTAAGAGTTTGGAGGAATTACAAACTCGTAATATTCAAGATTTTTATGTTAAGCCCGAGGAACGCAAAACGATTATAGATAATTTAAGTTCAGAAAAGTCTAATAGAATTGAGGGCGAAATTTTGTGGAAAAACACAAACGAAAAGCCATTATTAATTAAATTTAGCACTAAAAAACACATTGATAACGAAGGTAATCCTTTTGCGGAATCTGTTATACAAGACATTACAGCCTTGCGAGCTTTAGAAGATTCGTTAAAAATATCTGAACTTAGCTTACGTAAAAGTAATGCTGCTAAAGATCAGTTTTTCTCCATATTAGCTCACGATTTACGTGGCCCGTTTAATAGCCTTTTAGGTCTAACGGAGATAATAGCTCTATACCCGGAAACTATTGAAGAGGGAAAAAAGACTCAGTTTATACAATCGATTTATAGAAGTATTAAAAACCTGTATAATTTAATTGAAAACCTTTTAGAATGGTCGCGTACTCAAAACGGAACGATATCTTTTAATCCTACAGAAGTCGAATTAAAAGCTTTAGTTCAGAATACTATTAACCTTTTATCAGAAGTCGTGTCTTCAAAAGAAATAGATATATTGGCTAATATAAGTAGTGATATTAAGTTAATAGCAGATGAAAATATGCTTAAAACTATTATCCGAAATTTAATTAGTAATTCCATTAAATTCACACATAAAAACGGTCTGATTAAAATTTATTTAGGGAAAACAATAAGTAAGAACGATAAGGATTTTATCGAAATTATCGTTGAAGACAATGGTGTTGGAATTAATAAAAACGATATAGATAAATTATTTAAAATCGAAAGTGATTTTACTAATGCCGGAACAGAGGGAGAAAAAGGAAGTGGCTTAGGACTTGTTTTAGTAAACGAGTTTGTAAAGAAACACGAGGGAAGTATAAAAATTGAAAGCAAAAAAGAAGTGGGGACAAAAGTTATTTTTACCTTTCCAATATTATCATAGAATGATTAAGATTAACGAAGAATTTATTTCTATAACATCCGACAAAGCAAAAATTAGTCGGCGTCGCAGACAGAATTTCAATTTCCATAAAGAAGATAGCGCAAGGCTACAACGCATGTTAAATGCGTTAGAGTTAAACACTTATATTCAACCTCATAAACACGAGAATCCTGATAAAGTAGAGGCCTTTTTTGTTTTACGCGGTCGTATATTAGTTGTAGAGTTTGACGATAACGGAAATATAAGCGACCATATTATTTTAGAAGCCGGAAAAGGAAATTATGGAGCCGAAATTGCTCCCCGAATCTGGCATACTATTATTTGTTTAGAAGCCGGCTCTGTTGCTTATGAAGTAAAAGATGGTCCTTATAATGCTGTTATAGATAAAAACTTTGCGCCATGGGCTCCTGCGGAAGGTGACGATGATTGTACATCTTACATCAACAACATTCTAAAAAAACTAAAAATTAAATTATAGAATGGTTTTTACGTAAGTGCATAATATTATATATCTACAGGAATAGGGGTAAGTGAAACCTATATTTCTGATTTAGTATTGATCCAAAGTCCTGCTTGATCAACCATGAGTGATAGTAATAAAAATCGTGACTGGCAGGTGTTTGAAACTCTTTATTATATGCTTATGCTTTTCGCTTTGCTTATTAATGGTGCCGGGAAAATAAGTATCGACCATTTAATTTCTAAACGCTTACAATAAATGAAAGAGCCGGAAATTCCGATTAAATGGTAAGACATCAAAATAAAAAGGCAGATATTATTTGTCTTTTTTTGTTTTCTAACCGTACCTGTTTATAGTAAACATATCGGGGAAATCCTGATATCGTGTTTTGTATTTGAAAAATAATTAGCTTTGAAAACGAAGCATAATAGTTTATTTAGTATCAATGATTTACTTTTAACAAAAACACGAAGCAGGGAATTACTTAAGGTCAAAATACCTCAATATGAAACAAATCAAGCTTAAAAATAGGATTCAAAAAATATTACCTTTTCTTATTGCGCTATTTTCTTTTTCAATCCTTACCATAATGGCATTAAGCTATTCCAACTATAAAAAGGATTATTGGGAAAAAGATGTAAAAACACGTTTGCTTGAAACCTTAATGACCAAAAAGACCTCTTTAGAAAGAGCCTTGTATTCTCGGGTTTATTATACAAAAAGTGTTGCGGCTTACGTTTCGCTAAGGCCTGATATATCTACCAATGATTTATTAAAATTGGAATATAAGAAAATTGAACCCTATCAAAGAACAAAACTAATAAACAACATCTCTTGAATTTAAAAAACTAATTAGGTACCGATAATGAAAAAGGAATGGGATTAGGATTACTGCTTTGTAAAGAGTTTGTAGAAAAATACAATGGAAAAATTTGGACTGAAAGCGAGCCGGAAAAAGGAAGTAAATTTTGTTTCACAATACCTATCTCTAAAGGATAAAATAAGACCGTAGGCACATAAAATTATGAGCATAGAAAGTATTTTTAATCAGTTTAATCACGAAGGTGTTTTTCAAAAAGCCGAAGTAATTGAAAGCGGACATATAAATACTACCATACTTATTCGTACACTTAGTTCGGCTTCGCCCGATTATGTTTTACAAAGAATAAATTCAAACGTTTTTAAAAATATTCCCGACTTAATCAAAAACAAAGTTTTAGTTACCGATTTTTTACGAACGAAAGTGCAAGTACAAGAAAATATCATTCGCTTAATTCCAACAAAAAGCGGAGAATATTATTTTGTAGATACAAATAATGACTATTGGAATTTAATGGTTTTTATATTCGATAGTCGTGTGTATTTAAAAGCACCAAATACTAAAATTGCAGAAGAAGCAGGGCGTTTATACGGACAGTTTTTTTATTTACTCAACGATTTTGAATCTGAAAAACTAACAGAAACAATCCCTCGCTTTCACGATATGCATTATCGCCTTAATCAGTTTGAAAGTGCAATTAAACGAGCCAGAGATAAGCGATTGGAATCTGCAAAGGCATCTGTTGAATTTGTAAATAAAAACAAAGCAGAAATACTCGTTTTGCAAAAACTAAAAGATAAAGGAAAGCTTCCATTAAGAGTAACACATAATGATACCAAATTATCGAATGCACTTTTTGATAAAAATGAAAAAGCTATAGCTGTTATTGATTTAGATACTCTTATGCCGGGCTTGGTACATTATGATTTTGGCGATTCGGTAAGAACAATTTGTTCTTCAGCAGAAGAAGATGATGGCGACCTTAGTAAAGTGTATTTCCTTACGGAAAATTTTGAAGCTTTTGCTAAAGGATTTCTTCATTCTTGTAAAAGCATCTTATTAAAAGATGAAATTGAAAGTTTGGTTTTAGGAACAAAATATATGGTATTTATTATGGGGCTTCGGTTTTTAACGGACTACCTTAATAACGATATTTATTATAAAATTAAATATACAGAACATAACCTAATACGCGCAAAAAACCAATTTGCTTTACTTAAAAGTATGAAGTTGCACGAAAGAGAAATGCAAAAAATTATTCAGAAGACAATATAAGAGAATCTTATATTAAACAAAAAAGCGACTCCTGTTTATGGAGTCGCTTTTTTTGTTTTGATAAAAACCTGATTATTCAATAATCGTTAATTCATCAATAATATTTTGAGCTCCACCAAGTTTATCGATAATAAACATAACGTAACGTATATCCACATTAATAGTTTTCTGTAGTTTGTTATCGAAAGAAATATCTCCACTCATAGCTTCCCAGTTACCATCAAATGCAAGACCAATTAACTGGCCGCGAGCATTCATAATAGGACTTCCGGAATTACCACCGGTAATATCGTTATTACTTAAAAAGCCAACAGGCATTTCACCTTTTTTATTAGCCCATCGACCAAAATCTTTTTTCAGAATAAGTTCTTTTAGTTTAGCCGGAACAACAAACTCAGGATTTGTTGGGTCTTCTTTTTCTAAAATACCGTCTGTAGTTGTATAAAATTTATATTCAACGGCATCAGAAGCACGATACCCACCAATTTTTCCATAAGTTAAACGCATGGTAAAGTTAGCATCGGGATAATATTTTTTATTTGGATCTTTTTCTCTTAAACCGGCAACATACAAACGTTCAGCTTTTGCTAATTTTTCATAAGCAGGAGCAATTTTTGGTTGCATAGTACGATAAGTTTTGAAAAAAGCACTCCAAATTTTTATTGCAGGATCGGAATTAATTTTTTCTGCAGTAGGATTATCTAAAAGAGTATTTACTTTTTCAGCAGAAGTAAAAGAAGATTTTTTAAATATTTCGTCTGCCCAGTTTTCAAATTTACCCTCAAATTCTTTAGCGTGTTTGCTTAAAATTGCAGGAACTTGATCGGAAGGAACGCCCCAATAATATAAACGCATAGTTTCACCAAGCATCTTTTTATCTAAAGGCATATAATAGTTTTTAAAATGATCTTTAATGCCTTCCCTCAAATGAGTAATTGTTTCGTCTACTTTTTCCTGATCAACAGTATCAGCAGCTAATAATCTGCCTAACTTAGCAAAACGCGCACCATAAGGTAATAATTCGGAGCCACGGTAAAAAGCTTCTCTGAAATACCAATTGCTTAAATTAAATTCTTTTAAACTTTCGTAAGCCTCTTTATATTCGGTCATTACGTTGCCGTATTTAGCTTTGCGATTTTCATCGGCATCGGCCCAAGCCTGAAATTCAGTTTCAATCTGACGTTTTATATCGGCTACTTTATTTGCTTTTAAGGCTTTTGTTTGACCTTGAAAATATTTCCAGTAATTAGCAATACCGGCAAATTTAGATGCATATTGTAATCTAACAACAGGATCGGCATCCATAAATTCGCGCATAATATTTAATTTTTCTGTACGTATTTTCACTATCGTAGGATTACTTTCATTAATAGCTAAATCAATACCGTAAGAAGTTAAATAACGCTGAGTACTTCCCGGATTACCCATAATAAAAACAAAATCGCCGGGTTTAGTATCTTTAATAGAAATAGGTAAATGCCATTTCGATTTCATTGGAACATTTTCTTCAGCAAATTTTGCAGGACTTCCATCGGGAGCGGTATAAACACGGAAGATAGAAAAGTCGCCTGTATGACGAGGCCACATCCAGTTATCTGTATCGGCACCAAATTTTCCAACAGCTTCGGGAGGTGTTGCTACTAAGCGAATATCGGTAAACACCTCATAGACAACCATATAATATTCATTTCCTGCGAAGAAACTACGAATAATAGCTTGATAATCATTTCCATCTGTAGCTTCTTTAATAAGTTTAGCTTCAATCTTAGCTAAGGCAGCAGAGCGTTCGCTTTCTGTCATAGTATCGCTAACACCGGCAAGCATTTGAGCAGTAACATCGCTCATGCTTCTCATAAATTTAACGCTTAGGTTGTCAATAGGTATTTCTTCATCTTTGTTCTTAGACCAAAAACCATCGCTTAGATAATCGTGTTCTATGGTACTTACTTTTTGAATTGAACTATAACCACAATGGTGATTAGTAAAAATCAAACCTTCAGGCGAAACAATTTCACCGGTACAACCACCACCAAAAATGATAATAGCATCTTTTAAGCTGGCTTTGTTAATGCTGTAAATATCTTCTGCAGAAAGCTTAAAGCCTTTTTTATGCATATCTTTGATATTTAGCTGTTTGAGGAACATAGGAACCCACATACCCTCATCGGCTTTAACACTGGATTGGAATCCAAGGCTAAGCACAAAAATAAAAATGAGTAATTTTTTCATGTGTTGATTAGTTTTGATTTAATTTATTTGTCTTTTATAATAAATATTTTGTTAGTTGTATTTTTTGTAATTCTAAAATTGTATTGCAAATAAACTGAATTTTTTGCAGTTTCAAAAATATTTAAGCCGTCAAACAGCTTGATTACCAAATTTTTATTAACTCTAAATTGCACGATAATGAACATTAAGTTTATAATCTTCTCATCTATGGTAAGATGGTTCATTCCATTTTTAAGAAAAAGATAAACCTATCTCTCTCTAATACATTTATTTTCTGTAAAACTATTTTTTCGTTTTATTTGAGGCAATAATTCGGTTTAAGCTGTCCCTTAAAGAATAAAAATCTTGTAAATGCAATGAGTCTACAGGCTTTGCTGATGGCGATTTCAACTTTAAAGGATTAATAGCATGACCATTTTTATAAACCCTAAAATCGAGATGAGGACCGGTAGCTAATCCCGTTTGTCCGACATAGCCTATCAAATCGCCTTGTTTTACTGTTTTTCCTACAGAAATTCCTTTGGCAAAACCTCTAAGATGCATATATGTTGTAGAATAAGTTCCGTTATGTTTGATAGTAAGATAATTACCACCACCTCTTTTTTGATAGCCTTTACGAATAATTACTCCATCACCAATAGTGTGAACAGGTGTTCCGGAAGCTGCTGCATAATCAACTCCATGATGAGGTCGGCGAATTTTTAAAACAGGATGATAACGACTATTTGAAAAACGTGAGCTGATACGTTTAAATTTTAGCGGTGCTTTTAAAAATGTTTTTCTTAAGCTTTTACCTTCTTCATCAAAATATTCTCCAACAGAATCCTGTTCAAAATAATAAGCATTATATTCGGTTCCAATATGATTAAATCGAGCAGCAAATATTTTTCCAATACCAAAAGTATCTTTATCAACTATCATTTTTTCGTAGAAAACACAATACGAATCACCTTTTTGAATTCCAAAAAAGTCGATGGTCCAACTGTAAATATCCGATAACTCATTAGCTAATTCAGGATTGACCTTATTATCAATCATAGAATTCCATAAGGAAGAGTTTATAGTGCCTTCAATAGTATCTAATACGCGGATTATTTCTTTTTTTCCGGCAGTTACACTAATAGTATCACTTAAATCAAAAATAACATACTCAACTCTGTTTTTTTCATAAGCAAAATAACGGAGTGTTTGTAAGGAGTCCTGATCCTTGAAAAGATAATAATTATTTCCTGCCCTTATTTTCCGAACATCACAAACGGGCTTGGCAATGTCGACCAATTGAGCAATTCTACCGTAGGAAACATTTTGTTTAAGTAAAATATCCGATAGGTTTTGATTACGTCTTACCTTTTCTTTTTCAACTAAAAAAGAATCTATTGGAATATTAAAAAGCAATACGGGTTTGGCTAATACAGTTTCATTTTCAGAACTATTGATTTGTTTTTGTGGAGAATTACAAGATACTGCAAATACTATTACAGTAAATAATAAAATATATATAAAAGATTTATTCATTCTTGAAAAATTTGAGCTGCAAAGGTAAGAGAAAAGCTTATTTTTTGGTAGATTGGATTTTATAAATTTACAGCTCCATAGGAGCGAAATGCAGGGTTTAAGAATTTTATAAATTTTATCGCCCAAAGAAATTATAATGTAAGAGTGTTTTTCAAGATGGGGAAATAATTAAGCTCATATTCTTGTTATTTACCGTCATATTTCAGCTTTATTTTAACAAATTATTTTGATTTTCAATATTTTTCATATAATTTTGGCTGTATAACACGTTGAATCGGGAGGAGAAATAGTATTTATCATTTAATTAAAAGTTTGTGGGGAACTTTTAGACGAATTTTATAAGACTATTATGAACCTTTCTAAAAATGATTTCCTCTCCAAGCTTTTTCATCCAATAACTTTAGCTCTTCTTGTAAGCCTTGTTTCCGTTTGGTTTATTTTTCCTCAGTTTGAAGTCTATGTTTTAGAAGAAGTTTCAAATACCTATTTGAATACCGATCAAAAAAAATCAACTTTTTTTGCGGATTTAAATCACGATGGACAAGCCCAAATAGTAAATTTGATGAACCCCTCAGCTTATGCCCCAACTTGTATTTATTATAATTCAAGAGAAGGTGGATATGGTATTGATCAATTTAATTATCGTGGTCACTGGTTAAAATATGGCCAAGTTATTCTTGGAGATTATAATAACAATATCCAAGATGAAATTTATGCTTTTAATCTTGTAGAAGATTCTGTATTTTTAAATATTACGGAAGTAATGTTGAAGAATGGAATAGATCGACGTGATATTTTTATTGATTTAGTCCCCGCTTTTAAAGAGAATGAATATGACGTAGCGTTAGCCGGAGGAGAACTGCACGATATTGATAATGACGGGAATAAAGAATTATTATTTGCTCTTCTTGCAGGATATTCTAAAAGCCCAAGAGCATTTTATGTCTATGATATTGATCAGGATAGTCTTTATCGTTCACCAATGTCCAGCTCTGGACCCGTAGGCGGTCTTAAGTTTAAAGATATAAATAATGATGGTTTTCCAGAAGTATTAGGTGTTATAACGGCGCCCTATAATTATCATTCTTCAGTTCCTTATCCCGATAGCAGTTCTTGGCTAATGGTTTATACTAAAAATGCTGAGTTTTTATTTCCACCTGTTGAGTTGCCTTATCCCTATTCTAATTTTATCTCTGACTTTATAGAACTTGAAAATGAAACCTATATTTTAAGTTTATGTCAGTATCAGTCACTAAACGAGAAAATTTACACTAACGAAATCAGACTCTATGATTTGCAGGGGAATTTGCTTAAAACGAGGATTCCGGCAACCAAAAATCCGCAGGAAAAAATAAGTGCCATTTGTTTTGATAAAAGAAAAAGCGAAACACGTTTAATATCTAATAAAGGGGGCGTTTTTGAACTTGATAAAAAATTAAATTTGAACAAAATCCACCAATTATCTATTGAAGATGACGAAATCATATCTTTATTTTATAATCAAGGCATTGATATAGATGGTAATGGGTTTAATGAGCATATATTGAAATCGAGTAAAGGCGACTTGATGATTTTGAGTGATGATTTAAAACACCTAAATCGGCTTAAAATTAATGCTTTACCAATTCGACCTGAAATCTCTGTAGCCTTAATACCAAATGAAAAAGTTGTTCTTGGAATTTCCACAAAAGATGCTTTTATAGAATACCGCTATTATAAAAATCCTTATACTTGGTTGAAATTCCCTACAATTACATTCGTTTTTTTATTGAGCTATTTGTTATTTTATCTTTTGGTTAAAGTTCAGAAGCAACAATTAGAAAAGAGGTATAAAGCCGAGAAACAAATTAGCAAATACCAATACCAAGGCTTGCGCAATCAGTTAGATCCGCATTTTACTTTAAATATTTTAAATGCAATCCAATCTCTGTTCTATCAAAAAGATTTTGACAAGGCAAAAGGCTTGCTTTCTAAATACGGAAAGCTAAATCGCAACGCCTTGCAGAATGCCGAGAAAATAGCTATCCCTTTAGAAGATGAGCTCGATTTTGTAGAGAATTTTTTGGCTTTAGAAAAGTTTCGATATGAAGATCGTTTTGACTATTTTATCAAATTAGATAAAGAGATTGATGCCGAAGAAATTTTGATTCCGCGGATGCTTATCCACACTTTTGCCGAGAATGCCATTAAGCACGGTCTCTTCCCAAAAGGTGAAAGGGGATTTTTAAAAATTGAAGTCAAGGAGAATGAAAAAAATATCCAAATAAATATTGAAGATAATGGTGTAGGAAGAGCCAAAAGCAAAGAACTAAAAACCACCAATAACGGCAAAGGATTAGGTATAATTAAAGAACTTGTTAAACTCTATAATAAACTACAAAAAACAAAAATCACCTACAATACCATTGATTTGTTTGAAGAAGAAAAAGCGGTAGGTACAAGGGTTGAGGTTTTACTGCCGACTAAAGCACAAAAAAATTAAAAACAAATCATAACACCTACCATTTTCGTAAAGACTTCATTATATTTTTCTGTATTTTTACCGCTGAAAAAATAAATCTATAATGAGCACAGTAAAAAAAGTCTTAGGCTTAGGAAATGCCTTAGTCGATATAATGACACAATTAGAAGATGAATCTTTATTGCAGGATTTTGACTTACCAAAAGGGAGTATGCAACTTGTTGATAAAAGCAAATCAAATCAGGTAATTGAAGGAACAAAGCATTTAAAAACTAGTCTTGCTGCCGGAGGTTCTGCCGCTAATGCTATCAACGGATTAGCTAAACTTGGTGTTGATTGTGGATTTATCGGTAAAATTGGTCCTGATGAAATGGGAAAATTCTTTTCCGACGATATGAAAAGCAGTGGCATTCAGCCGCTATTAATTCAAAGCGAGACAGAAAGCGGAAGAGCTGTTGCTTTGGTTAGCCCCGACTCAGAACGTACTTTTGCTACTTATTTGGGTGCTTCGGTAGAGCTTTCGGATGTTGACTTAAAACCGGAAGACTTTTTTGGTTACGATTATCTTCATATCGAAGGATATCTTGTGCAAAATCACGCTTTAATAGAAAAAGCTTTGAAATTAGCTAAAGATGCAGGTTTGCAAGTTTCTCTTGATTTGGCAAGCTATAATGTGGTTGAAGATAACCTTGCTTTTTTACAAGATATGTGTAAGAAATATGTCGATATTTTATTTGCTAACGAAGAAGAAGCTCGTGCATTTACAGGCGAAGAAGACCCGGAAAAAGCCTTAGAAATAATGGCTGAAACGGTGGATATAGCTATTGTAAAAGTAGGGAAGAACGGGTCTTATATTAAAAAAGATGGCATAAAATATAGGATAGGGATTATTCCGGTTGTTAGTCGCGATACTACCGGTGCCGGCGATCTTTATGCCAGTGGATTTATTTATGGTTTAATGAACGGTTTAAGCTTAGATAAAGCAGGCGATATGGGAGCTCTTCTTGCAGCTAATGTAATTGAAGTTATAGGGGCAAAAATGGATGAAAAACGCTGGACTAAAATCCTTGAAGACGTAAATAGAATCCTCGCTTAAAGCACAAATTTTCTTTTACCTTTGAGAAAAACAAACAAATGCAGCTTCATCAGAATCCTTTTGGAAATAATGAAAAAATTAAGTTTCCGGTCAATTACGACTTGAAGATTATTCTTATTGCTAATAATAAACACAAAGAAAATATCGCTTTAATAGAAGTGGTATTAAACAAATTGGATATTTCTTTTTTAAATTGGCGACATAAAGATAGTGGCAAAGGAAAATATACCAGTTATACTGTTCATGTTCGTATTATTAACGAAGCATTAATGAAAAATCTATATTTAGAATTACGAACAGTTCCCGGTTTTAAAATGGCTATTTAAATGATTGAAATTAGGGATATATCAAAATCATATGGCGATATACCCGCCCTTAAATCGCTAAGTTTAAATATTAAAAAAGGAGAGTTTTACAGCCTGTTGGGTCCTAATGGCGCGGGAAAAACTACTACCATAAATCTTTTGGGAGGTTTGATGCATCCCGATTCCGGCGAAATAATAATTAATGGCATCAATTTAAAATCTCAAGCAAAAGAAGTTAAATCACAAATTGGTATTGTTCCTCAAGAAATTGCTCTTTATGATGAGTTAACAGCAATTGAAAATTTATATTTCTGGGCAAAGGTTAATAGAGTCTCAACCAAAGGGTTAAATGCTAAAATTGAAGAAATTTTAGATTTTTTAGGTCTTGCCAATCGTGCTAAGCAAAAAATTTCACAATATAGTGGTGGTATGAAACGACGGATAAATATTGCAGCTGCTTTATTGCATAATCCTGCAATACTATTTTTTGATGAGCCAACAGTTGGTATTGATCCGCAGAGCCGTTCGTTTATTTATTCCATTTTCAAGCAGCTAAGTCAACAAGGAAAAACCATTTTATATACTTCGCATTATTTGGAAGAAGCAGAAAAACTTTCCGATAGAATAGGAATTATTGATTACGGAAAACTTATTACCGAAGGAACTTTTGAAGAGCTGCGTAAACAGTCAGGATTAAAAGAAACCATTAATATTTCTTTTCAAAAGATTGATAAGGATGTATTTAGCGAATTAAAAAAATCATCCCTAATGAAAAATTCCTTGGTTTCCGGTGGTAGCTTAGATACTCACAAATGTGTTTTTATAGTAGAAAATCGTTCGGAGAATTTGCATCAAATTGTAGAACTTTTTGCAAAGCATAAGGTAAAGATTCAGCAGATAGAAATCAAAGCAGTTGATTTAGAAAAAGTATATCTCAGTTTTACAAAAAATGACTTAAGAGACTGATTATGTGGGAAATTGCTAAAAAAGATTTATTGCAGTTTAGAAAAGACAAAAAAGCACTTTTTTTGAGTTTTATTTTGCCCATTATCTTGATTAGTCTTTTTGCCGCTATTTACGGTGGTGTTGATGGTAAAGTCAAATCAAAACCCCAAAAACTTTTAGTAGCAGATTTGGATAATACTACTCTAAGTGCTGAAATTATTGATGAATTAAAAAAAGAACCTGCCATCAAAATAAAAATGGTAGGTTTTAAAGAAGGAAAGAAAAGTGTTATAGATGGTAATAGAAGTGCTTTGATGTGTTTTTATACGGGTTTTGCCGATTCTATAAATAGTGGGAAAACGGCTCCTATGGAACTCTTTTATGATGAGGCAAAAAGTATGGAAATTGGTTTAATGCAAAAAGCCTTGATGTCGACAATTATGAGTTTTGTAGGTCAGAAAGGCGGAAAAGCTCATGTAAAAAGTTTTATCAATCAGAAATACGGCGAAGAACTGCCTGAAGATATAATTGAGGAGATAAATAGTGATATTGATGCTGAGTTTAGCGACGGTGGAGGTACAACTTCTTTTTCATCTGATTTAAAAACAACAGCCTTATCCATCAAAGAGGGCATTCGTTGGGGAGTAATTCAAGCCGTAGCCGGAATATTGGTAATGATGCTTCTTTTTAATATGGCAGGAATGGGGAACTCTATACTTCAGGAAAAAGAAAAAGGCACACTCAAACGCTTGCTTTTTAGTCCTATTTCGCCTTCAGCATTTCTTTATGGTAAAATGCTCTCGGCTTTAATTTCAGCTTTGATACAAATTGTTATTCTACTTTTATTTTCCTATTTCGTTTTCGGTCTTGATCTTTTTCATAATCCTTTGGGATTATTTTTAATGATTTTTGGAACGGCATTTGCCTGTACGGGTTTTGGAACGCTTATTGCCTCTTTGGGAAGTAGCCGGAAGCAAGTAGAATCTATTTCAACAATTGTAATTATTATTATGTCGGCTATCGGTGGTAGTATGATTCCGCTTTTTTTAATGCCTGCTTTTTTACAAAAATTAGCAATGAGCTCTTTAAACTACTGGTCTATCCAAGGTTTTTACGATGTTTTTGGAAGAGATCCTGCATGGTCATCCTTTTTAATTAAACCACTTGTTCTATTTGGGTTTGGTATTATTAGCAGTCTTTTAGCAGGAACTTATTTTCGTAAACGCATTTTAAAAGAATACCTTTAAGTTCTAATATTTATCAAATTTTTCTTTTTCTTTGTAAGAGATAATTGTCAATAAACAAACTATGCTAATTGTTATTTCTCCGGCTAAAACCCTCGATTTTGAAAACAAACCCTCAAGCTTACATTATTCTACTAATGATTTTTTGTCGGAAGCAGAAAAACTTATCAAAGAATTAAAAAATTATACGGCTGATGATTTAATCAAACTAATGGGAATCAGTTCAAAGTTAGCTTACTTAAATTACGAACGTTTTGCGACTTGGAAACGCCCTTTTAATATTGAAAATGCTAAGCAAGCTTTATTGGCATTTAAAGGTGATGTTTATACCGGTTTGGACGCTGAAACTTTAAACGAAAAAGAGCTGCTTTACACCCAAGATCATCTTCGTATTTTGAGCGGACTCTATGGTGTTCTTCGTCCTTTGGATTTAATTCAGCCTTATCGTTTAGAGATGGGAACAAACCTGAATACCAATTCTTTTCAAGGACTTTATAAATATTGGGGCGATAAATTAACTCAAAATATAAACAAAGCTCTTGTTGCTCAAAGCGATGATGTTTTAATAAACTTAGCCTCTAACGAATATTTTAAAGCACTGAATAAAAGTAAATTAAATGCTAAAATCATAACGCCAGTATTTAAAGACTTTAAAAATGGACACTATAAAACGATTAGTTTTTATGCAAAAAAGGCAAGGGGTTTAATGAGTCGGTTTATTTTAAAAAATCAATTAAAAAATCCGGAAGAGCTAAAACATTTTGAAACTAATGGATATTATTTTAGCGAAGCAGAAAGTAATACAAATCAATTAGTATTTTTACGTGGATGATAATAATATTATTCATAATCGGTATTCTAACAATAATTTTTGGAGTTTATAACCTAACAAAGGAAAAAGATGCAATAGCAATATTTCTCTTGCT
>Ga0164318_10003062_pt1 | contig 15747 bp, 14 predicted proteins | sample GuaBasSedimGuay9_FD_113734 | JGI IMG/M metagenome (GOLD analysis project Ga0164318, IMG submission 113734) | Subseafloor sediment microbial communities from Guaymas Basin, Gulf of California, Mexico - Guay9, Core 4571-4, 0-3 cm | ecosystem: Environmental > Aquatic > Marine > Hydrothermal vents...
AAGGTATCAGAAAATTACCTAGAAATATTTATTCTTTGTTAAAGAATTCGAGAGCGAATTCTAATGCTGCTTCTTGATTTACGATTTTATAATTCCTTTTAAACATGTAAGGAAGTAGCTGGAAGTATCTTTTATCCGCGTATCTTTCATCAGCAGCTATGAATAGGGCTCTATCATTAGGTGATCTTACAGCTCTTCCTAATGCCTGCGAAACTCTTCTAAAAGCGGGCAATATATAAGCATAGAATCTTCCTTTTTCTTCTCCATAGAGTTTTACATAATAATCGATGTAGAGCTTTGTTCTCAGTGTAACCCTGTCGAATGGTATGCCAACGAGAATCACTACCTCTAAAGCTTCTCCTGGCAGATCTATTCCTTCCGAGAATCTACCTTGCATAGAAGCACATAAAATTCCTCCCCTCGATTCTTTGAATTCTGTAAGCATTTTTCTGGCCTCATCGCCGCTCATCTCTTCATGTTCTATAAAGATTCTCCTATCCATTTCCTTAGCCACCTTAAGGATAGGTGCTATTAAATCATTTAGTATCCTATAGCTAGCGAAGAATATTGCTGTGTTTCTCTCAATTATCCTTAGCATCCTTTCCAAGAATAGGGAATATTCTCTTCTCATGTCTTCTGGGAGCTCTTCACCTTTAGTTGATAATCCCTTAGTGATAAGAGAAAGAACATTCGTCTTAGGAATTTCGAATTTATCGGATAATGCCTCATAACCCATTAAGCCAATAATTTCAGCAAACGCCTCATAAGGTCTGAGAGTCCCAGACATGAAAACTATGCTGTAAAAATCATGCCAAGCATCCATTAGGACCTCAGACGCTCTCATATCCCAGAGTTCAAAAACAATTCGATTCTTGTCTCTATACTTTAGAAAAACGATACCATCCCTATCAATGTTTTCCAGAGCATTTTCGAAAAAATCAATTAGGTGCCTCAGAGAAGATCTAGGAGATTTTCCCTCCCTAATCTTCATAGTATATATTTTAGACACAAGTTTTCTAGCATAATTAAAATCCTCATCATGGATTCCAACCTCCTCAACTATCTCTAAAGGATCAAATATAGCCTCATCCTCTCTTAAGCTCTGGGCTTCATCTTTTAAAATCTTATAGAGCATTTCTAGCTTCTCAAGAAGATTAATAGCTTTATTATCTTTAAACTGCTTAACCTCATTTATTGCTCTCTCAACAGTTCCTAGAGTTATTTGATCAGAATTTAGCGAGGAGATCAAGTGTTGCAGATTATGAGCCTCATCAACAACCAATATGGCGCCCTTAAACCTCACATAGCTCATGAGGCTCCATTTTATTCTCTCAGAGAAAACATAGTTATAACTCATTGATATCACATCAGCTCTAGAAGCAAGAATTAACTGCGCGAAGTAGGGGCATACGTGTTTTTTGGTTCCTAATTCAAGAATATCAGAGAAGGTTAAGGGTTTACCTGGATATAGTTCTATCCTGGCTAAATTTGCGTAATATGGGCATTCCTTACGCATCTTTCTACAGAATACACTTACTCCCTCCTGATCTCTAATCCCCCTGCTTCTAGCTAGCAAGCACATGTCTCTCTTTCCTCTAATAGAAAGGCCAAAGAAATCAGCTCCGGTTTTTTCATTTATTATCCTCAGTTCCTCAATCGGTCTATCAGTTTCATTACCAGTTCTAACAACCCATAATAAGGGAATACCATATTCTTCCACAACAGGGAGAGCTGCTGCTAGCACAACTGGCGTTTTCCCGTATCCAGTTGGAGCATCAAATAATACCCTAGAACCACTCTCTATCAATTTATTCAGTTTCTTAATTATCATTGCTTGTCTAAATCTAGGCCTATAAGGGAAATACCTAAGAGCATCACTCAAAGTTTCTCACGGAATCAATAAAATTATAGAATTTTAATAAAGCTGTTAAGCATTTTAAATAAAAACTTTCCTTACGCGGGAGAAATATGCGAATTCTCATAATCTCCGATGTTCACGCTAATCTCTACGCACTCAGAGCTATCTTAGAGAGAGCTAGGGGTTATGATTATGCTATTTTTGTTGGAGACAGTGTTGATTATGGACCACACCCTGTAGAGGTTATCGATTTATTGAAGGAGAGCATTGACATTTGGGTGATGGGGAATCACGATAATGCTGTAGCTTGGAATGTTGATTGTGGATGTAGTAGTAAGATGCATGGACTCAGCGTATATACCCGAAAGAGTATATCCCTTAAAATGCTTGGTGAAGAGGAAATACGTTTCCTCCAATCATTACCACTGAGAAGAAAAATTGATATCGAAGGCACTAAATTCTACGTAGTACACGCAACTCCAAGAGATCCCTTATACACTTATATGCACCCTACAGTCACTCCAGATGAGCTAAAGAAACTCCTCTACGAAAAAACAGCTGAGGGAGAGAAACTTATTGAGGCAGACTACTTAATAGTTGGTCATACTCATATTCCCATGTTGAGGGAATGGGGGTCACTTCGTATCATAAATCCGGGATCTGTGGGACAACCAAGAGATGGTGATAATAGAGCTTCCTACGCAATTATAGAATTGGATAGGGGAGAAATACTCCTAAGAAAAGCACGTTATGACACAGAAAAAACAATAGAAGATATCAAAAAACTGGGGCTCGAAAAAAGCTTTGAGCAACTCTTAATCAAGATCCTCATAACTGGTTGTATTCCCTAGATACCATTCATCATAACCGTGCCATCATATATCGCTTTGTACCAAATGGTATCTGGCACGGTTAGATTCATCACGGTCTCCCCCAGCCCCCTCACCGTAGGCTTTGACCTACGGGTCTTGGAAACTGGGGGTCACCATTAATTCCTAAATATTTTTCCTCATATAAATTTATGATGAGGATTCCCCATGAGTTATCTTACTCTGACTTTACCATTCAATGTTAATGGTATAGAAGCAAAAATTTTTCTATTTGAGGAGTGGGGAAATTTGATATATTATTCTTCGATATTATATGGTAATAAATATCATTAATTTTGATTTTTCAAGGATAGTATAATGCCCCTTAAACTTATTGTACATGAGCCCATCTCTCCACTGGACAACATTGTTATTAAATTATTTGAGGTTTTGATTAGAGAACTGGATGATATTCTGCTTTTAATTGAATCGCATGATGGTTGGGATGGTAGTAATGTTAGGGTTGTCGTTAAGGTTAAGAGTGACGAAGTTGTTGAGAAAGTCTTCGACGCGATAGAGAGAGTTGAGAGAGAGCTTGGACTCCCTGGAAAAATAATACCAGATATCGTGACCCCCGATGAGTCATGAAGTGTATTTCAGGAAATTCAAGATATTTTATGAAGAGGCTCTAAGGGATCTGGATATAGAGGCATATAACAAGGCTATATCGACTTTATGGTTTTCCATAGAAGCCTTACTGCGTGGACTCCTCCTTAAAGTCAATAAAACTCCTCCAGAACGAGCTGGTAAGCTAATTAATGTAGCTATAGAAGTATTATTTAGGGATATAGAGGATATATTTCATTTATCTAGAATACTAAATTCCCTATATTATCGAAGGAAAGAAATCGACCATAGAAAAAAGATTGCAGACAAAGCTGATGCAGAAAAAGCATTACAGAAATACATGAAAGCAACATCAATAATAAGCAAGAAATATTCATGGATCAAGCAATATCTCAAAGTAAACAATAGTCAAAATCCTGATGATTAAATATTACCAATGGGTCTCGAATAAATGTAATGGGAACATACTTATTATCATCATCAAATACAGATAAATGCAAATCTAAAGTCTTCTAACTCAAGAGAAAAATATTTTATCGTTATTCATATACAGAAAATCATGCAAAGGGATTAAAATCTACCCTAGAAAGTTAGTTAATTTCCTATTACCTTTACCAGTCATTTTATTCGATAAGATATCTACTTGGCCCTCTTTTCTGGCTCGGGAACGAATAGTATAAATAATGCTGTCGTGAAGAACCCTATGAACGCGCTTATGATGAATACGATTGCTACCCCAGGCAAGTTAATCCCCAAGATATTGAACTCTAATTTAGAAGTCATTGAGTATATCCATCCTCCAAACGGAGCTGCTGCAGCACCAAAGTTAAATAATGTCTGAACAGTCCCGAAAACTTTCCCTCGTAATTCTCTTGGAACTAAATCGCCTTGCAGGGCTCTGTAAGCTGGGGACATAATGTTAAATGATATACTTCTAATCACATACACGCCCAGTAGTGCAGGAACGGTTCTTACGAAGGGTAATAATAGGGTCATAGCTCTTGTGCTTAATTGACCAAATACTATCAGATTCTTCCTACCAGCTATATCCGAGAGATAACCAGCTGGATAAGAGACCAAGATTCCAGCAATAGCACTAATAGTTGATAACCACCCTAATATTATAGGATCGGAGGTGACATACTCATTAACATATATCATGAAGAGGGGGGCGACGAATCCCATCGCAATACCATTAGCAAAACCCATGATATAGATAACAAAAATTGCTCTACTGATCTCAGGGGGGAGTGATTCCTCTAAGGCAACCCTTAAATCCCTGCGTCTAGCTCTCTCACTCTTCACTACTGGTCTAATAGTCTCCCTTAGAAGAAATGAGAGAACGAATGAGAACAAGGATAGAATAAATAGCGCATAAAATGGAAACTTAAAGGCGTCTGGAACTCCCAGATTGAAGTACATGACACCAAACTTATATACATATACTCCTAAAGCTGGGCCTATCGCGAAGCTAGCATTAGTAGCCATCATATAAATACTTACCCATCGTCCCCTCTCTCTCCATGGAGCGGAATCAACAATTAAAGCTTCGGCTACCGGCCATACCATTGCAGAAGCTATTCCTTGCAATGCACGCATGATTAAGAGGTGAATCCATGTAGTTGATAATATGTATCCATATGATATAAGCGTGTAAAGAAAAAGCCCTATTATTATAAGTTTTTTGCGTCCTATAAGATCACTTAGATTACCAAAATACCTAGCAAGAAATGCTCTGGTTAGCATAAATGCTGACATTAATAAGGAATACTCCACAGCAACTAAGTGTGCCTCTGGTATGGTTTTCAACTCTTCTGGTAGAGTTGTTAATAGTCCTTCAAAGCTTAAAATGAGATAAATCATAACGATTTGTATCATGCCGAATCCAAGCGTGATAATGAAGCTTATCAGTGGTAAAATCACTCGGTTAATAAAATATTTGCTATAATCAACCATATCTGCTTGCATAAAGATTCTCGGAGTGTAAAAGGATTGTAAAAAATATGACGTATATAAAATCATTTAAATAGTATATTTTCTACCTTTGTTAAAATTCCCCTATAGAGGAAACTGATTTGTCTGAGACTAGCATGATAATCAAAATCATTAAGAGCGGCTATTGCATCAATCGGAACAATCACCTTATAACCTAGTAGGGCAGCAGAGCCAGCAGTATGGAGCACACATATATTAGCTACAGTACCAGTGATGACAAGATTTCTAATACCATATATTCTTAGAATATGATCTAAGGGCGTGCCAAAGAAAGCATCGTATCTCAATTTCTTAATCAGTATATCACTCTCAAGAGGCTTCAATTCCTCAACAATCTCAGCACCCCAGGTATTAGCCACAGCATGCTCTCCCCATATCTTGAATTCTGGGTCATCCTTCATATGCCAGTCTTGAGTATAAATTACTTTCACGCCAGCCGCACGAGCTCTATCCAATAACTCCTTTATTTTTGGGATTATATTCCTTGCAGATGGCACAAATAGTTTCCCATCTGGATGAGCAAAATCATTCTGCATATCAACGATTATTAAAGCAGTCTCTTTAGAAGAAATCTCAACCTTCCCAGATATTTCATACTCGGGCACTTCTACCATTACCATAGAAAAACCCTCCCTAAGAAGTCTCAATCAAAAATTAGATAATCAATTACTCTTCACCTAATCTGACCATCATACAATCATCTAAAACGCTGGAGCAATAAGATGTGCCTTAGAAGTTTTAATTCATTATGGGGATTTCCCTTATCTACCAATATCTTATTGTTTCTTTTCGCCACTTACCCCTTATCTTAATCTATTTTGCTTTTAAATATTTCGTGCGAGACTTAGGCATTATCTCTATTTTAAATCCTCGAATCAATAACAGTGTTATAGATCACATAAATTTCATTACTCAAATCTTAAAGATTGATAGAGTATGCCAAAGAGGTCATCCACGAGGGTACGCACGCTTCTATATAGAATGAGGAATCTCTTAAAGTAAGAGAGGGTTACGTAAAGCTAATGTGCTTTTAACCTAATAATTATGTAACTCTATTTTCTTTTTATTATAGGTTAGCAAATCTCCTTAACTTATTTATTAAAGTCTTTATGTCCTTAAGGGCATGTCTAACATCTTCTAATGGGGCCCATTTCTCATAGAAATTTATATGCATGCTTACGGCAGTCCTCCAAAGTTTTCGAATCTCTTCATCCCCCATTACTTTAGATAACTCATTTATAAATTCCCACAATTCACCATGGCTAGTAAGCCTTAAACCCTTCAATTTTAGCGCTACTGCTTTTACACAGGTGGCCGCAGCTCCCCACATTTTCTCTGAAGCTTGTATCGAGTCTCCTTTCCGCAACATATCCTCAGCATCTTTTAGATATTTTTCACATAGCTTAAGGTACAATTCCACTTTATCCTCTGGATTTTGGGACACATGGTCAACAATTATCTCAGCAATGTACTCTTCCAAGTTTATGCCTCTTCTCTTTGATTCCTCGATTATTTTTCTTTTAACCCTTTCGGGAAGAATTATCTCCATGTAAAGCACCGAGATGTTAAAGTCTCGGGTATTTAATTTTAAAAGCATAATTATAATAAAGTCTTAAGCATCCAAGATGCGTAGTACGCACCTTAACGAGTGCATTTAAATTAAACGCACAATTAAAATACGGGTCGGACCAAGAAGCGGCGTCAAGCCTCACACCTCGCACGTAGAGCCGTAAGAATCAGCTTACTTTTTAAAAATTTAACAATGATATCTTGAACTTATGTTCATTAAAATCTTGAGTGTTGTACCAGATCATGACCCAACTAGTACTTATTCCTGAGGGGGACTCCCCCACTTTACCCAGTATTGAGTTCAGGAAGTCCGTTATTGGATCAACAGCGAATATTATTAATCGACCAATCTGTCTATCAGAATCTCGTCATAAAAATAAGGAGAATGATGAATTACGAATTTTAGTTAGGAGTTATGATGGGGATGAAGAATATCCTCGATTAACTTTTCTTAGGTTCTCCCTCTTTCTTTGGTTTTTCAACTGCTTTACTTATAGCGGATAATAATCCACTCAATAACGTTATTGAGATCACTAATATTAGCCAAAGACCCCAATCAACATAAAGCTCTGCGTAGCCCTGCTGAGACTGATATATGAACCAAGAGAACATGTTAAGTATCTTGTAAGAGTAGTACGCGGATGCAGAGTATTTAATAAACGAGAATAGTGCTCCTGCTTTTCCAGGCGTTAGTCCATCAATTAATGTCAATACGGTAATTGAGCATCCTAAGATAATAATTGTTAACTCGTCAAATTTTGGAACGATTACGCCCATATTATAAACGGTTCTTACCGACATTATTGGTAGAATGACTAGGGAGACGAAAGTGGATAATACACTAATTGATGTCCTAATACGACCCATAATCATTCCCTCTGAAGTTCTGATCTACCAGCTATTCCAAAGCCCAAGAAATCGTAGTTATATTTACTGAACCAAAAGCGAATTATGAACTTTGAATAAAGAGTAATACTCCCATTAACCCACTGCTGAGCCACGGTTATCGGCAACGAGAGTTCGATAGTTATATTCTTTTCACCACCTAATGGTATATATGGTATCAATTCACAATCTCTCGCATATTGATGGTTCTTCTCATCAATAATTACTATTGTGATATTTATTCTTGAGAGATCAAAGAAATAGCCTGGCACTCTAATGGTGATGGGTACTGAGATATTAACGTACTCAGTCCCTTGTACTGTAGATGATTTCCCAACGATTATGCCTTGACTAGCTAGATTATATGCGTCGTAACCTATTAGTGCGCTAAATATTGATAATGTGATGCTTAACAAATATACAATGATCTTCAATGTGATTCGCAATTTACTCATTACAAGCCCCTACGCTGTGAGATTCAAACAACAAAATTAGAAAATGATTATTTAAATATAGCGTAGCAAAAATGCTTCATCCACAAGGATTATATAGAATTATTCTTGCATAGCTTTTATGGAGAATCCTTTTAAAGAAAAGATCTAATCTTGAGAAAAAATGTTGAATAGTTCGTAAGGATATTTGAGTAATTCTCATAGAGACGGAAAAATTATAAGTAGTGGATATTCAGGAATTCTTCTGGAAGTATGTCAATAGCCTAAAGTGGGAAGTGATATAAAATTTGATGCATGCATTAGAGATATAATCTAGTTATAATGAGAGTTAACGCCATGGTTGTTGAGAATGAATAAATATAATGTTCTTATTATTCCTAAGTCTTTTTTAGAAGAAATTGTTAAAAGAGCTAAAGAGAGTAGGATAGAGATTTGCGGCGTTCTTTTAGGGATTGCTGATAGGGAAGGTAGAGTTATCGTTAAGAAACTTTGGAAAGCTAGGAATATCAAGAATTCCCCCGTTCTCTTTGAGATCTATCCTGAAGATCTTTATAAGGCAGTAGTTCTGGGGGAGAAAGAAGGACTTGATATAGTGGCTCTATATCATTCGCATCCTGCACCACCAGTGCCTTCGAATAGGGATATAGAGGGTATGAAGCTTTGGCCTGTTCCGTGGTTAATAGTTAGTTCCATTGACGGATCATATGATTGCTTTGTCCTAGAGTTGGATAAGAATGTGATAAAGAGGGTGCGGGTAGTTGTCGGGGATTAATTGGTGCTTAGGGAAGGGTGTTTACCCTATTAAGAAGGTCTCTATACTCCCCTTTGAGAGAAGGCTCGATTTTTCTATCACTTAGCACATATCGAATAATCTTCCTTAGTATTTTCTTATATTTCTGTATCCGAGCCCTATCTCCTATCTTAGCAAGGATTTTTATTCTCTCAAGTACTTCATTTATCTTCTCCTTTGTAGCCTCGTAATTGTGCAGGAAAGCATAAAGTCTTGCCTCTAATATTGTTGCATCACAGAGCATTCTCGTATGTGTTCTTTCATCTATTCTACTCTTGACTGATTCTATGATATTATAACACTCTTCTATGCAGGAACGCATAGTATCGACGTCTCCTTCCCCAAAATATCTCATAATAGCCTTCATTGTAAGGAGATCGAACCTAGCTAACGATATTGCGAGGAGTTTTTCTGGATCTTCAGAATATTTCTCCTCCAAACTCTTTAATATCATGAGGGCCTCCTCTACATTGGCATATGCGTCACTGAATCTGGCCTTCTTCCATAGAGTATCCGATTTAAGTATTATTGTTCTCGAGAACGTTTTCAGAAGAGGAGAGAATTCCGTATCGGTATCTCTCAGCATAAGTTCTTTTAACTTTGTAGCAATTATCTGGAAGTCTTCGAGTAGTTCGGTAGCGAGCTCATTGAGTAAATGTTTCTTCATTTCCTCGGCAATATTTACATAGAAGTTAACTAGCTGTAGATCTTGCCACTCTACTTCATCTAATAGCTCTCTCATCACTACTCGGTATCTCTTATAATACTCCTTCGTTAATTCCTTATCAACAAACATATTCATAATGCAAGCTTCCTGTAGCGCTCTAGAATAGTAGATCTTATACTTTCTTATTGGCATGATACTAACTAATTCCTCGCCACTCTGAACGGCTTCTCTGATAATTTTAGCCGCCTCCTCCTTTCTTCCTAGCTTATATAATGATCGAGCAATATTAGTTCTAGTCATAGTTATTAAGCCTAGTACATAACTATCCCTGGATTTCCCAAAATAGAATGCCTTTAACGCATAATCAAGGGCTGTACGGAAATTTCCGTAGGCTACATCTAATTCACGCTGTTTCAGGTGAATCTTCCCTAAGTTATAAAAGAGTTGAGCATAAACCGTCAATAATAATGGATCAGTACTCTCCTCTACCCTTGTCCTTAAGAAACTAATTCCTCTCCAGAAAACCTCTTTCGCCTTTTCGAATTCCTTTAAATTACCAAGAGATTTTCCATGTATGACATACCCCCTGCCGACAAAGTAGTCTCGGAAATATTCCTCGCTCTTTTTAAGCTCTTCTAGAACTCTCTCAATGATCTGTATGGCTTCCTCAGATCTCTTCTCTTCTAGAAGTACATTAGCAATACCTATCTCAGCACATTTCTTCCAGAAGAAGGTCCCGTTTGAATTACTCTGTGCTTCAAGTGCTTTACTGTACCAGTAGCGAGCTTCATCTAATTGATCTAATCTAATGTGAGCTTCCCCAAGCAATACGCTACTCTTAAGAAATGTCTCTCTATCTGCGGATTTTTCTGAAAGATCTACTGCCTCCCGTAATTTACTCTGTAAATTATCGTAATCACCAATTCTCAGAAACACCTCGCCCATAAGAGAATGTATCCGTGCTTTAAGGAATAACTCTCCCTCCCCCCGCAATTCCTCAACAAGTTTTAGGGCTTCCTCTAGCTTATCGAGAGCTCCATCATAGTCATTCTTTAGAGTTCTTAAATAAGCATCCCTCAGGAATACTCTCGCATATCCCCTCAGAACTCTTGGATCATCTCCTATAGAGTTACGTATCTTTTGGAGGAGTTTGTAGCTATCGTCTAGGAGAGAATAAACGCTCTTCTCCTTTCCTAGAATATAATATGCCTCACTCAGTAGCTCTAAGGAATCTATAATATCATCCAACTTGTCCACAGCCCTGAATTTGGAATAATCAAGATATAATCTATAAAACTCCATACTCGTCGTCAAAGCTGAGATCGAATCCTTTATCCTCCCAAGCTTAATGTAGCATGCCCCTAATAACCTAAATACTTTCCCTAAACTGTTTAAAACACCAAGATAGTACCAACCAGAACGATTAATTATCTCTCTATACAACACTCCGGCTCTATCCAGATACTTAATAGAGTCATCAAACATATTCTTAGAATAAAGTCTCTCCCCAACATGTGCTGCTATTAAAGCTTTTCTGAACATTATAGTAGTGTCTAAATCTCTTTCATCACCAAGGCTGTACGCGAGAGCATTATTAGATAACCCTATAATTTCATCATTATTATTTATAATATTAACTAGTAGCGCTTGAGTAGATAAATAACACATGGCATCGATGAGGACCACTTTCTTCAATGCTAAGTAATGCTCTTTAATTTCCTTTAATAGTTCTCTCGCTTTATCCCTCTTGCCATCAATTAGGAACCTCTGAACAGCATTTAGGAGCAGCAACATATGCTCTCTTATTATTTTTTCTTTATCCTCATCGTTTTCTGCGAGCTCCATTCCTTGAGCATATAGAGTATTAGCTATTTCTAGTGCTTCCAGCCATTTCTCATCATTATACCTCATCATTAATCTACAAGCTTTAAGAGATTCTCTAATAATTTTTGGATCCTTAATACTAGCATACTCGATGACTCTTCTTAAGAATTTTTGACCAGTATCAATTTTCTTCTCTCTGAGCGATTTTGTGGCAAGGATGTTCAGGGCTCTTAGAAGATATAGAGGTCTTACATAGGGTGAATTTATTATGTCATCTATATAAATAATATTTAGATCGAGCATCTCATCGAGTAGTTGAGCTTTCAAAAGTCTTAATCCAGCCATACTATTTTGGGAGCTAAATATACCGAGATACGAAACATCTTCTAGTAACTCGAGCGCATCTATAAGATTACCATCTAATATCATACTTTCGAAATTTTTGAAGAGGAGATTTGCTCCCTCCTCTTCATTCATTCGGCTTACAAGGCTTATTAGATGGGCTAAATGTTTTATATCATTTGTTTTTTGATGGAGATTCTCGACTTTTGCAACAACTTTTTCAATGATAGTGCTTATTTTTTCTTCAGAAAAAATGTTCCATAATTCTTTTCTAAACATCACTTGACTATAGAATGGATCATGGATTTCAATAAAGCTACTGAGGAGAATCTTTGGCAACAATTCTTCTTTATTGTTAAGCTCCGCCACGTTTACTAACACGTTAATATCAAAGACTCTTAATAAGTCGATTATCAGTAGAATATTGCTTGGTTCATCAGATAATTTGTCCCGTAACAACTTTCGAATTTCTTCATGCGAGTTAATGCCCACATTTTTAAGATCTAGTAGCTCCCATAGATCCAGTATATTAGCGATAAGTAAGGGATTTACTCTATCAGACTTAAATATTTCCTCCAAGCCCTCTAAAGTCTCAACGCCTCTCTTCCTTATATACTCCACTAATTCATTCTTTGTAAATCCTTCTAGAGAGATTTTTCTAACACTAGAGCCCTTTAGGGGCTCGCATAACTTATCTAACTTATTATTATCAGTTGAGGTAACGATAATAAGACTATTATTCAGAGCGTATAATAACCAAGAAAGAGGTGTGGGGTCATCTAAATTCTCAATGGAATCAATAATGAGTACTAGTGTTGTTTCTCTTTCCTTTAATTCTTCGTTAATGTCTTGAGCAATAGCTAATGGGAGCAAGTATACTAGTTTGAATATCTCTGGCTCTTTAAGTTCTTCTCTCAAATCTATCTGAAAGCTCCCAACATTTTTTCTGAGAACATAATAACTCTTTGGAAAAGATGCTAGTAAGTAGAGTTCTGGGAACATGGGTTCTTTGCTCAGAGGACAATCCAGAGCATTTTCTAACACTCTTCTTCTTATCTCATTCCATAATCCAATAAAGTTTGGTGTGTTAAAACCATATTTCTCAGAGATTTTTCTTTGAATTTTATGAAGTGCAGTAACCCATGATGAGCAGTTCTTCAGGTTAACATAAACATACAAAATCCCCATTGGTTTTATTCTGGTCTCGGTCACAAAATGCACAAACCATGTCTTCCCAACACCAGGTGGGCCCATAATAGCTACTATCTTCTTCTTGCCCAAAGCTAAGAACTCATCGAAAACCTCATCAAAGGTTTTTAGTTCCTCCTTGTAACCAGTAAATAGGTCAAGTATCCTGCTAATGTAATTCTTAGGAAATTCGCTAAGGAAGGAAGTACTCAAGGTAGTTCTCCTCCTTTCCTAATCTAAGGTAGAAGTATCACAATTAATAGTTAAGGGGGAGATTATAAAATTTGAGCCTAAATGTTGATATCCCCCTACATACTTAGAAGGATAAAATCTTTTATCATAGGGAATTAAGGAAGAGAAAAAATGGGAGTTATAGTTTCGATAATGCATCAATAACCGCGTTAATAATTGGATAGGAGGGAGGCGAGGGGGTCGATAGTGGGTGGGTTCCTATCTGCATATTTACTAATTTGGATGCCGTTGTTCCACTCTCAATAATAATGCCACCAATATTAATCATTTCCGCAGCCGATAATCCTCCAGCGATTTCCCAACCTAAGATAACTTCTCCTCTTTTAGCAACAATACACTTGGCCATAACTAGGCTAGCTCCTGGTAATGTAGCAGGGTGCCTATCCATTCCCTCAGCATATCCAGTAACAATATCAAATCCTTTTTCTCTTGCTTCTCTCTCTATTAGCCCAGCTGTTCCAAGAACTAAACCCCTAATATTTGTTGAGAAGATCCCAATTGTCCCCCTCACTTGATTCACAACTTTAAGCTCAAAAAGATTCGCACCAGCTATTCTGGCTTCTGCCGTAGCTATTGACGCAAGCATCATTTTGATGGGTTCTCCCGTGAATAAGAATTTCTTCTCTGCACAGTCCCCAACAGCGAATATGTTTTTATCACTTGTTCTTAAGTATTCATCAACCCTTATGCAACCCGATTTCCCTATCTCAATACCGCTTTTTTGAGCTAAATCTACATTAGGAGCTGTTCCCGTGGCTAATATCACCAAATCCGTTCTTATTTCCTCACCCGTGGATAAGATTACCTTTTCGACCTTTCCCTGCCCTACAATTTTGTTTACCCTAGTATTCACATAGAATTTTACACCAATCTCCCTGAGTTTATTCTCCACTAATTCACAGAACTCTTCATCAAAATTTAAGTAAAGTAGATGCGGGAGAATCTCTATCACATAGACGTCCTTTCCAGCCCTATTTAAATCGTCAGCGATTTCAACCCCTACAAATCCCCCTCCGATAACTACTATTCTATCTGCTTTCTCAGCAGCCTCAAGCAACTCCTCTAGATAGTCAGGATCTTTATAGATGGAGTAAACCCCCTTGAGGTTAACGCCCTTTATTGGTGGTGTAATAGGCTTGGCACCAGTCGCTAATACGAGTTTATCGTATTCAAGAATTTTACCACTAGAGGTTTTCACTCTTCGCTTTTCCCTATCTATCCCAATTACTTCATCGATTAGAATTTCAATTTCATTCTTTACTAATTGCTCATCAGAAATCTTTATCCTATCAACACTCTTTAGTGTCCCGAAGATGTATGGAATAGCACAAGGAATTATTGAATTTCGTGTCTTTCTAATCAAGAGAATCTTCTTATCTGGATAATAACGCCTAGCAGTTAAAGCTGTAACACTACCTGCTGGTCCACCACCAATAATTATAGCATCATACTTCACATCTCATCACGCTTAAGAGAAGTCTTTTCAAGGATAATGAGATGGGTATTGATAATATTTATTGAATGTATAAGGAAGCATTATCCTTATATATCTGCATGAAATCACCGATATCTCATATTAAAATGTGTGCCTAGAAAACGTCACTTGATAGAGCTAAAAACTTCCTAAGTAATTAAATGACCATGACTGCGATTGTGTTAAAAATTTTAAGACGTTTTATCATTGGATTAAAAGTGTCATGGTGATTATTTTGGTGAGCTTAGAGACACTTGTTTACCTCTTAAGGAATGGTAAGGTATTGTTGATATATAAGAAAAGAGGGCTTGGTGCTGGCTTATACAATGGAGTGGGTGGTAAGGTGGAGAAAGGAGAGGAAATCGAGGAAGCAGCTATAAGGGAGTGCATCGAGGAAATAGGTGTGCAGCCAAAGGCTATGGAGTGGATGGGCGTGCTTGAGTTTCATAATAATAATGAATTATACGGGTTTGTGCATGTATTTATATCTAAAGACTTTGAAGGAGAACCAAGAGAAACCGATGAAGCCGAACCAATTTGGTTCCATATAAATGAGATCCCATACGATAAAATGTGGGAGGATGATAAGTATTGGCTCCCACTCGTACTATCCGGCAAAAAGATCTATGGGAGGTTCTGGTTCATAAATGATTGGGAAAGAATGGTGAAGTATGAAGTTTATGTATTGCACGAGCAAAGATTAGGAAAATAAAATCAGTCATTCCTAATCACGGTTATGACGGACACATGTTAACATGAATAGTTAAAACTTTTTATAGACAGGGGAATGTCGAGGATTTCTGACCATATGGCTATGTCGTAGGCTTTAGCATGGCTTCTGACGTTGAGATACTTTTAACATTTTGGTGTCTTCTTCGCTCTCTCTTAGTAGCCCTTTAGCTAACTCGAGAAATCTTTTTGGTAGCATTGAAGACGCCGTCATCATATTCTAACTGTATTACTATATTTGACCATGAGTCTAAATGAATCTAACGGAGTCCACTATATGGCGAGA
>Ga0164318_10003063_pt1 | contig 15746 bp, 17 predicted proteins | sample GuaBasSedimGuay9_FD_113734 | JGI IMG/M metagenome (GOLD analysis project Ga0164318, IMG submission 113734) | Subseafloor sediment microbial communities from Guaymas Basin, Gulf of California, Mexico - Guay9, Core 4571-4, 0-3 cm | ecosystem: Environmental > Aquatic > Marine > Hydrothermal vents...
CGGGAGTTTTCAAATGAACCATAGACTAACAGACAAAACCGTCTGCATCGCCAGTCTTTTGACTACGTCGGACTGCCGCTTGCACTTGCATTCTCCAGGCAACTGACGACGATCGTCTCTGACGTGGATGCAGGCAAGATCAATGAACTCTTCGATGCGAATGACAAACCAAACATCGCCTTCACCGATAATCCGGAAGAGATCGGAATCGCAGATTTCATCATAATCCCGGTCATGGGCCCCGGTCACCAAATCGAAGGACTCTGACCTTTCCTGCATCGAATCAGCAGCCAGAACCACGATGGCGCAGCCGTTCAGTAATGTGTAACAGGTGAGGGGTGACATGTTACAGATTACAGACCACACATTACTGTCTAAACGGCGAGGAAGAACAGGATACAGAGCATCGAGCGAATCACAGGCCATCACAGGGACACGATAGGCAGGTTGTTAGAAGATATGGTTGAGCATGCAGAAAGGATGAAGGGGTAGCCACGAGGACAATTCGCGATGCAGCTTCTTGTCACACGCTGTCACATCACGTGCTATTGTGGATGAAAATTCATAGAAAAAATTAAATATTAATTTAACAAAATAAAGATAGGAAGGATTAAATATTAGGTTATCAACTAACAAGCATTATGCAAGTTGGAATACCACTCTATGATTTCGTATATCATACAGCACTGGTGACATACGAAAAAGATATGTTTATTATGAGGTGATAGAAATGTCGGTTAATGCGTGGGAACTCGATCCAGAATTCAAGTATGAGGTTGCATCAACCCCCGGTGGGGAAAATATCATGCGGTGCTTCCAGTGCTCAACATGTACTGCAAGCTGTCCGATCGCTGATATTGACCCAAATTATAATCCACGAAAGACCATTCGAATGACCTTGCTTGGAATGAAAAATAAGGTTCTATCAAGCGATGAGATATGGATGTGTGCTATCTGCCAGATGTGTACCGAGCGGTGTCCGCAGGATGTCAGGATTTCTGATGTGATGGGAGCTATACGACAGGTAGCTGAGAAGGAGGCTAAAAAAGGCAACATTGAAGTAAAAAGCGTCAGGCCAGCGTTTGAGAGTGCTTTTATGCACCAGATAGAAAAATACGGTAGATCCTACGAAATCGGACTTACGATGGAATACTATCGAAAAGTCCATAAAGGATTTGTTTCTGCTATGATGGCGATGCAGAAGGACTACACAAAGCTTGGGATAAGGCTTTTTAAGAAGGGTAAGATGCCAGTAACATCAATGCTTCCAGAGAAAATAAAGAGAACTGACGAAGTGAAGAAAATATTTAAGAGCATTGGTGATTGAGATGAGTATGAGTGTGACAAAGTTAGCATATTATCCTGGGTGTGCAGGTGCTACACATGCAATAGATCAGGATATATCAACAAAAGCTGTGTTTGAGCAGCTTGGGATTGAGCTAATTGAGATGGAGGGTTGGAACTGCTGCGGAGCTGCCGAAGCAGAGGATCCGAACATGGTTTACGCACTGAATGCAAGAAACCTTGTTATTGCAGAAAAGGAGGGGCTAAACGTTGCAACTCCGTGTAGTATATGTTTTTATAATTTGGCACGAACTGATAAAGCGCTTAAGGAGGATGAGAACTTGCGCAAAAGAATGAGAGATATAGACTCATCTCTTGACTATAAAGGAACGATAAGCGCGAAACATACGCTGGATATCCTTGTAAATGAGGTAGGTCTTGACGAGGTAGGTAAGAAGATCAAGAAGAAAGTAGCAGTGAAAGTGGCTCCATACTATGGCTGTTACCTTGAACGACCGTCTGAAATCGGGTTTGACAATCCTGAAATGCCTGATTCGATGGACAAGATAGTAGAGTTGGCTGGAGGTATGCCCATCTCATTCAGACAGATGAGGATACGGTGCTGTGGTGGACCTTTGATGATGACAAGAGGTGACCTTGCGTTTGAGCTGTCAAAAAGAGTTCTCGAGGCTGCTAAGAAGGAAGGTGCTGATTGTATCATCACAGCATGTCCGCTCTGTCACATGATGCTGGATGCAAAGCAGCCTGATATAGAAGAGTTTTTCAATATCACTATAGGCATGCCTGTGTTATATTTCTCACAGCTTCTCGGTCTTGCATTAGGAGTTGAACCAAAGAAGCTGGCACTGAATAAGAATATCGTATCTACGAAAGAGATTGAAGAAAAGGTAATCTGATAACAAAAAGAAAAATGGAGGATGAATGAAAACATGGAAAAAGTAGGATCAGTTCTTGTAGTAGGTGGAGGCGTTGGAGGAATACAGGCTTCTTTAGACCTTGCAGATTCTGGCTACAAAGTATATTTGATTGATCATCGACCCTCTATTGGCGGAGGAATGGCACAGCTTGATAAAACATTTCCAACATGCGATTGTTCACTCTGTATAGAGTCTCCAAAACTGGTAGAGTCATCAAGGCATCCAAACATTGATGTGCTTGGATATACAGAGCTTCTATCAATCGACGGCGAGTCCGGAAATTTTATTGCAAAAATAAAAAAGAAAACCAGACACGTTGATATAAATATATGTACAGGTTGCGGTGCATGCACTCAAAAATGTGTTGTAAAAAAAATACCAAGTGAATTCGATGAAGGGATAGGAGAGCGAAGAGCAATATATATACCATTTTCTCAAGCAGTTCCAAACAAGGCAACGATAGATATTGATCATTGTAGAATATTTGCCCAGAATAAAATCTGTAAAGTCTGTCAAAAAGCGTGTACAGCAGGTGCAATAGACTTTGATTTAAAGGATGAATATGTAGACCTTAATGTTGGAGCAGTGCTGTTTGCAACTGGAGCAGTCCCGTATGACCCATCTCAGCTAAAACAGTATCTTCCGGATCATCCGGATGTTTTAACTGCAATGCAATTTGAACGATTGATGTGTGCCAATGGACCAACCGGTGGGCACGTCAAACGATTTTCAGACGGGAAAGATCCAAAAAGAATTGCGTTTATTCAATGCGTTGGATCAAGAAATCCAAAAATAGGTATCGAATATTGTTCCGCGGTTTGCTGTAATTATGCAACAAAGGAAGCAATCATAACGAAAGAACATGATAGGGATGTTGATATCTCCATATTCTACATGGATTACAGAGCATGCGGCAAGGGATTTGAAGAATTTTACAAGCGTGGACAGGATGATTATGGAATCAATTATGTCAGGTCACGGGTTGCGGAAGTCTATGAATCAGATGGAAATCTAACTATTAAATACGAAGACCTTGCCGAAGGAAAGCCCAAGGAAGAACAATTCGATATGGTAATCTTATCTGTTGGTTTGGCTCAGTCAAAGAAAACACAGGAGCTTCTAACAAGTATTGGTGTCGACTTGAATAGGTTTGGAAACGTGGCAACAACCATAGACCACCCGGTAGAGACAAACGTCAATGGAATCTTTGTGTGCGGCACTGCCCAGGGTCCAAAAGATATTCCTGAGACGGTTGCACAATCAAGTGGTGCCGCTGGAAAGATAGGTTCACTTCTTTCAGAAGTCAGGAATACACTGACCACGAAAAAAGAGCTTCCACCAGAGAAAGATGTTCTTGGTGTTGAGCCAAGAATTGGTGTATTTGTATGTCACTGTGGGATAAATATCGGAGGCATTGTTAATGTTCCCGAGGTTGTTGAATACGTAAAAACACTTCCAAATGTCGTTTATGCAACAGAGGTGCCTTATGCATGCTCTGATGATGGAAACAAACAAATATTTAACAAAATACATGAACTCGACTTGAATAGAGTTGTTGTGGCTGCATGCACGCCAAGAACACACGAACCACTCTTCCATGCAACCTGTGCAGAAGCCGGATTAAATCCATTTCTCTTTGATTTTGCCAATATCAGGGAACACTGCTCCTGGATACACATGAATGAGAAAGAGAAGGCAACAGAGAAGGCAAAAGATATTGTAAGAATGTCTATTGCAAAGGCAAGGTTGCTTGAATCACTGGAAAGAGGAGAGATTCCAGTTAATCAAAAAGCACTTGTAATTGGTGCTGGAATCAGTGGAATGTCTGCAGCTCTTGATCTGGCATCAGCGGGTTTTCCAGTATACCTTGTCGAGAGAACCGGGGAGCTTGGAGGCCTTCTCAAGCACATCACATTACTTCCCAATGGGGAAGATCCCAAACAAATTGTGAGTAAGATGATAAAAAGAGTAGAAGAAAATGATCTTATCACCGTTTATCTAAACTCTGAAGTCTCTGATGTCTCCGGGTGTGTGGGCGACTTCAAGGCAAAGGTTGTATCACCTGAAAAAGAGGAAGAGATAAACTTTGGTGTTGCCATTATCGCCACTGGTGGCGAGGCGTTCAAACCAGTGGGCTATTATGGATACGATGGAAAAAGAGTTATTACACAATTTGAACTTGAAGAAATCATAGACAAGGTAGAGGCAAAAACGATTGTAATGATTCAATGTGTCGGATCAAGAGAGGAAGCACCAAGAACATACTGTTCCAAGATATGCTGTACCGAGGCAGTGAAGAATGCAATCAGAATAAAGGAGCAAAAACCAAAAACAGAGATTTTCATCCTTTATAAAGATATCAGAACGTATGGAACAAACGAAGTATTATACACGAAGGCAAGAGAAGCAGGAGTTATATTCATACGATACGATGATGACAGAAAACCAGTTGTCAATGAGTATGTCGATGTTTATGATGAATTCATCGGCGAAAACATAAAAATAAAACCAGATCTGGTTGTTTTGAGCACTCCAATGGTTCCAAATGATGACAATGCCGAAGTCGGGAAGATGTTTAAAGTTCCTCTTGCGCCGTCAAAATTCTTCTTTGAGGCACATGTAAAACTCAGGCCAGTTGACTTTGCCACAGATGGCGTATATCTCTGTGGACTTGCACACGGGCCAAAACCAATCGATGAATGTATTGCTCAAGCAAGTGCTGCAGCAGGAAGAGCATCAATTCCACTATCTGCCGGAAAGGTGATTGCAGAGGCAATCGTTGCAAGTGCCAATGAAGAAAGATGTGTTGGCTGTGCTATCTGTGAAGACAAGTGTGCATACCTGGCAGTATCGATCGAAGATGGAAAAGCAGTGGTGAATAAAGCAATGTGCAAAGGATGCGGTACATGTGTTACAGCCTGCCCGACTGGTGCAATGGAACAACTGCACTTTAAGAATAACCAGATACTTGCACAAGTAAAACATGCATTTGCGTGGTGATCGAAAGATGGAAGAAGAATGGACCCCTAAGATAACATTGTTCTGTTGTAACTGGTGTTCCTATGCAGGATCTGATGATGCTGGTGTGGGACGAAAACAGCAGCCACCAACTACACGAACAATTAGAGTGATGTGTTCCGGTAGAACTGATCCAGGATTTGTGCTCGCTGCACTCTTAGAAGGGTCAGATGCAGTACTCTTTACCGGATGCCATATCGGAGACTGTCACTATATCAGTGGAAATTATAAAGCAAAAAAGAGATTTGAAATGCTAAAAGAAATTTTAGATGAACTTGGACTGGAAGACGAGAGGTTGCAATTACAATGGATATCTGCTTCAGAAGGAAGTGAATTCGCAGAATACATACGGAAAGTAACCGAGGAAATAAAAGCGATTGGCCCAAGCCCGCTCAGACAGGAGTGGATGAAATGAATATTGGAGATCGTGTCGTTGCATGGAGCAAGGATGAGGAGATAAAAAAGGAGGGTGCATCCGGGGGTCTGGTTACTTCACTACTAACTGCTGCATTAAAAGGAGAGCTGGTTGACGAGGTCATTGCTCTACAGAAGAAAAGTGAGTTTGAAGGAGTTCCGATCAGAACCTCGGACGTTGATGAAGTAATAAAATGTTCAGGATCGCTTCATGCTGCACCAATCAATCTAACAAAATTTGCGGTTCGCTTCTTTGAAGAGCATCCGGACGGAACCCTTGCCCTCCCTGCAAAACCATGTGATGCAAGGGGAATAATCGAACAGGCAAAGAGAAAAAAAATTGACCTTGAGAAAACCTATTTGATCGGACTGAATTGTGGAGGGACCATGGGCCCGATCACAACCATGAAAATGCTTGAGAAAATGTATGAGATAGATCCAAACGAGGTAATCGAAGAAGAAATAGAAAGGGGAAAGCTCATATTCAAGACAGAAAAAGAAGAAAAGGCAATTTCTATTGATGAACTTGAAGAGGCCGGATATGGAAGAAGAGAGAATTGTAGATATTGTGAAATAAATATACCAGTGATGGCTGATTTAGCATGCGGAAACTGGGGTGCAGGCGAAAACGAAACGTTTGTGGAAATCTTTACAGAAAAAGGCTTGAAATTGATGAATAATGCAATTGAACTTGGATTAATTGAAACTGCACCAGCCACAGAAAAGGGCATAAAAATAAGAGAAAAGACAAATGGTGTGATGGAAAAGGTTGCAAAGAAATGGCATGAAAAAATCTTTGTACCGATTGAAGATAGACTGGAACGCCTTCACTACTACATGGATGTAATGGAAGATTGTATCGATTGCGAGGCATGTAAATATGTCTGCCCTGTCTGCGCATGTGACGAATCGAAGTGTATCGACTTCTATGATCCAATGGATTCACATAAAATCAGCATTTACCATTTAATAAGACTCTTACACCTTTCTGATTCCTGTATAGGATGCGGTCAGTGCACAGATGTCTGCCCTGCTGAAATTCCATTGACAACCCTTCACCGACGAATGGCAGACAGGATACAGACAAAATATAACTATGTTCCTGGTATGGATATGAAAATACCTCCTTCATTCGAGGTGGAATAATGAACAAGATTGTATGGCACTACACACTTCGTGTGCAGAAATTACAAGCAACTCCTTTATTCGAGGTGGAATAATGAACAAGATTGTATGTCCTGGTTGTAATCTCGGTTGCGGACTATATAAAAACGATGTCCTGTACTTTAGAAAGAATGCTCCAGTCAATTCTGGGAAGCTGTGTAGATTTGGAATGAAGCTCCATAAATATGAAAAAGCACTACCAATGGTTGACGGGAAAGAGGAAAAACTACCAAATGCAATATCTGCTGCTTCAAAAAAACTCGCAGAGACGAAAGAGTTTGCATTTGTATCGTTTGGAAATGTAACCTGCGAGGAGCAGTTAGCATTCACCAAACTTGCAAGTACGGTCGGATCTAACGTGTATACCTGCATTCCAGGATTTGTGGGCGCAAACATCGAGAAAATAAGACAATCGACTGAAATAATCACATTTATCGATCCGTATGCTACCTATCCACTCATACTAAGGCATATACTGTATGCAAAAGAAAATGGGGCAAAAATAACGTCTTATTACTGGAAAAAGATAAGAATTGCAGATGAATCTGTAATTTTGAATCCAGCAGAAATAGATAAAATAAAATCGATTGATTTTGGTGATTCTTTAGTTATATTAGATCTTAATCCTTTGAATCTTGAATTTTCAAATGAGATAATAAATTCTTGCAATAGAGAGAATATTGTATGTCTAAAACCATTCCTGAATTCAACAGGAGCTTCGCTACTTTCTGGTGAAGAGAAGAGCATATACCAGATATTTGAAGAGATAAAAGAAAAGAAAATCAAGGGACTTTATCTACTCGAATCTGATCCTGGAATCGTTCCAGACGATGCATTATTGTCTGCGTTAGATAATCTTGATGTTCTGATAGTGCAGCAATCGGCACACAACAGCCTCTCCGATCGCGCAAACATCGTACTTCCCAACGATAGAACGTTTGAAGGGAAGGGGACTGTTCTCAACTTTGAAGGAAGAGTCCTCGAGACTGAAGGAGAGACAGAGGGAATAGAAGTAATCAGTGAGATATTGAAATCCGGTGGAAAAGAAGAGACAAGCTATGACAGCTTACATGCAGAGGTTCTAAGCAAGCTTGGGATTACTGAAATAGATGAATACGTTGTTCCGGAATATAACATTGCATATAAACCAGAGACTGAACTCAAAAAATATGAGGGAAAAGCCCATCTGATCTATGTATACACTCCATTTCTATGGAATAACACGATAGACAGGGATTTTGTTGAAATAAGCCCTGGTCTGGCAGAATCGTTAAATCTCCACAAAGATAGATTACTGGAGATGACATCTTCAAAAGGATCTGCTGCTGTAAAATATAAAATAGTTGAGACAGTTCCGGACAACATCGTTCTATCTCCAATGAAACTTCCGATCAGCACCGATGTGATAACGCCTGTAGAATTTAAACCTGAACAGAATTAGATGTGCCACCTACACATCATCAACTGTAAGCTTAAATTCCCTTCTTATGCAATATTGGTGCTATCAAGCTTATTATTTGCGAGATTTTTCAACGATGAAATTTATATAGATGTAGGTATTATAACACCTACATGGCAATCAAAAGACACAAGAGGGCAATCGCGTATACCTCGTGGAATACAGATCCATAAGGCAAGGAAAAAAGGTTATTAGCAAATTCATATGCTATATCGGCCCCGAGGACAAAGTATCAACAAGTGAAAAACCGCGCAAACGGGTCCTGGATCGCTTAAATCTCTCCAGATCTTATAGGGCGGGAGATGTCCGCTTATTATGGGCGATTGCGCAGAATCTTGATTTTATACCTATAATAGACAGAATTTGCTGCGGAAATTCACACATTGAAGGCGTATCTCCTGGAAAATTGCTGACCATCTGGGCGATCAACAGGGTCATTGACCCTGAGAGTGCCACCCAACTGGAACGCTGGGTACCTGCTACAGATCTTCCTTATCTGGCTGGGATTCCGGCTGAGGAATTCACAAAGGATGCGTTTCTCTCAGCACTCGATTTTGTATGCATAAACATCCTATTGCGCATTTTGTCTATAATGGAAGCCGTCACAGTGCATCAACCGTGAAGAATCTCCTCGCTCGCTTGAACGGCGTGTCCATAGAGCCAGGCACACTGATCTGGGATCGCGGCAACGTATCAAGGAGATATGTGGAAATGGTGGGAAGTATGGGGTGGAAATTGATATGTGGCATACCAAAGACATCCAAAGAGGCAAAGGAAATCATCAGTATGACCAATGTACCCATAGGCCCTGATACTCTTCTATATTTGGAATTGAACAGAGACTATGAGGAAGATTTTGAAGGGCTTTTCATTGTCATAAAAACCAACTTATCACCTGAAGACTCCCTGAATCTTTTAGATAGATTCGATGAGGAGTGGTGGCTTGATGTAAATGATGATATTGGTAATATACTTGAAATAATGGTGAGACCAACATGAGTTTTTACTGGGAATTGTATATTCAATTGGCTGACGAACTTACATCTCATCAGGAAAAGCTAGATTTACGAGAAGCCTATCTGCGTTCGGCAATGAGTCGCTGTTATTATGGCATATTTTGTATCGCAAGGAACCACCTTATTGCTAAAGGCATATCCATTCCAAGAGTTGATACTCACAAGTTTGTAAGGGAGCAATACCAAAGATTGCCACGTAACGTAGAGAAGAAGATAGGAAAGAACTTATGCCGCCTGTGGAAGGAAAGAAAAGATGCTGATTACGAAAATGATGCGGATATTAATGTTTCAAAGGCAAAAACCGCACTCGACTTATCTAAAAGGACTTTAGGAAAATTACGACAAATGGGAACAGTGTAACTATGGAACCAACTGATATTTTAGAGCCGGAACAAAGGCTTCCAAGCAAAGCTTACTTAGCTAACGAACTCCGCAAGATAGTAATTGCCTGGCGAGAGAAGGACTATCCAAATGTTGCAGATACCATTCGCCGCTTGTTACAGTTCTGGTTTGGTGAAGACTATATTGTAGATAGTGAGCCAGAGGAACGTTAGAGACGAAAAGATCAATCTCGTGGTTATAAAATAAGCTTGAAACAAATGCAGAACATGACATTCAAACAGGAACAGATGCAGGAAATCTTTGAAAGAGTGCTCTTAAGTATAACGCCTGATGAAAAGGAGCGAAGAGAGCTAAAAATAATCGCCGACCTGCTGTTAGAACGCATCAACAGCTTTGCAGAGGAGTTCCAGGTTAAAGGTGTTCTTGTTGGTTCTGCAGCAAGAGACACATGGATTTCAGGCGAACATGACATTGATCTGTTTATCCTGTTCCCGGGAACTGCAAATCGCGAAATCCTTGAAACAACAGGTCTTGACATTGCAAGAAAAGTGCTCTTCGATGCAGATAAAATAGAAGAGCGATATGCAGAGCACCCATATCTGCATGGGATAATAAATAACTACAAGATAGACGTTGTGCCGTGCTTTAACATCAGAGATGCAAAAAATATCAAATCGGCAGTGGATAGAACCCCTCACCACAACAACTTTGTAAAAAAATATATAAAAACGTATGAAAAGGATGTGCGCCTCGCAAAACAATTTCTTAAAGCAGCAGGAATCTACGGCTCAGAACTGCGAACACATGGTTTTTCTGGCTACTTAACAGAACTGCTGATCATACACTATGGCTCGTTTACAGCATTACTCGAAGCTTCCACTGAATGGAAACCCTGCACAACAATCGACATAAAAAGCCATGCAACACACAAACATGATAACCCGCTTGTGGTAATTGATCCGACTGACCCGGGGCGAAACGTGGCAGCAGCACTCAGCCTTGATAATATGTGTCGTTTCATCGATATTGCTCGAAATTTTTTGAAAAACCCGGGCATAGAGTACTTCTCCAAACCAGCACACAAGCTCGTGTATCAAGAGGAAATAGAACAACTACTTCACCGAAGAGGCACAGAATTGGTAGGTATCACATTTCATAAACCTTGTATAGTGGAGGACACATTGTATCCGCAGCTTGAAAAAATGCGAAACGCAGTAGAAAAACTATTAACAAGGCATGATTTTCGAATCATAAACAGCAACTACATCGTGTGGGATGCAAATATTTATCTTATCTTTGAACTATTTGAAGCGAAGCTACCAAAGGTCAAAAAACACATTGGACCACCGGTATGGTCAAAAGACAATGCTGAAAAATTCAAAGCGAAATATCATAAAAATCCAGGCAATCTGTCATACATATACATCAAAGACGGTAAATACACTCTAGACATACAGAGAGTCCATACGACACCAACCTCACTATTTCAATCAGAACTACTAACATGCGGACTTGGAAAACACATAACACAGACAATCAAGCAGGATGGATTCTCAACTCTTTCAGACCACGAACTATTCGCCATAGAACATCCGGAGTTCAGAACATTCCTTTATCACCTGCTAACCCATAAACAAGATTCTTAACCAATGAAACAATAATATGTGGTATTATGTTGCGTAAAAGAGATAAACTTGTAATATGGCCTGTATACCTTGATACTACGAAATCTCGAGGGGAGGGGCGATTAGCACCAAAAAAACATTCAGTAAAAGAACCAACATTAAAGGAAGTGCAAATAGCAGCTTCAGAACTGGGGCTTAATCCTGTTGTAGAAGCTGATAAAGCATACCCGAAATCATGGTGGAAGGTGTCCGGGCGGGTGCTCATCGACAGAAAAGCACCCAAATCAAGGATCATTCAACAGATAGGAAAAATTATCAAGAAAAATAGATCTTGACTTTCATTCCAAACTCAACCACTGAGTTTTTATACAGGTTCAACTACAACAGGATCGTCGTTGAGAGGGGCTGAACGGCTGCCGGTAACAAATGTTTGCTGAGGAAAGTCCCCCCACATTCCAAAAACACGAAAACCTGCAAGGGTGTATGGTGAGAACCATGTCAATGGCACAGAAACGATACCGACCTCAAGTAAGTTCTCCTATATGGTTGGATTTACCTGGTGTTCTGCTTACTTTGTAAGCACCACACGCACAAAAGCGATGATGCTGTGAAGCTGAGGTCGTGCAGTGCTCGGATGGAACGCGTGAATACTCGTGTGTGCAAGCCAGAATAGAGGCTATATCGTATGTTTTTTGGACATATAGCCCCTTGAAGTGTGGCGCTTAGCTGAACGCCGTTAAAGCATGACGAAAGCCTATATGGCTTAGTGCAAAACAGCAGGGGGCTTACACTCCCCACTCGACGACTTTATACTTAATCGCTGACTGATAATATATAAACTTTTATACTTTCCTATATTTCGAAAATTAGTAAGAGGCTATCAAATTAACTTTAAAAGTTCCGGTTTCTAATTTGATAGATCTTTCTGCTCTATTAAAGTTTCTTTGGTTTTGCACTGGTAAAGGCTGTGGGACAAAAATAAACTATGCCTCATTCCACAACACTTTTTGTAATTATTACATAGACTCTTCTGCTAGTATATTTTTTCGGAACATCTGTTTTTGCTGAAGTTCCAGATGGAGTAAGGAGCCGTCATGAAATAATCTCAACAAGCTTTAAAAGTGAAAAACAAGCTTTCTTACCTTGAACAGTATTATTTCAGAAACAATTCTGAATCTGGACTTTCAGCAGATAAAAGACGATTTGGCTGGACAGTGGGATAAAGGAGGGAAGATAGGATTGATACAGGATTACATGTACAAATCTTTGGCATAATCTACTGAACCTGTACACAACTTAATTCTGTCCCACAGCCATCGGGATCAATGGCTTTATATAGTTAAAAACAATGGAACTATACAATTTGGAGGAAATATATAAAATGAGATTGGTATTGCTTGGACCCCCGGGAGCCGGCAAAGGCACACAGGCAAAAAGAATCGCAGGTAAATACCAGATACCACACATATCTACTGGAGATATACTGCGGGAAAACCTGAGTGCTGGAACAGAGCTTGGACTCAAAGCCAAAACATATATGGATAAAGGTGAATTAGTACCAGATGATGTGTTGATTGATATAATAAAAGAACGACTATCGGAACCGGACTGCTCAAGCGGATTCCTCCTTGATGGTTATCCGCGAACAATATCACAGGCAGAAGCGCTAAAGCAAATACTTATAGATACCCCACTGGACATGGTATTAAACATTACCGTTCCAGGCGAAGAACTTCTCAAGCGGCTATCTGGCAGGCGCATGTGTAAATGCGGAACAAGCTATCATACACAGTTCAATCCTCCTAAAACCATGGGGGTATGTGATGTTTGTGGCAGCACATTGTATCAAAGAGATGACGACAAAGAGGAAGCTATCAAAAATCGCCTTGAGATGTATACTAAACAGACACAACCACTCATTGATTACTATTTCAATGAGTCGATGTTAAAAACCGTGGAGGGCACCGGAAGCATCGATAAAATATTTGCAGAAATAACCAGTATTCTGGATACATACAAATGACAAAGAGATGGAATGTAATAAATTATTTTATTTTTGGTTTTTATGATTAACACTAAAATGAAAAAATCAATTGAAAAAATAGCACTTGTATTGGGTTTTTCGATGTTTGGAGTTGTGCTACTGGAAGATTTTAGAAATGCTCTTGCAAGCGCTGTTGCAACAGTATTAAACCCTCTGTTTAATAATCTTCAGGTCAGTGTTGTGCTATTTATCTTGGCAGCCATAACAGGCATATACGCATCCCTGATTCAAAAATATACCATGGACTGGGAGCTTATGCGACAGGTGCAGGATCGCATGAAGGAATTCCAGAAAGAATTCAGAGAAGCACAACTAGCCGATAACCCACAAAAAGTCAAGAAGCTTGAATCACAGCGCTCAGACATGATGAAAGAGCAGGTTGAGATGTCCAAACAACAATTCAAACCAATGGCATACATCAGTATCATATCTTTACCGATATTTATAGGAGCAAATTATATAATTCTTGGTTCAACCTATATGATGGTTTTTCCATTCTGGGGTGAGCAATCACTTTCCGGAAATGTTATCGGACCAATATACTACTGGTTATACTGGTATTTCATCTGCTCCATACCAATAAGCCAGCTGGTACGAAAATTCCTTAACATAGGCGGGATATGAAAATTACTATTGGCGGACTTCCTGGAAGTGGTACAAGCACCCTCGCAAGAAAACTTGCAGGAAAATTCAACTTAATAGTGATATCCACCGGGGATACCTTTCGAAAACTTGCAGCAGAGCATAACATGAGTCTTGAAGAGTTCGGGCATCTTGCAGAAAAAGATCAAAATATCGATAAACAACTCGATAAACAACAACAACAAATAGCACAACATCGTAATAACATTATACTTGAAGGAAGGTTAACCGGGTACTTCATAGAGGATGCAACAACAAGAATATGGCTTAAAGCACCAATCGAGGTTCGAGCAGCACGGATTGCACATCGGGAGAGAATGACAATAGCTCAAACGATAACAGAAATTAGAAGACGTGAAGAGTGCGAAGCTTCGCGATACAAAAACTATTACCAGCTAAACATCAACGACCTTGCAATATACGACATCATACTTGATACAGCAAGATACACACCAGAGCAGACAGCAAGAATAATCAGTGAGGCAGTACAAAACCACAAACAATGAAAAGAGAGACAATAGTACTAAAAGAATCAGCAGCCAACACAAACTATGGATGCTGTCCGACACAGCGGCCAGTGACTGAATACATAAAAAGAGGAGTCGTCAATCTTGACAAACCAAAAGGACCAACCAGCCATGAAGTAGCAAGCTGGGTAAAAAAAATCCTCCACATTAATAGGGCAGGGCACAGCGGAACCCTTGACCCCAAAGTTACAGGACTCCTGCCCATCATGCTTGGAGATGCTACAAGGGCAATCGATGTACTGCGTCTATCAGGCAAAGAATATATATGCCTGATGCGATTACATCGAAGAACACAGAGTGCACTGATAAGAGAGATTTGTAAAGAATTTACTGGTGCAATATACCAGACCCCTCCGATCAAATCAGCAGTAAAACGCGAACTACGCATACGACACATTTACTACATCAATATCCTTGAACTAACAAGTACCGAAGTACTCCTGCAGGTCGGATGTGAAGCAGGAACCTATATTAGAAAGCTGTGTCACGACATAGGACTTGCTCTCGGATGTGGAGCCCACATGCAGGAACTGAGAAGAACAGGTACAGGACCGCTAACAGAAGACACAGCAGTGACACTACACGCACTTAAAGATGCTTACACTGTATGGGTAGAGGAAGGGGATGAAAGGGAACTTAGAACAGTCATACAGCCAGTAGAGAACGCTCTCATTCATCTGCCGCGAATTACCATTTTCGATACTGCTGTTGATGCTATATGCCATGGAGCACCCCTTGCAACACCAGGAATTACAAGCATAGAAACATCAATAAACAAGGGCGACAATGTAGCAATATATACTCTCAAAGGAGAAGTTGTTGCCACAGCAACAGCTTTGCTTTCAACTGACGATATGATTAACAAGAAAAAGGTGATAGCAGCAACCACGAAACATGTGCTGATGGATCCAAACACATATCCGATGCATTGGAAAAAACATCGCGCCGAGGTAGTCTAGCGGTAAGGCGCAAGCCTGGAAAGCTTGTGGGGCTTGATGCCCCTCGAGGGTTCAAATCCCTCCCTCGGCGTCACGACTTTTGATGCTATCTAAAAACCTGGTATTGACCCCAATGCCATTACCTTAAGAAAAGAACCCAATGGAATCAATAAAGTATGTGCTTAACATCTTACTCAACTGTCAGGACGTTTGTTGCTACAGTTCCAGATTCTTTTATCCCACTTCCAAACACTATTGAGACGCCCATTTACTCACCTCCTCGCAATACTGGAAGTTCTCTGCTCCTGATTCTATAGAGTAATCTGGAATATTCC
>Ga0164318_10003064_pt1 | contig 15745 bp, 14 predicted proteins | sample GuaBasSedimGuay9_FD_113734 | JGI IMG/M metagenome (GOLD analysis project Ga0164318, IMG submission 113734) | Subseafloor sediment microbial communities from Guaymas Basin, Gulf of California, Mexico - Guay9, Core 4571-4, 0-3 cm | ecosystem: Environmental > Aquatic > Marine > Hydrothermal vents...
TTATATCAGTATCTACACAGAAACAAGTAAATACGGGTAAAAATAGCTAAGGGAATACCTGTCCAGAATATTGTGACTCTACGATGTGTGTATATTTTAAAAAGTTAATTTTACTCTACGATGCCTGTATATTTATATGTATTATCTAACGGGTGACGTGGTGGCCTGGTGACTTTGTGACCTGGTGACTTTGTGTCTTTGCCTGTGCCCGCAAGGGTGCCTGTGCCCGCAAGGGTATAGGGTAGAGCATTTTCCCGGTGAAACAAGTAAGATAAATGTCTAAAAATATTAGTTTTATGTCGATAGTGTTTACATATGTAACTCATTGATAATTAGTGTGTTACGTATCATTATAGAGATAGAAAAATCTGCGTGTCCATTTTATTAGACATACCATACTAATTTCTTCTTTATGCCCTTTTTTCTCCGATTCTCCTTTAGTGTTTACTATCTACAAGTCATTGTTACATAATATGTTATATATGACATATATAGCGTTTATTTTTCAGCATTAAAGCCTTTTGGCACGAAATATGCTCTCTTAATTTAACCGTTGAAAGCGTTTTCAATATGAGGGCAGATATATGAATGAAGCTGGGAATGAAATAAGAAAGCTTATGTTCGCCTGGAAAGAATATTTAACCGACAATATAAGTTTTGCAATAAAGAATATCAGGAAACGAAAAGGCAGCCGTTTAATTACAGTCGTACTATTGGCGGCGCTGATGATATGGCTGATAAAAAATAAAGCTTATGCCCAGGGCAGTAATCTTCTGGGAGATGAGTCTTATTATTTTTCTCTCGGCAGAATAATTTCATGGATTATGGGCGGGGGGTTATTGGGGATGATTCTTCGCTTCGCGCGCAGAGAATATGTCAAGATTAAACGTTTTGTTGATTTGGCAGCGTCTTGTGTTCTTTTAATTATATGCGCCCCTCTTTTTGTTATTATCACTCTTTTGGTTAAAATTGATTCCGAAGGACCTGTGTTTTTCAGGCAGGTTAGATTAGGGAGAAACGGGAAAAGGTTCAGAATGTTTAAATTCCGCACTATGCGCGAGAATGCGGAGCTTGAAACCGGCCCTGTATGGGCTGATGACAGCGACCCGCGCGTTACAAAAATAGGATATTTTCTGAGAAAATCCCACCTTGATGAACTGCCACAGCTTATAAATGTTTTTTGCGGTGATATGTCTTTAATAGGGCCGCGGCCAGAGAGGCCTGAGATGACAGACTTAATTACCAATCACGTTCCTGCTTTCAAAGAGAGGTTAAATATCAGGCCCGGGATAACCGGCCTCGCTCAGGTACGCTACAGCTATGGCGCTTCAATAAAAGACGCGGCGAGAAAACTGAAGTACGACATTATTTATATTAAGAGGGCGTGTTTTCTTCTTGATATGCAGATTATTCTCTGGACTGTTGCCAGAGTTGCTACCGGCGAAGGCGCCAGATAAAAACACAGATTATCACTGATAAATAACAGATTAACACAGATATATCATTTTAAAATTATCAATGCCTGTCTGCGTAACGCAAAGCGTTAGTTTGTGATAATCTGTGTAATACAAATAGTTATGAAAGAAGCAATAAAAGTTTACAGGGAAGCTTTTAATATTTTAAAGGAATACCCCCGGGTTATAATTCCTTTTGCCGTAACCGGTATCTGTAATGTTTTAGCTTTGTATATTGTGTATCTTATTCCGCAGAGGCCGTTTGTTTACTTGTTTGGCCCGCCCGTAAAGGCTTTTTGGGGGATGAAATTCCTGCATTATCCTTTTAATTTATATTTGCTGCCCAAGCTTTTTTATTATGCAAGTATATGCGTCGGCGCTACGGTAGGCGCGCTGATGAGCGCTGCGGCAATAGGGATGATAAGGGATTATTACACAAGGAGAAACATCCCGTCATTTCTCCCTAACTTTTCAATTTCCCTGAAGCGTTATTTCGCGCTTTTTGGAATATGGTTCGTTACATTTATTATTTCTTTTTATTCCGTAAAGGCCGTAGGTTATTTTTCTGCCAAGGGTTTTATGCTAAAGATTGTGCCGTATATTATGTACAGTGTCTCCATTATAGTGCAGCTTATTTTTATTTATGCCGTGCCGGCCCTGATTATTGAGAAAAGAAAAATCATGTCTTCGATTGCAAGAGGCGTGGGATTTTTAAGGAAAGCTATTTTGCCTACATTAATATTTGTATTGCTTCCGGCCGCCTTCTATTTGCCGGTATTGGCTTTGAAACATAAAGGAGCTGTTTTAATGGGCCGTCTTTACCCAGAGATTATTATCGCGATAGTAGGATTTGGCATATTGGTATCTTTTGTTATAGATGTTTTAGTTACTATTTTTACAACATTGATATTCTTGGATAATGCGGGAGATAAAAGATGAGGAATATTTTATATTTATTTATAACTGTATCTATAATGTTTTTATATTCGGGATGCAAAGCTCCTTCTCCTGACGGGCCCGCGCAGACTAACTTAAACGGTATTCAGTCAGAGCCTTCAGAGGATCCTCCTATGGATACAGGTGGAGGATATCTTTTAGCCGGTTCTTTCGGGATTGAATCTTTAGGCCCTACAAGTGGGGATTTAGGATTAACAGATGATGGCATGAATTTAGACCCGGTATCGTATGTTCCTGATACTGGTTCGGAAACTCATCTTAATCCTGAACCGAATACCATTCTTATGTTCGTAGTGAGTATTTTGGGATTGTTTGGGTATAGAATTGTAAGAAATAGAAAGTAAATGTTATAGCAAGGGTTTAAAAAGGGGAAATATTATGAAAAGATTAGTATTAGCTGTCGTTTGCGCGTTGTTGTATACGCCTTTGGCAGGAGCTTATGTAATTGATGGTAACGTAAGCGATTGGGGAATCAACCTTAATAACGCTAACAATATGGGGTATTTAGACACTCATCTGCCAAGCGGTGGTTTAGATATAGATGTTGCAACTGAGGATAATACGGATGCATCACAGGGATGGGAGCAGGTTTATCCGGGTTGGAGTAATAAAAATAAGTTTGATGCCGAAGCAATGTATTTTGACAATGATGCTCATAACGCCTATATCGCTATTGTCACAGGGCTTCCTAAGTCAGGGTCTAGCGGCTGGGCTCCCGGCGATATCGGCATAGATGTTAATAGAGACGGTGTATATGAGTTTGGTATAAATACCGCTACCGGCAGGCTTTATGGTTCTCTTGGCGAAACTAATTGGGAAGGAGTATATTACGATGGAGTTAATCATAATCCTGATTATTCCGAAGCCAATCCCTGGAATATTATCGATAGCCCTTCCAAAAGACTGGATTATGTGCCTTTTGTTTATAGTTTGGAACAAAATACTCACTATGTTTTAGAGGTATCTATTCCATTGAGCCTTTTGGGAATAAGCGCCAACGTAGGAGATCCTATAAGTTATCTGAATATACATTGGGCGATGGAATGCGGTAATGATTATCTTAATTTATCCGCTGATGTTAATCCTGTTCCTGAGCCGGCTAGTATTGCGCTTATGCTCATGGGTTTTCTGGGCTTAGCCGGAGTTAAATTCCATAGAGTAAATATATTATGAAAAAAGCTTATTCTTATATTTTAATTGCTTTTGCTTTTATTTTCTTAGCTGCCTGCACAGATACTCACTATCTGGCAGCGAAGCTGTTTTGGCAGGCGGGTAAAAAAACTAAGGAATTGGTAAGTAGAAAATCAGGTAAGTTAACCCCTAAGGATTACGAGAAGATTGTTTCTTATTACAGAGAAGCAATAGAGAAAGTACCGCTCGATCCTTTCGCGGCAAAGGCCCATTTTGCCATTGCCGATTTATTCCTTAGGCAGTCAAAGCCGGATAAAGCGCAGAAAGAGTTTAGGGAAATCATAAACAATTTCTCCTCAAATGGAGAAACAGCATCAAAAGCATATCTGAATATAGGGAGAATATTCGAATACCAGGGGAAATGGAACCTTGCCAGAGAAGAGTACGATAAGATTATTGACCTTTATCCTATGACGCGCATAGGGCTCAATATGCCTCTTTATATTATGGCTCACTACAAGGCGTTAAAAGATAAAGATAATGTCGAAGGCGCATACAAAAGTGCTCTGCGTCATTATAACAGTATGATAGAAGAATATACCTCAACTAGTGCCGCCCCGCTCATTAAGGATTATTTATCAAGGTTGTATTTAGAGAAAGGAAAAGCCAGCGACGCAATAGCCGTCTGGGATGATTTAGAAAAAGAGTACTCATCCGGCCCCGTTGCGGCAAAAGCGATTTTGACGAAAGCTTTTATCTATGAGAGGATTGTAAAAGATACGCGGCGGGCTATAGGAGAATATAAGAAATTTATTAAGCGTTATCCGAAAAATAAGATTACTCCGCAGATTAAATTAAAAACAGGTATTCTTTATTATGGTAATTCCGATATTGCTAAAGCAAAAGAAATGTTTAACGAATTGCTGAAAGATTATCCCGATGATGCTAATCTGCGTATTAAGGGGATGCTCGGTCTGGCTTATTGTTACCGCAAAGAGGCAAATACTGCCAAGGTTATAGAAGTTTACCGGAGGATAAAAAAAGAATACCCTAAAAGCAAAGCGGCTTTAGATGTTCCTTTCTTGATTGCGCAGTATTACCAGCAGGAGAAGTATAGCTCCAGGGCAGACAAAGCATTTAGAGAAGCAATCGCTGAGTATAAGAGCAGATTAATAAAAGCCGGCAAGGACAACAGCCCGGGAAAGAGGGCAATAGCGGACCTTCTTGCGCTTTGTTATCTTAAGAATAATGATGTAGATAAAGCGGTTAGTACGTTAAAAGAACTTGCCGATACTTATACTTTGGATCCCGCCTACCTTATTGATCTGGCTTCGCTTTATAGAAACATTAACGCCAAAGATAAAGCAACCGGTGTATACAGGGAATTAATAAAGAGGTTTCCCGATAATAAGATTATATTGAAGTTCGCCAATGCTCAGATTAAAGCGTTGGCACAAAATAAATAGCCTTCATAAGTCAGTTTTGTCCGGGAATCAGCGAATAACAATAGCATACAAGGAGAGCAATATTGCCGGCGAAAGGCGCAATTTCCAGTGCGAAATCTCTAATGAAAACAGTGCTTCTCGGGGCGCTTTTCTTGTTTCTGTTTTATCCTGTCTATAAACATCTTGCCGCCAGATTCAACGCCGCCGATTCTTACTACTCTCATGGTTATCTGATTCCATTCATATGTTTGTATTTGGTGTGGAGAAAACGTTTTATACTTAAGAGCATAAAACCAAAACCGGTTTTTTCAGGAATTTTTGTAATTATATTCGGAATTCTTCTGCATATCGGCGGCACAATTCTTAAGGTAAATTTTGTGTCTTACGCTGCTATTCCTGTTGTGCTTTTAGGTATGTCTTTATATCTTGGAGGCGTAAAGATTACAAAAGAGCTGCTTTTTCCCATTATTTTTCTCGTATTCATGCTGCCCCTGCCGCGGGTGATGGTAATTGGCATTACATTTAAGCTTAAGATTATGGCCGCTCAGGCAGCGGTTATAATCGCGCACAGTATAGGAATTAAAGCGCATCGTTTAGGCTCAACCATATATTACCGTGGAGGCTCCCTTTTGGTAGGAGACCCCTGCAGCGGCCTGCGTTCGCTTATTACTTTTATAGCGCTTGGAGCTTTACTTACTCAGCTTACCGAAGGCGGTATTTTTAAAAAGGCATTGCTGTTTTTATCGAGTATTCCCGTGGCATTTTTATCTAATATCTTGCGGATTACGTTTCTTCTTTTGGTAAGTTATATTTATGGCTCCGATGCTGCACTGGGGTTCTTACATGATTTCTCAGGAGTTATGGTATTTATACTTGGGTTTATAGGTTTGTTTTTTGTAGCTAAAGGACTGCGTTGCCCGTTTTCGGCCGGCTGATGCGATTTAAGTTCTTGCCCCCTTATGCAGCATTTCGTTACGGACAGTTTTGTTGCATAAGACCGGGTCTGCCGCTATTGCTTTTTGTGATAGCTATCTATTTATATGTATAGTATATTAGAGGATAAATGAGAAAAATAAATTATTGGGTAGTCGTTGTTATTTTTGTATTAGCGTCATTTCTTATCGTTAGGATAGAGACGGCAAATAGCGGGGTTTCTTACAGTGCACGGCTTGATAAATTTCCCGTTAAGATAGGAAGCTGGCGGGGAGAAGACATTAAGGTGGAAGATCATGTTTTGGATATATTAGGTACAAAAGATGTTATTATACGCCGTTATAAAGATAAAAGCGGCGATACATTAATATTGACGGTTGTGTATTCCGATAACAACAGGGACAGTTTCCATCCTCCCGAATATTGTTATATAGGAGGAGGAGCAAAACTTATAAGTAAAACAAAAGAGGCGATACCTCTTGAGGGCGGAGGCAATTTTATTACCAATAAGCTGGTTATGAAGCATTCCGGAGGTGTCATCAAAGCGTGGTATTGGTATTCTGCCGGTGATACTTTTACTGATAGCTACTATCTCCAGCAGGCTGATTTTGTCTGGAAGGCCATTAAGGGCCGCGGGCTTGACGGAGCGCTAATAAGAGTTTCCATAGACAGAGGGGGGGCTGATATGGAAAGAAAAACAAAAGATTTTATAAGAGAAGCTATTCCTTTTCTTAAAAAGACGCTTTAGCCTTTAACTCACTTCTTAACTTTATAATAAGTTGAAAAATATGGACAAAAATGTTATAATTGGGTTCCCTTACGAAGGGCAGTTAAAATATATGGATATCCTACCCTATAAACCGTATTTAAAAGAGACGCTTACACTTAGTTTGGAAAGGTGTATGAAGTCCGTCGATGCCGGGCGTGGTTCTATATTTCTTGTTGATAGCAATAGAAATGAACTGGTTCTAGGGGTGGCAAAGGCTTCCTCGGGTATTGATTTGGAAAATGTACGTACTCCCCTGGGAGAAAGAGTAGCGGGCAAGGTTGCCTTAGAAAGAAAACCATTTTTAGTGAAAAATATAGACGAAGAGATTAGATTTCCTTTGGAACCGCGTTATGATGATTATAATTCCAAATCTTTTGTTTCGGTCCCTCTTGAATTCTCAGGCGATTTAATAGGCGTAGTAAACGTTACCGATAAAACTAAAGGCGAAGTATTTGATGGCGAAGATCTAGATACGGTTCTAAGCATCTGTAAGTACCTGGGCATAACTATTTACAGTTTGAGGAGATTTTTAGAGAAACAGAGGAAGATAAACGAAAAACTAAGCAATGAGGTTGATACGCTTAGAAAAGAAATTAAAAGTTCAAAGAAATATTCTTCTTTGGGCAAAATAGTGGGCGGGTTAGTTCATGAGATAAATAATCCGCTTGACGGGGCAATACGTTATGTCAACCTTGCCTTTGATTCTGTTGATGAGGATAGCGTTGCGAGCAGTTATTTGCATGAGGCAAAGGAGGGGCTGGGGCGTATCGCTAAGATTGTCCGTTCCCTGCTTGATTTTTCCTGGAGCCTTTCGCCTCAAGCGCGCAAAATAGATGTTAATCAGACCATTGAAGAGTCTCTTTTTATGTTCAATCATTATTTCGTTTTTTCCAATATTGAGGTTAGGAAATTTTTTACATACGGCCTGCCGAAAATTCCTGATTTGCGCCTCAAGATTGCCCTTAACAATATAATAAAAAATGCCTGCGAAGAAATGAAAGACAAGGGAGTCTTAAGCATTTACACTGCGTTAAATAACGGCGCGATAGAAATTAAGATTAAAGATACAGGAAGGGGAATACCGCGTCAAGTGCAGGATAAGATATTTGAGCCTTTTTTTACCACTAAAAGCATGGGCGAGGGTTCCGGCCTTGGTTTGGCCATTACTTATGAGATAATTACAAGATATAAGGGAAATATTTATATAGACAGCACGCAGGGCGAGGGGACCACCTTTAATATCCGTTTACCATTATAAAAGTTGTGGCATATAAATGAACAAAGGGCATATTCTTATTGTTGACGATGAGCCTTTGACGAGGAAATCTCTATATGAGATTCTCAAAAAAAGAGGTTTTGACGTTGCCGGGGCCGCATCAGGAGAGGAGGCTCTCGGTATTATTTCAAAAGAGAGGCCTGATATCGTTGTAACCGACTTTAAAATGCCCGGAATAAGCGGTATAGGCCTGCTTAAAGAGATAAAAAAGATTGATTCGGGCATAGCCGTTATTATTATCACAGGTTACGGTTCTATAGACAGCGCGGTTGAAGCGATGAAAGAGGGGGCATTCGATTATATTACAAAGCCGATACTGGACGATGAAATAATGATTGTTATTGAGCGCATTTTTGAGCAGAAACACATCTTAGAAGAAAATAGGCTTCTTAGAAAACAGCTTGTTGAGACAAAGCGTGCCAGGTTTTATAATTTGATAGGGCATAATCAGCGTATGCAGAGCATTTATAACCTCATTGAAACAATAGCTCCTACAAACGCGAGCGTTTTAATTCAAGGGGAAAGCGGCACAGGTAAAAGGTTAATCGCGCAGGCAATACATAAAAGCGACCCCCATAGAAAAGATAGACCTTTTATAGAGGTAAGCTGCGGGGCTTTGCCTGAGACTCTTCTTGAGAGCGAACTTTTTGGCCACGTAAAAGGAGCTTTTACAAGCGCGATAAAAGACCGGCAGGGACGGTTTGAGGCGGCTGACGGAGGGGTAATCTTTCTTGATGAGATAGACGCATTCAGCCCTAAACTTCAGGTTAAGCTTTTAAGGGTTCTGCAGGAGGGCGAATTTGAGCGTGTGGGCGATACTCATACTGTAAGTGTAGACGTAAGAGTGATAGCCGCTACCAATCAAAATTTAAAGGAATTAATTAGCAGAAATGAGTTCCGGGAGGACTTATATTACCGGCTTAATGTTATACCCATAAATGTTCCTCCCCTGAGGGAAAGAAAAGATGATTTGCCGCTTTTGGTTGAACATTTTCTGAAGAAATGTTCAGCCAAATCAAAGAAGGAGGTCACGGACATATCAGGTGAAGCTATGGATGCGCTTGCTCTTTATGATTGGCCGGGAAATGTGAGGGAGCTTGAAAATGTTATAGAGAGGGCGGTAATTTTGTCTAAGGGGAAAAGCATAGAAAGGGATGATTTACCAGAGAACATATTGGATATTTTATCATCGCGTAATGGCGCAAGTAAAGAGAAGAGAGGACACAGAACACTTAAGGAGGCATTGGGAGATTCGGAAAGGGAAATAATCAGGAATACGCTTGAAGTTTGTTCCGGTAACCGCAAGAAAGCCGCTCAGATTTTGGGCATAAACCGTACTACTCTTTATAATAAAATGAGAGAATACGGGCTGTTTGAAGAAAGGGACGCAGACGTAGTTAAGTAAAACGTGGCGAGTGCGAAGTGGATAAGAGCTTATATTTTTGTGGAATAATAGACTGCGCAAAGTGGCAGAGAATTCAGGACCATTTTTCTGAAGTTCTTGGTACTACCATTGTCACTCTTACTAAAGAAAAGAAATTTATTACATCTGTGAGTAATGCCTCTTCTTTATGCACGGATATTCTGAAAATTAATCCAAAAGCCCCTTCCCAGTGCAGATGGTGCCTTCCTGATGATTTAAATAATTCAAATGGTAATTGGAAAGAAGGTTTTGCCTGTCCCGTTGGTTTACATAACTTTTTTATCCCCATCGATGTTAAAGAGAAGGCTATAGCCTATTTGTGGCTGGGCCCTGTAATATTAGGCAAGCGTCCAGATAAGAAATGGCTTACTAATAAGGCCTTGAGTATGGATATAGACCCTGACAGGTTTATATATGCTTTCAGGGAGATAAAGACATTTAGTTTTTACAATATTAAATCTGTCATTGAATTCTTACATGACGTATCTTCGTATATTATTCAGCTGGAATATCAGAATATGGAATTAAGGAGCATTACGCCTGAGTTCATAAGTGTTTTTAACAAAGCGTATTCTTTATATGTCGATAAACTGTTTGGCGCGCTTTTAGACGTTTCTTTTAGTTCTACAGGAGCTGACCGCGGCTCAGTGATGCTTTTTGACGATAAAAGCGGCAAACTGTATATTAATAAATCCAAAGGCATTCCCAAAGATATTGTGGAGAATACCCAGCTTGAGCTGGGGGAAGGCATAGCCGGTATAGTAGCAAAGGAGAAGAAATCATTTTTTATCGATAGCACCTTAACCGATGAACGCATAACCAGCCGTTTGCATAAACCTCAGATAAAATCTTCCATCTCTGTTCCTATCGAGGTAAGGGAGAAAGTTTTAGGCGTTCTTAATGTTGCTACTCTTCGCCGCTCTTCCGATAAATTATCCAGAGCCAGCATAGATATGGTAAAAAACCTCATTAAGCTCATAGACTCTGCCTTAGGAGACCTTCCTATTACAAAATTTAGTCAGTAACCAGGAAGCGCAAAGTCACATGCCGCCAGTTATCTCGAACCGAACCCACCTACGCGGTGGTCTTAAGAGCGGTGGGAAGAATTGACTACAATTTCTAACTTGACATATCCTTTTCAAAAGAAAATGTAAAGTTATTCCCTTGTTCCACCCGGCAGGTGGAACAGAAGGGGAATAATTTTGATACAATAACAATTGAATCAATAATGTGTCAAAAAGTCGCATGTCGCAAGGATATCCTCCTTCGTCCTTCGGACTACGGCGGGCAGGCACCTCCTTCGCCAAAGGCTTCGGCGGGCAGGCACCTCCTTCGCCAAAAGCTACGGCGGGCAGGCACGTCACAGAATTACGTATCGCGTATCGAGCAGTGCGTATTGCGAATTAAAAAATAATGATTTTATCAAGAATATAAAACGCGATACGCATGACGAGATACGATATTTTGTAATCTTGTGAGTTATGACATATGGCTTGTAGTCTGTAGCTTGTGGAAGTGATTATCGTTTTTTCTTTGCCGTCCGTCTTTTAGACGCAGGGGGAATACCGAGTTCTTCTCTGTACTTTGCGACTGTCCTGCGGGCGATATTTAAGCTCTCTTTACGCAGCAAGTCAGAAATCTTACTGTCGTTTAAGGGGTGTCTTTTATTTTCTTCATTTATAATATCGTATATATAGGTTTTGATAGATTCCCTTGACAAATGTATTCCTACTTTTGTTTTTATGGGTTTGCCGAAGAAATAATTCAGCTTAAATATTCCATGTGATGTCTTTACGTATTTGCGGTTTACAACTCTTGATATAGTAGATTCATTTCTTTTTACTTTTCTTGCAATGTCTTTTAGCGTAAGTGGTTTTAGGAGTGCTGTATCGCCGTGGTCGAAGAAATCTTTTTGAATATCCAGAATGCATTTTGCAACGTTTCTTAGTGTGCTGTCTCTTTGTGACAGCGCTTTCTTAAGGTTAAGGGCGGACTTTATTTTCTCCTGGATATATTTCTTCGTTTCCAGCGGAACTTTGCCTGATTTTATGATGTTCTTATAAAGAGGGTTTATCTTGAAAGAAATAGTGCTTGCGCTATTAATAATAATTTCATAATCAGATTTATTCTTTTCTATAATAACATCGGGATAGTTATGATGCGTTTTGGATGCTCCGCCGAAAGAATACAGCCTTCCCGGTTTGGGTTCGAGCTTGGCAATTTCTTTTATGGCAGATTTTACTTTATCCGGGCTCACTTTAAGTTTTCTGGCTATAAATCTAATTTTATTCCTTGCTACATCGGGGAGGAATTTTCCCACAATTCTATAAGCCAGAGTATTGGTTTTATTTTTAGATTTAAGTTGTATAAGAAGGCATTCTTTAAGGTTTCTCGCTCCTATCCCGGCAGGTTCCATGCTTTGTATCATAGAAAGGGAGTTTTCTGTATCGCCGCGTGTGATAGCCTTATTTAAAGGGTCATTCCTGTCGTTAAGAAAACGGACTATTTCTTCCACAGGCAGTGTTAAGTAACCGTTTTCGTCAATATAATGTATTATGAATTCTCCTATAATATATTCTTTATCGCTAAGCTTGCGCATACGCAGCTGCTGAAGAAGGATTTCCTGAAGAGTTTTTTCTTTTGTGATGAGATTATCCTGGTAACTTTTTATTTTATTAAGTTCATTTGCATAATCTCCTGTTGGGTATTGCTGGTATTCGTTTTGATAAGTTGTCTCTAGAAATGATTCCTCCAAAGATGCTGTCTCGCTGGAATCTTTCATTTCTTTTTCTATCACAGGGTTTTCTTCAATTTCTTTTTCTATGTAATTTCTTAGCTCCAAGAAGGGCATCTGAAGTATATGGAGAGACTGTCTCATTTGAGGGGTAAGAGCTAATTTCTGTACAAATTTTTGGGTTTGTTTTAGGTCCATCACTATAAATTACCATTTATTTGTTTACTATTCAAGGTGTTGCCCCCGTATGAATTGCTCTGCCCGGACATTCCCCAAGAACAACCCTGAATTTCTCTAATACGCCGTAATCCGGTGACTTAAGAAAATTAAAATCCGTATCATTGATTGGATAGATTTTAAAGCTAAAAATGAGGAAACTGTTTCCCCAAAATTTTGAAAAACCAACATTTTCAAGCATTTTTTGAGTCCAAAATTTAGCCTCAAACCATATTCTGCCAGCTTTCGAAAAAAACGGGGAAACTTCAGTAAATATTTAGTTGACAGACTCTTTCATAGGCGGGGAAACTCCAGAAAGATATCCATTGAAATTCTCTTTATTTGATGGTACGATAAAATCAGTTTAATCAGAGGAGGGCTTTATATGGTAAAAGTATTGTCGGTATTTCTTTTTATTTGTTTATTCTTAAATGGTTATTCTTTTGCAGGAAACAGCGACACTATCACTGTTGTTACTTATTATCCTTCTCCATACGGCGTCTATAAAGTATTAAGGCTTTATCCCACCGACGACTACACTCCCGGGACCGCCTGTACTCATGAGGGGGATTTGGTTTTTGACGACAGTGAAAGCAGAATAATGAGATGCAAAGACAATGGCAGCGGCGGCCTTGAGTGGGACAAGCCGAGTGCTTGCCCTAGCGGTTATTCACAAGCTGTATTTAATAATACTTATCAATGTATTAGAACCAGTACAACTATTACTGCGGTTTGTGGCCAGTCAAGCTGTGTTCCTGCCGGTACATTTACCTCAACCGCTTACGCAGGAATTACAGCATCAGGCGTACAGACAAGAGTTGCGGGAAAGTTTAATTCATCAACTGTTTGTGATTCCGGATGGCTGGCTGGCACTTCCGCCGATTGTAACAGCGGCGGGGCAAGTTATCACGCGCGCTCGGGGAATTTCGGAGTAAGAGCGACGCTGGATTTGCCTGCCGGTACTACCTGCAGTGTGCAGAGCGGATGCAATCAGTCTACGCCGTGGGATTAAGCGCATTGTAAAAAACGTTACCCTTTTTATGTATCTGTTTCCCGCCGTGCATTATTTATTAGTATTAGTATAAAGCCCCTAAGCATTAATTTTATTTGCCTATTTTATCCATTTTCGCAAAGAAATTGAATGCCCGCCTTAACCGGGAAAATGCTGTACCCTATACCCTCACGGGCACAAGCACCCTTGCGGGCACAGGCGGGCAAATAATGCTAACCGCATTATTTGGGTTAACTAAATTTGTTGCGGGAAAGCTCAGGTGTTGTTAATTTTTGTTTATAAGCAGGCAATTGACACATATAAATATTTGTGATATTGTAAGCAATTTATGAATAAAAAGCTAAAAGTAGGAATTGTGGGATTCGGCAATATGGGAAGGGCGATCGCAGAGTCTCTTTCTTCCGGGAAGTATGATGTCTATGTTTACGATAAGGATAAGAATAAAACAAAAGGCATACCCAGGAACATTATAGTAAAAACCTTAAAAGGGCTTCTGAGTAAGTCAGAAGCCGTTATTTTAGCAGTAAAACCACAGGATATTAAAGAATTCATAGAGGGCTCACGCGGTTTTATCAATAGAAAGACGCTTCTTATTTCTATCGCCGCGGGTGTGCCTACCTATTTTTTTGAAAAGAGTATGGGAAAGTTGAAAATTGTGAGGGTAATGCCCAATCTTGCCGCCCGGGTAAAAGGAGCCGTTTCTTTTATATGCAAAGGGCGTTTCGCTTCAAAAAAAGATTTGGATATTGCTTTGAGCATATTCAAGAATATAGGTATTGTTTTTAAGGTAAAAGAGGGTTTTCTTGATAAAGCAACCAGTATAAGCGGAAGCGGGCCGGGGTATATATATTATTTCATGGATTCTTTAATGCAAGCGGCGCTTGGTTTGGGTTTTGACAGGAAAACAGCAAGGGAAATGGTACAGTATACCTTTCTTGGCGCGGTAAAGTTAGCAATTGAGGGCAGAAAGGATTTCTCGGTTCTCGTTAAAAACGTTGCTTCCCGCGGTGGAACAACCGAAGCAGCGCTTAGAATATTCGAAAGAAGGAAAGTCTCTTATGCCATTAATGATGCGGTTGGTGCCGCATATAAAAGGGCGAAGGAGTTAACAAAAGCAAGCTTATAGTTCATAGCTGATAGATAGTAGTTCGAAGTTCGTTGTTCGTATGATTACAGCCTGCGGCCTGCAGCTTGCTAAAAGGAGTAGTTATGGAGAGAATAGGAATAATTGGAGGGAGCGGATTATACAGAATCGAAGGCGTAAAGATTAAAGAGAAAATCTCTTTGAAAACACCTTTTGGGAAACCTTCCAGCCAATACACGATTGCCGGCTTTAACGGCAGAGAGATTGTATTTTTGCCCCGTCATGGCACAGCGCATACAATACTTCCTTCGGGCATCAATTACCGTGCTAATATTTACGGTATGAAAAAACTCAATGTCGGATGGATTATATCCGTAAGCGCCTGCGGCTCACTCAGGGAGAAACTTAAGCCTCTTGATTTCGTTGTTCCATTGCAGTTTGTTGACAGGACGAATCAGGCGAGAAAATACACTTTCTTTGACGAAGGCGTTGTCGCCCATATAGGGTTTGCCCATCCTGTATGTGAATCTTTGGCTAAGAAGCTGGCGGAAGCCGCCAGGAAAGCTAAAGTTAAAGTTCATTTCGGAGGAACTTATCTCAATATGGAAGGCCCGCAGTTTTCCACTCTCGCTGAATCGAATCTTTACCGCAGCTGGGGCATGGACATTATCGGAATGACAAACCTTCCCGAAGCGCGCCTGGCAAGAGAAGCGGAGATATGCTATGCGACCCTTGCGGCAGTAACCGACTATGATTGCTGGCACCCTTCGCATGAAAGCGTAACGGCACAGATGGTTATAGCGAACCTTCTTAAGAATATAGAGAACGCAAAGGCCATCCTGCAGAAAGCAATTCCTCTTATAGAGAAAGAAAGAGTATGCGGGTGTAAAGATGCCCTGAAATATTCTATCGTTACACAAAAGAAATTCATTTCAAAAAAGAAGAAAGAAGAGCTGAAGCCCATTATTAAAAAATATATATGAGCAGCAACGATTACCGTAAAACACTCAATCTTCCCAGAACAACTCTGCCAATGAAAGCAAACCTTACCGGTTTAGAACCTAAGATATTAAAGCTGTGGGAAGAGATGGATATTTATCAGAAGCTTAGAAGCAGTGCGTCCGGAGGAAAGAAGTTCATTCTTCATGATGGGCCGCCTTACGCGAACGGCCTTATTCATATAGGCCATGCTTTAAATAAGATACTTAAAGATATAGTCCTTAAGTTTAAAACCTTAATGGGTTATGATACCCCCTTTATTGCCGGATGGGACTGCCATGGCCTTCCCGTAGAACACCAGCTTTTTAAAAA
>Ga0164318_10003065_pt1 | contig 15744 bp, 13 predicted proteins | sample GuaBasSedimGuay9_FD_113734 | JGI IMG/M metagenome (GOLD analysis project Ga0164318, IMG submission 113734) | Subseafloor sediment microbial communities from Guaymas Basin, Gulf of California, Mexico - Guay9, Core 4571-4, 0-3 cm | ecosystem: Environmental > Aquatic > Marine > Hydrothermal vents...
AATTTCAGACATCCTTTTATGGGTTTCGTGCTCGAGCCCCTTTGCAGCACTTGCAATTATGGAATTCTTTTTTATAAATTCTTTTGCTAATTTAGCTGTATTTCTGAAATGTTTTGAAGGAACCACAAACAGGATTAGATCCGAATATTGAGCGATTCCGGATATATCACTTGTAACATTTATCGTATTCGGTAATTTGATACCTGGTAGATATTTTTTATTCTCTCTATACTCCTTTATTGTTTTGCAATTTTCTTTGTCATATTCCCATAAAAGCACATTATGGCCATTATTGGCACATATTATTGATAGAGTTGTACCCCAATTCCCGGCGCCTAAAACGGAGATATCCATTTATTTGCCTCCTATTTTATGTTCAATGCCTTTTATTAATCGCTGAATATTTGTTCTATGGGAAAAGAGCACAAGCAGGAAAATAACGGCTGAAGTGAGGAATACCGTTGTATTGTATTCGTTCAACAATCTATTGCTACCCAAATACTGAGAGATGAATATGAAAATCGGGAATGAGCCTATGGCTATCATTGAAGCAAGAGAAACATACTTCGTGAATTTTGTAATAATAAGCCAAACAATTATGGATAGAAAAGAAATAAAAGGAGCTATTGCGATAAATACACCCAATGTTGTTGCTACCCCTTTCCCACCTTTAAATTTTAGATAAATTGAAAATACATGTCCTAAAATAGCCGCTATCCCAAAAAACATAGAAATGGAAATATCGTAATAGAATCTCGATATAAGTACGATTAGAAATCCCTTTAGGAAATCAAATATAAACACAATTGCCCCATCTCTTTTCCCGAAATTTCTGTAAACATTTGTAGAACCTATATTGCCACTTCCCATTGTTCGGATATCTTTTTTATACCTGAATTTTACATAGAGATAACCGAAAGGTATACCGCCAATTAAAAAGGATATTAAAACAAATATAAGTATCATTATCAGATTCATTATAACTCCTCCTCAAGTATGAAAAATTAATGGGATTCCTTCAAAAGAAAACTCTTTTCTGATTCTTTTTTCTATATATCTTAGTTGAAAATCCTTGATCTCGAACTTTTTATTGAATCGTAATGTAAAATGGTTCAAATTACGTTTACTTTGAGATATACTTAAGAGCTTTACCGGTTTTTTAAATTTAAGCCCGAAAGGGACGTGGTTATTAATATCAATTAAAATATTCCGCATAGCCTCATTATCCAATTTCTTTAAATTATATTCTATTTTTAAAACCATATCAAGTACTTTGTAAATACCTCGCCCTTCAATGGCAGAAATCATAACAATGGGGACATATGAAGCAAAATGTAGTTTGTTTTGAAAATATTTTCTGACTTTATTCCTCATGTCAGGAGGTATCAAATCGGTTTTGTTTAAAACAATAATGAGAGGTTTTCCCAGTTTTTCAATAATATTGAAAATTCTTTTATCCTGTGTTGTTAATTCCAAACTTGCATCAATCATAAGTATAACTATGTTTGCTCTTTCCACACTGTTTACGGTTCTAAGATACATATAATAATCAATATGTTCTTTAAATTTGCTTTTATGTTTTATCCCGGCTGTGTCTATAAGATAAATTGTCCTGTTTTTATATTTTATTGCCGTATCAATACTATCTCGTGTTGTACCGGGAATATCACTTACAATCAATCGTTCCTCTTTTAAAATCTTATTAATATATGAGGATTTTCCGACATTCGGTTTACCTACTATTGCGATAGACAATTTATCTTCTATTTGCAGTTTTGTTGTTGGTAAATAGGAAACAACCTTATCAAGCAGATCGTTGATCCCTCTTCTATGGAGACATGATATCGGGTAAACATCTTTAAAACCCAATGAATGGAAATCCGCCGATTCTAATGCTCTTTCCTCATTATCCGCTTTATTTACAGCGACAACTATAGGAATATCTCTATTTCGTAAAATATTTGCTATATCTTTATCAAAAGGATTGTTACCTTCTTTCACATCCGTAATAAAAATAATAACATCTGCCTCCGAAAGGGCAAAATCCACCTGCTCGAATATACTTTTGGAAAAATCATCTTCATTATCAGGTATAATACCACCTGTATCAATAAGGTAAAAATATTTGTCTTCATATTGTGCCACAGCATAATTTCTATCTCGTGTTATACCAGGCTTATCATCCACTATTGCAATACGTTTCCCGAGAATTGTATTAAAAAGAGATGACTTTCCTACATTGGGTCTGCCTACAATTACCACTTTTTTCATTCTTTTATTATCCTTAGTGTTGTTATTTTAAAACTTTCATCTCCTATTATAATATCACACTTTAACATATTTTTCAATTCGCAAAATTGATGATTGTCAATAAATTCTTCCTTCACGTTTGTTATTTTAGGTGGTAGAACAATTAAATCAAATGTATTCTTTATAGATTTAATCCCTCTTATAATGTCTTTGAAAGAAATAAGAGATGCTACATTGACACTGCTTCCGAAATAATTATTTTTTATAGGAAGTATATCAGTTTCACAATTAAATTTCTCTTTTAATGTAATTGCATAGTCGTTTAAATACTCCTTGAATGCAAATCCTGTTATTAACAGTAATTTTTTCCCTGCATTTCTGTTTTTCCACATTTTTATCCGTTTTATCTCCTCCATATATGCTCTTATTAGTCCTACTCCATTATCATATTGAGGATAATCTTCATAGTATGCATTTACCGGAATTCTTTCTCCTGCAATAATGAATAGCTCATCTGATGCGTAAATTTTCCTTTTGCCGTATTTCTTTTTAAAATAATTTTGGTAATTATTCACCATACTAATTAAATCTCTTGCTTCTCCCCTACTCACAGGTTTAATATAAGGCAGTTTATCTCTGAAACGTGTAAGCCCTACGGGAACAATCGAAATCGATAAAATGTGAGGAAAAAACTTTTCCAAATCACTTATGCTTTTTTCAATTATTTTACCATCATTTATATCCGGACATATTACAAATTGCGTATGAAATTCAATACCATTAGATGTAAAATACTCAATTTCTTTTAGAATATCAGGTGCTTTTTCATTGCCTAATAGGTATTTTCTAACATTATTATCTGTGGCATGAATGGAGAGATATAATGGCGAAAATCGTTCTGAAACGATTCTTTTTCTGTCATAATCGGTTAAATTTGTCAACGTTATGTAACTACCAGTTGCATATGATAACGTATAATCGTCATCTCTGAGACGCAATTCGGGTCTGGCCTCTTCAGGTAATTGTCTTTCAAAACAAAAGATACATTTATTAACGCATCTCCGAATAATATCTTCAACCTCGATTCCAAGTTGTGTATCAATTCGTTTTCTAATAGTAATATTTTGTTTCTTGCCATTATGAACATACTCAATATTTAACTTGCCGGACTTTTCGGCATATATCAAAGATAATTTATCCAGAATTGGATAGTTGTTGATCCTTATTATTGAATCCCCCTTCTTGATTCCCGCTTTATAAGCGGGAGAACCCTGCAATACTCTCTTAATTTTCATTCATCAACCAATTTAAGATTTGAACTCTGTTTTTAACTATTGCTTCAGGGATTGGAAAATTCCCTTTAAACTCGGCAATTTCCTCATAATTTAACAATTTATTACCAATGAGAACCGAAAAGAGATCTTTGAGATAAGAGTAATTTTTTAGGGGTGGTAATATAGCTTTTTTTGTATGATTAATCTTATTGTAAAAAGCACCAAGAAACATAACAAAATCAATCCATGTCAATAATCGGTCACCACCAAAATCACCATTTGGGTAATCATACATATATTTTTTATAAATTGCATAATCAATGGCAGATTTGGGGGTGAGATTGAACTTTCTATTCTCCCAGTGTTTTGAATCATGAAGATTTGAATAAATATATAATGCAAAATCACCTCTTGTCATAAAAGAAAATTCTGCAATTACATTATTTTTTACAGGTTCGTTTGTAGTATTCCTGTGTTCACAAGAAGCTAAAATAATAAGGGCGGCTAAGGATAACAAAAGCTTTTTCATAATAATAAAGCGGGTGACGAGACTCGAACTCGCGACACCAAGCTTGGGAAGCTTGTACTCTACCAGCTGAGCTACACCCGCATTCCACATAAGAATATATAAAAAACACTATTTTGTCAATAATAATTTAGAATATTTGCAGATATGTCCTCCTGCACTAAAGTTCCGGCGGACAGTTATCGACATATTAACCGGAATGAAAAGGTATGTTGAAAACAATTAAGTATGATCCCCATCATTATAATCCCGGGAACTGTGATGAACCATATGTTAAACTTGTGTCAATATTACTTCGGGATCTCGTATTCCTCCTCCATGCCACTCTTGAGAATCTGCTGAATTTATTTCAGTATCGTTTCGGGGGCTCGAATGCCGAAACAATTTTAATATAACTGTTTTTTTGAAGTCATTTTGTAGCTCCAAAATTACAATAATAGCAATTTTATTGCAGGTGCTTAATATATCTATACTTATCTACCCATAAAATACTTATTTAATTGACATATATATAAAAAAATACTATTATAAATTTATGAGGAAACGTGAAGATATTTTTATTGATCCGTTAACAGAATTATATAATAGAAGATATCTCGAGTTTTGGATTAACAATGAAATCAAAAGAGCGGAACGCTTTTCACAGAGATTTTCTATTCTTATCATTGATATAGATTATTTTAAGGAGATTAATGATACTTACGGACATCTTAAAGGAGACAGTGTTTTAAAGGATTTTAGTAAATTTTTACTCAAAAACATACGTGATGTGGATATACCAATAAGATACGGTGGTGATGAATTTCTGATAATTTTTCCATTTACAGATAAGGAATCTCTTAAAATTATTTTGGATCGACTTTATGAAAAGAATAGGAAAGCAAAATTCTCCGATATAAAAGTTACATTCAGTTCGGGTATCGCTGAATTCCCATCAAATGGATACAAATGGGAGGACATATTTCAATACGCCGATAAAGGACTATACAGAGCAAAAAAATTGGGCAAAAATCGATACGCTGAAGCTACCGAAGCTGAAATAAAAACGATTAAAATTCCTTCGCCCGTTTTTGTCGGGAGAAAAGAAGAGTTTAATTTTATAAAAAATTCCGTTGAAAATGAAAATAAAATTAATATTGTTACAGGTGAAGTTGGCATTGGGAAAACAAGATTGATTCAGGAAATTGCCAATTTTCATAAAAATAATATATTCGTAAGAGGAACATCATTTTCATCATTTCAAAATATACCCTTTTATTCCTGGCGTCAAATCATTCAGGTGTTGCATAATGATTTCAGTGACATTTTTTTCTCGAGTTTCTATAAATTAAATAACAATTACAAATATGAAATAAAGAAAATAGTCCCCACAATAGAGTGGGACTCGAATAAAGAGTTCAAAACAACGGATAAATATACCTTGTACAATGCTATTGTTGATTTATTAATAAATTTTTCTATGAATAAGAATCTCTTTATTATGTTTGATGATTTACAATGGACAGATTCCGAATCTATCGATCTCATTCATGTATTGGCTAATGCAAAAATAAATAATATAAGAATATTCTCTGCATTTAGAACGGATTCAACTGAAAATTCAAGTACATTGAACGATTTTATCATTAATTTGAGTAGAGAAAGGATTTTTAATGAAATAAAATTACATCCTCTTTCCAAAGAAGAAACCGGGATACTTATAAGCTATATAATTGATGCTTATCCCTCCTCAGATATCCTTGATTTCATATATAATAGTAGCGGTGGTAATCCTTTTTATATTGAAGAAATTATACAAAATTTATATAAAAGTTCATTACTGGAATGGGATAAAAAGAAAGAATGGTTATTAAAAACAAACGAAGTTACTCCTCCCGGCTCAATTAAGGAGATTATAACGGTAAAATTTAATGGTCTTGATGAAATTTCAAAAGAAATTCTCCTGTATATTTCTGTTTTCGGGCGCCCTGTTTCCATGGATATGTTGTCTGATGTTGTTAAGAAAAATGAAGGAGAAATAGTTGATGCCATTGATAAATTAATTGCTTATAATTTATTGGAAGAAAGGGGGAAGCGAGTTTATTTTTTTAGAGAAGGAATCGCACTCAAGATTATTTATTCGTTTATAAACGAAAATAGAAAGATTGAAATGCATAATAATGTCGTAAATTTCATGGAATCAAGATATAAAAACGATATAGAAAACCATTTGGAAGAAATTGTTTATCATGCTATAAAAGCTTCAAATGAAAAGATAATTAAGAAATATATACTAAAGGCAGCCGAAGAATCAATGGAAGTTTTTGCATATAGTGATGCTATTGAATTTTATAAGATCGCACTTAATTTGTTCAAAGAAACAGAAAAAACTCTATTAATCGTGGAAAAATTGGTAAGAATATATAATACATTAGGAAATTATGATGAAATAGCGAAACTGGTTAAAAAATATATCAATATTAAACAATTTAAAAACTTTAAAGGCAAACTTTACTATTATTTGGCTTCAGGAGCGTTGGAAGCCGATAACATAAAAACTGCCCGTAAGAATCTTAATTTGGCCTTAAAATATAATTCGGATCCAAATTTTGAAAATAAAATTTATTCTGACATGGCTTGGTTATACATGAAATTAAAAGAGTATGATAAAGGGCTTTTGATATGCTATAGGTTAATCCCTCGAAAATCCTTACAGAACGAGCTTAAAAAGGACATCTATAATACAATGGGTGCTATCTACATGGATAAAAATGATTATAAGGAATCTGAAAAATATTACAAACGAGCACTGTATTACGGCAAAAAAATTAATGATATAAGAGGGAGTGCTGCTATTCTGAATAATCTTGCTCTTTTATATTCTTCTATGAATATGTACAGAAAATCTGTCAACTATTTTCGAAAGGCTTATAAAGCTTTTGAGGATACATCTTATATTAAAGGAAGTATTATAGCTCTTATGGATATGGCAACGCCAATTTCCAAGATCAAAGGGTACAAAGAAGCTCTGGAAATATTGAACGAAGCGGAGAAGAAATCGATAATTTTGAACAATAAATCATTGTTTATGAGTATTTATATGACTTTATCTAATATCTATTTACATCTTAATGAGATAGATAATTTTTTCAAATCTCTCGATATAGTAGAAAAATATGCGACTATATTAAAGAACCATCTGTTTTTAATGAATATTTTAATAGACAAATTTGAGTATTATAAATATGTTTCCGTTGAAAAAGCAAAAAGTTATTACGATAAAATAATGGAGATGATGAGGAAACACCAATTACCTGATTATAATATTGAAATAATGATGATTAAACTTGAAAAGCTATTTTTTACAAAACAGTACAATGAATACATCCGACAAGAAAAAATTATATTAAAAAATATCAGTTATGAAAGTGATCAAAATATAATTGAGGAATTTTATCTTCATTTGATTTTAATTAATTCACTGAAAGGGAACAAAAAAAATATACAGAGATATTTCAAACTGGCATACGAATTAATAGGAAAAGAAGATACACATGAAAAGGCGAGAATTAATTACATAATGGGATTGGCTTATAAACTTCTGAAAGATAAAAAGAATAGCTTACAATATATTCGGAAAGCTTTAAAAATCTTTAAAAAACTCGACGATTACTATTATGTTTCCTTAATAGAAAGCCAGATTAATGAAATTAAACGATTATCTAAAACGTAGTGTCAATGCTTTTATCCTTGCAGGGGGCAAAGGAAGAAGACTAACTTATAAAAAATCATTAATCAGAATTGACAATAAACCTATAATAGAAAATACTGTTTGCGTCTTATCATCTATATTTAAAAATGTTAGTATTATATCGAATAATAAAAATTTATATTCGTATTTGAATTTAAAAATATATTCCGATATATTCTTGAACTCCGGACCTAAGGGAGGTATTTACTCAGGATTATACAATTCACAGACAGAATGGAATTTTTTTGTCGCCTGTGATATGCCCTTTGTTTCTGAAGAGGTTATTTTAAAACTATCACAATTTTTATCGGATAAATACGATTGTGTGGTTCCTTTTATCAACAATTACTATGAACCGCTTTTCGCCTTTTATAATAGAAATTGCCTTCGAGAAATGGGAAATTCACTTAAATCAGGAGATAACAAAATACAAAATTCATTTGGTAAATTAAAGATTAAAAGAGTCAACGAAACCGAATTGGGAAATTCCATAGATCTTAATAAAGTATTTATAAATATTAATACAAAATCTGATTTAATAAATTTACGTAAATCAATGCTCAAGGAATAATTCCGGATTGGTATAAATATTAAATCTATTCCCCCTCAAGAATCCGATCATATTAATTTTAAATTCTCTTGCCTTTTTGATTGCCAAATCAGTTGGAGCGGATTTTGAAATAATTGTTGAAATTCCAGACCTAGCCACTTTATATACAATATCCGAAGACATTCTACCTGATGTTATTATAATTTTATTTAGTAAAGAAATCTCATCTTTCATAGCTTTGCCAATAACTTTATCAAAAGCATTTCTACGGCTTAAATCTTCGAAAAAGAATAACAATCCCCCTTTTTCATCATATAAAGCACAAACATGTACCCCCCCGGTTGTCTTGTAAAGTTCACCTATTCCGTCAAAATCTCTACCAATTTGAAAAATAATATCTTTAGAAATACTTTTCTTCTTTTCGAAAGGGGGAAGAATCGGGGTCTTCCCCCTTGACTTAACTTTTATATCAATGACTCCACTTCCTATTGAAAGTTTTTTTATATCCGATTTTGATTTTATGACTCCTTCGGATTTTAAGAATCCCATTGCAAAATATTCAATTGCATCATTCAAAATTATGCCTCTGAAATAATTCCTCCCATTTAAATTTAAAGTTATCCATGATTCTTCTATAATGTCGTCATCAACCTCTATTTCGTGATCTTTAAAAATTCTTAAAATCCGCTTTTTCATTCTATGACTTTTTCCTTAAAAATACGAACCAATATAATGTGCCTACAAAAAATGCACCTCCTACAATATTCCCGAGAGTTACGGGAATTTCATTGTTGACTATAAAACTACCCCAATTCAATGTATTTAACTTTGCACCGAGGGAAGACGCATTGGCAATTGCGCTATTTCCTTTTAGAAATATTCCCATGGGGATAAAATACATATTTGCTATACTGTGCTCGAAACCTGAAGCTACAAAGGCCATGATAGGGAAAAAGATGGCAAATATTTTCCCTACAATATTCCTTGATGCAAGGGACATCCACACTGCAAGACAGACAAGCCAATTACATCCGACTCCTCTGAAAAAAGCTTCCCAAAACGGTAAATTCACCTTGGCTGTTGCAATTTTCAAAGCGGTTACTCCGACTCCCATATTATTCATCTTCCATAGACCGGAACCGTACATAATAGCAACAAGCAAAAGAGAACCGATGAAATTCCCTAAATAAACAAGTCCCCATTTACCCAACACTTTGCCGAAACCAACTCTACCGTCAAGGGCACTTAAAACCATTAGATTATTTCCGGTAAAAAGTTCTGCACCTGCTATTACAACCAACATTAGCCCCACGCTAAATACAGCTCCTCCTAACAATTTTGCCATACCGAATCCCATTGAAGCTCCGATTCCCTGAACGGTAACAGTCATCAGTTCCGCACCAAAAGCTATATAAACACCTGCAAAAATCGCTAAGATAAATATATTTAGCGGATCACCATTAGTTTTCTTTACACATACCGATTCGCTTAATGTTTCTGCTATTGTCGCGGGATTTTTACATTCAAAATTAGTAGGCATAATGGACCTCCTTTTTAAAATTCGTTATTGAAGTACTTAAAAATACTCTTAACGGGCATAATCACCGATTGTCCCAATGGACATAACGATGATTTAAACATTACATCCGTTAAATGTTTCATATACTCAATATTAACTTCCTTGCCGCCTTTTTCAATTATATCGTCAGCCATTTCGCAAAGCCGAGCCGTTCCTATTCTACAAGGAACACACTGTCCGCATGATTCATGTTTAAAGAACTCTAAAACATTTTTTAAGTATTTTCGCATATCAGTTTCTTCATCCATTACAAGTACAGCCCCGCTTCCCAGCATTCCTTCTTTTTCTTTGAGAGCGTCATAATCTAAAGGCACATCAAGAATTGAACCGTCATAAACTGCACCTGAGGCTCCACCAAGATGAATTGCTTTTAATTTTCTATCGTTGCTTATTCCTCCCCCGAATCCGAATATTATTTCCCTTAATGTTATTCCAAATGGTAATTCGACTACACCTGGATTTTTGACATTTCCGATTAAAGTAAATATTTTCGTACCGGGGGATTTTTCTGTACCGAACGATTTGAACCAATCAGCTCCATTAAGTAAAATGGGAGCCACGTTGGCAATAGTCTCGACATTGTTTACAACTGTAGGATAATTCCATAAGCCTTTTTGTCCGGGATAAGGGGGTTTAATGCGAGGATTACCTCTTTTCCCCTCTATGGATTCTATCAGAGATGTTTCTTCGCCACAGACATAAGAACCTGCTCCTTTTTTTATTTCAATATCAAAATTGAAACTACTCCCGAGAATACTATTTCCTAAGTAGTGTTTCTCATATGCATCTTTTATTGCATTTGTTATTCGTTCAATTGCAGTGGAATATTCTCCACGAATATAGATAAATCCCTTTTGAGCGCCTACGGCATATCCTGCAATTATCATTCCTTCTAAGATGCGGTGAGGATCTCCTTCGAGAATTAAACGGTCTTTAAAGGTTCCAGGTTCCCCTTCATCCGCATTACAAACAATAAACTTCTTATCCGCCTTCTCCTTAGCTGTAAATTCCCATTTTGCCCCCGTAGGAAAACCGGCACCACCTCTACCTCTGAGTCCCGAATTTTTAATAATATCAATAACATTCAATGGAGTATATTCGTTACTGACGATCTTTTTTGCAGCTTCATATCCTCTTGTTTCAATGTAGTCATTAATGTTTGTCGGATCAATATTTCCTACATTTGATAAAACGATTTTATTTTCATATTTTGCTTCATTTTTCATCATACACCTCACATTTTCTCAACTTTGCAAGCGGCAACTTTTAACTCCGGAATTTTTGCAATGGGATCTAATGCATCGTTTGTAAGTCTATTCGCTGCTGCTTCTGCAAAGTGAAAGGGGATAAAAACGGAATCAGGAGCAACTCTCGCCGTAATTCTTGCTTTTGTAACAATAGCCCCTCTTCTTGATGTTATACGAACCTCTTCCCCATCCTTCAAATTGAGTTTTGCAGCTAATTCAGGACTGATTTCAGCATAGGGTCCCGGTTCGTATTCATTCAATACGCTTACTTTTCTGCTCATAGTTCCCGTATGGTAATGGTATAAAATTCTCCCGGTACTCAATATGTAAGGGTATTCTTTATCAGGTAGCTCTGCAGGAGGAATATAGTCTACAGGTGAAAAATGCCCCAGTCCTCGGGAGAATTTTCCTTTATGTAAAAATAATGTACCCGGATCATTTTCATCCTTACAAGGCCACTGAAGTCCATCTTTACCCAACCTGTAGAAATGTATGCCACCATAAATAGGAGTTACATCCGCTATTTCTTCCATGATATCGCTCTGATTATTATATTGCATTTCATAACCCATTTTAAGGGCAAGCTCCTGAACTATTTCCCAATCTTCTTTCGCTCCCTCAGGAGCCTTTAAGACAGGATTTAACAATTGAATTCTTCTCTCTGTGTTTGTAAATGTCCCTGATTTTTCAAAACTTGAATATGCAGGGAAGACAACATCTGCGAGTTGAGCTGTTTCAGTTAGAAATATATCCTGTACAACAAGAAAATCAAGATTTTTTAGCGCTTCTTCAACATGATTTAAATTCGGATCACTAACCATGGGATTTTCTCCCATGATATACATTGCTTTGACATTACCCTTATGAGCTTCATTCATCATTTCCACTACGGATAACCCAACTTTGTCATCAAGAGCAACCTTCCATTTTTCTTCAAATTTTTTCTTTATGTCGGGATCCGTTACTTTTTGATATCCTGAATAAACATTGGGTAAAGCTCCAAGGTCACAAGCTCCCTGTACATTATTTTGCCCTCTCAAGGGATTGACTCCGCTATACAATTTTCCGACATTACCTGTCAGTAAAGCTAAATTCGCCGTTGAAAGAACATTATCGGTTCCCGTTGTATGTTGTGTTATACCCATTGAAAATACAATTGATGCATTTTTAGCTGTTCCGTAAATTCTTGCCGCTTCAATAATCTTTTCTTTTGGTACGCCTGTAATTTTTTCCACTCTCTCGGGTGTATAATTTTCAACTACCATTCTGAACTCATCAAATCCTTCGGTACGATTCTTTATAAATTCCTTATCATGTAAATTTTCATTTAAAATTACATTCATAATTCCGTTGAGCCACGCCACATCTGTCCCGTTTTTCTGCCTCAACCACAGTGTAGCATATTTCACAAGGTCTATCTTTCTTGGATCAGCGACGATAAGTTTTGCTCCGTGATTCAAAACGGCATTCTTAATGTAAGTAGCGATTACCGGATGTGTCTCCGTTGTATTCGAACCTGTCACTAAAATACAATCTGCAAACTCTAATTCCCTTATGGAATTTGTCATTGCTCCACTACCGAATGCCCTGGCAAGACCCGCAACAGTGCTTGCATGACATAATCTGGCACAATGGTCAACATTGTTGGTTCCGATAACAGCTCTCATAAACTTCTGAAAAATATAATTTTCCTCATTAGTACACCGTGCAGAAGAAAGCCCTGCTATTGAATTACCACCATAATTCTTTTTTATTTCAGAAAATTTTCTCGCTGTGAGTGTTAGGGCTTCATCCCAGGAGGCTTCTCTGAATTTTCCGTTTTCTTTTATCAAAGGTGTTCTTAATCTTTTATTGCTCATTTCATATTCGTATCCGAATCTACCTTTCACACATAACCTTCCGTTATTCGCAGGTCCGTCATCAACTCCATTAATTCTCACTATTTCATTATCTTTTTTCTCAACCTCAATTCTACATCCAACACCACAGTAGGGACAAATGGTTTCTATCTTCTCTACTTCCCATTTTCTCGCTTTACCTACGGAGGGTATTTCAAATAATGCCCCTACGGGACAAGCTTGAATGCATTCACCGCATCCGTCACAAGCTGAGTTTTTCCAATCAACTCCGAGATCGGGTGCGATTTTAGTCTCGATCCCTCTACCAATAAAGTCTATAATTCCTTTTCCTTGAATTTCATAACATGCCTTCACACATCTCCCGCACACAATACACTTATTGGGATCATATGCAAGCACAGGGGAGGAATCATCGATAGATTCATATTTTGTTTTAACCGGAAATGGTAAATTATCCACTGTGACATTGTATCTGTAAGCAAGGTCCTCAAGCGCACATTCGGAAGCAGTATCGCATGTCATACAACCCAATTTATGCTCCGAAATGAGTAATTCCACAATTGTTCTTCTTACATCTTCTAGTTCTTCATCAAATGCCGTTACATTTAACCCTTCACTCACTTTAACTGTACACGATGGGATTAATCCCTTTTGTTCCTTTATCTTAACTAAACACAATCGGCATGCCCCTGTAGGAGATACTTTATCATAGTAACAAAGTCCGGGTATATCAAAACCGTTATCCCGAGCCACTTGAAGCAGATTTGCACCTTCTTCCGCATCGATTGTTTTGCCGTCTATTGTTATTTTTACCATTTTGTTCATAATACCTCCGGGTTAAATTTCACTTTTACCCTTACGGTAGTTTTCTATTATTTTTTTTATTTTAGCACTGTCAAGTTTACCGTAAATTTTATTGTTAATCGACATTACGGGAGCTTCATCACAAACGCCCAAGCAACTCGTTGTTTCTATTGTAAACAAGCCGTCTTTTGTGGTCTCATTTACATCAATTTCCAATTGTGATTTAAGCTCATCAAGCATGTTAAAAGCTCCTTTTACAAAACAGGGTGGTGATTTACACAATCTTATAACATATTTACCTCGGGGCTTTTTTGAAAACATGGAATAAAATTCTACAACACCGTTTACTCTGGATTTTGGTATCTTCAGATAATCAGCCACCTTTTCCAGATCCTCTTCTTTAAGATAATTCCCTTCAGTATGATCCTGAATGTCATGGAGAATTTGAATCAGATTTTCCGATTTCGGTTCATACTTACTTAAAATTGTATCAATCTTCATATATTGCCTCCTTTTTCTTTAAAGAATCTCCTCTACTCAGTGATAAACTTCGATCCGCCTTAGATATGGCATCCTTTGCAAAATCAAATGTTATCCTTTGTTTGTTGTCGTATATTCTGTATTTATTCTTTTCAGTGTCAGGAGTAAAATCGGGCATTATTACATTTGCACCGCATTTTAATCCTTTAACAAGACCATTCTTGTCCAAAGATGCTAATGCCGTTGTTGCCGGGATATGAGAATATTTCAGATTGATTCTAAGCAAAGCAATCGCCTTTAATGTATTAATAACACTTCCGTTTGAACAGTGTCCGAGAGGAGTCTCCTTCTGAGGTATGAACGGTCCTATACCTATCATATCAGGCATTATATTTTTTGAAAGAATTATGTTGTTTGCAATATCCTCTATAGTTTCACCCGGAAGCCCTACCATAAAGCCCGTACCGACTTGATAACCAAGCGAATCCAAGATTTCCAATATCTCAAGTCTTCTGTTGAAATCTTGTCTTGGGTGCAATTTCTCATATAGAGAACGATTAGATGTCTCAAATTTTATAAGATATCTATCTGCACCGGCATCCCTGAACGCCTTATAGTCGTCGTTTTTCCTCTCACCTATACTAAGTGTTATTGCGATATCAAATTTATTCTTTATTAATGAAATAATATTACAAATGTCACTTCTTGAATAACCGAAATCATCTCCCGATTGTAGAACAACTGTTCTAATACCTTTAGAATAAATTGTTTCCACAATATTTATTATTTCCTGAGGTGTCATTCTGTAACGTTCTGTTTTATTGTTGTCCGTTCTCAGACCACAATAAAAGCAATTCCTACAACAAAAGTTCGAAAATTCAATTATACCTCTGATGTAGACTTCATTCCCCATATATTCGTTTCTGACTTTGTCTGCCGCCGTGAACAATTCATCACAATTTGGAGTTTTTAGATATTCAATTATCTCATTCCTGTTCATAATTATTAAAAACTGTATTTATAATTTTTAATATTTCTCCTTTATCGCTCTCGCTCAAATTTTCCCAATTTTCCGAAACAAAAGCGAATCTTTTATTAATTTTTATACTTACCGTAGGAGATATTTTATATTCTCTTTTGCCTGCGACATATGACAATCTTTTGCCTAATATTTCAACGAACCATATATTTATACTATATTGCTTTTTGAGCTCTTCGGCAAGTTCATTTAACGATTTCTTAAACCGGTCTTCAGAAAAACAGGTCTCTTTCACCGTTGTCTGTCCTTTTATAGAATTCAACGAGTTTTTGGTAAGATTCGGGCAACTTTTGTTTTGCTTCCTCGATCTCCTTTTTAAGCAGTTTTTCTCCCACTTTTTTCGTTTCTTCACTGGCAAAATCATCTAACCATTCTTTAAATGTCAATATGGCATTTAATTTACACA
>Ga0164318_10003066_pt1 | contig 15743 bp, 12 predicted proteins | sample GuaBasSedimGuay9_FD_113734 | JGI IMG/M metagenome (GOLD analysis project Ga0164318, IMG submission 113734) | Subseafloor sediment microbial communities from Guaymas Basin, Gulf of California, Mexico - Guay9, Core 4571-4, 0-3 cm | ecosystem: Environmental > Aquatic > Marine > Hydrothermal vents...
ACAAAGTGTTACTTAGAAGCCCTGCCGACAAACGCGCCCGCCATAGCCGCTGCCACGACTGGTGAAAGTGTGAGCGGCATTGCCGCGGTCAGATACCCGCGTGTAGTGGGTGAAGCTACCCCAACTACCGCCCCGAAACCCGGAGCCTGTCGCTCCGGTAACCTCTCCTGAACTGGACCCCGGCCAGTCAGATATATCAGCATTACCGTTTGAAGACAGTTCTCCATTCCCGTTTGTCCCTAAAAAACTCCTGCCGGTGGCATTTCCCACTGTAACCACTCTCTCCCAATTATTCCCCGAGAGCTCCATATTGCCGTAATACCCCGCGCCAGAAGTTACCCTGCCGCTATTGCTTCCATTAGCTGAAAATATGCCGGCTCTTAGAGAACCGTTAATATCTCCATCAGTTGTATTATATGAACAATTACCATTAGTAGTTGAATAATTTGTAGCTATCCCTTCATTGGAAGCGGCAGAATTACTCAAAGTATATGCCGAAGAAGCTATGCCGGTTGTCCCCCATGCGTATTCGCCTACTACAGGGTATATATCTTTTCCCCGGCAGGCTTTCTCAAACTCAAGCTCAGTCATAGGCCTAAGCCCCGCCCAGTCAGCGAAAGCCGCCAAATCCATCCATCTTATATAATTCATAGCTATCCACTCGCCGTCGCCCGGCTCGTTTAAAACCTCGTCATCATCATAATCGCATCCAAAAGTATAAGGCTCGCCGTCAGAAGGGTCAGGGCCGGCTTTAATAGTCTGGCGGTAAGATATGCTTGTCCCGTTAGACATAACAAAGTATCCTGAAGCTCCCTCAGAGCTTAAAGTGGTCTCTGTCCTTGTATCCTGCTGAGCCTGGGTTAAAGTGTTCAAAAAATCCCTGTATTGCCCCTGGGTTAACTCGTATTTCATTAAATAAAAAGCATGGTATCCTTTAGGAAAAGAAGCGGGAATTATAAAATCCGAGCCTGCCGCGTCTTCGCCTGTATTCCCTCCTGAATTGTAATAATACCCGTCATTATCAACATTCGTTACGCTGATAGCGTCTTCACTCTCTATATACCAAGGGTCATCTTCAGCCGGCGCGCTCCCCTGGTCAAACTCAGCGTTAGATGCTTCGTCTGTCCCGTCGCCGGCATAAAAGCTGCCTTCAGGTATATAGACCATTTCTATTCCGAAGATTTTGAAAGTCAAGCCTCCGGTTGTGGTAAATGAGCTGTCAGATACCCCGTCAACACCGTAATCCCAGGTTATCTGGATATTGTCGCGGTCTAAAGTCCCGGCCTCGTTCTCTGACCGCTGAATGAAACATCCTACTTTATCAGCCGGTACCTTTATTTCAATGTTATCTTTGTCCGTGCCGGAGGAGGTGTCTCCGTCAACACCTGTATCAAACCCGGCAGGGTTTGTCCCCGAAGCTGAAAGAGTAGCGTGATGCCAGGTTGTCCCGTCGGTTGAATATTTTACAAATACCCAAACGGCGTCATAATTCACAGCGTCCCGCCAGGAATTATCCTGAGAAATATCAAACTGGATAACGGCTGTATCGTTAGTTGAATCCTGCGAAGCAATGTATCCGTTGGTTATAGATAAATTGTTGGCATAGGCGGAAGGCAGAAAACAGAAAACAGATAGGCAGACAACAGAGGACAGAAAACAGAAATCAGATATTGTTTTCCTCATCATTTACCTCTTACTATTTTTTAATAACCGATAACCAGGAAACAAGATACAAACAATAACCAATAATCAAATACCAAGCGGAAAACAAATTTGAATTTTGGATTTCAAATTACAAATTTAAAATTATTTGAACTTGAATCAATATTAAATCTGAGATCTGAAATTATAAAGAGCATCCGCTATGAGCTATGATCCAAGAGCCATCAGCTCTTTGCCAAAAGCGATTTGCCAAATCAGGCGTATCCTTTTTCAGTCAGAATCTTTTCAACTTTTGTCAAATCGCTCTCAGTATCAATACCCCAGGAATCAAAAGGAGTAATTACCGCCTTAATCTTAAACCCCGCCTCAAGAATTCTCAGCTGTTCAAGTCTTTCCGCCTTTTCTAAAGATGAAGGAGAAAGATTTTTAAATATATAGAGAAAATCCTTGGTGTAAGCGTAAATACCTAAATGTTTATAATAAACCGGATTGCGGCCTTTATCCCGAAGAAACGGAATTTTAGCCCGGGAAAAATATAAAGCAAACTCTTTTCTATCTATCACAACTTTAACAATATTCGGGTCTTCTATTTCATCTTCATCGTCAATTACCTTAACCGCGGTGGAAACAGAAAGATTTTTGTCTTCCCGCATTACATCTGCCAATGAATCTATAACCGAAGAAGAAATCAAAGGTTCGTCAGCCTGAATATTAATTACTACTCTCGCATCAATAGAGCTTACAGCTTCAGATATCCTGTCTGTGCCTGAAGGATGGTCAGGCGAAGTAAATATTGTTTTTGCCCCAAAACCTTTAGCTTCATTCTCTATCTCTTTGCTGTCACAGGCAATAATCAAGCCCTCCAAACGCTTCGCCTGAGAAGCAGCCTTCCATGTCCATTCTAAAACAGTCTTTCCCTGCAGTCTTCTTAAGAGTTTTTTCTCCAGACGGCTGGAATTGAGCCTCGCGGGAATAACGCCTATAACTTCCATTTTAAACAACTTTCTTTATCTGAACCTTATCAAAATACTTATTAACTTTATCTGCCAATTCCGAAGGAGATACAGCCGACGCTCCAAGACGAGAAACTACTATCCCCGCGGCAAAATTAGAAAGAAAAGCCGCTTCCAAGAAAGACGCGCCAGCAGACAAAGCTGAAGCGAAAACAGCAATTACAGTATCTCCGGCGCCGGAAACATCAAAAACATCCAGAGCATATGTAGGCAGATGGAAACTCCCGCCTCTCTTAAGAAAAAGCCGCATCCCTTCTTCTCCTAAAGTGACCAGCAAGGCTTCAGGATAAAGTTTCTCTAAGAGGACTTCTCCTAAAAGGTTCAGCTCCTTCCTGCCTTTAACTTTAAAATTGGCGGCGGACTGGGCTTCCTTAAGATTGGGAGTTAAGACAGTAACTCCTTTATAAAAGTCAAAATGCTCTTCTTTCGGGTCAACCGCCACAGATTTCTTTTTCTTTTTGCAAATATCCAGAACCTCTTCTAAAATATGGGGATTAATTACCCCCTTGCCGTAATCCTCAATAACAACAGTATCAAACTTGTCAATATTCCTGCGTATAGAATTAACGATTTTCCGGTTAATCTTTAAAGACAGTTCTTCAGAAGATTCCCAGTCAATCCGGACAACCTGCTGATGACGGGCAATAACCCGGGTTTTTAGAGTAGTCGGACGGCCCTGTATGTTTAACACCAGGCTGTTGTTAATCTTCTCTTTTTTCATCAACCCTTCTATCTGTTTAGAGTAAAAATCTCTTCCGGCTACTCCCGATATAGCGGATTTAACTCCTAAACTGGAGAGATTAAAAGCGACATTTGCCGCCCCTCCTAAAAGATAATTCTCCCGGTTAGCCCAAACCACCGGGACAGGCGCTTCCGGAGAAAGACGGTCAGCTTTACCCCAAACATAACGGTCTAAAATAATATCTCCTATAACCAGGATATTAACCTGTTTAAACTTAGAGATTATCTTTAAAAGGCGGGTTTTTTTTAAATAACCTTTCATTTTTTTTCTATCCTCCTGCCTCAAAAACGGTAAACCCCGTTCCGTTAGAAAACTTCTTCCTAACGGGGCAGCGGCGGAGGCTTTCTCAAACGGGGTAAATCAACTATTCTTCATACCCGGAGAATTTTATCATATAAGGACAGATTAGGCAAACTAAAAAAGAAGCGTGATTATGGAAATAAATGGAAGCTGGCCCTATTTAAGCATGTTAACAGCTGAATTGAATACTTCATCTACGCTTATAGCTTTCAGGCATTTAAACCCCTTCTCACAGTTATGGGCTAAACATACTGAACAGCCGACATCTTTATGGATAAAACGATCCCTTTCTCCTAAAGTATGCCATCGGTTAGGAGAAATGCCCGGCTGATTCCTGCCAAACAGGGTTAAAACCTGAGTCCCCGAAGCTGAACAGAGATGGGATAACCCTGAATCATTGGCTATTAAAAGGTTAATCCTCCTGAATAAAGATACAAGCTGAGGAATGGCGCATCCGCCTATTAGGTTTACAAAAGAAGCATCAATCTCCTTTAAGAAAGGAGCAATAAGTTTTCTTTCTTCCTTTACCCCTAAAAGCAGTATCTTAGCTCCGGTTTCCCTGCTTAACCTTCTGCCTAACTCTACATACCTTTCAGCAGGCCAAATCCTTGAAAGGCAGGATGCCCCTATCCCCAAAGCTATAATTTTTCTGTTATTAAGCTCCCTTTCTCTGAAAAAGTTATCAGCCCAAATTTCCGCTCCATGCTGTTTTGGCACAAACAGTTTAAGCGATTTAACAGGAACACCTATCTCTCTTAACAAGTCTAGAGTATAATCTCTCTCATGTTTTTTCCCTTCCTGCTTTGTATGAGGCACCTTCTTGGTAAGAAAAAATCCCATCTTCTTATCCCACCCCGCGCGGAAAGGTATCCCCGCAAGAAAAGCCATTAAATGAACCCGGTTGGTAGGATGCAAAAGGATCACCCAGTCAAACCTCTTTTTCCTGATCTTTAAAGCGAATTTTAGAGAAGATAGAAAACTATGCTGTTTGCCGTATTTATCATAAACAATCACCTCGTCTAAATAAGGGTTCCCTCTTAAAACATCAGCAGTATAAGGCCGGCAGATAAAACCTATATGGGCTTTGGGAAAAGCCTTACGCAGATTTTCTATTACCGGCGTCGACAAGACCACATCACCTAACTTGTCTGTCCGGATTATAAGTATTCTTTCAGGATTTACCATGTCTAATTATTTTCCGCAGAGCAGAAATTACTTCCCCGGGATTAATATCCATACATTCATTATTAAACCTGCACACAGCTTCTCCGCAGGGAGCGCATACGGCCTTTTCGTTCTTCAAGACTAAGTTTTTATCCGACCAGGGGCCGAACCTCACACTGTCAGTAGGCCCGAATATCCCCACAACCGGAACATTTAAGTAACTCCCTATATGAAGAATACTGGAATCAACAGCTATTAACCCTAAAGCGTATTTGTTCAGAAGATAAAAAATGTCGGAAAGAGATGTCTTACCTACAAAGTCTTTTACCCCCTGCAGCTCTAATATATCTTTATAAAAGGAACGGTCGGACTCTTCTCCTAAGACAATAAGGGGAAAATCCCCTTTAAGAGACTCAACCAACCGCTTTAAATATCTGTAAGGATACTGTTTAATTCTTGAACGGGAAGAACAGGCGATAAACAGAGATTTGGGAATATTAAGTCCATCCCATTTTTTGAACTTATTATCAGAGTCTAAAAACCATCCTTTGCGTTCAGCTTTTCTGGGAGCAATCTTTCTTATCAAACTCATATAGCGGTCTTTCGCGTGCATTTTCCCGGGAAAGAACCTTATGAAAGGAGTCCTGAGTTTACTGCCTATAACTACAGGCAGAAAGGAATTTTTCAAATCAACAACCACTTTATATTTCCCCCTCAAATCAAAAGCAAAATTGCGTTTTTCTCTTTTAGTCCAGGACTTGTCAAAGGAAACAATCTCATCTATAAAACTGCTCCGGCTAATCAGTTCCTTAGTCCTTGGAGAAACTACAGCGGTAATTTTATCCCAGGGGTAATTGAATTTAACCCTGTCCAGGACGGGCAAAGACAAAATCGTATCGCCTATATTGGTAGGAAAATTAATCAGTATCCCTTTCTCCATCAACTTAAAGTTTTTATAGCCTCTCCAAAACTTTTATAGTAAAACATCCCTTGCCTGTTTGAAAACGTCTTCAACTTTGATTTCTTTCATACATATGTTATCCTGACAATTAAACTCATAACAGGGGAGCTTGCATCTCTTATTCTTAAATAAGACCTTTATTATTCCCCGGCCCCGCGGGCCGTTAAGATAGGGAGAAGTAGCTCCAAACACAGCTATTAAAGGAACCTTAAGAGCCGAAGCTAAATGCATAATCCCGGTATCGGCAGAAATAAACAAATCTACCCGTTTTAAGACCGCGGCTAACTCTCCTAAAGAAGTCTTACCGGCAAGGATATAAGGCTTATTTTTCATAAAACTTTCTATCCTCTCTATTAAAGGAATATCATCTTTTGCGCCGGTGAAGATAACGGAAACGGGTAATTCTTCAATAAGTTTATCAGCTAACCCTGCGAAATATTCTTCGGGCCACATTTTAAGCTTCCAATTAGCTTTAGGATGAAGAACTACTAAACGGGTATTCTTCTTAACATAGGTTAGTATTTCCTCTGCCTTCTCTTTTCCTTTTTTAGAAAGGAAGAATTCCGGTATCTTTCCGCAGCCCTCTATCCCCAGCCCTTCTAAAATATGTAAGTAACGGTCCATTTTATGGCTGTCTTCGGAAAGAGGGTTAACTTTTATACCGGCAAAAGTGAATTTCTTAGACCTAAACCCTGCAATATCCTTAATACCAGCCAATTTGCATATAAGAGATTTTGTGAACGAAGGTTTGAGCATCAAAGCTGTATCAAACTTCTTTAAGGATAAAGCTCTAATAAGCTTAACCTTATCAATAAAACCGATACTGTCTTTAATCTCTATAAATTCGTTAATAAAAGGGCTGTTCTGAAAAACGTCCTTAACTCTTTCGTGGGATAATACACAGATATTAGAATCAGGGAAGTTATCCTTCAACACCCTTATTAGAGGAGTAACCATTAAACAGTCACCAATCCAGTTAGGAGCTAAAACTAATATCCTGTACATAACTTAAATATCAATATGGATTTTTCCTTTTTCTAAAAACATCATAAAATCCAGACAGTTTTGCCCAAAGCCCTAACCTGCCGTCATCATTATTAAACTTAACGCGTTTCAAGGCAAAGACACTGCGGCCGTCACCCCTATTAGTAGTAACTCCGCATACATACCCTGCGGCCTTAACAGTCTTTAAAGTTACTTCATTGAACCCTCCAGTAGGATAAGAAATTGATTCAACTTCAACCCCCAGCATATTTTCTAATCTCATCTTTGACCCTGCGATTTCTCTCTTCTGTTCTGAAGGAGAAGCCTCAGGAAGATATCTGTGATTTAAAGTATGAGCACCTATTGAGACCGGAGTATTATCAGTAATATCATGTAGATCGTCCAAACTAAGATACCCTTTTTTGCCTATATTATGGACTATCATAAATATGGTCGCGGGAAAACCGAACTCTTTTAAAACCTTTGCCGCGTCTAAATTATTCTTATATCCGTCATCAAAGGTTATAGCTATTACCCTGCGGGGAACTCTATTATTTTTCATCATCTCGGCTATTTTTGATAAAGGCACAACTTTAAACTTTTTATCTCTTAAGTACTCCAGCTGTTTTCTGAATATTCTCTTGGAAACCACGGGAGTATTCACCGAAGCCGGACCTACAGAATGATACATGATAATGGGAGGATAATAGTTTGATTGGAGAAAGATAAAAAATGAAACAAATAGAACCATTAAAGCAGGGATTAAACCAAGAAAAATTCTTTTCCTCGCCTTCATTTATAAATCTCCTTTTGTAAGATAAACAGCTTTTTTATAAACCTGTTCAGTATTTTCTGCCATTAGTTTTATGGAAAATTTATCCTCTGCCTCTTTTTTTGCTTTGGCTGTAATTCTTCCTCTCAACTCCTGATTAGAAAGAATTTGTTTTAGCGCAGAGCAAAGGGCAAAAGGACTATTTTTTTCCAATACCAGCCCTGTCTCTTTGTCCTTTACTATCTCTGGAAGCCCGCCCTTCCCTGAAACTACCACCGGTACTCCGGCGTATTGAGCTTCAACCACAGAAAAACCAAATCCCTCCTCTAAAGATGGTAAAACAAACACATCTAAACACGGCAGGATATCTTCAGAAGAAACATCTTTAATAAAAACAACTTTCCTTCTCAGTCCCTTTGTATCCGCTAACATTTTCAATTCATCTTCCATTCGTCCCTTCCCGATTATGGCTAAAACAGCTGAAGGAAAATCGTTTATTAATAAAGAAAACGATTCAATCAAAAGCTTATGGTTTTTCTCTTTAGACAAGCGGGCAACTATACCAATAACCGGATTAGAAACCAATCCATACTTAAGACATCCATTATCAGGTATGAACTTCAGGCCATCAAAATCAACCCCGTTGTAAACACAATTTATCTTTTCAAGGGGAATTTTTAAATCAGATACCAGATGCCTCTTTACCGCTCCGCTGATGGCTATGGTTTGAATACCTTCCAACTTTATCAGCTTCCGGCCCGAATTAAAGCGGTAATATCCGTGAAAAGTGGATACATAAGGTATACCTAAAGACTTCCATATTAAGAAAGCTACCATTTGAGATACCCTGGTATTGGCGTGAATAACATCTATTCTATTATATTTCAGAAATTTTCTGATTATAAAGAAAGCTTTGAAAACTTCAAGAGAAAACAGAAACTTGGTTTTTAAAGATATTCTTATTAACTTACAGTCCAGCCTATCTAAAACAGATTCCCATTCTCCGCCTGAAGAAGCCACAAATACATTATGTCTAAGAGACAACCCTTTTACCAAATTAATTACATACTTAGGTATCCCCCCTATATTCAGATGAGTAGTCAGAATTAATATATTCATCTTTAAATGAACTGCCTCGCAGCAAGCTATGAGGTATCAAAAACTTTTCCAAAAAAGGAAACGCAGCAAGCTGCGGGGAATTAAACCCTAGATCCTTCGACTTCCTTCGGTCGCTCAGGATCAATTCGGCTATAGACTTTTTCTTCGAAAGAGTCTAAGTCTCATTGATTAAATAATATTATTAATATGTTTCTCAAACACGCCAGTTTCTATATCCATGCATCTTAAATCCGGGCACTGCTTTCTGTAACAAGCAAGACAGTTAATTTCTCTCCTGACGATAAAAACATTTTTATTTAACACCGCGTGCCTTTTAGGATCAGTAGGCCCGAAAAAAGCTATTACCTTAGTCCCTAAACTTACGGCTATATGAAAAGGAGCGCTGTCGGGAGTTATAAACAGGTTAACTCTTTTAATCAAAGCTGTCAGCAGGCTTAAATCGGTCCTGCCGCAGAAATTGAACACGCCTTCAGGATATTTTGCCGATAGAACTTCGCCTTTTCTAAAAGAGGGAAGAGCCCCTATGAGAACAACTTTGACTTTCTTATTTGTAACTAAGAAATCAACTAACTCTGAAAGCCTTTTTTCTTTCAGGTTCTTGGTCTTCCATTTAGGCGATGCCTCTATATTAATCCCTGCGAGCTTGTCATCAGGATTTATGCCCCTGTCTTTTAATTCCTTTTCTATCCGGAAAGAAGCATTTTGAGAGACAGATATTTCCGGCAGTTCTATATCATCAATACCGGCTAATTTCAGCAATGTTTTCTGGGATTCAAGAGGAGAAACACCCTTAGTTTTTCTGAAATCCGCCTTTTTATCCAAAAGCCCGCCCCATTTACGGTTAAACCCGATGCTCTTTTTAGGAAAGCTGAGGAAAGATAAAAGGTGCGAAAAATGGTTGTTCTGAAGATCAAAGATTAAATCAAAATTCTTCTTCCTCAGGATACCGCTTAACCTGAAAGCTTCTCTCAAAGAGCTGTTTCTACAAACAACAATCTCGTCTATGAAGTCCTGGCCTTCAATTACTTTAAAATACCTCCGGCCGCACAATACCGACATTCGGGCATGAGGAAACCGTTTCTTTAAACTGCGGACAGCCGCTGTCCCTAAAACAACATCTCCTAAGGCCGAAACTTTAATAATCAGAATACTCATCTTATCCCTTGTTTCCCTGTAAACTTTAAGGGTAGAATCTGACATCTTTTCAAGAGTATAAGTATCCTCTACTTTCTTTCTGGCGGTTCGGGCAATATCTGAATAAAGGATTTTATCTCCGGCTAATCGGGTTACTATTCCGGCAATTGATTCACTATCGAACTTAGGAACCAGAAATCCTGTTTTACCGTCCTCTATTATTTCTACCGGGCCTCCCGTATTTGTAGCTATACACAATACCCCTTTAGCCTGAGCTTCAATTAAAACCCTTCCGAAAGATTCCGGAATAAGCGAAGGCAAAATCAGAAAATGGCATTTCCCTAAAAGAACCGCCGAATTCTGAATCCCGGTAAACTCTATGTTCTCAGACAACCCGTATTTCTTTACCATATTTCTCAGGTATGATTCATACGCTCTGTTTTTACTCAAAGCCTTTCCGGCTATATAAGCCTTAATACCGGTAAACTTCCTCCTTAATATATCTATAGCTTTTATAAAATACTCTACTCCTTTCACCGGAGAAATCCGCCCTAAAAAACAAATTCTAATCTCCCCAAAATCCTTATCCTCAGGGCTGACAAATCCAAATTCCTCCAAACTTAGGCCGCGGGGAATAACCCTTATCTTTTCAGAAGAGATATTGAATTTATCAGTCAAATGGCCGGCAATGGTCCTTCCGGGACAAATAACCATCTTAGCTAAGCCTACTATCCGGCTGAATAAATGCACCGAATAATACCCATGGGCAGTAGCTACAAAGTCCGCGGGGGTCTTAAGACCGGCGAAGAAACCTATCAAGTCAGGGATACGCGACCTCCCGTGAACTATATCAATCTTCTCCTTAAGAACAATCTCTTTAACTTTGGGGATACACCCTATAACAGAAGGCAAAGACTTTTTATGGACAGGGAGAGTATAATGTTTTGCCCCTGACGCCTCTAACTCGGAAACCAGCCTCCCTCCGGAAGAAATTACAACCATCTTATGGCCTTGCCGAATAAGGTATCTTGAGAAATCCACTACACCGCGTTCAACACCGCCTAAATCCAAACGGGGAAGGATCTGAAGAATGTTCATAATTAAAGCCTGTTTTCCAAAGCCTGTTCAACGACTTTCCGGTTATCCAGTTTCTTTAACAATAACTTTTTATCCAAAATATCTGATATATACCGGCCTAAATCTTTGATATCCGCTAACTTCGCATAACCTGACTTATCTAAGCTTTCAGCAAAAGCTGTATGCTTTCTGCCGGCCTCCGTATCAAACAAGTTAAAAATCAGGGCGGGCTTAACCGAAGCGGACTCGCTTACCATTGAAACTGAATCCGAAGAAACCAAAACAACATCACACAGAGAAATCATCCCCCCTGAAACAAAGGGATAGTTCTGTTTATTGGCAATAACCAATAACCCAAAATCCTTAAATTCTCTCTCTATAAATTCTTCAGCAAAAGACGGGGTCCTGCGGGAAGTAGAAAGTAACACCTGCCATGAATTACCGGACAGTTCTCTTTTTAAAGCTGAAAGTCTATCTAAAATCATCTTTTCGTTTCTTACTTTTTCTAACGGCCCGCCGATAAAAACCCCTATTTTAGGCAGGCTGTCATTTAAATTCTTAACCATTCTTCTCAACTTCCCGCTATCTATTTTTTGCCTTTCAATATCAGGGAAAGATAAACTACCGTAAATTCTTACTATATTCCTGCTTAAATGGGCATTATCATGAAAAGGAACGACCGCTAAATCATGTTTTCTTATACCTACATTTCCTCTCTGAATAATAAAAGATTTAGCATCTAAGCCGTAAGATAAAATCCTGTTTAAAGAAGACAGACTGCTGCCCGAAGAAATAACTATATCCGCGTACTTAAAAACCCGCTCAAAATCTTTTCCCAGTATAACTCTTAAACAGAAGAAACATCCCAAGCATCTATGAGAAGAGAAAATATTAGAGAAGTCCAGAACAACCCGCTGGGCGGCTGAAAGGCTGAGAGAAACAACCTCTACAACCGAATGAGGCCTTTTTTCTTTTATAAGTGAAGATAGACTTAAAGACTGTTTAAGATGGCCTGCTTTATTATCGCTTAAGACTAAAATATTCAGGCTTTTACTGCGTTTAAACCGTTTATACCACCAGAAATAATCGTAAGGATGTTCTCTTAAACATTCTTCAAAACGGGAATTCAAAACTCTAGAGACTTTCTCAAAATCTTCTTTTCTTTCTACTTCTATTGGAGAGTAACACTTCGTAAAGTTCTCCCCCCACCCTTTGCGAAAAGAACAAACCGGGTATATTTTCTTTCTGAATTTTAAAGCGATCCTTAACGCGCCAACGGGTACAGGAACAACCTTTCCTAAAAACTCCGAATACAAATTTGAATTCTTTGTCCCGTGGTCAAAAACAATCCCTAAAACTTTTCCCGCTTTCAAGTTATCCACCAGCCCTTTTAAATCATCTTCATACACAATCCCGATACCGGCTTTCATTCTCTGCCGGTTTAAATACCTGTCTAACCCTTTTTTTCTCTGCCTGCGGACAACAATAAAGAAAGGCATATTCTCAGCGGCAAAACTGTTGACAACTTCCCAGCTGCCCATATGAACCCCTAAGAATATCCCTTTATCGAATGATACAGAATCAAAATACTCTCTCCCCTCAATTGTAACGCTCCCGTATATCCCCCTTTTGTTATTGAGAAGCAAGGACTCTATAACAGACATACCAAAACGCTTAAAACTCTCACGGGCAATTTCTTTTACTCTTGAATAACCGGCATCAGGAAAAAGAAGTTTGATATTCTTTAAAGCCTGGCCCCGTTTATTTCCGCTGAGATAAAAAACACCCAAACCGGCTAAACGTCCGGTAAACGAAAGCATAAATCCGGGGAAAAACCTTAATATTTTAGTTATCAGACCTAACAGCTTATACATCTTCTAACATAGGTTAAGAATTCTTCCTGATTATTTATCTTTAAAGAAACTCTAAAAACAAACAGGCCTATCTTTGAAGAAAAAATAAACCGCGGCTTGTCTTTAGCGGTCATTATTAAACTACCTATGCCTTTAGATAAACATTCATCCTCAATACTATGGAATTCTTTCTCAGATAAAGAATAATGGTCGGGATAAATAAAGTCCTCTGCTGTTTCAATACCCGAGAGCCTAAGTAAATCAATAAACCCCTGAGGATAGCCTATTGCCGAGAAAGAAGCTGATTTATTCCCTTTAAAGCTCTCTAAAGGAAAAACCCTGCCTGAAAAATCCCTGATGTTTTCAAACTCATACCTCCCGTAGAATATCTTAATAGCGGGGTTTAAGGCCTTAAGTCCATCTTCTAACCCGGGGTTATAACCGGTGTGCATAACCAAGGCCGCGCCCGCTCTTTTTATCCCTTTAAGAGGCTCTCTCAGGCTGCCGCGGGGAATAAGATACTTATTTTCAAACGGCCTTTTTCCGTTAACAAGAAGGATATCCAAATCCCTTTTTAGCTTCCTGTACTGAAATCCGTCATCAAGGACAGCTAAATCATACCCCCGGCAAATCCTCTCTAAAACCCGGTTCCGGTCCTTATCGGCAAACACTTCCACCGAAAAAGGAGAAAGTTCTTCTTTAAGCAATTCGGTTTCGTCTTTTCCATACCCCCGGGTTAAGACCGCGGTCTTTTTCTCTGAAGAAAAAAGGCCTGCTAAAAGAATCGCCAGCTGAGTCTTTCCTGTCCCCCCCCAGGTTATATTCCCTACACTTATAACTTTGATATCAAAACTCTTTTTAGAAAGGAATAAGTCCCTGTCATAAAGAAAATTTCTTAGAACAACGGCAGCCCCGTATAAAAGAGATAAAAAACAGAGAAAAGAGTTAACAATAGCCGCAGTAATTCCTTTCTTCCTGCCCTCAATCAAATCAAGGTAATAATTATAGGGATCAGGCCTTCGCATTTGCTGATTTTTAATTATTTTATAGAGGACAGGTTATAAATCTGTCCCTACACATTTTGACAATTTTAATTCTTCTTTCTTCGCGCGCTCTGTGCCTTTATGTGAAATCTCTCTTATTTCTTTATTATAACAAAGGCTAAATAAATTTTTTTATAATCTCAAAATTATCCATTGCTTTATTCCTGTACTTTTCAAGAACAGAGAAAGCCCTTTCTCCTAAATCCCTGCGGTAAAGGTTATCCTGAATGAGCCTTAAAAACGCCCCTTTAAGCTCATCTTCATTTGTTATTTCAACCGCGGCTTTACTCTCTAAAAACTTACGCTTTATATCTTCAAAATTAAACATAAACCTGCCGAATATCACCGGCTTAGAAAAAAGCGCGGGTTCTAAAATATTATGCCCTCCGTATCGGGCAATGCTGCCTCCCACAAACACTATATCAGCTAAGCTGTAAAAACAGACTAATTCTCCGGCAGTATCCAAGATAAAGATTTTTCTTTTTCCTTCTTCCTTCATCTCAGAAAAGGGCCTGCTTATAAACATCGGAGTAAACCCCATATCCCCTGCTGAGCGGTAAACTCTCCCTCTTCTCTCAATATGGCGGGGGCAAAGGAGTAAAGACAAATCAGGATAATCGCGAATAATATCCCGGTAATGCTTTAAGATAATTTCTTCCTCGGGGTAATGAGTGCTTCCGGCAACAATCAGAAGATTATCTTTTCCAAAGATTTCCCTCCATTTCTCCTGAAAAAGGTTTAATCTCTCCTTATCTACGGCTGTATTCACAAACTTTATATTCCCGGTAACCTTGACTCTGCTTTTATCCATACCTAAGCCTATAAACCTTAAAGCTGAATCCTCATCCTGAGCAGATACAAGGCTTACCTGCTTAAACAAATTAGGCATCAAACCCTTAACTAATTTATAATATTTATAGCTTTTATCTGATATCCTGCCGTTAAAAATTACTATTTTAGCCCTTAGCTTACGGGTAAAGAAATACAAGTTCGGCCAGAGCTCGGTTTCCATAACAAACAGGACTTGAGGTAAAATTATTTTGACTATTCTCTTTATAATAAAACTGACATCTAAAGGAAGATAAAAAATACAGATATCTTTGCTGTATATTTTTTCCGCTACTTCTTTTCCCTGAGGAGTAACCACCGAAATAACTATATCTTTACCGGGATAAGACTGTTTAATCTTCCGGACAAAAGGCTCGGCTGACTTAACTTCGCCCACGCTTACAGCATGAATCCATACCGGGTTCTTAAGCTTTCTAAGAAAAAGCCTTGTCTTAAGAGGCACAATTAACCTCTCTAAAAGCTCTCTGTTAACCCTTTTCCTGAAACTGTATTTTACAATATAGAAAAAAGAACTGATAATTACAGCTAAATCATATAAGGGAATAAACCATTCATACATAAGTTTAGGCTTCCTTTCTTAAAGGTAAAACTCCTATTCTGGGCCATTATGGAACTATTGTGAAACTCAATAGTTCCTGATTACAGAGATTAATTCCTGATTAAAATGATTGAAAACATTAGCTTTTTAATCGCTGCAATCTAAATTTAATCATATAAATCAGGCGCTGTTGCCATTATGCACCAGCGTCATTATAGAGATACTGGCCGGATAAATCAAGCTGTTTTGAACCTAACTCTAAGGCGAAATTGACTCACATTAAATGTTACCCAAATTAATTCCAAAAGGATTCGTTGACTCATAATTAATGTTACCGAAAATATACCTTCTGAAGGAGGATATTTTATGAGTCCACGAGCCAAAATGGAATATTTAGAAGCCTATCAAATGTTAAACAACATCCACACATAGAGACGCTATAGCGTGTTTATGTGTGGTTATGAAATGGTATCTAATCAAGCAGGGAAAAGATTATCAAACCTGATGCGGGCCGTTAGATGTGGGACGTCGA
>Ga0164318_10003068_pt1 | contig 15739 bp, 12 predicted proteins | sample GuaBasSedimGuay9_FD_113734 | JGI IMG/M metagenome (GOLD analysis project Ga0164318, IMG submission 113734) | Subseafloor sediment microbial communities from Guaymas Basin, Gulf of California, Mexico - Guay9, Core 4571-4, 0-3 cm | ecosystem: Environmental > Aquatic > Marine > Hydrothermal vents...
CTCCTTGCGCGTAAGTAATATACAGGCAGATTCCAGTGATTACCTTCCAGCTCCGTTCCGCAGATGCCTTGCTGTGGTATGAACAATAGGTCACCTTTTGATACACCGCCTTCTAGAGAAAAAGAGGCCATTGTTTCAGAAACCCTGCCTTGACCTCCGAAACTCCAGTCAAGGTAAATAAGTTTATCTTTAGAAATGTTGTATACAGACTCTCGCCCACTGCCTTTGCTTGGGGGCCGAAAAAATTTCGCTGGTACCGGAAGTTCCGCCACCAAACCCTGCTGGCTTTCCCTGACGTTATTGGCTGGCGTAAGTAGACCGCCGGCATGTTCAATCATAAGTTCTTCGGGATCCGCCCAGAATCTTACTGTCGGAAATTTCCTCATGAGGGACTCGTATCTAGAGGCAGTACGCTCCAGGTCAGGATAGCCTGTCCATGGATCCTTGTCTAGCCCAAGATAGCGGCTCAGTACAATGGTTTTTGCATGGGGAAATACAAATAGAACCTTTTCGAGAAAATCTATTAGGAAATCAAGCTTTTTAAAACCCGCCCCTTCAAATCCCCCTGTTAACCTCACCATTTCCACTGCTTTCACCTTGTCGGCCAGAACATTTGCTGCTTCCTGTAACCGCCTTAATTCCCCTCCTGACTCCGCCCCGCCATGCTCACCATGGGCCAAGTCGATCGAGATACATACATGAATGCCCACCGCCATTAATCTTGGGAACAATTCTGGCACGGTAATGATAGCCGTAGGACACAGGTTCTTTATATCTTTTCTGTATTGTTCGGCAAATTTCTCTCCCAGAATTACCTGTTTGAGTGGTACCGGCAAATACAGACCCATCAGCGTTTGCAGTTCAAAGGGGGATGAACATTCCAGGAGCCCTCCCAGTCTAACTATTTTTTCAAGAATCCGGGGATGACTATTTAAACCCACGCGATAAACCAGTGCGTCAAGTCCTTCGATACACAACAAGTCAAAAAATGCCTCATTCAATGTTTCATCATCGTAAACAACAACAGGAGACATTTGAGAGGCTATTGACGCGAGTTCACTCTTTTTCTTTACCCACCACGGCTCCATCGCCACCTTCACCCAGTTTCCGTGTTCTGAGCAGGGTCAATATCCTTCACAATCGCCCTTTTTTCCATTGACCATTTCTTCACACGTATTCTATAAACACTACTAAAATCTAATCCTAAGGAGGCGACTATGTCAAAAAACCACCTCATGTCAAGGGGTCTCGGGCTTATTATAATCGTGATATGTTTAGGGGGCTTTATTGCTTCGGCAGTAGGAGCCGAGTTTACAGCAGATTTGGTGCAGAAGACCACAATGGGTGAATTTACAGGAAAAGTATATGTGAAGGGCAAGAATATCCGCCGGGAAATGACAATGATGGGGCAGAAGCAGGTAATGATCACCAAATCCGATAAGCGGGCAACATATATTCTGATGCCTCAACAGATGTCCTATATGGAGATGAAGTGGTCCAAACAAGACGAGGCTATGAATAGTTCTATCGAAGATTTGAAGAAAGAGGGCAAGGTCAAATACTTGGGAAAAGAAAAAGTTAGCGGGCATACATGCAAGAAATACAAATACATTCCAGATGATCCCAATGGCACCCCGGTGATTTTCTGGGTATCCAACAAGCTCGACTACCCGATCAAGATAGAAGCCATCACACCCCAAGGCAAAATGATCATGCTTTACAAGAACATAAAGCAAAAAAAGATCTCAGATTCCTTGTTTAATATTCCCTCTGATTATGAAAAAATTAGCCTCCCCACGATGATGCAGGGAATGGTCAGCCAGTAACATCCAGTTCAAGGAGAAAGTACATGAAGGTCTTGGTGTACGGCTCCGGCGGCAGAGATCACTGTCTTGCGGACAAATATGGTGACAGCCAACATGTTGATAAGGTGTTCTTTGCGCCAGGAAATCCTGGGGTATTGTATACGCCTAAAGGAAAAAGGGGGGTAATTGAAAGAATCCCTATCAGGGATTTCAGTCAAATTGTAGATTTTTGCCTTGAGCAAGGGGTGGATCTGGTGGACGTTGGCTCGGAGAACCCACTGGAACAAGGCCTTATTGATCTTTTAAACCAAAAAGGAATACACACAGTGGGCCCATTGAAAGAATATGTCCGCCTCGAAAGCGACAGGGCTTTTACTGATGAACTTTTAATGAAAATAGGCGTCTCCAAACCCGAATACAGGGTATTTGATGATCCCCAAGAAGCAAGGAAATACGTGAGAAATATCGGATACCAAGTAGTTGTTAAGGCCAATGGCCTGGCCGCTGGAAAAGGCGCTATTGTATGCGATGACGTGGAGCAGGCGGAGAAGGCTATACACGACATAATGGAAAAAAAGGTTTTCGGGGATTCGGGTAACAGAATCGTAGTAGAGGAAAGAAAGTACGGCACAGAAATTTCTTTTTTCGCATACTTGGATGGTGAGCACGTATTGCCCCTGAAGATGTTCGCCCAAGACTACAAGCCAGCTTTCGACCCCGATGATACTGAATCCATTAAACAATTTGGAGGAAACCTAAACACCGGGGGCACAGGATGTTATTGCCCCCATAAGCTCGTGAGCCCTTGGCTCGTGAATAGAATAATCAAAGAAATCGTCAACCCGACCGTAAACGCAGTTTATAATGAACTGGGCTGGAAATACAAAGGTGTTATGTATTTTGGCCTCAACCTGGATCCGTACGACAAGCTAGATGTCTTTGAGATTAATGTGAGGCACGGAGACCCGGAGTGGGAGGTCTTGGCCAGAAAGCTCAGCTCAGACCTCTTTGAAATAGGCACAGCGGTATGGGAAGGCAACTTAGATCAAATTAAGCAGGTCTGGAACAACCAATATTATGTTGACGTAATTGCCATGGAAGGCAGGTCAAAGGCTTCACGGGGGTGGAACAAGGGTTACCCCGGCCGCTACGGAAAGGGCCACAAAATAAGAGGGCTTGATCAAATTGAACGGGGCATTGCCATCTTTTTTGCGGGTGTTGACGAGGATAAAGATAAGGGCCTTGTGACTCAAGGCGGAAGGGTTCTCCATGTGGTTGCAGGCGACAGAACCCTTGAAGGTGCTAGAGAAAAGGCTTACAGGAATATAGCCAAGCTCTGGTTTGAAGATCATTATAATAATGGCGCGAACTGCATGCGGTATCGTAAAACAATAGGGCTATAGGGTGGAGGCTTAGGGCATCGGGCGCAGGCCATTAGGCCAAAGCAATAAGTACTTCCTCTTCTTTTGCCTTGTGCCTTATGCCTAACGCCTAGGGCCTTTTCTTATAGGCTGGTTAAAATAGCCGAGTCTGAGATTCGGGAATTCTGATTTCAAGACCTCAATCATTTCCTTTATACCTACTGCCACCGAGGAAGAGTCAGGCATGGCATCAATATAATAGGCGGGATCAATGTTTAGGTTTTTAAGATGCAAGAAGTTCAGACCTGTTTCCTCTATGAGTCGGATGAGGCTCTCCAATTCTTCTTCCTGATCAGATATACCAGGGAAAATTAATAGATTGACCATCGTGTAAAGACCTATACCTGTAGCAACCTTAATTGACTCCACCACATCTTCATAGCCGTATCCTTTTGGCCTGTAATAAGCCCCGTAAAAATCATGCCTGGCGCTGTTAAGGCTAATCCTTATGGAATCCAATCCCGAGTGTGCTATCCTCCTAACCTCTTGGGGGATGCTACCGTTGGTGTTCAGGTTAATCGTTCCACTTTGGGTTTGCCTTCTCATCCCAATTATGCTCTCGGCAATAAGAGCTGACTCAGTTAATGGCTCCCCCTCGCACCCTTGTCCAAAACTTACAATGGCATCCTCAGCCACCTCAAGATGTGATACGGCTATTTTCACTACTTCTTCCTTTGAGGGACGAAAAGCCAACCGATCATGTGAGGCCTCAAATAGACCGTCTGGTTGGGCCGAAAGGCATCCCAAACAGGCGGCATTGCAAGAACGGCTTATTGGCAGGGGAGCCTCCCATCTTCGAAGAAACAGGTTCTTGGCCGCAAAGCAATGGTGGTCTGTTGCACATTTGATGAGATGTCTAACAAGAGGGCTATCATAAACTTTGGATTGAAACAGTTCGATGGCTGGTATCAACTCTTTGTCATCATAATTCCTGGGATCCCACCTGTGAGAGTATTCTATCTGAAGGGCTGCGGCCCAGTACCGCTCATCGGCAAACCCCACAGCAGTGTAAGCCCACATAGGAAGATAATAACTTCTTCGGCTATAGTCTGCCGCAGGCAGATGAGTCCTCACGTATCCCGGTTCCAGGAATGCTGACACAGCCCAAGGCCTTATCTTCTCACCGCCAAGCTCCACTTCATCCACAACCACGAACCTCTCTGTCTTTGGATCCAAACCTATAGGAGAGCACTCCGGCATATAGAATAGCTTGCTGTATTCGGGAAGAGGAATGAGGTCAGAAGGGTTCACTGACACTATACGTGCCCCACTAGCCCCCGCCATTCGCAAATACGGGTGTTCGTATATCCTGCCTTGTGCATCTGCAAAAAGCATGAATGGAAGCTGTTCTAGATTTGGCCTTTGCATAACTATGTAGTATATTTGTTTGGTTTGCTTTGTTCAATAAGCGTTTTTATCGCCACTCAAAGCCAGGGGGCGAACCTGGATTTCCCTGCTGACATGGAACAACCAAGCTCACAGTTGACCTCGGACCTTATTTGGGAATAGAATTAAATATCAAAGGATTATCATGTCCAGTTCCAGCAGGTTCTCTTGATGAGTCAACTTCTTTCAACAGATAAAAAAAAGAAGCCATTCCGGTTAGTCAAGTTTTTTGCCTATGCCAGCTTTGCCGTGCTGTTGGCCTTTAGTTTTCCTTTTTCTGTCATTGTGGCCCAGAAGGCCAAGGACATGCTTCTGAACAGTTACGAAAACTATGCTCTCCTCTTAGGAGAAAATTTGAATCATCAGGTCTTTCAGAATTTTGTTATCCCGGTTGTAAACCGTTATGGAAAGATAAGGCTCAGAGACAAAGAGCAATATGAGCTTATGGACCGGATTGTAAACAACACGGTTCATGGCTATAACGTGGACCTTGTAAACATTTATGACATTGAGAAGGGTGTGATTGCCTATAGTACAGACCCAAGGTTATTGGGGAAAAAAGTTGTAAGGAGCCTCGGCTACAATAAGGCTGTGATGGGTGAAAACAGCTCAGGACTGATTTCGGGCACAAAGGACTTATGGGGCCTTGGGATTGAACTGTTGGGCGGAGAAAGAAAGCTTCGAACATATATCCCCTTCCGTGGGATCGATCCTTACGTAGGTGACACCGGTTATGTTCTGGGCGTATTTGAGATTATCCAAGATCTCACAAAGCCTTATCAGTCTCTTGTAAGATTCCAATATACTATCTTCGGGCTTTCCCTGGTCATAATGGGGCTAATATTTCTTGCCCTTTTGCTGATTGTTCGAAAGGCCGAGATGACCATCGAGGAAAGAGCCAGGGAACAGAGGGAACTGCAAGCGCAGCTTCATCAGGCTGAACGCCTTGCAGCACTTGGGCAGATGGTTGCAGGTGTGTCACACGAAATACGCAATCCCCTCGGCATAATTCGCAGCACCGCCGAACTATTGGGAGGGCTGCCAAATGCAGATGAAGCCCAAAAAAAACTCTCGATGGTTATTGTGGAAGAATCCAGCAGGCTGAACAACGTTGTTACTGAGTTCCTGGATTTTGCAAGGCCTCAAAAACCAAATGTCAGGGATTGTTCTCTGACCGAGATAATAAACAAAAACATTGCGTTCTTGGAGCCAGAACTAAAAAAATCTCAGGTCCAAATAACACAAAACTTGGACGGCAGGAATTTCCCTCTCAAGGGCGATCCTGAAATGCTTTACCGTGCTTTTCTCAACATTTTTATTAATGCGATCCACGCTATCGGTAAAAATGGGGAGATTGAAATAACCGGAAAAGAGGACAAGGCTCACTATACCATCAGTATTCGTGACTCAGGCTGTGGAATAGCCCGAGATGACCTAAACAGGGTATTTAATCCCTTTTTTACTACCAAGGAAAAGGGGACCGGACTCGGGCTTTCCATTGTCAGGAAGATAATTGAAGTCCATCAAGGGTCAATAACACTCGAGAGCAGTGAAGACGAGGGTACGACAGTCCATGTAACCCTTCCAAAGGATGGACCAGTGGAATAAATTGAATAAGAACAATGTTGAATTGGCTGGCAAAATAATACCTACGATACTGTAAGTACCTCTCCTAACCACCTGTTTGGGGACAGCAACAATGGAAACCATTCTCATAGTTGATGATGAAAAAAATTATCTCTTAGTCCTTGAGGCCCTTCTTGGACCTGAAGGCTACGAGATAATTACCACGGACAGTGCTGAACAAGCCCTCCGTATCATAAGGGACTCTGACCTTGATCTGGTAATCACGGACATGAAGATGCCCGGCATGAGCGGAATGGAACTCCTGGAGGCCACAAAGAAGATTAACCCCGAGCTTCCGGTAATAATGATGACCGCTTATGGCACTATAGAAATGGCGGTGGAGGCCATGAAGAAACGGGCCTATGATTACATCACCAAGCCATTTCAAAATGAAGAACTTAAACTTACCGTCAAAAAGGCTCTTGAGAACTATCGCCTGATCAAGGAAAATCGCCTGCTTCGCAGAGCCCTCTCGGACAGGTTTCGGTACGGAAATATTGTTGGAAAAAGCAAGCCCATGCTCAAGGTGTACGACCTTGTCCAAAAAGTTGCCGACTCCAAGGCATCTGTCCTCATAACAGGGCCTTCGGGAACGGGCAAAGAGTTGATCGCCAAGGCCATTCACTTCTCAGGCCCCCGGCAGAACGGTCCTTTCATTTCAGTTAATTGTGGCGCATTGGCAGAAACCCTTTTGGAGAGTGAGCTCTTTGGGCACGAAAAAGGCGCTTTTACCGGGGCCATTGCTATGAAAAAAGGACGGTTTGAACTAGCAGACGGTGGCACTTTATTCCTAGACGAGGTAGGGGATATGCCTCCTGCACTTCAGGTTAAGCTGCTCCGCGTTTTACAGGAAATGGAATTTGAAAGGGTTGGAGGCACAAAAACCATAAAGGTTGACGTGAGGATAATCTCCGCATCTAACAGGAATATCAAAGAAGATGTTGCCAGCGGGACCTTCCGCGAGGACCTTTTTTACCGCCTGAATGTCATCCAGATTGAGGTCCCTCCCTTGCGGGAAAGGCGAGATGACATTCCACTATTGGTGAAGCACTTCATTGACAAGTATGCCGGCCAGCAAAATGGTCAACAAATTGAACTGCACCCTGATGTATGGAAGGCATTTTACAACTACAATTGGCCCGGTAATGTGAGAGAATTGGAAAATGTAATTGAAAGAGCCGTGGTGTTAAGTGGAGGACGCACTATAACCGTCGAAGACCTACCTGATGAGTTGGCTAACCCAAAGGTAGAGCTGGAGGCGGAACGATTTGTTCCACCGGGCATGCCTCTCCCCCAAGTCCTTGAAAAAATAGAAGAACGCCTGATACGACGCGCCCTGTCAGAATGCAATAATGTGCAGGCTCACGCGGCCAACAAGCTTGGGATAACAAAAAGCCTTATGCAACATAAAATGAAAAAGTATAATATTGTCGTGTGAGGTTAAAATTTTTGTACCCAAATTTAAGGTGTATTATCAGAATGTTAGATTAAGAACTAATGCTCCCTGGCCGGTAATGGTACAAAATTTTGTACCACCCTCTTTTCCCTTGGAATCGCCGCTCTTGTTGCGGAGAAAAAATATCTCTTATATTTTACACACTTAGCTACCCTTTACGGGGGAAGGACGAAAGTGGCAAGCATCTTGCATGATTTGTTAAACAACTGGTTATTAAAACAATACCTACTCTTTTCTCCTAACAAGAAAAGCCGCTCATTGAGCGGCTTTTCTTGTTTTAATACCCCAAACGCCTGAGAGCCTTTGGGTCTTTACTCCAGTTTTTCTCCACTCTTACCATAAGGTCAAGGAAGACCCTGACCCCGAACCTTGCCTCCAGTTCTTCCCTTGCTGCCTTGCCTATATTTTTTATCATTGAGCCCTTCTTGCCTATAACGATACCCTTTTGTGATTCCGTTTCCACATGTATCCGTGCAGCTATTGAAAGCAAGTTCTTTTCAGGATCTTCTGACACGAAATCCACGGTCACCGCGCAGGAGTATGGTAATTCCTTTCTGGTGTAAAGATATATCTTTTCCCTAATAATCTCCGAGATCAAGAATTCCTCGGACTGCACAGTGTCCATGTCTTCAGGGAAAAGCTGCGGGCCGGGCTCTAGCAATTCTTTCAATTCATCCATAAGGTCGGCTAAATTTGTCCCATTGAGTGCTGAAATGGGCACAATAGCCTGGAAATCAAACTCTTTTCTAGCCCGGTCCATGACTGGCAAAAGATTGTGCTTTTTGACTCTATCGATCTTATTTATGGCAAGAATTGCAGGCTTTGAAATCCTTCTTAGAACACTTATCACCGGCAAGGTCTCTTTCCAAACCTGTTCCGAGGCCTCGGTCATTACCAGCACGATGTCAACTTCTCTCAAGGCGGCCTTGGCCGATTCCACCATGCTTTTATGAAGCGGCGTGTATGTCTTGTGAATGCCGGGTGTATCCATAAAGACCATTTGAAAATCTTTCGCTGTATATATGCCGGTTATGCGATTCCTCGTTGTCTGGGGCTTGGCTGTCACGATGGCCACCTTTTTGCCAAGAATGCTGTTCAGCAAGGTGGATTTGCCCACATTAGGTGGCCCCACAATGGCTATGAATCCTGAACAATATCTCATACAACTTTCACCAATACTTGGTTGGATTCAACAGTGCTGGTAGGCTCAATACCGATTACCTTTGCTCCTGTCTTACTCTCTAGACGTTTTATCCCAGCACCCCCATGTCCCCTCAGCAAGGGCAAATCTGCGGGATTAACGGCGATACTGATTCTCTTCCCCCTCACTTCTTCAGGTATCTTGGCCGCGATCCGCCACGCATATACCGTAGAGCGGACCAAATCCCCCAAAGAAGGATGCCACGGTCCGGCAACCACCTGGCCCGGTTCCAACAACCGCGGAGAACTCATAAGACCTATTCTGATGACAGGGATTCCATACTGCTGTAACCGAATCACCGCCTCTGCGCACATCTCGACAGCATCTTCAAGGCAAAGGGGCTGATACCTCCCTTCTCTGTACATTTTGGCAAGCTGTGTTCCCTCTATCACAACTGTGGGATACAGGCGTACACTATGTGGGCTCAGGGCAATGGTAGCCTCAATGGTTTTTCTAAAAGAATCCCTATTATCTCCGGGAAGTCCCGGCATCAATTGTATGCCGACGGAGAACCCGAAATCCTTTAGTTTCTTAACCCCGGCAATGGTATCTTGCGAACCGTGCCCTCTGTTTGACATCCTCAGGACATTATCGTCCATTGATTGTACTCCTAGCTCTACTGTCTTAACCCCATAGGTCTTCATGAGTAGAAGCTTACTTCTGAACAGGGAGTCGGGTCGGGTGGATACTCTTATGGAGTGAAAATATCCTTGCTCAATGAAGGGCCGTATGGCTTCCAGCAGTCCCTCCATCTTGCTGTGGGGCAGCCGTGTGAATGTCCCCCCATAGAATGCCACCTGGGCATCAATGCCTTTCCTGTATTTCTTGGAGGTGATAGCCTGCCGAAGGATCCCTGTTATCTCCTCCGGTGTGGGCACAGAAGAGGACTGGGAGGTTATCCTAGGCTGTTCGCAAAAAACGCATCGCGTCGGGCACCCAACGTTTGGGATAAAAATAGGTACTATAAAAGCCCTCATCCCTTCCTCATGCTTAGGTAGGCTACCTCCGCTGCCTTCTGTTCAGCTTCCTTTTTACTCTTCCCCTCACCATGAGATACCACTTCCCCTCGTATTCTGAGAGAAACCCGAAAAACCTTGTCGTGGGGAGGGCCCCATTCCTCTACTAACCTGTAATCAGGCACTGTCTTGTATCTTTGTTGTGTAAGTTCCTGCAATAAGCTTTTGAAATCATGAATAACTTCTTTGCGGCCAAGTTCTTCTACATGAGAAGAAAAGAGTTTTACCACAACGGTCCTGGCGGCCTCAAAACCTCCGTCCAGATACACTGCTCCGATCAGTGCCTCCACTGCATCAGCTAAGATTGATGGTTTTTCTCTTCCTCCACTGGACTCCTCACCCTTTCCCAAGAAGATATATTCACCCAACTCAATCTCCTTGGCCACTTGGTGAAGCCCAGTCTCATCCACCAGGGCTGCCCGGTACCTTGAAAGCATTCCTTCTTCAGCCTCTTTGTAGCTTTCCATAAGCATATGACTGACAATGAGTTCCAGCACAGCATCACCGAGGAATTCAAGTCTCTCGTTATTGTTGAGTCCAAGCCTGGCTTGTTCATTGCAAAATGAAGCATGACACAGGGCATTTAACAAGAGTGCGCGGTTCCTGAACTCATACCCAAGCCTGTCGCACAGACTCTCGACCATTTCCTCAGACATCAGTTTGGCTTCCATCAGCTACATCCCCCAGGTATTGACACCGAGCTTTCCCATGAGTTGTTCCTCGCCGATGCCTTTGCATCCCCTCGGATCACGTCCACCAAGTGCTATTGATAAGCGGCTTTTTCCTAATTTTATATGAGAACCCGTAAACTGGCAAGGAGCTGCAATGTAATAGGGACCTAAGCCAAAGAGAAATCTGAACCAAATCCCTCGGTATCGCTGAGCAAGATAGTCCTTGAAATAATTGTAGTATTCTGACAAAAATATCGCTCCGGCTCTACTCAGACACTTTTTAGTTTCAGAATTATATAAGTTTCACATGCTTAATCACAACAAGAATACGTCAGCAACTCCTAGTCCCGCCGAGTTGCTTCACGGAGGGGCCCCGCACAGGAAGAAGCTTAACCAGATCCTGGCAACTGCCATCTGCGGTAATGACATAACCTCTTCTTGCCTTTACGTTGCAGCCATTGCCGCCGTTTACGCGGGTGTCCTCGCACCCCTGGTCTTAATCGCTGTGGGGCTTGTGCTTTATCTGTACAAAAAGATCTATACCGAGGTCGTCGAGGCGCTTCCGCTCAATGGCGGAGCCTATAATTGTTTGCTCAATTGCACATCCAAGTTCACAGCCTCCCTTGCAGCTTGTATGACAATCCTTTCATACATTGCAACCGCAGTAATATCTGCAAAAACTGGCATAGAGTACCTGCACCATCTGTTCCCCTCCGTCCCTGTGATAAGAACCACCATCATAATATTGGCCGTGTTCGCAATTCTAACCATTATTGGAATCACAGAATCTGCCGTGGTCGCACTGTGCATTTTTATCTTTCACATGACGGTCCTGACGCTATTCTGCGTTCTTGGTTTCGCGAGCATTCCCTCTGATTTTAGTATAATATCAGCAAACCTCCAGACCTTGCCAAGCGGCAACGGCCTATTGATCGCTCTTTTTTTAGGCTTTTCTTCGGCCTTGCTTGGTGTCAGCGGATTTGAAAGTTCAGCAAACTTCGTTGAGGAGCAGGCCCAGGGGGTATTTCGCAAGACGCTGCGGAATATGCTAGTCGCGGTCATAATATTTAACCCCCTTACTTCCCTTATCTCTTTAAACCTACTGCCTCTGGATGAAATCATCACAAATAAGGATCACCTTCTTTCACATATTGCCTATCAAACTGGAGGAGGATTTTTCAAAAATGTGGTGGTAATCGACGCAGTTTTGGTGTTATCAGGAGCAGTCCTAACAAGTTTTGTTGGTGTTACGGGCCTCGTCCACAGAATGGCACTTGACCAGTGTTTTCCAAGGTTTCTTCTCAAAACTAATAGAAGAGGGACCTTCCATCGAATAATAATAACATTTTTTCTTCTATGCTCTTCCATTTTGATAATTACGAAAGGTAGGCTGCTTTCCCTTGCAGGCGTCTATACGATAAGCTTTTTGGGAGTCATGACGCTTTTTGGGATCGGAAATATTCTATTGAAAATAAGACGCAAAGAGCTCAAAAGGACCTATAGAGCTGGATGGTTAACTGTAATTGTGGCAATCTGTGCCACATCCTTGGGAATCATTGGCAACGTCTTCATTGATTACAAGAACTTCGTATTCTTTCTCCAATACTTTGTGCCCACTGTTTTGCTTGTGGTAGTAATGTACATGAGGGTGCCCATACTTCGATCCTTGTTAAACGCAGCCAACTATATCATGACCAAAATGCTTGTGTGGCGCACAATCATAATAGACGAAATGACAGCCCTTACAAACCAAAGGGTGATGTTATTCGCTAGAGGAGGGAGGTTGGACCGGCTGCATAAGGCTTTTATGTACGTTATGAAAAACGAGACCAGCAGGCGGATCCTTCTGGTTCACCTTTACAGATCTGAGGATGAAAATGAGGAGCAAGAAATCAGGAAGGCAATAGAAGCATTGAACCAGATATTCCCTGAATTGGAAGTAGAATTGGTTGTGCGAAAGGACTCTTTCACCCCTGAAACAATTGATGCCCTTTCCACTGAATTCCAGATACCAAAGAACAATATATTCATTGGTGCACCAGAAGAGAAACACCCCTTTTCCGTACAGGATCTGGGTGGCGTTAGAATCATTTTTTGATATAGAGCGCCAACTCGGGTCAATTAACACGGAAAAAGGCTAAGCTGTTCCGGCCCGCCGGGTATCTTATTGTCCGCAGGACTAGGCCTAAGGCAACGTTGCCCTGCCATGTCTGGGTTTTTACAGGCGCAAATTAGACAGGTTATGCCGTAGTCTTTGGCCAGCCGTTTGAACCGATCATACCCTTTTTGACGCAGTATAAGAGGACACAATTTGGTTTTTGTGGAAGTGCCTACCTCAATTACGTCCTGAGTTTTGTAACAGCCTGCCAGCAGCCTATAGGTGGTGGAAGGTAGCTCCCTTTTCAACTGTTTTAGTATCGCAGGCCTGAGATGCAGATAGCTTAACACTACCTGTTCTACGCCTCTCTTGGCTAACTCATGAAACAAGGCCCTGATCCCACGCTCATCATCAGTGTAAAACGGAATAATAGGATCTATCCGAACATGGGGCTTTATGCCAGCAGATCTCAATCTTTCTATGTTGGCCAGGCGCTCTTGAGCTGTGGCCGCTCCGGGTTCGAAAATCTGCCGATAATGAGGGGATATTGACACCAACCCTATCCCAGCAGTGACGAGAGCTGGAAAGGAAGAAAACAGCTCAATAAACCTGTCGGGAATCCAGCCCTTGGTTAAAAATGACATTCGTATCCCATGGTCGAGGATCTGCTTCATTGAATCATAGGTAACCTTCAAGATGTCTGGATGCCTTTGAAAGGAATCTGAAGCCGTATTGAATGCAACGTGCTGGACGGGTGTCCGACGACGGGGACTGTCTAATTCTGAGCGAATTTTGCCAGGAAGATTTGAGTAGAGCAGGACCAAACCTTCTGCGGGTGAGTGGGAATACCCCCTGGCGTAACAATATGAGCATCTGAACTCACAACCCCTTGTCACGTTTAGTGTGTGCACGTCGGATAGGCACCCGAACTGGGTCCTCTTGAGCGCAGGCCCTTTTTTTTCAATTCTTATCAATTTAACCGGCATTGGACATGTGAAGCGTGGATCATAGCAATCATCGCTGGAGTGGTAAAAAGTTATAGGTTTTTTTGATTGACGACATTGCAAGCTAGTGTTATATAAAAAGTTTTTTTAAAGATGCAACATTACGGCAGACGCGGCCTGAAAATTGTCCCAAGACTCTTACGCGAAAAGAGATTCACAATGCATGCACAAACCATTTTGCAACAAAAAGACATCCAGGACAAGATCAACAGGCTTTCCCAGCAGATAATAGATAATCATCCTGACTTGGAAAACGTGGTATTGGTTGGCATCAGGACCGGGGGAGCATATCTTGCGGCCAGGTTTCAAAAGGCCATTGCCTCGCTAACGGGAAAGGAACTTCCTGTTGGCGTGCTTGACATAACCTTGTACAGGGATGATTGGACCCGGATAGGACCAACCCCGCGTGTCGGTAAGACGGAATTGCCGTTTTCCATAGATGACAAGACCGTGATTCTTGTTGACGATGTTCTATTTACTGGTAGAACTGTCCGTGCGGCCATGGATGCCCTGGTAGACTACGGCAGGCCAAAAAAAATAGAGCTGGCAGTCTTGGTGGATAGGGGTGAGGAGTACCGGGAGCTTCCTATTTCTCCCAATTACGTTGGAGGCGTGTGGCCCACCACACCTGATCAAACCATAAATGTTTATCTCAAAGAGGCGGGCTTCACTGATCATGTAAGTATTGAAGAGAGGAAGGCGGCCCAGGCATGAGTAAAAAGAAAAAGTCGAGGAAAATGCGTTCCACTGCGCAGAGCCTAACACCTGAACAAGAGGCCGTTGTATCCTCGCTGGTTGCGTCACTTCCTAGCGCAGACGCCCAACAAGTAATATCCCAACTTTCTTCACCCTTGGTTGCAAGAGCTTTTTTGGAAAAACTCACACCTAAGGATGAAACCGTCATTGAGGTGGTTCTGGTTGTCTCTGAGGCCTTTCCTCAAAAAGAAGTGCAAAAAGCTGCGCGCAAGCTCCTGTTTAAATTGAAAACCAGGGGTTACAAAGTCCCCGAGATAAAGAAAGACCTCGACAGCGGTCCAATTATAAAACCTGTCATGGAAGAAAAGCCCGAGGCCTTGCTGGGTAGTTACGATCCTGCAGGAACGAGGGGCGTAATGGTGGCCATACCTCGCTTTCCAAAGGGTTTTGACGTTGCAATGGGTGTAATAAGCGAGGCGCAAGGGATGCTAGAGTTCTTTTATGGGGCCTACAGCAAAAAGGGATTGAAAGAATTCAAGCAGGCCCTTCAACAAAGCGACGAAATGACAATGGTAGAGACCTCTCTGGATCATGCAGCAACTGTCCTTGAAAAGGCTTACGAGGCAAACAAAGAAGCCTCAAATGACGCAGTCAAGGGCTACGCAGAGTTTCGCTCCCTATTGCTTGATAAGGCCAACCTACTTGGTCATCCTCCCATTTATGAGTCTGTTCCTGAAAGTGATATAGATACTGGTTTAGTGACAGAAACCAATCTCGAAAGACTTTTCTCTCATCCCTTGATGAATTCCTTCATAATTAGCAATGAAAAGTTCCCTGACCTAGTTGATGAAATATCAAAACTGGATGACAGCCCCATCTACCTGACTGAAGAACAAAAGTCGGAGCGGAGAAAAGAGATCGAACAAAAGTGGCTGACCGAGAACATCACCTTGGAAGAAAGACAGCAACTGAAATATCGCCTTGAAGAGATGGCATATGTGCTGTGGAAAAAAGAAGAGCAGGAATTGGCCCGAATTGCGTTGGCAGCGGCCAAGATAATCGAAGAAGAAAAGAATATTGTGCTAGATTATCTCTTCACCAGGACCCTTTCACTTGCCCTTGGTGAGCCAGATGATACAGAAAAAGATACTGAGGAAGACTCGGACTCGCTAATCATTAGCCCATAGAATTTTCCGAACCAGATTTTGAATATCGAATGTCGAATTTCGAACCGCAAAATTTCAACGTAATTCCTTCTACATTCGATATTCATTATTCGAAATTCTACGGTTTTATTGGCTCCAGTTCACATCACCCCCCAAAGGAGGTCAAGATGGCTGCAACGATCAATGTCAGAAC
>Ga0164318_10003070_pt1 | contig 15737 bp, 14 predicted proteins | sample GuaBasSedimGuay9_FD_113734 | JGI IMG/M metagenome (GOLD analysis project Ga0164318, IMG submission 113734) | Subseafloor sediment microbial communities from Guaymas Basin, Gulf of California, Mexico - Guay9, Core 4571-4, 0-3 cm | ecosystem: Environmental > Aquatic > Marine > Hydrothermal vents...
CAAAAATCAGTTTTCGTATCTATAATGAGATTTATGAACCTTTTTGGTAACGTCTGGTTGATAAACGATGTGATCAGGCCTGTGCTGGACATTCTGATTCTCGCTTTTCTTATCTACCAGGTCTACAAGATCCTTGTCCAAACCCGGGCTGTGCAGCTTATACGGGGAGCTTTCCTGATCGGACTGCTTTACCTGATCGCTTTTATACTCAGGCTTGAAACCCTGCTTTGGATCATGAACGGACTGGCAACGGTTATTGTTATTATAGTAGCTATTATCTTCCAGCCGGAATTAAGAAACATATTCTCCAGGATAGGAAGGGGGGAGTGGTTCCAATTGAATCATTCAGCCCATCCTTTTCAAGTAGATACGGTACTGAATGCTGTGGAGGTCTTGTCGAACAGAAGGAGCGGAGCATTGATAGTTTTCCCAAGGAGGGTGGGGATAAAAAATATTATGGAGTCGGGCACCCGACTCAATGCAGAGTTGTCTTCCAGCCTGATTCTTACAATTTTCGGCCATGATACCCCGCTTCATGACGGAGCTCTTATTATTCAGAATGGGAAGATTGTTGCTGCGGGATGCTTTCTCCCGCTGAGTGAACAGGTTGATATAAGGCGGAGTTTCGGAACAAGACACAGAGCGGCTCTGGGAATCTCAGAGGACACTGACGCCGTCACGCTGGTTGTATCGGAAGAGACCGGAGCACTCTCCATTTCCTACGATGCCAATCTTTATTACGATCTTCCGCCGGGGAAGATCAGCCGGATGCTCAACTCACTGCTGAATTACGAAGACGAAGCTGAGGAAGAGGATGAGGAGCTTATCATTGAAGACTAACAGGTATATAGAAAGGCTTATGCATAACTGGCCCATTAAGATAATCTCTCTTGTTGCAGCGATTCTGCTGTTCAGTTTCTACCGTATATCGAGCATGGAGGAGAGGTTTTTTACCGTACCGCTTAATGTTGAGATAAATGACAGATTAATCGCTTCCGAGGAGTACCCAAGAACTGTCAGGGTAACAGTAAAGGGAAGAGCTGAGGATATCCTGCTGATTTTAGAAGATGATATCTCTGTATCAGCGGATTTCAGATCCTGCACAAAGGAAGGGGAGTATACAAGTCCCGTAAAGATTGTACGAAAAGGGGCAGCGTTAAGTATTGAACCCATTGAGATCCTGGTAGAACCAATGGAGATTACCCTGTCCCTGGAAAAGAAGGTCACCAGGAGCCTGGAGGTTAAACCCTCGATTATAGGTTTTCCTGAAAAGGGATATAATATTTCCCAGTATTTTATTACCCCGTCATCAGTTGAAGCTCAAGGACCGGAAAGTGTCATGAAGAGCTTAAGTTTTATCCATTCCGAAGATATTGATGTATCCGACAGAAAAAATGATTTTACCGTTAGGGTCAGGTTGAAAAAACCTTCTCCATCGGTAGTTTTCCCCGGCGGAAATATTGTTGAGTTTACTGCTGTTGTCCAGGAGGCATACATAGTCCGTACAATGAATAGTCTCGACATGATTGCTCTTGATCTCGATACCCGCTTTGAACTTTCCGGCATTAATACTGACAATACTCTCAAGATACAGGGGAAAGAACTTAGTCTGAAGAACTATACAACAAATGATTTCCGTTTTACCGTGGATTGTTCCGGAATAAGAGAGGAGGGGAGTTATACGTTAAAGGTTGTTCCCGATGTGCCGACAGGAGTACTTGTTCTGGATTATGATCCTAAGGAGATCGTCGTAAAGGTGAAGTCTGCATCTTTGGAGAGTAATGGTGATTAAAGGGTTGGGGATAGATATTGTCAATGTAAAAAGAATGGAACACTGGCCGGAAGTAGAAGGAATCCTGACCAGGTTTTTTCATCCTGCCGAGATTAAATCTGTCAAACAAAAGGGACAATCCAGCGTCCTCTCCCTTGCTGCAAGGTTTGCAGCAAAGGAAGCATTCGGTAAAGCCCTGGGAACAGGATTACAGGGTATGAAGCTTACCGATATTGAGGTTGTAAACAACCACAATGGTAAACCGGATATTATTCTGCATGGAACGGCTGAAGATGCATTTACACGAAATGGGGGAGGAGTAATTCACCTTTCCCTGACTCATGAAAAAGAAGCAGCTGTTGCGGTTGTAATTATAGAGGAAGACAAAGATGGAAACTAAATCTGCCAGTACAATCTCGTTTTTTTCAAAAGAACCTCTCGTTTGTCCGGTATGCGAGAGCAAGTTTTACAAAGAAGAGCTGCGCACGGGAAGGGGACGGCTCAACGCCGGTGAGTTGACGGAGGAGTTAAGGCGGCTTTATCTTCCCTCGCAGAAGTACGGCGAAGTGGTCCCCCTGATTTATACTGTTACGGTGTGTCCTCAGTGTTATTACGCTGCTTATCTTACTGATTTTAATGAAATACCGGCTGATATGCTTGAACGAGCGGCTGAAATGGCCGGCAAAAGAAAATCTCTGGTGGCACCGATTTTCGATTCCCTTGATTTTACAGGGCCAAGAGGTTTAAAAGAGGGGGCCGCTTCATACCTCCTGGCAATGTCGAGTTACGATTTCTTTCCTGATGAAAAAAGCCCTGTCTTTAAGCAGGGGCTTTCAGCTCTCAGAGCGGCCTGGCTGTTTAATACTTTTCATGAGAAGTTTCCGGGAGAGAATTATGATTATCTTGCGAAGATATTTTACCGTAAAGCTGGATTTCTCTATAATCTTGCAGTGGAGTATGACGGAACAGGGAAACAATCACTGACTGAGGTAGGTAATCTGGGCCCAGACCTGGATAAAAACTATGGATATGATGGTGTCCTGTATATGTCGGCACTTCTCGAGTATTATTACGGAACAGAAGAGGATGAAGAAAAAAGAATAAAATCGCTGGAAAGAGCCAGAACAACAGTTGCGAGAATATTCGGGATGGGAAAAGCCTCCAGGGAGAAACCGGGGAGTCTTTTGGAAAAAGCCAAAGAACTTCACGCTGCAATAGGTGAAGAGATAAAACGCCGGACAGAGAATGAGTAGACGGATTAAACTGGTCCTCTCATACGATGGTACTGATTTTTCCGGATGGCAGGTACAGCCGGAGCAGAGAACTGTTCAGGGAGAACTGGAAAAAGCCCTTTACAAACTTCATGGGGAGAGAACTTCTACCATTGTTGCCGGAAGAACCGACTCCGGGGTACATGCTCTTGGTCAGGTTTGCCACTTCGATGCAGATTCATCAATACCGGGAGAGAAGTACCGGGAGGCGATTAACTCGCTGCTGCCGGGAGATGTCAGGATCCTTTCCAGTCTAGAAGTTATACGTGACTTCAGTGCCCGGTACAGTGCTCTTATGCGGAGCTACAAGTACTTGATCCAGGAGTGTACAGTGCCTTCCCCTTTTTCCCGGAAGTATGCTCTGTCGTTAAGGGAATTACCTCCTTTGAGATATCTCAATGAATGTGCCCGGCAGGTGATAGGGGTTCATGATTTTACAGCATTCACTGCTGCTGGAGATCCCAGTAAAACAAAAATACGGGAAATATTTTCTTCATCCTTTTATATGGAGAACGGCTATTTAGTGTATAAAATTGAGGGAACAGCATTCCTGTGGAAGATGATACGTTCTATAATAGGGACAATACTTGAAACAGCACCGCTTTCTTTTCCCGGAGAAAGGATGAAAGATATTTTGGAATCCGGGGATAGAACTATGGCGGGCACAACGGCCCCGGCAAAGGGATTATACTTTTATAAGGTAAGGTATGATGAACAGCAAGGTTGAAAGATTTAATAGACTCCTGGATTTGTCCATGGATTATCTCGAAGATGGAGTAAGAAGAGAACACCGTGAAATTGAAGCTGGAGCCGGGATTAGAAAAGAGGATTCATTAACAACTATCGAAGCGGAAATAGCTGCCTGCAGCAAGTGCCGCTTGTGCGAAAACAGGAACAAAACAGTCCCGGGAAAGGGAGTTTTGAACCCGAAGGTTATGATAATCGGAGAGGGGCCAGGGGCAGAAGAGGATAAAACAGGTATCCCCTTTGTTGGAAGGGCAGGGCAGTACATGGACAAGTGGATGGATGCCATAGATCTGAAACGGGACAAGGACTTATTTATCGGGAATATTGTCAAATGCAGACCGCCGGGAAACCGGGACCCCCATCCTGATGAGATTGAAGCATGCAGAGGATATCTGGAGAGGCAGATAAAGATACTAAAACCGTCGCTTATCATGACAGTGGGAAGAATAGCAGCACAGGAATTGATCGGCAGCAGCAGCGGCATCGGCCGGCTCAGGGGACGGATGTACGACTATATGGGGATCCCCCTTATTCCAACCTATCACCCCAGCGGTGTCTTGAGGAATCCGGAGAATTACCGGAAGCCGGTGTGGGAGGATCTCAAAGCGGTCCGTAAATTCCTTGACAGCCTGTAATGAAGTACCTTGAAGTCGTTTTTAACATCCCTCTTCCTTCCTCTTTTACCTACTCTGCGGAAGATTCAGAGAACTGCAGAGAGGGAGTAAGGGTTACTGCTTTTCTCGGCAAAAGGAAACTTACCGGATACGTACTGTCTGTTTCCCCGGAAAAACCGGAAGTTGATTTTACCATAAAACCTGTTGAGAAGATAATTGACAGTGAACCTGTTTTCGGGAAGGAAGAGGTGGAGCTGGCATCCTGGATAGCACAGGTCTATTACTGTTCCCTGGGAGAGGCTTTAGGCTCCATGCTGCCTGGAGGAAAACGGGAGAGCTTGCTTCCCTCCTTTGATCCTGAAGATCCCGTAAGTGATGGGGTAATCGAACTGTCGGATGAGCAGAAAACGGCAGTGGATACCATTGTACACTCGGATAACAATCTTCTGTATCTTTTCGGTATTACCGGTTCGGGTAAAACCGAAGTATTTCTTCAGGCGGCAAAAAAGTTCATATCCGAGGGAAAGAGTGTCATTTATCTTGTCCCCGAGATTTCCTTGACTCATCAGCTGGCAGAAGGGATTAAACATCGCTTTAACGAAAGAATAGCAATCCTTCACTCTTCTTTGACTCCGTCCCAGCGGCTTAAAGAGTGGGTAAAGATAAAAAAGGGAGGGCCGTATCTCGTTATTGGTGCGAGAAGCGCAGTATTTGCTCCTGTTGAAAAATTGGGGATGATCGTTATCGACGAAGAACATGAAGGGTCCTACAAGTCCGGTTCTACTCCCCGGTATCATGCAAGACAGGTAGCAATGAGAAGGGCAAAAGTTTCCGATGCCAAGGTTGTAATGGGAAGTGCCACTCCATCACTGGAAGCTCATTATCTGACAAGGACCGGAGTAATAAAAAAACTGGAGCTCACAAAACGTCTTTCCGGAGGGAAACTCCCCGAAAGCAGGCTTGTTAACATGAACGGGGAAACCTCCTCCCTGTCCAGGATTCTCATATCGGAAATCAAGCAAACGCTTGAGGAAGGGAAGCAGGTTATCCTTTTTCTCAATAGAAGAGGGTTCTCCTATTTTTTCCACTGCCGGTCATGCGGATACGAGATGACCTGCAGCCATTGCTCCGTCCCCATGACTTTTCACAAGGAAAGAAACAGAATGATCTGTCACTATTGCGGTTACAGCACTGCTCCCATTAGTTCCTGCCCTGAGTGCGGCTCCCTTGATGTAGGATATTCAGGGTTTGGTACTGAGCTGATTGAAGATGAGATCAGAAGGTTTTTTCCCCATGCAGCGGTAAGACGGGTTGATTCTGACTCTGTCAGGAAAAAGAACGTTCTTAAAACAATACTGAAAGATTTTTATAATGGAAAGATAAACATACTTCTTGGTACCCAGATGGTTGCCAAGGGACTGAATTTCCCCGGGGTAAATCTTGTGGGTATTATTCTTGCCGACAGTACGCTCCATGTTCCTGATTTCAGAGCCGGCGAACGGACATTTTCCCTTATTACCCAGGTTTCCGGCCGGGCAGGGCGATATACGGAAGACGGCAAAGTAATTATTCAGACGTATGATCCTGAAAATCCTGCAATAAAATATGCAGTTGAAGGAAGACAGGAGGACTTTTACCGGGAGGAGCTGGAAATGAGAAAGCTTCTGAATTTTCCTCCCTATGTACGGCTTTTCCGTCTTGTTTTCCGGGGGAAGAACAAGGGAGAGGTGGAGAATCTTGCCGAACGTGCCGCTGTAACCTTGAGGGGTGCGGTAGTAGAGGATACCGAGTATCTTGGACCCTCAGAGTGTCCAATCAGCCGCATTGCCGGGAACTATCGGTCTCAAATAATTATAAGGACCAACAGATTTTCCGAGATACACCGGGTTGTGGGAGATCTTGCTCAGGCGGTACCCCGAAGTTCGGTTTACATGGAGATAGATGTAGATCCTGTAAGTCTTATGTAGCCGAGATTGACGGCCTGATTAAATTTGAGTACTATACTGTTATGTTAGAAATACTTACACTTGGAAACGATGTATTAAGAAAAAAATGCTCTTCGGTTGTTGAATTTGATAAAAAACTGGAAGATTTAATAGATGCCATGGTTATCACCATGAGAGAGGGAAAGGGAATTGGCCTGGCTGGACCTCAGGTAGGGGTAGAGCAGAGGCTCTTTGTCTGTCAAATTCAGGATCAATCCCCCATGGTTTTTATTAATCCGGAAATAATAGGGACAGCTGAAGAGCAGGTGCCTTATGAAGAGGGGTGTTTAAGTATTCCCGGGATATACAGCGATGTTATCCGTCCGGAATGGATAAAGGTACAGGCGTGGAATTTAAAGGGAAGACCTTTCACCCTGGAGGCGGATGGATTACTTGCCAGAGTCATACAGCATGAAATAGATCACTTGAAAGGGGTGCTTTTTTTAGATCATCTTAACGAGAAAAAGAGGCTCAGACTTATAAAAATCTACGAAAAGCGGATTAAAAAATAGATGCGGATACTTTTCGCCGGAACTCCCGAGATAGCTGTACCTTCGCTGGAAAAGGCAGCTGCTGAATTTGAAGTATGCGGGGTTCTTACCAACCCGGATAAGGTGCAGGGAAGGGGGAAAAAAATTCTTCCTCCTCCAGTAAAGGTAAAGGCAATGGAATTGGGGATTCCTGTGTTTCAGTTCAGTAAATTGCGATCTGATTCCCGTAAGGTTATCACTGCCCTTGGTCCCGATATTCTGGCGGTATTTGCCTATGGACGAATATTTGGTCCAAAGTTCCTGTCCCTTTTCAAATATGGCGGAATCAATGTACACCCGTCGCTTCTTCCAAAGTACAGAGGCAGTTCTCCCCTCCTTTCAGCAATCCTTAATGGAGATAAAGAATCCGGAATAACGGTGCAGCAGATAGCACTGGAGATGGATAGCGGTGATATCCTTACTCAAATGCGCTTTCCTTTAACCGGGAAGGAGACAACCCTTTCATTAAGCAAGTATGCGGCTGTTAAAGGGGCTGATCTACTTGTAGAAGTACTTCATCGAATTGATGAAGGAACAGCAGATGCTGTTCCGCAAAATGATGCCGAAGCCTCCTACTGCGGAAAGGTAGAAAAGAGTGACGGAATGATCGATTGGGGGGAAGCTGTCGAAATTATCGAGAGAAAAATACGAGCCTTCAACCCGTGGCCGGTATGTTATACCTTTCTGGATGGGAGAAGACTTAATATTTTCGAGGCTGAGATTGCGGAAGGGGGAAAATCCGGTACGGATCTCCCTGGAAAAATTCTGGGAGTAGACAAAAACCACGGAATTCTGGTACAAACAGTAAACGGTATTCTTGCTGTCCAAAAGTTGCAGCTGCAGTCGAAGAAAGCTATGGACTGGAAAACATTTATAAACGGAATGCCGAAAATAATTGGATTAGTGTTAGGAGGCTCACAATGAGCGCCTTTTTTTCAAAAAATAGAAACAGTAGAAGCAACAGGGAGGTGGACCCTGAAAAAAGAACAGTACGCATGATTTTTTTATCCGCTGCAGGTGCTGTATTTCTCATGCTGATTATTGCTCTCATAACCTTCCTGCTCACAGTACAGAGCAAGGAACTTACCATGGTTCCCGATATGCGGGGAATGGAACTTGCGAATGCTATTATCAGGATGCAGGAAAAGGCATTGTATGCTAACGTACAGCTTCGGTTTTCGGATTCGATGAATGATAGAGGTACTGTTCTGGATCAGGATCCAAAACCCGGCACTCTGGTAAAAGCCGGCGGAAGAGTCCTTTTAAAGGTGAGCAAGGGGATTGCTGTTGAAAAACTGGATAACTACGTAGGCATGGATGTTACTGAGGTTCAAAATCATCTGAGAAGCCTTAAAACAAGTTATGGTCAGTTACTGGTTCTTGAAAAACCGCTTATATATGTATTTAATGATAAGCCTGCGGGTACAATTCTCGAACAGAAACCTCTTCCGGGAACCGAAGTATCTGTAAATACAAGTCTTTCCTTTGTAGTAAGTAAAGGACCCGAAGGACAGCTTACTACGGTTCGGGACTACGAAAATATACCCTGGAATAGAGCTCTGGACCTGGCTGTTCTGGATGCATATCCCTTCTCTTTCTCAATTGTTCCCAAAAAGGGAGGGATGGAAGCAGGAGTCGTTGTAAGCCAGAGTCCATCAACTGAATCCGAAGTACCCTTTGATACTGTCAGGCAGCTTTTCATTACCAAACCGGATGAGATCCCACAGGATCAGGTATTCGGTATACTGGAGAAAGAGATTCCGGTTTATCCAGTAGCTGTTCCTGTAACTGTTACAGCGGTCCTGCCGGCGGGGGACAAGAAAATTCTGGCAAGTTTTAAATCAACAGGCGGACTCCTTTCAGTTCCCTATATGGAACCAGACGGGACAGCACTGGTGATTGCAATAAACGGTGAAGACAAGATACGGGAGGTCGTCAGACTTCAGGCTGCAGAGTAAAATATCTTGACATAAGGGACGGCTGATACTATTATTGGTTTGTCAACTTTGCGAGCGTCGTATAATGGTAATACCCAAGCTTCCCAAGCTTGTGCCGGGGGTTCGATTCCCCTCGCTCGCTGATCATAACTAATGGTTAACCTCGGGAAAGAACGGGTTATAGTTTCTTTTCCACGTTCCTGATTTTTGGGTGACCGACCAGGGTTCCTTCAGGGACATCTTCTTTTATCCAGACGTTTCCGCCTATGACGGAGCCTTTTCCAACCTTAATATTACCCAGGATTGTTGCTTCAGCGTAAATGGTAACATCATCACCGATTTCCGGATGTCTTTTTATCCCCTTAACCACATTGCCGTTTTCATCGGTTGAGAAGCTCAAAGCTCCAAGAGTTACACCCTGGTAGATCTTAACATTTTCCCCTATTATGGAAGTTTCTCCTATTACAACACCGGTTCCATGGTCAATGAAAAAACTTTCACCGATAGTTGCTCCGGGATGAATGTCAATTCCTGTTTCACTGTGGGCAATTTCATTCATCATTCTGGGGATAAGGGGGACATCTTTCCGGTAAAGCTCATGAGCAATACGATGGATGGCAATTGCCTTCACTCCGGGATAACTTATGACAATTTCCTCAAAGGATCGTGCTGCCGGATCGCCTGCATATGCTGCAGCAACATCACTTTTGATAATCTTTCGTATCGTGACCAGAGAGTCTAACATTTCCCCGGTAATTTTTTCGGCATTTTCTTCACAGTGGCATTCGTCTGTACTATTTTTAACTTTGCACTCATGTTTTAGTGCCCGGGTAATTTGCAGGTTAAGATGCTTTTTTACCTCGCACAGGAGGGAGCCAATGATAAAAGGAGCATTTTCAGAGGTAATTGTTTTGAGTCCCTTGTACCCCGGAAAAAGAATCTCAAGCAGATTATCAAGTATCTCCTGAACTGACCGTAAAACCGGAAGATTTAAATCATCAATAAAGTTCGTTCCGGAATCCTCCTTATAGCTTTTTAGCAGATCATCCAGAACATGCTGAATATCAAAATTGTTATTACTCATAGGAAGAATTAAATACTTAAATAAGGTATTGTCAAGGTAAAAATTATGTTTATGAGATGAGAACTCAGGATTTTCATGTCCTGATACAACGGTTCTTGTTTTATCCTTTTTTGGACTTTCAAAAGAACAAGAAAGAGGATACAATGGTTCCTTAAATTAGTACAATGAGAAGTTTTAAGGAAGGGTTTATGAAAAGGGTATGTGTTTTTATTTTTCTTGTGAGTATTGGAGCGGCTGTTTTTGCAGAGGACAGTCAGGAAGTATGGTGGGGCAGCAACTATATGATGGGCAATTTTTTGTACGGAGGAACTGTCAGTATTGAGGCTGATAACGGGATGATGACCTCCACTACGGGTAATGCAGGGCTTGGTGTTCTTGGTAAAACTGAGATGATTCTGTACAAACCTGTTATGTGGGAGATCTCTCCCTTTGATTTCGGGGTGGCTGCAAAGGTCCGGACAGGAATTATTTTTCCTTTCAATGAGAGCGGTTCATCTGATCCCTGGTTCCCTCTGGGCGTGGCAGCCTTTGGAACGGCTCATATGGGGTTCAAGGGATTTAATGTCCATTTTTCTGACTTCGGAGATGCTCCCGTTCTTTTCTTTAATATACTAAGCCGTTTCGATTATTATATGAATATGGGTCTTGCCTTTGATATTTTAAAAGCACCCGGATCCAAATCAATAGGATTTGCAATGGCAACAGGAGTTAACTATTTTGTTAATGAAAATTTCTGTCTTACTACTGAGTATACCTATTGGAATGGATTTTCAGGTTTTGCTGTTGGAGGATCATACAAACTGGGTAAAGGGCAGAAAACAAAATCTGTAGATGTGGATCTGAATCCTCTATACTATCAGATATATTTGGGACAGTTCTACAGTTTATACTGGTATAGTTTTTATGCAGGCGGATTCTACTTTGATGATTCAAGCTACAAAGAGGGTGAAGGCTCTGTCTGGAAACTAACTTCAAAAAGTAACCCCGGTGATAGTCTCCTGGTGGATAAAGCATTACTCAAAATAAACAGCGACGGTACCAAATGGTGGAAGGTGAAATACAGTGATGACGGGGACGATATTGTATTCGAGTTCCTGATTGATACGGACTATCGTATTGTTAAGTTACGGTTCAGGGATGCAGATACCGGAAAGATACAGGAATATGAACCCACCGATAAAGATATTGTAACGTACAGGAAAGAGGATATGAGAACGTTTACCGATTCAGACTACAGCGAGATGAAAACAGGGACTGAAAAGGTAAAAACTCCTGCTGGTATCTTTTTAGCGGACCACCTTGTACATACTGAAGAAGAGGCTGATTACGAGTGGTGGATTACGGATAAAGTACCGGGAAACATGGTGAAATTCTCCTGGTATGACAGTGATGACAAAGTTACCGGTATTCTTGAAAAGATAACCAAAGGGAACAGGAGTGAATTAAAGACTGACTAATAGTATTATGATGAAGAGGGTAGCGCTTTATGGGACTGCTCTCTTCCTTTTTTTATATTATCCAGGAGGACAGTTGCCGCTGATGTAAAAGCATGGGTAGCAGGTCTGTGATCGAAGGTAACAACGATTCCAAGACCACTGTTGACAGCTTCATGAATAAAGGTGCTGGTAAGTTTCAGATAGATGTCTTCTCTTACGTTATTCTTGCTGTCCACAAACAGTATGTTTTTAAGTTCAAAGGTTTCTGCAGCAACCTGAACCTGCCGTTTTATAAGCGGAAACAGGGTTTTTACAAGTTTCAGATACTGTTTCTTGTAGGTGCTGTCCTCCTCAACCATCTTCCGGATCTGTGTATATCTGTCTCTTTTCTGTTCTCCTGCTTTTCCCTTTTTCCTGGGTACAAAGCCGGTAATGAGAGAAGTTACCTTCTCCGATTGGAAAAGTTTGTACATTGAAAAGGTGAAGAGAAGCAGTCCTGCACTGTATTTAAGTGTCTTGTTGTGTTCTGCTGTTGAATCTGTCTGCACCAACAGGAGGCTCAGTTCACGGTCAAGAGCTTTCCCTGGATCCACCGAGGCAGATACGGAAAAAAGGCGGGTGTCAGAGTCAAGGGAAGCTATCTTCTGTTTCAGCAGTCTCTGTATTTTTAAAACCTGTGATCGGAGCTTGTTATTTTTGAGACTGGTTATGTACTTTCGTAGTTCTGTATCCTGTTCTCTACTTAACAGTTCGATCTCTTTTGAACGTAGTTTCTCCGGTGAAATCCCTGAAATTACTGCTATGTAGCTCATAATGTTTGTAAGCGTGTCATTTACGTTAGTAATTGACGGATTCTTTAAAAAGTAAAACTTAACAAGGGAGAGCGTCTTTTTAGAGAAAAGCTTCTGAATAGTAACCGGATCTATGAGTTCATTGTGAATCATTTCAAGCAGATCCTCCATATTGTGAAGAAGCTGCAGCATTATGAGCGGATCACCGTTCAAAAGATCCATGGATGAGTCATCCGGGACGAGAGCAAGATTTTTGAGGTTTAAAGATTCTTTACTGAGCATTTCTTCTTCCGGAACATTCTTGTTGTAGTTTCCTATAATATCTGTTGGATTAAAGTTTATATCCGGAAATCCTCTGAACTTGTTATGCCAGATCAGAAAATCGGAAAAATTCAGATATTCACTGGCTTTTTTCATATATGAACCTGCGGCTACATGGGATATTGGGTCAGGGTTTGTTACTATTATCTTTTCATCCGCCAATGAAAGGAAAGAGAGATCATCCTGGGCCATTCCGGCAGGTAAATCATAAAGGATAACATCATAGTTCTCACGTATTTGGTCTTTAAATACCGAAGATACGAGTTCAAACAGTTTTTTAGTGTCGTCATTTTTCGTTTTTGAAAGGGGGAACAGCAGATCCAGGTTTTTGAAAATTTCTATTGTATACCTTTTCAATGGCAGAGAACCGTCAAGTTTATCTGATAAAGTTTCAAAAAGGGATTCAGGAATATCAAAAATAACCGCAACATCAGAAAGGGGATCGGCGTCGATCAGTGCTGTTCGCAATCCCAGGCGTGCGAAAAAAACAGCCAGGTTGGCAGCTGTAGTGGTTTTCCCTACTCCGCCCTTACCAGATGCAATTGCCAGTGAATAAGCCATAGAAACTCCTTTAAATATATGTATCATACTTTTTTGTCTCTGTACAGAATATGAGTTGTTGCAAGTTAAATGGTATGGTAAAATATGTATTATGAAAGTTAAAGAAAAAGTTTACAGTTTTACGCCTGAAAGTATCGAAAATCATGCTCTCTGGGTACGGGAAAGGTATCAAAATAAACCTGCCTTTGCGGCGGAGTATTTAACAAAATTACTTGAAGTTAATGGAATTATGGAATCTGGTAATCCTTCTGTACAGAGGGTTAAAAAGATAATAGAAGATTTTGAAGAGAATGCTTTGGCTGCACTGTCTGACGGTTTGAACAAATCGAAGAATGACGAGTCGGTGGATGATCTGGAAAAAGCTTCCAGGGAAATATATTTCAGAAAGCAGATTGAGGAATTCTATCTTCCAAAACAACTTGTAGACGCCATAATGGAAAACGGAGAAATTCCTGATAAATCCGAGGAGAGTATTATCGGGATAGGGTTTCTGGATATTGCTGATTACACGTATCTTTCAAAATTCCTTACCCCTATGGAAAATCAGATAGTTCTGAACGGTCTTTACGCCGCATTCAGCTGGGTCCTTCAGAGGAGGGGTGGGTACCTGAACAAGATCGAAGGTGATAGTTTGATGTTTCATTTTGGAGGCAATATCGATCCGAACGTGAAAGGTTTGACCCCGAAAGAAACCGAGGATTACATAGCGAGGGAACTTTTTTATACCTGTGTCGAAATGCAGAGGGTTGCTTTTCAGTTCAATGAAGCAAATAAGAGTTTTTTATACGGCAACAAGAATGAGGATATACAGATTCAGATTGAAAAAGCCTTTGATATTATTAGTACCATGAGAAACAGTGAGTTTTCCCAATCTATAAACGCTTTTTTCCAAATTCGTATAAGAATCGGAGCAAATATAGGAGAAGTTACCATGGGTAACTTTGGACCTGAAGGAAGCAAGCAGTGGGATGTTATCGGGGTTCCTGTAATTAAAGCCAAAAGAATGGAAAGTACTGCTCCTATAGGGGGATTTAGAATCTCAGAGGAACTCTACAGGGTTCTTAAAGAAAACGGAATAGTTGATGACTATTACAGGAGATTCAAGAGGGAAGCACAGGCACTGTTTGGATCATTCAGTAATATAACTATGGATGAACTTTTCAAGTACAATAAGGTAACCCTGAAAGAAAAAAAAGGAGCTGAGTTCATAACCTACAGCATACAGGTAAACCCCGGTCTCCCAGAGGCTATCATGAAGCAGGTCGACCTTCTTCTTAACAGAGGAGAGGATGGTGCTGACAGAATAGTAAACCTTCTTCAGTATTACAGAGGGAACAAGTTTGTTATAAGCAAGATTGAGAGTGCTTTTAAAGAGCGGAGTCTACGAATCAGAGTGGGTGATATTTACAATTTTATCTTTCCCAAGAAGTATACGGCCATGGTCAAAGCTGCACAAGGGAACAGAAATCTTGTTGATAGAAATCTGGAGGAGAAATATTCCCTCTTTGATATCTTTGAACTCCTTGGATCACTTCAGGATACTTTAAAGACTGAGTTCGAATTTAAAGATAAACCAGTGTTTTCTTTTAATTCCTACGATAAATACATGGATGCACTGAGTAAATGGGTTATCCGGGAGAACTCAGTTAAGGAGAAACGGGTATATCAGCGTAACTACTTCTACAACTACGTTTTTCCAATGGTATTCTTGAGTATACGGACTTCAATCCTTGAATATCAGCACAAAACCGGGGAATTAACGGAAGTTTAGTTTTTTTTATGAATCTTGATTGATGCAATTTTTTTAAACATCTTTTCCAGCCTTTTTGCCTCGGACCGGGATAGCAGGGAACGGGCGAATATATCGCTGAAAAACCGTCCAACCTCCTCCTTCTCTTCCAGTTTGAAAAATTTGATCCTGTCAAGGGACTCTGTTATGATTCCTGTTAAGTGATCAAGTTCTTCCCTCTTGACTGGTGTATAACTTGCAAAAGGGCCGGTATACGTAAAGAGTGTGTAAGTGATTATCTGCACAGCCTGAGCGAGGTTCAGGGATGGAAATAATTCGGAGGTCGGAATTCTGACTGCCGCATCACAAAGGGAAAGCTCTTTGTCCGTTAATCCATCCGATTCCCTTCCGAATACAATGGATACGGTACCCCGGCCAACCATTGCAGTCTTTTCTGCCATATCTACAGGAGACATGGAAAAGTACTTACGGAACTTTCCTCTTCTGCGGGAAGCCCCAAAAGAGAGAACGCTTTTTTTTAACGCATCCTCAAGCGTGGAGAATCTTTCAGCATTGAGATAGATCTCCCTTGCGTGAAGGGCCAGGGTGAAAACCCTGTTTTCGTCATACTCTTTGCTGCCTGTAATTGCAAGATGGGTTATTCCCATGGTTTTCATTGCTCGGCAGACTGCTCCGATGTTTGCTCCGTCCTGCGGCTCGACAAGAACAATCTGCACCTGATCAAGGAATTTATTCATTAGTTGATTACTTTAAGCATTTTCCCTATCCTGGTAAAGGCAGAAATTAACTTTTCAATATCTTCCTTACTGTGAGCTGCTGAGAACTGAACCCTGATCCGGGCCATCCCTTTCGGTACAACCGGATAGGTAAACCCCACTACATATATCCCCTCTTCAAGGAGCATATCTGCCATCTTTACAGCAGTTGCCTCATCGTACA
>Ga0164318_10003071_pt1 | contig 15734 bp, 11 predicted proteins | sample GuaBasSedimGuay9_FD_113734 | JGI IMG/M metagenome (GOLD analysis project Ga0164318, IMG submission 113734) | Subseafloor sediment microbial communities from Guaymas Basin, Gulf of California, Mexico - Guay9, Core 4571-4, 0-3 cm | ecosystem: Environmental > Aquatic > Marine > Hydrothermal vents...
AAAATTAATCAATCAACACAAATTGTCGATAGTAATCAACAAATTTTGTCGCCTCGCATACGCCCATTTGGAATATAACTCTTATTATTTTTTACCACTAAGACACTAAGAACACTAAGTTTTAAATTTCTTCTTTGTGCACTTTGTGCTTTTGTGGTTTCCTTATATATTTTTTTACCACTAAGACACTAAGAGCACTAAGATTTTTAATTTTTCTAACGCTATTTCGGAAATAACTATATAATTATATGGCTTCTTGTTCAGTTAATGTTAATACTTTTAAGGTTAATACAAGAAAATACATCAAAAGATGTACCGGACACCATTAATTAGCCCTATTTTTCCCGTGCCAGTTTTATCCATTTCTCACTGCCATAGACCCCGGCTTTATGATAATCGAACGGTTTAAATCCGATTTTCAAGGCCGGTGAATTGGGCTTCAGATTAAAATCAAGTTTTTTTGGATTTTCAAATCCCGGGTCAGCGATAATGGAGTGTTTATCGCGGTTTAATTTTTGCCATTCAGCTAAATCCTTGTCTAAAATTTTGACCTTCCCCGTTGTATTCCAGTAACAGTTACTGTCCATTGTTATATCGATTTTCTCCCAGGGACCATCCAGCAGCACACCTTTGTCAAACAAAACAATATTATTTTCGAAAATAAACGACTTATGCTCCTCCACACGAGTTGCCTGGACCTGATAAAGCTTATTAAAAGCAAAAATATTATTTCTGATGACATTTTCCTTTCCGAAATGCTGATGAAATCCGCCTGATTTTGTATCATAAACCAGATTGTTTTCCATAGTAACATGGGTGCTGCCCTCATCGAGATAAAGTCCCCAGCCGCCGTAAGAATGGGAATAGACATTGTGAATCACATTATTGTTTACCGTTGTGCCTTCAGATGGACCTAAGCAGTAAACTCCACCCATATCGCTCAATATATTCTGCCCAATATTGTAGATATGGTTATAGTCGATGGTATTATTCTCAGCCAGACTTTTTTTATAGCCCCATAGCCAGCCCACCGAAATACCTGTGTAATAGAAATCGTTGATGTCATTATGTGTCACCTGATTGTCTCCGCTTTGTCCGATCCATACCCCTACAGCACAATCAAAAATCCGACTTCCCGAACATATTATATTGTTATCAATAACGTTATTGCCGGTTAACAGATTTTTGTTAGTGGAAATCCCACCTTGTCCGATACGCACACCGCCTGCTCCCAAGTCGTGCAGATAGCAATGTTCCAGCGTATTATTCTTACAACCCTGGCGGAACCATACGGCGTAACGGCCAATATGAGCAAATTCGCAGTTTTTAATCGTGATATTGCGAGCGCCATCAGCCATAACCGCCGCATCGATTGGATAAGCTGCCTGTGCGGCTTCGAAACCTTTCGATGGCAGGAGAATTTGTTCATGTTTGAATGTCAGGTTTTGTATTTGAATATTTTCGACGAATTTTCCTTTCTCAGGTTTCCCCTGAAAAATGATGAGTTTTTCCGTAACCGGAGCAATAATTTCAGTTTTATCAATTTTCTGACCGGGCAAAGGATAATAATAAAGCCAGCCAGCCCGGGACAGAAACCATTCTCCCGGGCTGTCTAATGCGGCGCGGAAATTTTCTATGCGATAGCGGGTTTCAGCTTTCCAGGGGTTCCAGGGTTTCATTCCCCCGCCAATGGTAACAATCGTATTGGATTTGGTATCAATCTCACTGATGAATTTAATATCGATATCCCATTTATGATAAACCTTTATCATTACATCATCCGTCTGCTTTTTAGTCAGATTTGCAATTGATTTAAAATCTTTTGGATAAGCGGTCAGGGAAATCTTAGTTTTTTCAGCTATTTTTCCGGGACCTTGAGTAATGACGTCTTCTTTTACGTCTTTGATATGATAGAAACCATCATTCGGGGTTTTTGCCCTGACAGACCGTTGATTATTAACAAATAATTGCTCAAAATACCACTTCCCCTTAGCAACTTCGGGCAGATAAACCTTCCATATTCCTTTTGGTGTCGCTTTCATACCGGTAATCTTTTGACCACCGGAGAAAACCGGATGACTGCCCTTCTTAGCGGTGTAAATTACCGGTAAATCAGTAGTGCCGCTGTCAATAGGAGTTAATTTTAACGGACGGTCAAGATGGTAGAATCCATCGGCGACTATTACCTTGAACTGACCAACGGTATCGCCTTTTTGACGCAACTTACGGATTATATCCCGAGCGCGGGTAAGAGTTTTTACCGGACCGTCTTTGCTATCCGGTTTTACCTGCGGAGTTCTTCCGGAGAACGTATCGGATCCGTTGGGAGCAAGATAGATATTTATGGCTAAGGCGGTATTCATACTGAGCAAAATTGTTATGATTATGGTAATTAATAAGAAAGACCGGTGAGTAAACATATATTTTTTCATAAACAAATTCCTAAGGTTATATCCGGCAAAGGATAATTTATTCTGCAGGAGAAATTAAGTGTTTTGTGTAAAGCCACAAAGGTAATATTACTAATTCGATTACAAATGGAGTCCATTTAATATAAAAATAAATCGGTTAAGAACATCCTTAATTCTTTGTTTTTCGCTAACTTCAGAACCTTTATGTATAATTTTACCACAAATATCAGAAAATATAAATACCATAACTAAACCTAGTGTCATGTCAAGCTTGAACAGATAGGTAAATATAATTGTAAAAAGGACCGTGGAATGGTCAAATGTTTATAGAACAAAGATTGTTCAAATACGACATTATGAACTTGATATGACATTTCAATATAAATCCGGATAATAACACAAACGGTCGTGCTGCTCATGACTTGCAAGTTAATGTTCTAAACGAGCCTATGTTGTTGGAGAATACACCTTGTGGCACATATCATCATATAGATGTATTTTATGGACTGCACCTTTAAGAATTTATTTGAATGGTAATCATCTCAATATTCTCCCGTTTGACTTTTTGCATTTGCTTAGATGTGTGTCCTTGAGACAGTGCTATGCTGCTGATTGTCATCAAGAACAATATTTTTAAGTTTTATCATTAGTGTTATGTTATTTTGGTGGGGAACGGTTGCCATAATCGGTATGGAAATGCACCGGTGTTTTCTCCGTATACTTCAATTCCCGGTTCGATTATTCTGAATCACAGTTCTTGGTTGATTCCCCATTTGTCAGGTTAATAAATTTGGTTCTTTTCTCGATTAGATTAGTTAAATTTTAATATTTTTCTTGAACAATCTTATGCCATCGGCACAATTCATCTATTCCGCGTTTCTAATTGCATTATGGAAATCCTTTACATTACGTATGCCCGACTCAGCAAAGTGTGTAATACCTTCTCTTTCAACAATTTTATTGAATTTATCATAAGTCCCATCAGATTTTGAGTCTACCGGATTTCTCCTGCATTTCAAATACATTAAAGGTAATCGTGCCATCTCAACCCTTTCTTTAATCTCATCGTTATCCGCTACTATCTCAGCTTTATCAAATATTTTATCAGATTCCCTTATAAATTTTTCCGAAAATATTTTGTCGTCAGGTTTTATTCTCAAATAGATATGTGTGTCAGGCGTTACTTGTGCGTGAAGCAAATCAAAATATTCTCTGACATACTGCCCGCTTCTTCCATAATATCCGTACATAAAATCATCAATCACTTTATCGACATCACAATTCATATTCCACAAAAGTTTTGCAATAACATAAGCACGCAACTCCGCAAATTCTCCACCCCGGCTTTGGTAATTCCCCTGTTCCATGATCCCGATAGCGTTATTTTTTTCAAAAATTTTTATATTTTGTTGCAAAACATTAAAATTCGGATACGGCATAATGTAATGGGAAAAATTTACAACATAATCCCAAATATATAAATGGGGTGAAATTGCCGACCATTTATGCATATCAGACATAAAATCCCGGTTTTTAGGACAGCTGTTAAAATCGTGTGCAAAACAACATTCAATACTGCAAAAACGTATTATAACGTTTTCTTTTGGCTTTATTTTTTTTGGCGGTTTTCTTGTGTAAGCATATGCAAGAGTGCCGACATACTTATCCGGAAATTCAGCTTTAATCCTGTCAGCAACCTGATTAACAAACCAAACGATAATCCCGGATTGGCTCCCTTCTCTATCAACAATTTTCTGACAATTACTGCATTGACATGGATTTCGCCAATCATTCTGAGAAACTGAATATATCAATGCTTCAGGATTCTTTCGCATTTCCCGTTTCAACCTTTCGGTCATTATATCAAGTACATCCGGATTGGAGAGACATAATTGCGCCCTTTCATAAATTCTTTTACCATCAATTAAACTGTAATATTCAGGATGCTTTTTATAAAATTCCGATGGAGGCAGATATTTATAAAATGTGTGAACAGAATCGTAAATTTCCACTCCACCAGGCTGCTTACGATTTGACATAGCGCCGTTTACTTTATTGTGCGCTGCCCAGATTGGCTCGAAAGCTTCATAGTAAAAATCGTTTCTAACCTGAATTGAAGGTTTTTCAGAATGATTTATGTAATCGAAACTGTATTTTTCTCTTTTGGGAATAATAGTTATCTTAGGAGTGTACCATCTTATACCAAAAACATTTTCCAGGAAAGAGAAAACAGCATACATAGTTCCACGCTGTTTTCCACCCAATATAACTAAATTTGATTTTATATTTTTATAGATAAAAGATTCATCTGATATATCCGGCTTTTTGAAATTATCACCGAGCAACTTTTGTGAATGTTTATTATATCCAACTATTATTTCATTTTTTGTAACATCAGTTTCATCACCTGTTATTTTAAATTCAGCACCGCTTATTTCCGACAAATATTTCTGTAATTCTTTGGCTGCCCATTGCTCGGATTTAGAAGCATTTTCACTAACAACAATTTTATAATCTGTTTTTTGGTTAGAGAACAAAGTATGCTCAACGTGTTTTCCGGAATTGAATAAAATTTTATTTTTTATTTTTTTATCAATGTCGCATGGAAGTATCCTCACACAAAACCCCCAACTACCACCTCTATCTTCAACTTTCAACAGAATTGTGTTTTTACCTCGTTTCAAAAATATCGGTATTAAATCATCGTCAGGTATAACTTTTCGCGAAGTCGTACTGTCCCAAACTTCTTTACCATTTATCCATAATCTGCCACCATCGTCTGTACCTACTGAAATAATATAAATTCCTTCTTTTTCAACAAATATTTCTGTAAATGCATAAGCGGCAACAAGCGATTTTTTTGAAACAGCTTCATGCAAATCAATAATTGAAGCGGGACTTGCATATTTAGTCCAGGTCGCGGTCAAATCACCAAATTGTTCAACTTGCCAGGTTTTTACTGTAAGATTACTTTCACCACCATGCCGGGTTAAAATATCATTTTCAAACCTCAACAAATGACCAATTTTGTTTTCCTCTTTTTCAAGTTGTACAGGACCCAACAAATGCCAGTTTGTTATCCACTTATTCATTTGAAGTTTTACCGGTTGAGCAAAAATAAGATTTGAATAAAAACTTATTAATAAAAAACAAAATAACACTTTTTTCAGTTTATTTCTAAACATAATATTCTCCTTGAAATATTATTATATATCGCTTGTTCATAGTTTTTTGACTGTTCACCAAAACTATATTTTTTGTGTTGGGCGATTTAGCCACAATGGCTAACTACAGCACCCGCTTACGGCGTTGCAAAAGACTTGACGCTCGAACCCTTTGTATATCCGTTTCGATTGAAACTGTCGATGCGAAAATAGTAGGGAATTCCCTTGTTGAGGGTAACGATTCGAGCGGAGGTTTTATATAGCTGATAATTCTGGTCCAGTTTATCCGCCGCAATTCCATATCGAATAACATATCCCTCCGCATCGGAAACCGCTTTCCAGGACAAGTCTGCTTTTCGTGTATCCGCAAGGCGTTTAACGGAAAAATCTCCAACTGCAGATGGCGCATTCCCTCCCGCATTTCCGAAAATCCTCAAATCCCGTACCGCGAAATGACCGTTATATGGCATGGTGCGATTGGTCAGACGAATGTATCTGGCTTTCACAGGCTGCAAAAGCTCGGTATAATCATGATGTCGATCTTCAGTGCCTTCCCATTTATCGACCATGATGTTCCACTGTGAATTATTTGTCGAGAACTCAATTCTGTATTGGATCTTTGCCTTGGAAGGGTCGTATTTCCCGGCTTTATGCTCAGCGAAATTGACTTGGATAGCATTTATCGTACATGGAATTCCTAAATCGACTTTTAGCCATTCCCCTTTGTTTCCCGAGGCGGCACTCCACCAAGTTTTGATATTCTCATCAAAAGCCAGAGCCGTGCTATGTTTTAGTTCAGCGGAAGATGCACTGGCTTTTCTTCCACGGGAGAGAAGCATCCAGCCTTTAAGATTACTGTCTCTATGATTGCGAGGTCCCGTTGGAATTGTGATAGGATAATCTGTTAATGTCGTGTTGGCATACATCTGACCTTCGGAATCAATTCCGGCGGGGAAAAGATTGATTCGCCGCTCAAAATGATCTAATACCCCAATGGATGAACACGTGGCTTTCCACCAGTTGTTGTACAAATCCTGAAAAAAATGACCATGACCTGCACCAATTGCAAAACCGGTCTCTTTGTTGGAAACAGGACTGTATTCTGCATAGGTATAGGAACCGGTTGGAGTGTTTGCTGTATAGACACCGTCCGCATAAGTCGCATCAAGTGTATAGCCCGCAAAAATTACGTACCATATTCCCTTGTGTTTGAGAATTTGAGAGCCTTCAAGGTATCGTCCGCCACGCGCCTCCCAGCCATGATCATGAGCGTTCTGGTAACATACTTCATAAACCGGCCCCTTTTTGAGCATCGTTGCCCCATCAACTTGTTGTACATAAATCGGCTTGTTTGGACTACATCCATAAGAATACCAAATCTTCCCATCCTCAGAATCAAAGAAAAGACTGGCATCATGGTTGAGATGATCTTTATCGCTTCCCGGTACAAGAGACCAGGCATTCGGATCTTTTGGGTTAGTAGTAACGTACATCCCTTTCTGATGGCAGGATTGTTTGAAATACATCTTGCCTTTGTAAACCATTATCGTTGGAGCCCACTTATCTATTCCCGGCAACTGGGATGACGTACAGGGAATAAAGTACCAATAGGCGAGGTCTGTGGAATGCCAATATCCCAGCGTCTTCGAGGAAAATAGGTAATACTCGCCTTGATAGATTACGACAACGGGGTCGGCTGCTTCTCGATAGGTATTGGCGCCTTTCTTGTTCTTGCGAGTATAGTAACGGTAGTTTAAGTCCAGTGGATTGCAGTAGGTGGTGGCTTTCTCATTATTCTGCGGTTTTGCTTGTTGCTGACTATAACCAACGCTACTCGCAATAATAAAAATAGTAATTATAATGTTTGTGATAAGTTTCATACTCGCTCCTTTATCGAACGTTTCTATCATGCAATGCTTTGATAACAACAACAGATGCGATTGAGTCTGGTGCTTCAGCAGGCAAATTGATGATTAACCCTTCTTCTGTCTTCTCAGTTGACAAGGGGGTTTGCTTCTTATCTGCAAGCAGATAAACTTTTGAGACCTTGAGATTCGTGTCCGGAATATGGATTTTGCCTTCTTTTGGCCAGTGCAAAATGTGCGCGTAGAGTCTTCCGGGTTTCTTTGTGTACCGTCCCCATGGAGGTCTGCCAAATGGACTTGCACTTGTTTCGTAGATTGCTTCGCTGTTCACGTCAAGCCATTCGCCCATTTTTTCCAAACGTTCCACACTCGGTTGAGGAATCTGTCCTTCTGCAGTAGGACCTACATTCAACAAGAAGTTTCCGCCCTTACTGATAATGTCAATTAGTTTGTGGATAAGGTCTTTCTCTGACTTCCATTCATGGTCATTAGACTTGAATCCCCAAGTATTGTTCATTGTTATGCATGATTCCCAATCCACGCCGGGAATTCCATCAGCAGGTATCTGTTGTTCCGGTGTACCGAAGTCACCGGCATAATCCTTATCTTTATCTTTGCTCATTCCTTCCATACCATTGCGCCCCGTGCCGACACGGTTGTTAACGATGATGTCCGGCTTAATCTCGCGAAGCAGTTTGTATAGTCCCTTGCCTTGAGGCTCTGTCCACTCTTTAATCCATTCACCATCGAACCAGATAACGCCGATATCGCCGTATTCGGTCAACAGTTCCTTGAGTTGGGGTATCATGTACTCATCTCGATACTTTGAGAAATTGGCGCCACTTGCGTTAGAATGGTGCCAGTCTATTATGGAATAGTAGATACAGAAGCGTATTTGCTCCTTCTTGCACGCCTTTGACAGTTCCTTGATAATATCCCGCTTGAACAGCGTGAAATCCATAATGTCATACTCGGACACCTTGGAGTCCCATAAACAAAAACCATCATGATGCTTCGCTGTAATGACGATGTACTTCGCACCCGACCGCTTGGCGAGTTTGACCCATTTATCGGCATCAAATTTCTTGGGATTGAATTGTTTGGTGTATTTCTCGTACTCAGAAATGGGAATCTTTCCAAAATCCATGATCCATTCGCCTTCACCGTCAACAGGCTTACCGTTGTGTATTCCAGCCGGTATAGCGTAAACACCCCAATGAATGAACATGCCAAAACGCGCGTCCCGCCACCACTGCATACGAACGTCCCGCTCCTTCGGTGTCTCTTGAATTACGTGCTTCTCAGCCGGTGTCGATAGAGCAGTAAAGGATGCGCTCGAAACGGTTGATATCTTATTGGGTAGATTCGCTTTTATTTTCATTTTTATTTTTTTAACTTTGTTAATTTCGGCAAGCGGTAAACCTTAAAATTATCAATTAACAAATGGTTCAAAACTGTTCTAAAACCGAACCATCCTTTTCTCAAAGGTTTTTTGTCGAGAAAATTAAAAATAAGCCTTTCACACAAAGAACAGCATTGGCATACCAGCAGTTTGGTTTTTGATTTATGTGATGTTTATAAAAGAAAAGGTTTTTGTCTTTTTGATGAATTTCTACATGATTAAGCGCTTCATTTGTCGGACATTTTTTACCACAAAATCATCTGATTCACGTGAAATAGCTCCTTTTGGAAGAGTTAATATTAATTTTTGTTTGCCGGTAAGAATATTATACGCGTAAACTTTAGCTCTGTTTATATTTAGGAAAAAGATAGTTTTAGCAACATCATTATACAAAGCATAATAGGGACGAAAACTTATGTAATTTACATTCCCACCTTTTTTATTTTCAATAGTAGTTAAATAATAAAGATCGCCGGATTTTACATCAACCGCCATAATTTGTTTTTCTCCCGGTAAAGATTTCCCAACGGATTTTGACCGCTTTCTTGAGGAAGAAAAAAATAAATATTTTGTGCCGTTAATAGTTGCCCAGCTTATATTATGATAATGAAAATGCAAATCCATATACTTTCCGGAAGTCAAATAGCGGACAGTTCTTCCCGTTTCAGGATCCATAACATCTTCAAGTTCGTTACCAACTTTAATCCAGGAAGATGGTGGTACTGCAGCACAACCTGAAATTATAAAAAGGGCAGCGAATAAAAATACGATAGACTTATTAAAATAATTGTTCGTCAATAGACAGGATACACCCCAATTCCGGCGAGTAAACATATATTTTTTCACAAGCAAATCCCTAAAGTTATACCCGGCAGAGGATAATTTATTCTGCAGAAAAAATTAAATGTTTTGTGTAAAGCCACAAGGAGCATATTACTAATTCGATTACAATTTGTTTGATAAGTATTTAATTCAAGACTTTATTACGTAAATATATTAGCAAAGCTATAGTTTTTTGTCAAATGAAAAAATTCAAATGTGTCAAGTTTATTAAAATGTCCGCTTCTGCGTTTTTTAGAAATGTCCGGTTTTCAGTTTTTATATTTCGCAAAGTTTTCAACGTGGATTTATTAATGCACTGCAAAAGATTTTGCAAATATTTTTCAGTCTTAACAATTTTCGCCACTTACCCACTCATTTTTATACCGAACCGAAAATATATACTCTCATATTTAGGTTAAATTGTTTTATCATAAATTTTTGTCGTAAATCGTTTTGTCAAAAAAAATAATATAATGATTCTTGTCAACTTTGTCCCCTTTTGTCTTTTCTGTCCATTCTGTCGGTTTCGTCCGTTTCAATTATTGACAAAGCTGCTCCTTCTGACTATAATTTCATCTATGGTTAATGATATCAATACAGCTATTATTGTCCTCAATTGGAATGGCGAGGATGTCATCACAGACTGTCTTGAAAGTTTGCGCGAGCAGACTCTCACCGCACAGGTTATCATCGTTGATAACGCTTCAACTGACAACTCCCCTTCTATCATTCGTGAGAAATTCCCTGAATTTTCTCTGCTGCAGCTTGATGAAAACACGGGTTTTGCAAAAGGAAATAATGAAGGTCTCGCTTTCACTCTGAAAAAGTTCCCAAATCTGAAATATATCGCTTTATTAAACAACGACACAAAAGCTCAACCCGATTGGATTGAAAAACTTGTTTCCGCCCTTGATGAAAATCCGGATTGCGGTATCGCTGCATCTAAATTACTCTGCTGGGACGGCAAAAATCCCGCTGAAGTAATTGATTCCGCAGGCGATATTTTCTTTCAACATGGTTTGGCAGGAAAACGCGGTTTCGGTGAAAATAAAAATGAATATCCTGATCAGGAACGTATCTTCGGCGCGTGCGCCGGTGCGGCATTGTATCGTGTTGAAATGATTAACGAAATCGGTTTTCTTGATGATGATTTCTTCGCTTATAACGAGGATGTTGATCTTTGTTTTCGCGCGAAGCTTGCCGGTTGGGACTGTATTTTTGTTCCGGAAGCGGTTGTCTGGCATCGCGTTTCTTTTTCGACGAAAACTTTTTCCGACAGGTCTATTTACTGGTCAAAGCGAAACAGTTTTTGGGTAATGATTAAAAATCTCCCGTTCGGAATTTTCTTAAAACATTCTTTTCATGTTATCGGTTATAATTTATTAAGCGATTTAAGATGGATTTTCGGCGGTCGGATCAAACCGGTGATTAAGGGCAGATGGGATGGACTAATCAAACTTCCGACAATGCTTCGCAAGAGAAAAACAATTCTTGGAAACAGAAAAATCTCAAACAAAGAACTCGATAAATGGATAATTAAAGAAACACCGTGGTTCGTCAGCGTGAGAAGAAATCTGAAAAAAACATTCGGTTTTAAACACTAATTAGGGCTTACTCGAAAAGGTATTTTTTGATAGAAACCATTCCCAAAATTCCCCTCCTGTTTTAGGTGGCACATCCCGAGTCCCGACGCTATTAAGGCCGGGATCAATAATATTCCCTCGGGATGTTCCACCTTTGTAAGGCGGGGATTTTAAGTACCTCACTTCGACCTCGAAGTGAGATTTTTTTATTTGTTTAATTCGTGATAATTCGTGTAATTAGTGTCTAAATATTCATTCTTTCTTTCAGTGATTCACCGAATTTTCTGTCAAAATCTTCATTATCTTTCGGTGACCAGCCAAAAACTCTTTCCCACACGTCCGGTAATTCCATACAAAAATATACAAAAATATTTTTCGACCATTTCGCCAAAGGATCCGCCACCCATTTATAAATTTCAATTCTTCGTGGTTTCGGGTATCGCCACTTCCCGTCTAACCCTTTAATAAATTCGCGCGAAAAAATGTCACTGTTCGGATGATTGTTTTTCGCTATCGGAGGCATTTCTTTCGGATAACGGAGTGTCCCCAAACTAATCCACGCGATTTTATTGGGATTAATTTTTGCTTTTAACTTTTCAATCACCCTGCCGTAAATTTCTTTTCCATCTTCATGATAGATCATCGGGTCAAAATGAAAACCTACGAAATATCCCTTTTCGATTGCTTGTGCCGCCATATCAATTCTATCATCGAGTTTAGCTGCAATCCCCTCTTCAGTTTTCCCGATTTCTTCGGGATTCAGCGACCAGGAAAGCACAATATTCCTCCCAAATCCGTCAACTAAATCATTGCAACATTCAATATTCAATCCGCCAAAGGCGGACATCTGGCAGGAATTCTCAATTTTCAAGTGAGGATCCGTATGTACATTTGAACCATGAAAATTTGAAATATTCGATTTAGTCGCAGAGGCCATCTGCAAAATATTACCCATATTCACCGATTTGGTTTTTAGTTCAAGGATAATATTTTTCTGTCCCGCAAATCTTTCTATCAGTGTTTCACCCATTCCTGTCCACTCTTCGAACACTAAACTATCCCCCAACTCTCCTGTTCCCACGCGAACGATTTTATCATCCGGAAATTCTTTATACCGTTCGATGGCGTCATCGAATATTTTTTCCACATTTACATAAATTATATTTACCGGTTCGTTCAGGTAACACTGTAAAATGCAGTAACTGCAGCCAATCGGGCAATTAACCACGGGGCTTAATATTTCGTATTCGCAGCAAAGATAAGGTTCTTTTGTTCCGGGACATTTCCGCGCGAACGATCCCGGAAAAGTTTTTAGAGCGACAATTTCCGTGCTTCGTTTTGCCGGCAGTTCAGCAAGAAAACCTTCGTATTCCTTTTCCGACAGATGAACAACATCGGAAATTCCCGACCGTTCGATAACGCGTTTTGCCATTGGATAATTTCCCGCGTCATCAACGACGATAATTTTTTTTATTTTATTTAATATTTTTGACACTAATTTCACCAACTTTTATTTTTTAACCACTAATGGACACCAATAAACACTAATAATTAATTTATTGTTTTAATTTAGTTTAGTTTTTTCATGCTATTTTATTGTATAAAGATATAATTTATAGTTTGTTTAACACAGAGAATTATTTTCAGTGCTCGGAGGAAATTTGCTCTATAGAGCAAATTTATTTTCTCAGTTTTAATTTTTATTTTTTTTAGACAGTAGTAATTATTAATAAATTTATTTTTTCTTTTAATTCATTCGTGTCTATTCGTGCTGAAAGTCCGCCGAAGGAGGATTAATTCGTGGTTAGAATCTTCGTGGTTAAGTTTTATTCGTGGAAGATTTGTGCGGTTCGTGTCACCGCTTTCTCCATTTTTTCCTTAAATTCTTCCACCGATTTACATTTGAATTTAAACTCAATTTCCGGATTCTCGAAATCCTTGTCAAACGACAATTTCATTCCGGTTGTTTTCTCGAATTCTTTAATCAGGTTATTTTTTTCTTTCCGGAGTTTTGACAGCAGAGGATTTTTTCTTTCGTTAAGATTCTTCTTCAATAAATTTTTATCCTCTTCAAAAATTCCTTCCCATATTTTCTCAGATGACTTTTTCTCCACTTTCGAACAATCAGCAAGGTCGGTGATTATTCTTTCAAGTTCAATCGGTCGAACACGATTCTCGTTTGCCCACTTTATAATTTTTTTTTGAAAATCCGGGCTGAGATTGATTACCGACATCGCCGCCGAAAGCGGAGCATCATATTTTTGAAAATAATCACAAACTTCAACCGGCGAAGCCGCCAGGGATTTCAATCGACTAAAAACATCAATTGTAATCGACCAGAAATGTTGATTGCGCCGCTCACGCAGCCATTTCACAGGATTATCAACTGTTTTGGCTGTTAAAACAGTTAATCGTGCCATCGCCATAAGCGGAATTTGTTTTTTGGCGCCAATCAGTTCGAGTGAAAGATCAAGCAGTTCTTCTTTTGATGTATCTTCAGGCAGAACGAATGCGGGGATTTCCTCCAATCCTGCAGCTTGCGCTGCGGCGAACTGTTCAAATCCCGCGATGAGAGTTTTTCCGCAGGTTCGGATTGGATTCAGGACGCCGTATTTTTTAATTCTATCAACGTCCCCCTTTAATCCCTCCGAAACTCTCCGGACTTCGCCTTCAAAGGGGGAATGATTTTCTGTTGATTTCAATCGACAAAAGATGTCGAATGAGAAGTCGGTGATATTGTTTGATTTAATTGGATAAATGGGACTTATATGACCCATAGGCCGAACATGTTTTATAGGACTTATTTGTTCTATTTTTTCTTTCATTTGCGATTTGTTCTATCAATTAATTTTGTAAAAATGTTCACGGCTGTTTTATTGTATTTTTTTAAAGAATCCTTGAATTTCTGTATTGTCATTTCATTTGCATTATCCGAAACCATTTTAATAATTTTGCAGGTGAGATTTTTTTGATTTGCAAATTCCGCAATATGAAATGATTCCATATCTACAAGGTCAGCAGAATATCTCTTGTAATTTTTTCGCTTTATTTTTTCGTCTGTAATTCCTGAATTAGAGGTTAGAATTGAAGCGGCATTAAAATTATCATCAGCCATCAATTCGATTTTATTGTTGAAATCAATCGACAAAAAAAGTTGATCGATAATTTTCCAATCACCTATTTTGAGTTTGTTGTTTAATGAGCCTGCGACCCCGATATTTAGAATTATGCCGTTATTTATATAATCGGCAACAGCGTCCAATGTTTTTTTTGTTTTCTTAATTCCGATACCTGTAATAATAATGTGAACTTTGAATTCATTAAATTCAAAAGTTCTGATTTTGACTTTATTAATGAAATTCTCAGAGATATTTTCTGATAATCTTAATAATGGTTTCGCTTCTGTTAATGTTGCGGTAAATAAATAAATATTTTTCATAGTAATAAGATTATATCAAAAAAAGATATTTTTGGTATAATAGGAATTTGACCTTCAAACCTTTGACCTCGTGTAAACGCCCCGCGGATGCCGGGATTAACTTTTGACTTTTGACTTTTGATATGAATATTGAATATTTAAGTTTTGGGCGGAATTTATTGATGACGGTAACACTTTCAGTTTTACCGTCGTTAATAATTTTACGTTTTTTATATAAACGGAATGTAAATCCTGAACCGCGTAAAGTTTTATTAAAAACATTTGGGCTTGGATTTATTTTGGCAATTCCAGTGCTTGCAATAACTTATCCTCTTGCTCCATTAGTATGGAAAATTAAGAATCCGATGTTTGCCGCGATGTACTGGTCATTATTTTGCGCGGCGATACCTGAGGAATTTTTTAAATTTTTGATTTTAACACGATATTGTACTAAAAATCCGGCATTTGATGAACCGATGGATGGAATAATTTACGGAGTTACTGCATCATTAGGATTCGCGACACTTGAAAGTATGATGTTTATTTCCAAAGTCGGTTGGGAAGCCGCGATACCGCGAGCATTAACGGCGGTACCCGCGCACGCGTGTTTTGGAGTAGTGATGGGATATTTTGTTTCCCGGGAATATTTTCACCCTAAAAAAGGATTATCAATAGGATTTGGTTTACTTGTGGCGGTATTCCTTCATTCATTATATGATTATCCTCTTGTAATCAATCAGTTATGGAAATTGAATCCCGATATACCGATGGAATTAGCAGTTAAATTAGGATTTTTCACATTATTCGCGTTAGTATTTGTTTTCGAAATATTGTGGGCGTTAAGATTAGTAAAAAGAACGAGAAATAACATTTGACGTTTGACTCCCGCCGAGGACGAGGCGAGCATTGAGATTTGTGAAATCATTTAATCATAAGATTATTGAGTAGTAAAATCGTTCAACAATTATTGTCAAAATGACAAAACAAATTAATTAATTGAAATGAACGACGGCACTTATCATACGTTTTCAACGTATTTTATATTATTTTTAATGTTTGGCATTGAATT
>Ga0164318_10003072_pt1 | contig 15733 bp, 15 predicted proteins | sample GuaBasSedimGuay9_FD_113734 | JGI IMG/M metagenome (GOLD analysis project Ga0164318, IMG submission 113734) | Subseafloor sediment microbial communities from Guaymas Basin, Gulf of California, Mexico - Guay9, Core 4571-4, 0-3 cm | ecosystem: Environmental > Aquatic > Marine > Hydrothermal vents...
AAAATATGTATTGTCCTGCCTGCCCTTCAGAAACTCTTGAAGCATCTCCACCGAGTAAAAAGGTAATTGATTTCATATGTCCGAGATGTGATGAAAAGTATCAGATGAAGAGTATGAGGCATAAATTTGGCTCCAAAGTCATGAACTCCGCCTATTATCCCAAAATTGAGGCAATAAAGAAAGGAACAGCCCCCAACTATGTTTTCATGCATTATGAACGCAAAGATATGAAGGTCTATGATGTAATGGTGATTCCCAGATATTTCATGTCGGAGGAAATAATAGAGAAAAGGAAGCCACTGAGCAGCAATGCAAGAAGGGCAGGATGGATTGGCTCCAATATTTTGCTGGAAAGATTGCCGCAGGATGCCAGAATATATATGGTAAAAGAAGGGAGAATAATTCCAGAAAGAGATGTAAGAGAAGCATGGAAAAGATTCTCCTTTTTCAATGAAATTCCTGTTTCCTCCAAGGGATGGCTTACTGATATTATTTCATGCATAAGAAAACTGGATAAGAGGGAATTCACTCTCCAAGAGATATATGAATTTGAGGATTGGCTGGGAAAAATGCATCCACAAAACAAACACATAAAGCCAAAGATAAGACAGCAACTCCAGATTCTCAGAGATAGAGGAATACTGGAGTTCATTGGAAGAGGGAGATATCGCTTAAAAATATAAGGGGAAGAGGGCTGTTTAACTTATCACATTATACCATATTCCATTGAGCATTATTTTGAAGACGAAGTCGCCCATGAATTGGATTTGTCCATCAATGGTGAAGAAGGGCATGGAAGTCTGCCAGTTAACCCTGTAATTCATGGCTCTCATCATGTTTGATTCAATAACTATGCCAAATGTATCATCATAGGTGTAGTTGAAGTGATAGAAACCAAGCCATTCCCAGTTTGTATCTATTGCTACATATCCAGGAATTGCAAGATTCCATTCCATTTCAAAATGTTCCGCCTTCAATTCTGCATAGTAGTCTAATTTCATTGCGCTCATATCCGCCTTTATTTCCGTCCTCACCCCTGCAAATCCATCTATGGTGAGATATCCAGCACTTTCCATATCCCAGCGTGCTATGCATTCTCCACTAAGGTTTGTTATTGAAAATGAAAGCGTTGGATCAACAAGAGCATTGGCAATTATGAACTTCGTCTTCCTCTCATCCACATTTATATCCAGATAGCCATTCCTATTGAAACTTGCTTCAAGGTGGTGGGGAAGATATTCTATTTTTGCAATGAAATCCATATTTCCTCCTATTATCATAGTCACGTTGAATTCATCGCTTGCATCATATTCAAAGTAATTTTCGGAGAAGCCAATGTTAAATGCCATCTTCTGTGGTATATCTTCAATGGTTAAATTGCCCACCATATTTCCTCCTTCTTCATAAGAAATTCTTATTGTTTCTTCCTGGCTCATAAATCTCTCTATAGATATTCCAAAATTATTCAATTCTAAATGTGGCGATATCTTTATCATTGTATTTAAGGCGGGGAAGTAATCTATTGTTACTCTATGCTGTCCTAGGGTTGGATTTGAATATTCCAGTAGGGCAGAAACATTTTCATTCCCTCCCTCAAAAACAGGTTCCATGTTTATATAAAATTCGGGGTCATGGTCATAGAAAAGATATGGGACGACAGTAACCACCTCTCTTATTTCCTTTGGCACTTCCTCATTTTCCGCTGAGTAATATCCAATCCTGAAATTATGCTCTCCCATTATCACCCCACCAAAGGAAATCTCGAACTCTCCATCCTTTATTTCCTCACCCAGACGTATAACCTTCAATGCAATGGAAATGGTAAGGACGTTGCCAACATCTGTGGATTGAATTAAGGGCAGGGGGATAACGCTTACCTTAACATCATTTCCATTTACTCCTGTGGAGGGATTATCGTCCACATCTATCCCGCTAAATATGGATTGAAGTATGGGTGTATCTTTTTCTATCCCCTCATAAACCGTATGTATGTAAAGTCCTCCCTGCATGTAATCATGCCATGAAGACCATCTCGAATCTCTTAAAATGGAATGCTTCATTTCTTCCACCTGCTGCTGGGTGGTATTATTCTTTACTCCTACCTTATCCACACTGGCTATCGGAAGAATCATTATCATGGCTATTGCCACAACCAATAACTTTTTCTGCATGATAATAAATAGCAAGGTTATTTATTAATTTCCCTCTCATTTCATGAATGGAGGAGAAGGAAAAGGAATCTCCAGAATGGAGTATTAAGTTTTTCCAGTATCTCCAGCAATTTTCCAAAGTAAGAATAAAGGGGCATTTTTACGGGCAATGGGTCGCTCCATTGGCTTTCCTTCCCATATATATCCTTTGCCTTCACTTTTACCTCATAACTCCCTCTTTTTGCCCATGAATGGTTGGTGTAACTTTTCTCCCCTGACTGATATGGACCCATGCACACACTGCTTCCATCTCCAAAATCCCAGATGTAATAAAGCATGTCACCGTCCTCATCATATGTCATACTTTCATATGTATATTCATTCCTCACCTTCCCATTTTCCTCTCCTGATGGCGTGCTTGGCTTTGAAGGGGCATTGTAATCTACATCTTTTAGCACGGCGGCGGGGTCTCCAAATAATGTCAATTCATAGAAGCAGAACCTCATCACCAGCTCATTTATTCTCCATATATTATCCTCCTTTGAATCCTGATTTGCCCTTCCAAGCTCCTTTATGTCCTCGCCAAAAATGGCGTCCCAGAACTCCCTGGTGAAACGTTGTGAGCCATAATCAATGATATCATAGGGCGCATCCTGCCCAGCGCCCCATCCATAGCGGGTATTCCATATTCCAGCAAATGCAGCATTGGGTGTTTTTATTGTAAAGTATTCTGCTATGCAGTCCTCCTCGTCAAAGCCGCCTGCCATGCATCCATCTGAATAGGCAAAGAAGGGTTTGTCATTCTTTATAGAATAGACATCATCCGTCATCATGCGCATGTTGTAAACATAGTTGGAATGACCCGCATGACATACGATATGCATGTTTTGATTGAGGATATTTATCAAATCCTCCTTGCTCCAGTAGCCATTTCTGTCCCTGTCATATAACTTGGTTATATTAAACCTGCTGGAAGGAATGCCATCCGTATGGTAGCCACCATCATCGCATCCGTCTATGAGTTGATCGAGATGATTTCCTCCCCATTTTGCATCCCCTCCCCATCCCATGTCTTCTCCAACCAGTAAAACTTGCTCCACATAATCATCGTAATTTTCCTCATACCACATAGTTTTGCTCACAAAATTTCTCATCTCTTCAGCATTATCAACGCTCGCCCTTCCAACATAAACTTCTGCCATTAAATCCACATCTCCATTCTCGCCGTCGTTGGGCTCCCCCCATCTCATGTCTTTATCGGAATTATAACTTCCGTCAAGGCATGCGTAATATACGTCTGAGGGAATGGAATACCATTGATGAAACTCTCCTTCAGCCCATAATGTGCGGGGAGGGATTATATCAGCATCTCCTGCTAAGAGAACATAATCTGTTCCCCAGTTGAGATATGCGTATCTGATGAAATTTCTTATCTTCGCGGCAGTGTCGTTGAACATGGGCGTTGAATTCCAGTAGTTGGGGTTGCTTACTATCTCCTCCACAGTAACAATTTTTGCATTCATTCCATAAAAACTCTTGAAATTTGCAAAGTCTGCAAATGTGTTTTGTCCAAATGAAGTGCTCAATCCCCTGGAAGTTATTATAACGTAGGGATATTCCTCTCCTTTTTTTGGCAGGGAAAGAGGATATGTGGAAATTTCCTCAGGATTTTCCACCATGGATGAAATCTCCTCCGCGTCTCTATCAATTCCTCTATAAAGTGGGTTTTCCTTGCCATCTTCCAGTTTTATCTTTAAATCCATCTCATCAAAATAATATATTTCCCCTCTTTCCTTAACATAATGGACAGGATAGAGATTCAGAACAAGTATGCCAAAGCCCCTCTTCCAGAACGTTCCCACCACCTGGTAGTTTTTCTCAGGGTAGATGGCAGGTATGTTTTCCCTGCTCTCTCTTTCTTTCTCACCTATCACAACAGGATATTTTGCTCTCTTTATTTCATATCCTTCACCTATAATCTGTTTATGATTGCATTTTAACTCCAAGCCCTTGAAACTCTTTCCATGAGGCAGGAGGATGTAAAGGGGCTTTACAGGAAGAATTGGCTTTCCTCCATCCCCCATATATTTCATACCATCCATTTCAACAATGCTTTCATTTCCTAATTTATGGATAACAGGTTCTTTAAAGGAAAATTGGAAATACATGATGTTCCTTTCCTGATTTCCTTTCACTGGAAATGAGAGAAGAAGCATAAAAGCCGTCGCCATTACTACAAATTTTTTCATGAAATGTTATTATCTACGATGTAATAATATTTTCCCTCTGCATCTCTGAAAAACAACCAAAAATATTAAAAGCAATTCCTATTGCTGGAGTGATTAGCATGGCGGAGTTTAAGGTGGTAATAAGCGATGGACCAAAAAGCTGGCAGATAGTGGTGGATGGACATCACGCAAACTCGCTGGTGGGAAAAAAGATAGGGGACGAGGTGGACGGGATATTCGTTTCTCTCCCTGGATATACTCTCCAGATTACAGGAGGCGTTGATAAAGACGGATTTGTCATGAGAAAGGAGATACCTGGCATAGGGAGAAAAAGAATACTTACAGCCAGAAGCACGGGATTCAAGCCAAAAGATAAGGGAGTGAGGAAGCGAATCACCGTCTGTGGAAATACCATAAGTTTGAATATTTCTCAAATAAATATGAAGGTTATAAAAAAGGGCGCCAAGCCCGTGGAGGAATTGTTGAAGGCGGCGGGAAAGATTGAGGAGAAAGAACAGAAATGAGTCAGCCTGAGGTAAATATAGGGATGGTAGGGCATGTTGACCATGGAAAAACCACACTCACTCAGGCTCTGACTGGAAAATGGACGGATGAACACTCAGAGGAGTTGAAGAGGGGGATATCCATAAAACTTGGATATGCGGATGCAGTCTTTTATAAATGTCCTGAATGCCCCGAGCCGTTGTGCTATTCCACCAAGCCTGTATGTCCTCATTGTGGCAGTCCCACTGAAAGACTGAGGAAGGTTTCCTTTGTTGATGCCCCGGGCCATGAAACTCTGATGGCTGTTGTTATATCTGGAGCGGCAATAATGGATGGTGCCCTTTTACTCATAGCAGTAAATGAATCATGCCCCCAGCCCCAAACAGAAGAGCATTTGATGGCTCTGGATATTGTTGGGGCAAAAAATATTGTCATAGTTCAGAATAAAATAGACCTGGTTACAAAGGAAGAGGCAAAGAAAAATTATGAAGAAATTCTGAAATTTATTGAAGGAACATGCGCGGAGAACTCGCCTATAATACCCGTCTCCGCCCACCATGAGGTGAATATGGATGTCCTTATAATGGCTATAGAAGAATTCATTCCTACACCAGAGAGAGATAAAGGCAAGCCACCTCTCATGTATACTGCCAGAAGTTTCGATGTGAACAAGCCTGGCACTCCTCCCAAAAAATTGAGGGGGGGTGTGATAGGAGGCTCATTGAAGCAGGGCGTTCTGCACGTTGGGGACACCATTGAAATAAGACCCGGGAGGAGAATAGAGGAACATGGTAAGGTGATATATGAACCTGTTTTCACCGAGATTTCATCTCTTATAACAGGAGGAGAGATGGTAGAGGAGGCGGGTCCTGGAGGACTCATAGGCGTCGGAACATATCTCGATCCCTCTCTCACAAAAGCAGATGCAATGGCTGGAAAGGTGGTGGGCAAAGAGGGAAAACTTCCCCCTGTTCTATCAGAACTTCAGATGGATGTTTTCCTCCTCGACCGTCTTGTGGGGGAAAAGGAAAAAAAGAAGATGGATGATATAAGGAAAGAAGAGCCACTCATGTTAAATGTTGGCACAGCCACAACTGTTGGGATTGTAAAAACCAGGAAAAAGGAATATATGGAAGTGGATTTGAAAATACCTGTATGTGCTGAAGAAGGGCAGAGGGTGGCAATATCAAGAAATATAATGGGTAGATGGCGTTTAATAGGATATGGAGAGATAAAATGAGGGCTGTTGTATTGGACACAAATGCTCTGATGCTCCCCTATCAGTGTGGGATAAATCTTGAAAAGGAACTCAACAGATTGCTGGGGATATGCCGTATAATAGTCCCCAGAACCGTGGTGGAGGAAATGGAGCATCTCGCCCAGAAGGAGGGAAGCGTTGGCAGGGCAGCAAAACTTGGATTGAACATAGTTCAAAAGAGAGGATTCCGTCTTGTGGAAACGGAAAATCCAGGAGATGATGGAGTTCTCGAAACTGCTCTCAGGATGGATGCCGCCGTTCTCACCAATGACAAGGAATTGAAGAAAAGGGCAAAGGAACTCAATCTTCCTGTTATTTATCTGAGAGGAGAGGATAAACTGGAGATGGAGGAAGTTTTATAATGAAATATGGGGAGAAGGCTATAAAGGAGGCGAAACTGGAGGCATGGGAGAACCCTTCCCCAGAGAAAGATTATGAGGTGGAAATAACATTTCCTGAATTCACATGCCTGTGCCCCCGCTCTGGCTACCCTGACTTTGCCATCCTAAAAATAAGGTATGTGCCGGACAAAAAAATAGTGGAACTTCGCTCCCTCAAACATTATTTGAATTCCTATCGCGATAAATATATGACCCATGAGGAAGCAACCAACAGAATATATGATGATTTGAAGGCTTTGCTTTCGCCAAGATTTCTGGAAGTGGTGGGGGATTTTAACATAAGGGGGGGGATAAAAACGAGGGTGAGGGTGGCGAGCGAGAAATAGAATAGAAAATATTAAAAACACATTTCAAAAGGGGCGGTAAAGTTTTAAATGAGTTTCTGATGAAAATTATAGAATGAAAAGGACAATTAATATTTGGAGGATTTATAGAGCATTCTCTCTATTCCAAGGTATAGGTGATGTTAATGGAAAATGAAATATTCTACGAAAAAAAGGGCATGACAATAATTAATAATGATGTCCTAAAAACCACAAGAATAGAGCCTGAGAGCATAGACCTTGTAATAACCTCACCGCCCTATAATGTGGACATAAAATATAATTCTCACAATGATAAGCTTTCCTATAGTGACTATCTGCGATTTAGTAGAAGATGGATGAAGAGATGTTATGAATGGTTAAAACCTGACGGAAGATTCTGTTTAAATATACCATTAGATAAAAATAAGGGGGGACAGCAGAGCGTGGGAGCTGATTTAACCCATATAGCAAAGGAATTGGGCTTTAAATATCACTCCACAATAGTGTGGAATGAGGGAAATATATCCAGAAGAACTGCGTGGGGTTCTTGGCTTTCTGCTTCGGCCCCTTATGTTATAGCACCTGTGGAGTTGATTGTTGTTTTATACAAAAAAAGATGGAAAAAAACTTCAGGAAGTGGAAAATCAGATATTACAAGAGAAGAATTTATGGAATGGACCAATGGTTTATGGACATTTCCCGGAGAGAGTAAAAAAAGAGTTGGGCACCCTGCTCCCTTTCCAATTGAGCTTCCAAAGAGATGCATGAAATTGTTCAGCTTTGTTAATGACCTCGTACTTGATCCCTTTATGGGTTCTGGCACCACGTTAGTGGCAGCATATTTGAATAAAAGAAGAGCCATAGGGATTGAAATAGATAAATCCTATTGTGAAATTGCAAAAAAAAGATTGATAAATGAAGCAAGGATATGTGACACCACATTGTTTGAGGTGAAGGAACTATGAAGAAATCCAGAACAATAAGAGAACTTGTAATGGAATATTTCATGAATCATCCTAACCAAGATTTGCCTCATGGCCCCGTAGTGGATTGGGTTACAGAACAGTGGTTGAAAGACCATGATACTCCACCTCGTGACCCATGGAGAACAATAAGAAAACTTCATCAGGAAGGGAAACTCATTAAAGTGAGTAAGGGGGTATATCGTTATGACCCAGATAAGGTTAAGAATGTCGAACTCTGGGATTTTCCTCCGGATGTTAAAAAAGCAATACTTGAAAGAGATGGATATAAATGTGTTGTATGTGGCAGAGGGATTGAAGATGGTGTTGAACTGGTTGTAGATCACATAAAACCAAAGGATAAGGGTGGGACAAATGATATTGATAACGGACAAACTTTGTGTATGGAACACAATTTGATGAAGAAAAACTATTCTCAAACAGAAGCAGGAAAAAGATATTTTATAAAAATTTATGAAAAGGCGGTTAAAAACAATGATGAAAGAATGATAAAATTCTGTAAGGCAGTTTTTGATGCCTACGATGAATTTGGTATAAATGGTCATATTCCAAGACCTAATGGAAAAAACCGTAAAGGAAAACGGTGATTTTTCAAAAATAACCTTTATATAATCCCTTGCTATTGCCTTTTAGCAATATGGCATCTCAAGAAGTGTTGAAGGCAGTTGAAAAGGCATTGGGCGATGAGGGTAATAAAAAAAGGAAGTTTGTTCAGTCTGTTGACTTAGTTATAAATTTAAAGGATGTGGATTTGCAGAAACCCCAGAATAGGATAGATGAGGAAATAGAATTGCCAAAGGGAAGGGGCAAAGAGGCGAAGATAGGGGTATTTGCCAGTGGAGAACTTGCATTCAAGGCAAAGAATGTGGCAGACGTTGTCATAACCCCTGAGGAGATAAAGGAACTGGCTGAGGATAAGAAAAAGGCAAAGGAAGTGGCTGAATCATGCGACTTCTTCCTGGCTGAAGCGCCCTTAATGCCAACCATAGGTAGAAGCCTTGGTAGAGTTTTTGCCCCCCGCGGTAAAATGCCAAAGCCAATTCCCCCCGATGCGGATATAGCACCAATTGTTGAAAAATTGAAGAGGAGTGTGAAGGTGAGGAGTAAGGACAAGCCGACTTTTCACTGCCTTGTGGGCAGAGAGGATATGCCTCCTGAAGACATTGCAGAAAACCTTGAGGCAGTATTGCAGAGGGTGGAGAGCAAACTGGAGAGAGGAAGGATGAATATACGCTCCGCCTATGTGAAAACAACCATGGGCTCTTCTGTGAGGGTGATTTGATGCCTGCTCAGTGGAAGATAAAGGAAGTTGAGGAATTACGTCAAATAATGGGTTCACATTCCGTTGTGGGTATAGTTGGAATAAGAGGAATTCCAGCCCCCCAGATGCAGGAAATGAGGGCATTGCTGAGGGAGAAGGCAGTTTTACGGGTTTCCAAAAATTCACTCATAGAAAGAGCACTGGAAAATGGAAAGATGGGGTTGAAGGATTATATAGAGGGCGAGGTAGGTATAATAGCAGCCAACATGAACCCCTTCAAACTTTACAGGGAACTGGAGAAATTGAGGACAAAGGCACCTGCAAAGGGAGGAGAAGTGGCTCCAGAAGATATTGTCATAAAGAAGGGAGATACGCCCTTCAAACCAGGTCCAATAGTTGGAGATTTGCAGAAGGTGGGAATACCCGCAGCCATAGAAGGGGGCAAAGTGGTGATAAAAAAAGATGTTACCATCGTTAAAAAAGGAGAAAAAATTTCTCCAGACCTTGCCAAAATTCTTACACGCTTGGAAATTAAGCCCATAGAGATAGGATTGCAGGTATATGCATTATTTGAAGATGGAGTTATATTCACTCCAGATGTTCTTGCCGTTGACATGGATAAATTAATGGCGGATATGCGGAATGCAGCCAGCAGAGCATTCATACTGGCGGTGGAAATAGGCTATCCAACCAGGGAAACTATAGAGGCGATAATAGGAAAGGCATACAGGGATGCATACAACCTGGCTCTGGGGGCAAATATATATACAAAGGAGACAATAGAAGAATTTATAAGGAAGGCATATTTACATGCTAAAATATTGGATGAAAAAATAGGAGGTTGAAAAAATGGAATATGTGTATGGCGCAATGTTACTGCATGCAGCAGGAAAAGAAATCAATGAGGAGAATCTGAAAAAAGTCCTGGAGGCGGCAGGTATTGAGGCGGATGAAGCAAAAATAAAAGCACTCACAGCATCTCTCGAAGGCGTGGATATTGAAGAAGTGATTTCAAAGGCAGCAACGGTGCCCGTGGCAGCCGCCGCGGCGCCTGCAGGCGAAGAGGCTAAGGAAGAAAAGAAGGAAGAGAAGAAAGAGGAAGAGAAAGAAGAAGAGAAAGTGGACGAGGAGGAGATAGCAGCAGGACTCGGAGCCCTCTTTGGCTAATTCCTTTACCCTTTCTTTTTCTCCTCTGTTACCTTAGCGTATAGTATTTTTTTCAATTTTTTCTCATCACCCAGACCAAAATATTCATGGAAGTAAGGTGTTGTTTCTATTATTTTGGTCCTCCCATCTTTCTTTGTTTTTATGAATCCTCTGTTTTTTAATTCCCTCACATACTCATAGATTTGCCCTCCTATCATGTTCTTTAACTCCGATTGTTTTATTGGCTGGTGATATGCTATTATGGCAAGAGTTTTTAGCATCCCCCTCGACATTTCCATGGGGGCAAACTTTCTCGCATACTCAGCATATTCATTTTTCAACTGCATAACATATTTCCCCTCCACTTCAACAATCTCAATGGCTGATTTTGAATATGCTCTTTTCAATGATTCCATTGCTTTTTCCACATCCTTCTTTTTCACCCCTGCCTTTATAATTTCCTCTATGGAAACAGGGCGGGAAGCAGCAAACAGTATGGCTTCAATAATTCTTTCAGCTTCCATGGTTCAACTTTATGTATATCTCTCCATATGGAAAATTTTCCTGCCAGATTAATATTCTTCCCTCCTTTGCAAGGAAAAGGAGTGGCAAAAATATGGAAAGCATTTCATCCTTGTTTTCATACAACTGTTTAAGTGGTATTGCCCTTCCATTGAGTTTACTCAGTCTTTCCATGACGATTTTCATATCCTTTTCTATATCTTCCTTGTGGGATGTATCTTCCATTTGCACATTCTTCCATTCTTTATTCCTCACTCTTCTCTTTGCCCTCTTCTGTATCATTTCCTTTGCTTCTTCAAAAGCATTTATGAGTTCAATGAGGGTAACTTTCCTTTTTGGTTCTCTCCTTATCTTTCTTTCCAGTGGGATTTCATTATTCAGAACTTTTTGGGTGTAGTAGAATACATCATCATCTCCATACCATTCTGGGATGTCGTAGTCAAAAATTTCCTCCTCTTCCTTACTCTCCATATTCTTTATTATTTCCTCACTCTGCATCCTGAGTATTTTCCATGCCATTAGGACTATTCTTCCTGCTATGAACAGATCCAGTCCCTCTTCCTTCACCTTTTTTAAATACAACTTTGAAAAGGATATCAAATCGATTTCTCTGGGATTGACCTCCTTTTCTATAACAAGTTCAAATATTACTGCTATTGCTCTATCAAAGGGATTTTTTATGAATATCTTCCTTTGTATTATATCTATGTAACGCTGCATATTCTCTTCCCTGTTCAGCATACCTCTGCCAGCCATTATATGGGCAATCACATTTTCCCTAATCACTTCTTCTTTCATTTTATCTCAACCATTTTTTCCGCTTCAACCATATTTATATTACCTATTATGGTGGAAACACCATTGTTCATGGTGACACCATAAATATGATTTGCATGCTTCAGAGTTATTCTCCTCAGGGAGACAACAATAAACTGGGCTGTGGAAGAACGCTGTGAAATTATTTTTGCCACTCTCTCCGCATTCTTTTCATCCAGAAACATATCTATTTCATCCAGAACATAGAAGGGTGATGGCTCATAAGCCTGAAGGGCAAATATGAAGGCAAGGGAGGCAATGCTTTTCTCTCCTCCAGAAAGAGAGTTTAAATGCAAAGTTCTTCTTCCAGAGGGTTTCACCTTTATGGAAAGTCCTCCTTCAAATGGATTCTCGGGTTTTTCCAGTATTAACTCTCCGTCTCCATCGGCAAGTTCCCTGTATATCTCTCCAAAGTTTCTATTTATTTCCTCAAAGACGAAATAAAATGTTTCCTTCTTCTTTCTCTCCATCTCTCTCTCCAGTTTCAAAAGATTCTTCTTCTGTTCCTTCAGATGCTGTAAGTCCTCCTCAAATTTACTCCTCCTCTCCTCCTGCCTTTCATATTCCTCAAGAGCCCTCATATTTACAGGCTCTATCTTCTGCAATTCTTCCTCCATCCTCTTTATTTTTTCCTTTATTTCATCCATAGAGGGTATGTCTTCATCTTTGAACTCATATTCTACATCCATATATTCTGCCAGAGCACTTTCCAGAGAAGGAAGTCTTGCCTTAGCCCTTGATATTATGTCGATGGCTGTTTCTATTTTGGCTGAGAGAGAATCTATCCTGTTTTCCAGTTCCACAATCTCCCTGTAAAGGGAATCTCTCTCTTCCGTCAATCCCTTTGTCTTTGAAAGAAGTTTTCTCTCCATCTCCTGATATGTTTTCAACTCTCTCTCACTTTCTTCATGATTGGCTCTTTCCTTTTCCATCTCCCTTTCCATCTCCTCTATCTTTTCCTTTATTTCCTCCATTTTCCTCTCTATTTCCTGTTTTCTCGAAGACACTATTTCATATTCTTTGGAAAGAGCCTTTAGGTTCCCTTCAATTTCCATCCTTTCCCTTAAAATTGATTCTATTTTCTCCTTCAATTCTTCTATTTCCTTCAACACCTCCCCCTTTGCTATTCTTAGAAGTTCCTCCTCCTTTCTTTTCCTCAGATTTTCCATCTCCTTTCTTTTTGTTTCCTTCTCCCTCACTTTTTCATCCAGTTCACTGTATTTCTTCTTAACTTCATCATATTTTTCCTTCCAGTTTTCCACTTCCCTGCTTACATTCGCCAGTTTATTTTCAATCTCCCTCTTCCTTATTTCCAGTTTTTCCATCTTTTCCATATCCAGGCTTGGAATGGAATGGATTTCCTCCTCTATTTTTCCTATTTCATCCTTCAATTCTATAAGGCGACGGGAGAGATGTTCCTGTTGTTCATTCATTTTCCTCAATTCCTCTGCAATTTCTGAAATCCTCCTGGCATCTCCTGCTCCAAATAAACTTCTCTTGGGCAAACTTCCCCCAGTTATTGCCCCCGAAGCCTCTATGAGTTCTCCATCCAGCGTTACAAGGCGAACACCCCCCATCAGAGAGCGGGCTGAATCCAGATTATTCACCACTATTGTATCCCCAAAAACATACCAGAATGCATTTCTATATCTTTCATCAAATTTCACCAGATCTAGGGCGAAGCCCAGAGAATTTTTATCTCTCACTGCAAGAAGAGCCTTGCCCCTTGGCTTCCCCCCCATGAGTTTGTTGAGGGGCAGGAATGTAACCCTCCCATAACCATGTTTCTTAAGATAGGAAATGCATTTTGCCGCCACCTCATCGCTGTCCACTACCACTGCCTCCATTCGCCTCCCTGCTGCCACCTCCAATGCTTTCTGATATTTTTCCTCCGCCTTTCCCAGTTCTGCTATTATGCCATGTATGCCCTTTATTGTGCCCTCATCCCTCAAGCGTAGAATTTCGCGGGTGGCGTTGGAGATGGATGCCACATCTTCCTTTGCCCTCAGTTGCGATAATTCTCTCTGCAAATGTATCATTTCCTTTTCCATCTCCCGAAGTTGATGGGATATCTGTGCTTCCTCCTTCTTTTTATCAAATAATTCCTGTTCCAGTTTCTCCTTTCTTCTCTTTAACTCTTTTACTTCCTTCCCCGCTTCTCCCATTTCCCATTTTATTTCCTTCAGTTCAAATTCAAATGCTTTCTTACTTTCTTCCACTTCCCCTAACTGCTCTTCCACAATTTTTAACTGCTGCTCAGCCCTATCCTTTTCCAGAGAAATTTCATGAATTTCATCCATCAATCTTTCATAATCATTCTTTATCTTTGCAAGTTGCCTCCCCAGTTCCATGCTTTTTTCATCTGTTTTTTCCACTTCCTCCTTCCTTTTCCTTAATTCCTTTTCCAGTCTTTTCAACTCCTTTTCTTTCTCCTCCATTTCCTTCTCTGCTCTCTCCATTTTTTAATATACTCCCTTTCATCTCCCTCTATTTTTTTGAGCAATGCTTCCAGTTCTTTCAGTTCCCCCTTTCTTTCAGCCATCTCCTTCCTGTAATAGTTAATTTTTTCCTTTGCCTTTATCACTTCCTCCTTAAAAAAGTCGATTTTATCCTTTATTTCCAATAATTCCTCTCCTCCCATTTCTGCGAGTTTATCATCTATTTCCTGAAACCTTATCTGCTTTTGTTTGTAAATTTCCTTCAATTTCTGGATTTCTTTTTCCTGCTCCTCCTTATTTCTTTCATACTGCTGAATCTGCTTCTCCACCTCACTTATTTCTCTTTCTATCTCAGCCCTTTTCTTGTATGCCATCATTGCCCTATGCTTTTCTATTTCCTCCACAAGTTGCTTGTATTTCATCGCCTCATCTCTCTCCTTCTTCAACTGGCGTATCTGCCTCTTTATCTCTCCCAGAATGATTTCAATATGCTCCATATTGTTTTCCACTTCCTCCCTCTCCCTCTTTGCCTTCTCTATTTCTCTATCAAAATCTGCTATGCCAGCAATCTCGTCTATTATTTTTCTTCTCTGCACATTTCCCATTTCCACTATGGCGGTGACATCCCCCTGCTGAACTATGCTGCTTGAGGATATGTTGGCTGAAGAAAGCAGGGTTATGAATTCATTGAGGGAGGCGGACCTTCCATTTATATAAAAATAACTGTAATAGTTGTCGGGATTTTCTTTCAGAGGGGCAAGTTTTATCTTTCTCGTGAGGACAATTTCATCACTCTCAACGGGAATTTCTCTGGAGGTATTATCAAAAATGAGGGAAACCTTGCAGTAATTGGCATTCTTTTCTCCCTTATAAATTAAATCACTCAGTCTTTCAGCCCTCACCATCTTTGGACTTCTTACTCCCAGAATAAAGAGTATGGCATCTATGATATTTGATTTTCCCGAACCATTGGGTCCTGTTACGGCTGTAAATCCAGGAAGAAAGGGTATCCTAACCCTTGTCCCAAACGATTTAAAGTTCTCAAGTTCTATTTCCTTAAGGTACATCCCACCCCTAAGATTTAATGTTGAATGGTATATAAGATTAATGATTTTTGGAAGGGTGAGGAAAGTGGAACAAACAGATTATCATTCCTTCAAATTCTTCCTTGAAAAATATTTTTCTTCCCCTGCCACATATTCCATCATGCCTGCTATAATAATCAGAATGCCTGCCATTAAAAGGAAATATGCTCCTGTTTCCAGTCCCCATTTGGCATTCACCTCTCCATAGTCCTCCACCATAAAAGTGCTTTCTCCCTTTAAAGGATGGGAAACTATGTTTTTCATCAATTCTCCCGCATTTTCTGTTCCTCTTACCTCGCCCAACCTAAGTGCTATCATCTGGATTAGGAAGAGAGAAAGGATTATGAGAACCACAGGTATGATGAATTTCATTCCCCTCCATAAATACTTACGCCATACCTTTTTCTTCTCCAATCCTATGGTTCCGAGGACAAATAGAACTATGGAAACTCCTATCATGATAGAAAAGGGAATGGGCAATGCTCCTATCTGTGTCATCCCTTCATTGGCTTTAAGCATGTTTATCTCTATACCATGTATTCCATCAATGGAGATGATTTTTGTCATATCCATTTCATTTTCCCCTCTCACCTCTGCAAAAACACCATACCAGGGATAGAAGAGGGAGAGAACGGC
>Ga0164318_10003073_pt1 | contig 15728 bp, 8 predicted proteins | sample GuaBasSedimGuay9_FD_113734 | JGI IMG/M metagenome (GOLD analysis project Ga0164318, IMG submission 113734) | Subseafloor sediment microbial communities from Guaymas Basin, Gulf of California, Mexico - Guay9, Core 4571-4, 0-3 cm | ecosystem: Environmental > Aquatic > Marine > Hydrothermal vents >...
GGTTCGGTTATTGTAGCACTATCAACAATTGTACATGAAGTAGCGCCATCATCGGTAACTGTAACAGTGTATGCTCCGGGAGATAAACTGCTTATTGAAGCATTTGTTGAACCTGTGTTCCATAAATATGAATATGTTGGACCTGTTCCTCCTCCGGCAGTTGCAGTTATTGTTCCATCATCTTCTCCATTACAGCTTACATCTGCCTTTGCCAAACTTAGTGTTAATGCAGGTGGTTCATTAATATTAAAGCTGTCTGCAACAAAACATCCATTATAATCAGTTGCTGTTATATAATATTTTCCTGCCTGAAGTGTATTTATATTTTGTGAAGTAGATGAATATAAATCGGGTCCTGTCCATTCATAAGATATTGGTGTTGTTCCGCTTACATCTAAATTAATTGTTCCATCGTAGTTGCCGTTACAACTAACATCTGTTGTTGTGGTTGTTCCTGATACCTGAGTGTGACCTTGCCATGCCATTGAAAAACCTACGCTGTTGACAGGTCCTCCATCTGATGTAAATTTTATTGTAACACTCGGTTTGGTAGATGTCCAATCTGCAGGACTAGACTCCCCTTCTGAAACATCGAATATTGGAGTTGTAATTGTATTGTCTCCATCATAAACATAAAGATGGTCATTATGTCCAATATCAAAGCCATCAAAAAAAGAAATAGAAACTTTAGAAGCATTTACAGGACTTATTGTTATTGTATAATCTTCATTTTTTGAATAGTTTCCTAAAGAGCCACCAGAATCGTAAAGAGTATCGACACAGGAAGAAACAGTTTCTTCTTGGTCAATTGTAACTTCTTGAGAATATAAATTATTTATACAAATAAATAATAATGATATTGATAAGATAATTAACTTTTTCATGATGGCGATATTTTGATAAACTTTATAAGTTACGAAGTAATTTATTATGCTAAAATATATTTTGATAAACTATATTAATATATTGATTAATAAATGAATCTACTTCGAAAAGTATTTTTCGTCATTGCGATCCGCCAACTGGCGGAGAAACAATCCCTTTGTGATAATTATAAACATATTGCTTTGGGCTTCGCCCTCGTATTCTAAGACAAAAACAAATCTTTCGGATTTGTAATCCGAAAGAGCTATGCTCTGGTATTATATGTTAAACTAATTCAAATTGCCCAGTTCATCTACTTTTACCAGACAAATCATTTTATTTCCTTCCACTTCACTTGAGCCAATAATAATAAAACCATTATTTAATGTGTTGCAAATATTGTTTCCTTCCTCAATACCGGCTCCACCAAAAGTTTGTGTAACAATCTCATTTCCGGCATTATCGGTTTTAATAAAAAACATATCTTTTGAACCGTCATTATAGCTTTCTGTAGTGCCAATAATTGCAATTTCGTTATCGTTAGTAATTTGCAATGCATTACCAATATCATCGGCAGAACCGCCAAAATCTTTTTTCCACTCTAAGTTGGATATGTTACTATTAATTTTTGCAAGAAAAACATCCTTTTTTCCATTCTCACCAATTAACATTGTTCCTGTTAACATATATCCCGAACCATCGGGCAAAGCTTTAATATTTTGCCCTTCGGCTCCTTCCAGTTGTGAATATTGAGGAGCATTGCTAATAATACCATTTGCATTAGTTTCAAGAACAATTACATTATTGTTTTGCGATAAGGTTGGAAAACTTTTTGTGCTTCCAATAACGATAAATCCGTCATCACTTTTTTGTAAAACATCATTAGCTACATCGTCATAAATACCACCAAATTTTTTTGTCCATAAAGTGTCTCCTGCTTGGTCTGTTCTTATCAAAAAAACATCAGTGTTATTATTTGCTGTTGTGCTTCCTACAATAATATATCCGCCATCGTTTGATTGCTTAATGCACTTACCTATTTGATTATTAGTTATGCTAATTTGCTTTTCCCATTGTTTATCGCCATTGTTACTTACTTTTGCAATAAACAAATCTTCTAACAATGAATTATTATCAACAGTTTTTGTTCCTAATAAAGTATAAGAACCATCTGTGTTTACCACAATACTATTTGCATAGTCGTTTAAAGTATTGCCATAAGTAATTGACCATTGCTCATTACCGTATTCATTTGTTTTAATAAGCAATATGTCTGTTCCATTATTAACAGTTGTGGTTGTTGAGAGCAAAACATAACCATCGTTGGTTTGCTTAAGGTCAACACCATAATCGAGGCTTGAGCTGCCGAAAAGTTTTATAAAAAAATCTTTCTGCTCGGGTTTTAAATTAGTTTTGTTGCAGGCACTTACAAAAACTATGATTGTAAGAATTATTAATGGTAAAATTCGTTTCATTATTTAATTTTTTTGTGATTAAATATTGAATAAAGATAACCAACAGATATGGTTAAGTTATTAATATTAAAATTACTATCGTAAGAATAATATCTTGAAATAAAATCAAAATCAGACAATCGATTATCAGCATTCACTTGATTTAACAAATCAAGACTATATTTTAAATTAAAAAATATGTTCCCATGAGGAATTTTGTATCGAGCACCGGCACCTACAACAAATGAAACATTATTTTTTCGTCTGAAGTCTTTTAGTGAAAAATCGGAACCTGATACATCGTTGCGAGAATTATCGGTATATTGTCTCACCGGTTTATACGAAGCATCAAAAAGATATGAGTAGGCAAGACCCGATAAAACATAAGGTTTAATTTTTTCGCTAAACTCGAGTTTATAATAAGCCACAATAGGAACGTGAATTAATTGTTGTGTTTCGATAAGCGAAGTTTTCGAGAAATCGGATAAAGCACTTGTGAATTCAAATTTTTTTTGAGAATAAACAACTTGCGTTCCAATATCATATTTATCAGAAATATGATAAATGAATTTTGGTCCTATCTGAAATCCCATTCCCGAAGGTTTATATTTACTTTCATTGTCGGCAACATTGCCCGGGCCATATAGTTTGGTAATAAAAGGAAATGAATAATTTAAAGCCGTAGTAACACCAATTTCAAAAATAGGTTTTGTGTTATATGAATTAAAAAGAAAAATAAACTCCGCCGGATCAATAGCAGGGTTAACTTTATATTCCGGGTTTGTTTTTAAAAATTTCAGCATTGTTTCTTCTGCCAAATCCTTATTATCGTCAAACAAATAAGTTAAAATTAACAGTTTATAAGCCTGAATTTTATCTTCGGTATTAAACCCCTCCTCTATACATGGGTTTAGCAAACCGGGAATTTCCTCAATAACACCTTGCGTATATAACTTTTGTGCTTCTTTTAAATTTAAAGCACAATCATTTTGAGCACTTACATTAGCCGTTATCAATAAAAAAAATATTACTAAAATAATATTATTAAAAATGAACTTCATATTTAATAGTTTTAAGGTAAATCTAATTTAATTTTTTCATACTCAATATCAGCACCTACATATTTATTCCACTCATCATGTGTCATATTTCGTTCAATTTTAGACACAACTTCATCAGCAATAATAATAGGTTTTGTAGCCCATCTCTGAATTAATCCATCTGAATAAGCGGTATATAAATATTTTGAATCACTAGTGAAAGCTAATTTCAAAATCCATGCATCGTTGTCTTTAAGCACAATGGGTTGATTGTTAAGATTATCCATTTCCCAAAGCTGAGTTGTTCCATCAGAACTTGCTGTAGCAATAAATTTATTATCAGGACTAAACTGAATATCGTTAATACGTGCATTTTGTCCTTGTAAAACAGTTATTGTGTTTGAAGCCACATCAAGCAAAAACACTTTCCCTTTAATATCTCCCATTGCCAATTTTGTTCCGTTTTCATTATATCTTACAACATTTAGATTATCATGGGAAATATCAGTTTTTAAGTTTACAGAATCTGAAGTATTAATAAGCGACACAGTATTATCTTTATTTGTAACAGCAACAAATTTTTCATACGAATAGTTTTTACGTTTATCCCAAATAATTAATTCGCCTTTATTAGTAAATCCTGCTATTGATTTTTCTGTGTTATTAGTTGTCAATCCCTTAACCATTATATCGTTAGCAATGGTTGTGCTTTTTTGTGTAGATAAATTTGTGATAATTACGGATTTATCGCTACTCGATGAAACAATTGAATTATTATCTTTTGTGAAAAACAACGACAAAACAGCTCCCTTATGATTGTTTATAACAACAAAATTTGTATCGTTTTTATTTGCGGTATTAAATATTTGAATTTGTGCATCATTAGTACCGCATGCAAGAGTTTTACCATCGTGGCTAATTGCCAGACTTCTATTTATTGTATTATTTTGATGAATAATAATAAAGCTTGATGTATCAGTTGTTTCATATGAAATAATTTTTCCATCGGTTGAAGTGCTATATAAAGTATTATTAAAATTATTATAAACAAGTCCTTTTATAGGATTATTATGTTTGTTAAAAACATTAATATTGTTTGAAGCAAATGCTTTAGAAGCCAAATAGAGACCATTATAAACATCGGGATTTTGCTCAATGCCTTTATATTTTTTGTTTAATAAGTACGCTTTGTATGCAACAAGTGCTTTAAGGTTATTATCGTTATCAATTTGTGCTGATTTAACCGACATTGATTGAGAAATAGATAACATACGAAGAGAGAAAGCCTTTTTACTTGCTTCTTCAGCAATTGTTTTTTGTTTAAGAGCAACCTTCTCACTTTCAAGAGCAAGTTTTCTTTGTTTATCGGCTTCAATTGATTTTCTATTTGCAATCTCTTTTTGATATAAAGCATATTTTGCACTTCTTTTTGCTTCTTTTTCTTTAAGTTGAGCAATAGATTTTTGTTTTATAGCCTCTTTTTCTTTATCTTGAGCAATAGCCTTTTGTTGTTTAGCTTCTTTAAAATTTTTATTAGCTAAAACAGTTTGTTTCTCAGCAAGAACTCTATTCGTATCAGATTCCTGTTTCATCACAACCGAATAAAGCATAAAACCTAAAGATATAATTGAAGCAATGCCAAGCACTAATGCAAAAACACGAGTACGACGAAGTTGTCTTTTTTGTAATTTAATTTTATTTTCTTCTTCTGCTTCGTAATCTTTCTTGCTTGTTTGAAGATAAACCATTGTTCTTTCAAAAGCAGGATTATATCTTTGTGCCCAGGCAAGTGTTGGTTTTTGCTTTTCTTTCCAGTTAAGAGCTAATTGTAAATCGGGCGGACGCCACAAACCTGTTTTCCCTTCTTGATATTTTTCCGCAGCATCAGCAAGTCTTCTATACATCTGTATTGATTCGTTTTCTTCTTTTACCCAAATTGTGAGTTTATCCCAAATTCTCATTAAACTCTCGTGAGAAATATCAATAATAGAATCTTCATTAATTTGATATTCAATAGAAGGATAAATAAAAGACCTGCCACGCCCTCTAAAATGATCGATTACCGTAATAGTATCTTTAACTGATGCATTTGCAATTGCTGCAATTTCTCTAACGCTTGATGGTCGGCGCACTCCTCTGTTATCGGAACCTTTCTCTGTTAAAGTTTTAAATAAACTCTGACAAATTTGTTTTTGATCAATATTAAGCTCATCGAAAGCTTCATTGGCATGAAGAGAGAGAGCTTTCTCCATACGACCAATAGAGTTATAGTCTTCAATATCAATTGATGTGTCATTGTTGTGATTGTTTAACCAATAATCCCAGGTTCGCATAAGTGCATGCTGAAGAATTGGTAGTTGATCGGGATTATCGCCAATATCGTTTAATAATTGTTGCTCTAAAAAAGGTGTAATTTTAGCACCACCAACAGCTATTGGTCCTAATATTGCTTGACGAAGGTCGTTTCGTGTCATCTGGGGAACCAAATAATTACTTTGATTAATTAGCCGAGTAAAAGACTGAAACTGAGAACATTCCCCAATGAAATCAGATCGCATGGTAATAACCACATATATTGGCACATCTGATTGATTAATTGCTTCAATTAGCAAATTAACAAAAGCTATCGATTCGTTTATTGAATTTGCATTTCCAGCACTGTTTTTAAATCGGAAAAGTTCTTCAAACTGGTCAATAATAAGTAGTACGTTCTCGTCTTTTTCGCTTTTATATTGTTTAATTGCTTCAACAAGACCTAAAGAGCTTGAGTTAAGAAAAGTTGATATAATGTATTTTTTATCGGAAGCTTCCGAATCGTTATTAAGATTAAAAGAATCAATTATTGCTTCTGAAAGATTAAAAACAGGAGAGTTACCCGGTTTTGATTTAATGATTTTCCATTTTGAGCCGGCGTCAGTTATAAATCCACCATAAAGAATTGGTATTACTCCACAATAAATAAGAGAAGATTTTCCACTTCCTGAGGCACCTATAACGGCAATAAATTTATTTTCAGATAATTTTTGTAATATCTCATCGCTTTGCCCGTCGCGCCCAAAAAACAAATGACTTTCGTTTATGTTAAATGGTCTTAATCCGGGAAATGGATTAAAATAAGCATTATTGTTATTTTTTGATGATATTGAGTTATCCATTTTATTTTTTGAGTTTAGTTAAAACAGAAGATAAACTCTCCGGTTTAAACTGTTTTTGTTTATCAATAATTAGAAAATCTTCATCAAGTAAAATACTGTCATTATATTCTATATCTGAATAAAAAACTTTAGCAAGAAATTTATTTCTCTTTCCAAATCCCGGTGTTTTTTTTATGTCTTTTACTTTGCTTTTAATCCACTGCAAATTATTATTTGAGTAAATAAAAACTGCATCACATTTGACTAAATTTTCTCTGTGATTATTTAAAACATCGATATGTTTGCCTGTATATGAAGATTTTATTACTTCAACATTATTTTTTTCAAAATGCTTTATTATTTCTTCTACTTTATCGTTATCCCTTTTATCGTTAATTATATATATTCTGGTTTTATTGTTTGATTCTTCATTTTGTGAATCATTGTAATTTTTAGTATTTATTTGTTCTATTTTCGACAATACAATTTGTTTAAGTACTTCGATTGGTGTTTGAACAATTTCTGCCCCCTTAACAGCATTAATATTTTGAATAAGTTGCTTAACATATAGTTCCTGTTTTTTGTTTTTAAATTCAATTTTTTGAGGCATCCAGATAATTCTGGAGAATTGCGTGTTTTCTTCACTGATTTCATCAAAAAAGTCAGCAGCAATTTTATTCTGAAAAGTCATAATTGATTCTTCCGAATTATCGAGTAAATCGCCAAAATCTCCGCCAATAATATGAATAGACAAAAGAGAATGCTTTAAATTATTAACTATTTCGGGTTTTAACTTTTGCGGATCACTTGATAAATAATTTCGTGGAATAACATTTAATTTATGATGCAAAAATTCGCGTTTTAATCTATTGTAATTATCAATTTGATCAGAACTTGTTTTAGATAAATATATTGTTTTGCTTTTATCTAGTAACTCTATGTCTTTATTTTTTTCCATAATAATAGAGTTCTGAATATCGTAAGTTAAATCAATTAATTTTAACCATAGAGTTTTTTCTACTAGTTCTCCTTTTAAAGAATTAAAATCAATAATTCGTCCTTCTTTCTTATCAATTTCGAAAAAGCTGTAATTAATAAAATTTTGCAATAAGCTTGGTTGTTTTTCCAGTGTTACATTATTATCAATAATTTTAAAAATTCTGTTTTCATGATTTAATCCTTGCTCGTTTAAAACCTTAAAAATTAAATCAAGTTCTGCAATACTTTCTTTTGAGTTAAGATAATTATCAGTCAGAACAATAACAAACACTAATGTTTTAGAAAAAATATCTGACTTATCTTTTCCGGATTTATTAAGCTCTGAGCTGTTAAGAATATTTGGTTTCTTGCCAGATGATTGCTCTAAAATGAATGGCAAATAATGGCAAATATTATTTGCCAACAAATTGTTCTTATCAGAAGATATATCTTTCTGTGATAAGCTTATAAAAATATCATAGTCAAATTTTATCATTATTATAATTTATTGCTATTTAATATTTATCAATTATATTCTAATTCCAATTACTATTATATCGTCAATCTGTTCAATGTCACCTCTCCAATCGTTAATTGTTTTGTCTAAGATTTCTTTTTGCTTATCCATTGGATAATGGCTAATGTCGATTAATAAATTTCTGAATGCTTTATACATAAATTTTTTACCTCTTGGGCCTCCAAACTGGTCGGCATAACCATCAGAGAATATGTATAACATATCTCCTTTTTTTAAATCTATTTCGTTATTTGTATATTTTCGAACTTCGTCGCGTCCTGTTTGACCAATTGGGAATTTGTCTCCTTTATACTGAATTATTTCTTTATCACGAACTAAATATAAAGGATTGTTAGCGCCAGCAAAATCCAATTTATTGTTTTTATAATCAATAGAACATAAGGCTAAATCCATTCCGTCTTTTACGGAAGAATCACCTTTTTCTCTCAGTGTATCGGTAACACCTTGATTTAACGCATCTAAAATATCTGAAGGTTTTCGTGCATTTTTAACATTAACAGAATAGTTTAACTGATTGCTTCCCACAATTGACATAAATGCTCCGGGGACTCCATGTCCGGTACAGTCTACTGCTGCTACAACAACTTTATGGTCAAGCTCAGTAATCCAATAAAAATCACCACTTACAATATCTTTTGGTCTGTATAAAATAAATGAGTTTGGTATTAAACTCTCAATATAACTGTCGGGGGGTAAAATGGCATTTTGAATTCTTTTTGCATATCTTATACTATCGGTAATATGCTTATTTTGTTCTTCAATCTGTTCTTTTTGTTTAGATATTTTAGCTGTTCTGACTCTTACCTTCTCTTCCAATTCATAGTAGTAACTTTCCAATTCGGAAATCATCATATTAAACTTTTGTGATAAAGTAGCAATTTCGTTATTTCCGATTACCTCAGCTCTTTCGTTTAAGTGGCCATTTGTGATTCTGTTTACATTGGTTACCAAATGTTTTATTGGGTCGGTAATAACTCGTGTTTTACTATAGATTAAAAATATTACTACAATTAATGTTATTCCAAAAATTATAAAAAATTTAATAAGCTCATTTCTCAGACGTATAATTTCGCTTGTTTTATCAGATACAATTCTAATTACTGCGTTTTTATATAATTCAGTATTTCTTCTATACATATAAATGTACTCATAGTTAAGGGTAAGATTATCTTCTTTTTCAATCAAAGTAATTGTATCTTTGTTTTGAAAGGCATCAGATAATACTTTTTTATGCGTTTCTTTAACTTTAGTACTCTTATCTAAAGAAAAGGGCTTGCCTGCTTCAATAAACAAATCAACAGAATTAATACTTTCTTGATTTTTAGCGATATCTTTTAAGGTAGCTCTTATGAAATTAATTATTTCATCTGCTTTTTGTGAATATATACCTATTTCAATAATATATTTCCCATCATTTGTAGCCTGATAAGTATATTTTTTTAATCTTCGTGTTGATGCTTCAATTGCAAATCTTTCGCTTTTAAATTTTTTGTTTTTTAAAATTCCTAAAAGCATATTTTTGTGTTCTTCTCCAAATTTAAAGAAATTGAGATTCAAATCTTTTTTGTAAGTAGTATTAATTACAATGCCTTTGCTGTTTATAACATAAATATCATATAACTCAGGGTTCATGCCAAGTTTTTTTCTCACTTTATAAAGGTCAACTTTGTCGATATTTTTTGTGTTTTTAAGATATTTATTAACAACAATGTCGCTGTAATTCTCTATCTTTTTATCTAAATTTTGTTCCAAAACGCCAAGAGCAACATCCTGAAATTCAAGAACTTTTATTATCTCGTCTGATATTATATGATTCTTTGCCACGCTAGATTCTACAAGAATCTTTTTGGTGTTTCGGTAATTAATTACTCCAAGAATTAGTAATGCAACAACTACAGGTAATACAATATTTAAAATAAGTTGTCGAAAGATTGTTGTTTTTTTATTCATAATTATTCTCTTAATAATATAAAGCTATAAATTTAAAAATGATGTAATAATTTCGTTATTGTTAAAGATTAATTCATTAATTTTCTGTCTTTCTATTTGAAACAACAACGAATCTTCTTGAACTGTGAATTCATTTTTTATACCTGTTGAAAAATTATTCCATAGAATACTATTCTCAATAAATTCTTTTTTGTTGCTTTTTAATGCAATTTTTCCTTTAATTATAATATTAAAATCGTGGCGATTAATATTAATTATCTCACCTTTATTTAGATGCTTTTCAGTAATATTTTCGACCACTTCTGATAAAAGTTCTGTAGAAAAATTCTTAAATTGAGCAATTTGTTTAAGGCTTAAAATTTTATCATACAACAAAATAAATTCTTCTTTGGTACCTATATCTAAAAATTTATTAAATCTGCTTCTAATATTTTCATCAACCCTGTCAATACAATTATTAAAAGCGTCTTTATCTTTTTGGTATATTAATTTTGCTGAAGTTTCGCTTAATAGTCTGTCGGAGTTAAAAAGTTGTGCTATTAAATCGTCGCTAATTTTAAAGTCTTCAAATTTAAAAAAGCTTTTTATTGCACATGCCTTAGTCCAGCGACTAATATAATTTGGGTTTCGGTTAATTATTGCTGTTAACAATTCTTTAGTTGGTAAAATATTTACCGGAAAAAAGTTTTGGAGTTTTTTTATTTTCTCAACATTTGAAGAATCGTCAATTATAGGGAAAAGTGTTGGTTTTAATTCTTCGGCAACAAACAAATCCATTAACTCAAGTGCAAAACCAATTCCTTCGTTTGTTCCGCTTTCTAAATTTTCTTTAACGTGCATTACCGATTTTGCATCGTAAGCAAGCGAAAGTAAATTGAACAATGTTTCATAATTGTCTTTTAATTCTTCGTTTAGAGATTGTTTTAAATCGTCGGTTTTATTATTATCTTTAAGACTGGTTATTGCAGCCAAATCCCAAGCAATATTGCGAATATTTAACTCTATTATCTGTTGAATTTTATGCTCGCTTTGCTCATCTGCTTGATAGTTACACAATTGCAAAGAATTAATCGATTCTAGTAAAATATCGTGGTTTGTATTTTCAAATTTATTTAATAATAATTTTTCTATTTTACTGCCACCAATAAATCCATATAATTTTATAATATCTATTAATATATTATTTTCAATATTCGATTTATTAAAAACCTGTTCAAGATAATCTACTGCAACTTTTCCATAATTAAATACCGAAGCAAAAACACAAACGTGATAATCTTGAATTGTAAATAAATCAACAAGCATTGGTAGCAACTGTTCATCTTTTACATAACCGCAGGCTTTTATTGCTTCTTTTTTAACAACAGGGTCGTTATTCTTTAGCAATAGTACCAATAATTGACGATATTCTTCTTTATATAAAACACTTATAATTTTTGAAGCTAAAACTTTGTCGTGTACATCGCTCGTTTTAATAAGTGTTGAAAGAGAACTTAATGATGAATATTTATCAAGTAGCTTAGTGGTCTCTTTTTCAAAGTCTATTAACAAATCTTTTATCTTACTGTTCTTTTCTGTTTTTATTCGCTTTTTTACATTTTTATAAGCAGGTAATATTTTTTGTTCTTTAATTTTATTTATTGAAAATAGCCTGACCTCATCAGATTCGTGTTTTAATAGTTTTATTAAAACAGATTCGTATAAAATTGGATTAATAATATTAACAAAATCAGTAATATTTTCAATTTTCTCGCTATCAGCATTATTAATTTTTTCAATAATTTGATTTATTATATTTTTTCGGTCACTGTGTGTTTTTGTATCTGTTGATTTTGAAACAGCCAATGACTTTTCTAATGATTTTCGATATTGCTTATATAGCTGAATTGTTATAAATATCCAAATGACAAGAATTATTACTAATGTGTATGAAAAATGAATTAATTTAAAAAAACTCAGCAATCCTAAAGCCGAGAGCAATATTCCCGAGAACAAAGCTGAAAACTCATTAACCGTTCCGTCAACTCTTGATTGCACATCAAACCTTATGCTTTTATCAAGCGATTGATAAAGGAGTTTGAAAGCAGGATATTCGATAGAATCTTTAATTGATTTTGAAAATAGTTTGCTCAGAGAAATAAGCAAAAAGAACAACAAAAATCCACCCGAAGCTGCTTCAAACCCAAAATAATATCCCGAAACAGATGCTAATACTGTTAAAAGAAGCATTAAAACAGGAAGAATCAGTAAACAAATTTTCAAACCATAGGTTTTCATTAGCTTACTGTAAACAAACATCTTAATTATGATTGAAAAAATCATCATTGTACCTGTAAAAACTCCAAGATATTTTGCTAAATCGGCTTCTGCAGGATATTTATTATTGGTTACAACAAGAAAAGAATATGTAACAAAAAATGCCACAATCATCGAAAATATAACAAATAGTGACATATATAAAACATACTTGTCTTTTAATAATTTAAAAAAACCAACATTCTTTTTTTTCCCCTTTCCCTCAATTTCTTCTTTTTCTTCAAGCTCACCTTCTTCTTGAGAAACATTAAGATTAAAATAAATTTGAATAATGAATTGAAATAAAAAAGCAACAACAATGCTTATTGCACTAATCAACAATATACCTTTTGTACTTTGTAAATAATTTAAAATTAATGGAATTGAATAACTTACAGCAATAATTCCTATTATCTGCCCCATGTCAATTATTCCGTAAATTCGTTTCCCCTGACGAAGAGTAAAAATTCTACTCACTGTCCCCCAAAAACCCAGAAGGGCAACAATGTTTAAAGGACCTAACATTAAAAAAATGACAAATACAACGACCTTAGTACTTAAAAATTCAAAACCAAAAAACAACGAGGCTGTTATTAGCGATATGGTAAAGAGATTTAATAAAGTTAGCTTTGAAAATGAAATACGTTTTTGAAACTCTGAAAAAATTGATGTCATAATAATTCCAATAATCCCAGAAACAAGATAAGCATTTGGAATAAAAGAAGAATCAAATGTTTTTAAAAATAAAGTATTTGCAACTACTTCAAAAGAACCATAAAAAATACCAAGAAATACAGATTGTGTGATTAATAAAATTACAGATTTTTCTTCATTTTTTTCAATATTTAATGCACTATAAAAAAATCTGCTCATCCTTTAATTATATGTTTTTTAAAAAATTATAATGCAATATATGGATATTTATTTTTAAAAAAAATTTTATTTTCAATAGAAAATGAAATACATTTGATAGATTATTAGTCAATAAAAAAATATGTTTAAAGGCTCTGATGATATTTATTCTCGAAGAAGAGAATTCGTTTTCTTAATTTTAACAGGATTGTTTTTAGGGTCTTTAACAATGCTTAACATACTTGGTCTGACTAAACTTATTGACCTCTCTTTTACAATTTTCAATTTTAAAGTCCCGTTTATTGTTTTTATCGGTGTTTTACCTTACCCAATTACTTTTTTATGTACCGATTTTATTAGTGAGCTATACGGCAAACGAAGAGCAAACACTGTTGTTTGGGTCGGTTTATTATTAAATATTTGGGTTATTTTTATTCTATGGATAGGTGGCTTCCTGCCTCCTCAATCAACTATTGTCCCAAGCACAGGACTTCCCCCTTTAAGCGATCATAACAGAGTGTTTTACGAAATTCAACGATTAACTTTTGGTGCGGTTGGTGCATCAATGATTGCATACCTGACAGCACAATTTGTTGATGTGCAAATTTTTCATTTGTTAAGACGATTGACTAAGGGTAAAAAATTATGGCTCAGAAATAACGGCTCTACACTAACAAGTCAAATGGTTGATTCCTTAGCTGTAATTTTAATAACTTATTATTATGCTAAAGCAATACATATTCCGGAAGGGCAAACAGTTTTTCATCATTTAAGAATACTTATTTTATCCAACTATATATATAAAATGATTACTGCTTTACTCGACACAATACCTTTTTATATTGGTGTTAAACTGCTGTCAAAATATTTAAACATTGACACTACTTACCACGAAACAAAATCGAAATATTAATCCTACAAACAAAATAATTTTCATAAATGGTGCAAGCGTCTTCGCTTGTACCTTTTTTCGCTTATTCGTTTTATAAAAGCACAAGCGAGGACGCTTGCGCTAGTTGTCCTCATTATAAGGAAACAACTGTTTGTCTTATTTTAACAAGTTTTGTTAGCAAATTGTCAAGATAATTTAAATTGAGCATGTTAGCTCCGTCAGATTTTGCAATTGCAGGATTTGGATGTGTCTCAATAAAAATTCCATCAACGCCAACAGCAATACCCGCTTTCGCAATTGTCTCAATTAACTCGGGTTTGCCCCCGGTTACACCTGAACTTTGATTTGGTTGCTGCAACGAGTGAGTAATATCCAATATAACAGGATAACCAATCTCCTGCATCTCAGGTATTCCCCTGTAATCAATAATTAAATCTTGATAACCGAACATTGTGCCACGGTCGGTAAACATTACTTTTTCGTTTCCTGACTGAACAACTTTATCTGCGGCAAATTTCATTGCAGAAGGTGAAAGAAACTGACCTTTTTTTATGTTTATTATTTTACCTGTTTTGGCTGCTGCAACAAGCAAATTTGTTTGTCGACACAAAAAAGCGGGTATCTGTAAAATATCAACATATTTAGCTGCCATTGCAGCTTCTTCTTCGGTGTGAATATCGGTAACTATAGGAATTTGCAATTTTTCTTTTACATTTTTTAAGATGTTTAATGCTTTTTCGTCGCCAATGCCTGCAAAAGAATCGAGTCGCGAACGATTGGCTTTTCTGTATGATGCCTTAAAAATAAACGGAATTTTTAGTCTGTCGGTTATCTCTTTAATTCTTTGAGCAGTCTCAAAAACTATTTCTTCACTCTCTACCACACACGGACCGGATAGAAGAAAAAAATTTTTAGAATCTAAATTTTTGATATAAGGTAATGTGTTAAGCATCTTTTTATAATTTATTTGGTTTATAATCGTTTTGCGACAAAGTTATTAATTTTATTTAAGAACTTAATGTATTTGTAATTTTTGTGTTTTTTAATGAGAAATATTGCTGATTTTCTCAAAATTAGTCAACAAATTTTTAATATCTTTTAATTTCTTAGAACAATTTTAAAAATAATAGAATTACTGTTTTTTATCTTTTTTGCTTTTTTTTGTTAACTTTGATATTAAATATATAGTGGGGATAAGACGCAGTGGTGTGTTTTATTAAGGTGTTAGCACCAATTATGATGTACCTTTTTGATACAGATATAAATTTTAAAAATGTATATGAAATATTTTTTGTTTCTTTTGCTTTGTTTTTCAATATTCATCAATTCGGCATTTGCAGATAATAATATTGATAGCCTGAAAAGACAGTTATCCCTTGAGGATGAGTTAAGTAAGATAGATGTATTGCTTGCATTAAGCAAAGCATACTGGTCTGTATCACCAACAAAAGGCTTATTGTATTCAGATGAAGCTGTTATATTGGCTAAAAAAAATAATAGTAAATATAAAGAAGCAAAAGCATTATTATACGGAGGTGTAAATGCTTATTATTTAGGGGACTATGAAAAAAGTATCAAGTATTATCAAAAATCGTTAATAATTGCAAAAGAAATTCATAATACAAGACTCTTAGCCTACAATTTGAATAATTTGGGAATGGTAAATTCTTATTTAAAAAATTATAAAAAGGCAATCAATAATTATTCAGAATCTTCCCTTATTATGAAAGA
>Ga0164318_10003074_pt1 | contig 15724 bp, 11 predicted proteins | sample GuaBasSedimGuay9_FD_113734 | JGI IMG/M metagenome (GOLD analysis project Ga0164318, IMG submission 113734) | Subseafloor sediment microbial communities from Guaymas Basin, Gulf of California, Mexico - Guay9, Core 4571-4, 0-3 cm | ecosystem: Environmental > Aquatic > Marine > Hydrothermal vents...
AAGACGTTGATGAAGTAAACATCATTCCACGAGGATCCGACAACCGCATAATACTCGATGGAGTACCTTATCGGGGGATTACCCGGGTGCTGCCTTATGGACACAATGCACAGCTTATCAATATCGTTTATCTTGAGGACTATCTGCGCGGTGTTGTACCGCCGGAAATCGGTAAACGGACAAAAAACGAAATCGAAGCTGTAAAGGCACAGGCAGTTGCAGCGCGGACATACGCTATGGCTCACCTGCAACAGTATCCTTCCGAACAGTATGATTTAAAAGCTTCCATCTATGACCAGGTTTACGAAGGCGCAAAGGTAGAGAATAAAGTTGCCAACAGAGCCATAGATGAAACTGCTGGCTATGTGGCTATGTACGAAGACAAAATGATTGAGGCTTATTACCATTCCACTTGTGGTGGTATGACTGACGATATCGCCCATGTCTGGGATCGCAAATCAATCCCATATCTGAAAGCTGTTTCTGACGATGGCGCTTGTTCGTGGTCTAAGTATTATTCGTGGGAAGAACACTTCACTGAAAAGCAATTGCGTGGGCGAGTAGAACAGTATATGGCCAGTGATCGGGGCAGGGATATGCGCATAGGGCAAATAAGGGATATTCGAATAGTAGAACGCACACCTGGGGGAAGGGTGGCCAAAATGACTATTCACACCGACAAAGATATTTATCGTTTTTTCCGGGATCGTATCAGATGGGTCATTGGACGTACTTCTAATCCGGACATGATTTTACCTTCTGATCGCTTTGACATTGACATCTCTCGTGATCGCAAAGGGAATATCCAACATATTACCTTCAAAGGACAAGGGTATGGACACGGTGTGGGGATGTGCCAGTGTGGAGCGATTGGCATGGCTCGTAATGGAGTATCTTTTAGTGATATTCTGCGACATTATTATGTGGGCATAGAACTCAGGAAGCTATATTAGCAATTATGAGAATGCGTAGATATAATAATATATTACCAGCTTTTGTTATTGTTGTTTTGTTGTGCTTAGGGTTGGCTATTCCTGCAAACGCGGCAGATTTTCGTTATTCTATGGGTCTGCGAGGAGAAATGGCTACTGTCACTGGTGGTGATGAAGCCAAATTCCCTCTGCGTAGCGCCTATGGTATTTCTCTTGGATACGCAATGTCGGAACGCTGGGACATTGGTCTCAGTTTAACCTGGTACGATCTTTATGATGATAGCCTGGCCACATCGAGTTTCTCTTTTAGAAATAACAATAGTCACACCGAGCGTCAATTCCGGGCAACCCGTCTGGGTGTTAATGTCAAAAGGTACCTTTTGCCGATGGGTGGGTTCTTCAATTTGTCGGTTGGTGCAGGAGGCGGTCTGCTGATATGGAGAACTCTCGATGCCAGCGTAGACACCGTTTTGAAAGTAACCGGCTCGCACAATGAGACAGTAGACTACGCATCCACTGAAGTTATCGTCTCCGGCTTAATTGGGGCGGAGTTTGCTCTGTCGCATCGTCTGGCGCTTAATCTGGATATTCATACTGACTATCTTACCGGAGCGGGAACAGAATTCTCTGATCAAATAAACTCTAAGCGCGACCGCTGGCTACTGGGATCTTCGCTCACTTTAACTCTGTCATTTGGATCAACTAATTTTCAACGTGGATGGCCTTCGCAAAGAGCCTGGTCGGTGGTGAACCCAGAGCCAGCTCGAAAATCGGAGGCAATGGTAGATTCCGATGGTGACGGTGTTGCTGACTCAGATGACAATTGCAATAATACCCCCGGAGGTGTTCTGGTCGATCGCAAGGGTTGCCCTCTCGATAGTGATCGGGATGGAATCTTTGATGGTCTGGATGATTGCGAAGGAACCGATCCGAGAGCTCAAGGAACTTTAGATGTGTTTGGTTGTCCGGCGGATTCTGATTTTGATGGTATCCCGGATTACCTTGACAACTGTCCACATAACAAAATCGGAGCTATTGTTGATTCTCGGGGCTGTCCGCTCGATAGCGACGCTGATGGTATCCCGGATGGACTTGATGACTGTCCGGAGACACTCTATGTTGTCGATGTCGATCCGAATGGATGTATCGACCTGACGGTATTTTCCAAACCAATGGTGATGAATATCGACTATGCCCCGGGGTCATTCGAAGTAGACCTTGCTAATCTCGATAGACTCAGGGAACTTGCTCGTGTTCTTAACTTCGTCCCGGATATAAAACTGGAAATAAACGGATATACCGACAACATTGGAACAACCAGAGTCAATCAAGCTCTTTCTGAAAAGAGAGCCCGACGTGTTCGTGACTATCTAGTTGCTATGGATGTAGCGGCTGCACGTATTAGAGTCGTTGGTCGGGGAGAATCCAATTTTGTAGCTTCTAATCAGACAGAGGCTGGCCGAGCCAAAAACAGGAGAATTGAGATAATCTTCTATAAATGAAAGATACAGACATTAGAAACCATGTATAGAAATTTCTACCAACAACAAAACGTTGAAAACAGGAGGCAGAACCTGTATGCTTTGATGCTGTACTTACCTGAAGAGTTGGATGAAATCATCGCCCCACTGAGAGAGAAATTCGATCCGCTCTACAACCAAGTTGCCTCCCATATCACGATAGTATTTCCATTTGAGTCAAGTCATGCATTGGAAGAGTTGACGGCAATCATCAAAAGAGAGCTCGAAAATGAGCGAGAATTTGTTATAGAATTGAACTCAATAATAGATTTCTATCCTCAGGTACCAATGATCTGCTGGAGAGTTAAAGAGAACGAACATCTGACATCGCTATATTACAGGCTTCACTCCAAACTGGATATCCCGGTGCCGTTCAAGGAGTATATCCCCCACGTGACAGTTGCCCGTGAGATTTCGGATCATCGGGTAATGTTGGTTAAAGAACAGGTCTTTCCATATCTTCCTACCGAGAGTTTCCGGGCTCGTTCGGTAGATTTCGTTACCCCCCTGGCAAACCAAAAGTGGGTATCGGTACGTACTTTTCCTCTTCTTTCTTTAGATTGATTATACTTGAAATAGTTCTTGTTATCGGGTTTTAAAGTCGGTAGTATAGGGGCGGGTAAGTATATGAGAATCTTGATTATTACTCAGCATTTTCCGCCAGAACGTGGCGCTGTAAGGCGGCTTGCCGAATTTGCTCGCTTTTTTGTGCATGAAGGGATAGATGTCTCAGTATTGACAGCTATCCCTAATTATCCCGACGGCATTATTCCTGAAAAGTACAGGGGTAAGTTATTCTATCAAGAAGAAGTCGATGGTGTAAAGATATATCGTTCCTGGGTTCTGCCGGCTTCAAACAGGTATCCGGGGAAACGGATGATCGGTTTTGTCATTTTCCTTGTTACCGCTCTCATCAACAGCCTTCGGATTAGCGGGAAATTTGATGTTGTGCTGGCTTCTTCACCTCCGGTAACAACACCGTTGATTGGCTGGTTGGTTAGCAAACTTCGCCGTGCACGTTTTATCCTTGAGATTCGTGATCTACAGCCAGAATCAAGTGAAGAGTTTGGGAATCTCAAGCCGTCGTTGTTTACCAGAACGCTCAAGAAATTCATGCACTGGATTTACCGCCGAGCTGACCACATCGTGGGAGTTACTGACGGTATAACTAATTACATGAAAAAAATTGGGATTCCTTCCAACTTGGTGACGACGATTAAATCTGGGGTTGGTAACGAGTTTATGGATGCTCATTCCAACGGAATTCGCAAGAAATTCGGATGGGAAAACAAATTCCTGGTTTTATATGCAGGAACTTTAGGTTGGGCTCACAGTCTGGAAACTGTCATTGAAGCTGCCCGTCACTTGGTTGATCAGCCTGACATCTATTTCGTTTTTGCAGGTGATGGCCAGAAGCGTCAGGCTCTGGAAGGTATGGTCCGTGACTACGGCCTGAAAAACTGCTGTTTCATTGGACTCCAATCTCTTGAGACTATTCCGTATTTTCTAAAAACCAGTGACGTTTTGGTGGAAAGTCTCAAGGAAGTCCCGATCACCCGGGGAACTTTTCCCGCTAAACTGTTCGAGTATATGGCCTCGGGTAGGCCGATTATCTTTGGCTCGAGCGGTGGTGAAGCTGTTCGAGAACTGGAAAAAGCCGGTGGTGCGTTGTGGTTCCCTGCTGATCAACCAGAGAAACTTTCAGAACTGATTCTAAAGCTCAAGCAGGGAAAGATTGATGGTAACCGCCTTGGTCAACAATACCACGATCACATAGCCCAATATCATGTTCGGAATCGCTGGGCTCAACGTTACTCCGATCTAATCAATCAGGATTAAGAAAATATCGGCAGGAGCCCCCTACTCCCCTCCGATAACCCGTAGCCCTTGCAATGTTAGGTCAGGGACCACTTGATCAATATGGCGGGAGTGTTTTTCGATGCCCGGAGCCAAGCCACCAGTAGCGATGATCTTACAATTGTCGAAAGCGCACTCATCAAGTATCTGATCGATGATATAGTCCACTTGGCCAACCGTTCCATAGAATAACCCTGATTTCATCGCTTCAGTAGTTGTTTTCCCAACAATGCTTTTGGGGGGTTCTATCTGAATTTCGAATAAACGAGCCGCCTTGCGAGCTAGTTCCGCCATCGAGGTTTCTGGTCCGGGTGCGATCACACCACCAATATATGCGCCTTCGCTGTTGATAATATCGAACGTTGTTGCAGTGCCAAAATCTACGATGACTATTGGCCCACCATATAAAACAAACCCACCCACTGCGTTTGCTATCCTGTCCGCACCTAATTGTTCGGGTTTATCGATTTTGATATGGATTGGCAATTTGAGTTGATGCGATACTACTATCGGTTTCTTCCGGAAATACTCGACAATAGCTCTTTCGTATGCTGTTGTCATAGGAGGAACAACCGAGGCAAGAATAACCTTGTTGATACTCTCAGCTTTTATCTTGTGACGTTCAAGAAGTCTGGCAAGAGTAAGGCCGATTTCATCAGCTGTGGAGTCACTTCGCGTAGCCAGACGAAAATCGGCTTTCAGGGTACGACCGTTAAAAACTCCAAGGACAACATTTGTATTGCCAATATCAATCGCCAGTAACATATTTTAATATACATTATTGGTGGCCACTTTGTCCACCATTACGTTTTTATCCCATGTAGGTTGGGGACTTATCTTGATACGATCGTAATTATTGATTGCTCAAAGTACGCCTGATTTCAACAAAACCGACCAGTAGTATTTCTTATACACCAGTCGTGAGAGATGAAAATGGCGGGCAAAGATATCAACCAATTCATCCTCGGTGAAGTAATTCTTGCGAATGATGTATTTCTGGCCGTTATCGAGAGACCTTTGTTTATAGTTGTTGCCATGTTCGTCGACGTGATGTGACTCGATTGTTGGACCTTCGGCGGGGGGATTATTGTCAATTAACCAGATCAGTCCATTTTTTTTGAGGGGTTGCTTGATCTGTTCAAAGAAAGATTGATACTCCTGCCGAGGATGATGGGAAAACCAGAACCCAACAATCATCAGGTCAAAAGCGTTACTGGCAAAGGGAAGCCGATTCAAATCAGACTGGCAGAAGTAAACCGGACAATGATACTCCTTTGATTGTGCCATTGCGATCATCTCTGAAGAAATATCACAAGCAACTATTGATGCTGCAGTTTCTGACACGATACTTGTCCAATAGCCGGTGCCACAGGCAATTTCAAGCACTTCCTTACCAGCTGCAAGATCGCGGATAAACGTAGCTTCATCGTCGATTTCCTGACGTCGTTCGGGAACATCACGATAGTATATTTGCTCATACTCCGGAGCGCGCAGACGATAGTAGTTTTCAGTCGATTCGTCAGTCATGGTTCTGTTCAATCTCCGCCGCCAGTTGCTGGCCGAGTATTGTCGCTTGATCGAGTGTCGGGCGATCGTGGCGGACGCTGCCTGCGGCGGTGAAATCGGTGGAATGATGAATAACCATACCCTTGTTGATCACCTCGATCCATTTGAAGAAGCCCGCTATTACTCGACGAGTTCCCTCGAACCAGCCGTGCTCACCACCTACAAGAATGATAGCACCGGGCCGCGAGCGTTTAAGGCGTTTGATGAAGAAGTGATTGGGATCTTTCCCCTCGAAGTCAGGAGGGCGGAAACAGTTACATCTGTCAATGAACGCTTTTGACTGCGCCGAGACAGAATCGAAATAGATAGGTGAGCCAAACAGCAGACAGTCACAGTCTATCACCGACTTGTAAACATTGGTAAGATCGTCATCATAGATGCAATAGCCCGGATGTGGAGCTTTCCCGCAGGACTGGCACAGTACGAAATTGAGTTCGTTCAGTTTGACAAATTCCGTTTGCACTTGCCGAGATGGGCTAAGTTCACTCGCAATGGTGTCCATTAAGTGTTTGAGAAGATAATCGGTTGAGGAACCGGTGATGGGTGATCCGGATATGGCGAGAAGTTTAATCAATTTCTGTTGACTCCAATTGTTCAAGAGTGGCGTAGAGATCAAGCAGTTGATTTTCTATCTCAACTTTATGTCGGGTTGCAGCATTAAGTTGTTCCCAGTCAGAGCGGGGGATATTATGCCGGATATTCTCATCAAGTTCGGTCAGTTCCTTTTCCAAATCTTTGATCTTTGACCGAGTTGATAAAATCGCTTTTTTGTGCCGAGCCTTGCGCTTGGATTTCTCTTTGAAAGAGAGGTAAGCATCCTTCGATTTGACCACCTTTGGTTCGGGTGAAGGTTCAGCTTTGGTTGTTTTCTCTTTGAAGTATGAGTAATCGCCATTGTAAATTGTCATACGGCCATCATTAAGATAGAATAATCGACTAACTACGCGGTCGAGGAAGTGACGATCGTGGCTAACGATCAAGCAACTGCCGTCGTAATCCCGGAGAGCTTCTTCCAACGCTTCGCGAGAATCCAGATCGAGATGATTGGTCGGTTCATCGAAGATTAGAAAATTGGCAGGGTGGTACAGCAAACGAGCCAGGGACAGTTTAGTTTTCTCGCCTCCAGAGAGTGTCATTACTTTTTTGAAACAATCCTCTCCGGTAAAACCGAATCGCGCCAGGAAGGAACGAATTGTGTAGCTGTCGGCAGTTGGGTCCAGCTCCCAGATGGTATCCAGAGCAGTTGCTTCCGATATCAAATCAGAAAGTTCCTGGTCGAAATAGGCTACATCGACATTGTTCCCCAGTCGGATATCTCCGGTGACAGGAGACAACACACCAGTGAGCGCATGAAGAACAGTGGTTTTGCCTGATCCATTGCGGCCAATCAACCCTACTTTATCGCCTCGATATAAGTCAAAAGAGACATCGCTAACGACCGTGTTAGAACCATAGCTAAGGGTAACATCCTGCACCTCAAGTATATGCGCATACGACCTTCCTGATGATTGCATGCGGATAGTGGGTCCCTTTGCCTCACTGCTTGGAGGTGGCAGACGTTTGATACGCGAAAGATATTTTAGTTTTGACTGGGCTTGTTTGGTTTTTTGCCCCGCCATATTTCGGCGAATGTATTCTTCTATTCGCTTTATTTCTTCCTGTTGGTGCTTATAGTGGTGCTCGTGAAGGCGTCGGCGTTCTCTGCGTTCGCTCAGGAAATGCTTAAACCCTCCTTTGTAAACATGGATTTTACCAAACTGAATATCCCAGACCTGTTGTACCGTGTTAGTAAGGAAAGCCCGATCGTGCGAGATAACCAGATAGCTTTTATCGGTTTGGTTGAGAAACTCCTCAAGCCATACGGTTGCTTCAATATCCAGATGGTTAGTAGGCTCATCAAGCAACAGCAGGTTACCTCGTCCAGCCAAAGCACGAGCCAGACCAGCTCGGTTTTTCTCACCACCGGAAAAATTGGCAATGCGGTCTCTGTGGCGATTCTTCTCAAAACCAAGACCATGTAAAATTGTGCTGACTTCGTGTTCAAAAGTAAAACCACCTGAAGCTTCAAAACGCAGTTGTAAGTGTCCCAGTCGATCAAGGCTCAAGGTGTCCGACGGCTGTTTGGTTAGATGCTCCTCTAACGCCCAAATTTCACATCTCATATCCAACAGATCCTGACGAGCCGAAGCTGCATAATCAAATAAGGTCATATCCTTGATTGTTGCTTTGTCTTGTGCGATGTAGTCAATTGTACATCCACGAGCTCGTGTAATAGCTCCAGAATCGGTAGCCATATTATCTACTATCATTTCAAACAGGGTGGTTTTACCGATGCCGTTTTTCCCTACCAGACCAATACTATCGCCAGTTTTTACAGTAAATGAAACCTGGTTTAGAATGATTTGATCGGAGAATCTCTTGGATATGTTCTCTGCAACGAGGAGGGTCATGCCTCATCCTCAGAAGGAATCCCCCGTGCCAGTAACATTTCAGCGATTAACAGGACAACTGCCAGCCAGAGGAACAACGGCCAGAGCTCCTTACCAAAACGGAACTCGGCAATAGCAGCAGCCATGTTGACATCCTCTTCCAGAGGGTGGTATTCCTGCGCACCGATTGCTTTTGCGTATGATTCAGTATCAACTGAGGCCAGATCGCATTCACGAGGGTTGATATTGATTGCAAAACGATCAATCTCGCGACCGAGATACCGAACATGATAGATTCCCGGTTTGATGGTGGGTCGTGCTCTAAGTACTAAATTGCCCTGGTCTTCCTCCGGCGCCAGATAGTACAAAAGACTGTCGGGGGTAATCATCTCCAGCGAACCGGATACTGCTATCCCCAGCGAAATTGATCGGGTGATGTTGTCTCCTGCAAAAAAACCTCGGTCAAAACTGGAGAGATCAGAAGCAAGATACTCTGTCATCCGAGATACTAAAGGAACAAACAAAGCATGCCCGGTCAGGTCGGAATATCTCGGTGACAACGGCCCGGTGAAAGTAAGCACTCGGCCAGACCCATAGGCGTTTTCAACCAGAGCGGGGTGATTACCTGAAAAACTGGCCAGTATAACGGCGTCATCAATGATGTGTGTGCGAGGCAGTGTAAAGAACTTCACTTCCGGAATCTGGTTGGTCTCAAACTCAAAGATAGAGAACACTGGATGATCTATCTCCACCGATTCAAAGGTGTAGTATCCGGCCCTGGTGATTTCCTTGCGAGCGGGTTTATCATAGACCAACCCGGTAGTTTTGGACCAATACTCATTAAAAAATCCGGTGTCGGAAATGCCATTGTATGTAATCAGCAATGATCGCCCTCTCCGAACATAAGACTTAATTCGTTCAATGTGCGTTGTGGATAACTCTGTTGGCTCAGATAGAATAACCACATCATAATCAGCGAGATTGGTTCCGGCCAACCCATTGGGTTCGACGGTCTTGACCGACCAGTACTGGTTAAGTGATGGTGATGGCGCCAGTGCCAGTGCGACCAACCGGGCCACGTCATCCTGACCAATCAGCAATACATTAAACTGTCGGGGGATATGGAAACTGAAATAGTAACGGTTATCCCCATCGAATTCATCATCGGAAAGTTCCACATATCCACTATGGAATCCGCCTTGTGATACTGCACGAGAGAAACGGACCTCTGTTTCTTCACCGGCAACTGTTTTGACATCTGTTTGAGCTACACGGTGACCATCAAGGAACAGAGAGGCGATAATATCGGTCCTGTCACGCAAGCTGTAATTCTTCACCGTTGCAGTTAGATCAAAATTGTGGCCGGGAAGCAATAATTGTCCGCCCATATCTACATCAACAATTCCACAGTTGTCGCTTTCTTCCAGCGGTATATCGACCAGATAAATATGTGCTCGACATCCAGACAGCATAGTAGTGTCGGGGAGTGAATAGCGCTGAAAGTCGGTCAGGATGTACAATTCACGATTAAGATTGTCTGTCTTATCTAAAAGATCAACAGCCTGCTCCAATGCCAATTGCAGATTGGCTGGTCCGTACCCCGGATCGAGACACTCCAACTGTTCCCTGGCAATTGCTCGTGAGCCGAGCCCCAGTGGAGCATCGTTGTCATCGGTCTGAAACAACGGGATGAGGGCAACATCATCTTTGTCCCCAAAAGTATCCAGTAATTGATCTGCGCGTTTGCGGGTCAATTCGAAGAGGTTGCCATCACGCACCTCTCGATTCATTGAAGCGGAATTATCAAACAGTATAACCGCCGAAACTGAAGCATGAGACCCAAGACTGCCACCTTCAGTAGCAGGACGAGCGAAAGCCAGAACAACCGCCAGGAGAATCAACATTCGTAACAGTAAAAGAAGAATCTGGCGAATTTTAAGCCTTCGCACCTGTTGCTTTTTCATCGTTTGCAAATGCTTAAGAGATGAAAACTCCACTACCCTTACTCGACGACGAGAAAACAAATGAATAATCAGCGGAATCAGGGCTGCAAGACCGGCTATCAGGATTGTTGGATTAAGAAAGTTTAACAAAATATTACCCTACTGTGAATAGGGTTTATCAAGGTACTTTCGGGCTTCTTCCTGGTGATAATGAGCGGAAGATCCAGCCAGAACAGCGCCGTAGTAGTCACGGGCAGCATTATGATCGCCATGAACATCACTTGTCTTTCCAAGCCATAGATTAATCATACCGATATAGAACGGCCGAGTTTCAATAAATAACGCTGTTTCCAGATTTTTAAAGGCGTTGCCGGTATCATCAAGTCCCAGCGACGCAATCCCTGACCAGAGATGAGCTGTCGGTTGAGCAGGGTTGATCTGCAGTTGCTGTTGGAAAGCATTCAAACCATCCTGATAGTACCCCGTAGCTTTTGTTCGGTCAACTTTCCGGTCAGACTTTCTAAGGATATTGGCCAGCATGATCTTCGCTTCAACCTGAGCTATGGGGCTCACTGGATTATCCGCGACTTCAATGAGAATTTTTCGAGCTGTAGAATCATCACCAGTGACCAAGTAATTTAACCCAAGATTGCAGCGCAGCAAATTGTCGGTTGAATCAATTTCCAATCCGTGCTCCAGATTAAGGCGGGCTTCTGCATATAAGCCGTTCATCATTTTATATCCTGCTAAAGACAATAAGGCAGAGGGATCGTTTGGGCGTAGTTTAAGCAGAGTTTCCTGAGCCAAGGTAGCACAGTAGTAATCGCCTGCAAGAAAACAAGCCTCCTTCTGAATCATCATGGCAAGCATCGAATCTGAAGGACTATCGGCTTGTTGAACCATAGCATCAGCGTAATAACGCATGAGATCATAGTTAAACATAGCTTCAGCGCGCTCTGCGAATTGACCAAACAATCTGAGATCGAAAGAAATGGTGTCCACATAATTCCGCCACTGTTGTTCAAGTGAATCAACGGGTTGATCATAGACTTCTTCTATTTGTAATGCGAGATTCAGGTCATCGGCTATTTTATAAAGCTGCTGAAATTTATCGATGCCATAGGTGTCTATAAGGAACTTCACAAACGTTGAGGAAGTACGGTCGGCAATTGTTGGCGCAGTCTGAAAGTACACATAGGTATCAAGAAGGTCGCCCAGAGGAACAGCTTTTCCCTCGGCGAATATTTTCTTCATGTCGTAAAGGGCGAAAGAAAGATATCCCGCCACTCCTTCTGTTAGAAACGGAGGTGAATAACCAAACTGTCGGAGAATAGCGGTCTGCATAACAACGAAGGGATCAGCGGAGTTTGTGTTCTGGGAATACAATACATAACTCGTATTGCGAGTGGGATCGATCATCTGTCCAAATCTCATATCCCATATCACCGAATGCAAGGGGCAGGGACACAGAAACAGGTCATGCTTGCCTGGCAAATTGAGACCAAAAATATTCTTAAACTGGCGGTATTCGTATTCCATTACTCCCTTCACGTAGTCCCAGTAGAAATCGCCAAACGAGTTGGGAATATAGTGTATATCTAGATGTGCAGTCGGATTGAATCGATAGGTACCACTAACATGATGATCAAATAAACACCAGGTAGTGTCGATATTGACCCTCTTTACCGGCGTCAACGTAAGAATATAATTTGCATTGTTCTTGCCAGGGATATCATCAATACTAGCGGGCAATCCATACTCAACAGTGAAGTTGCGTGAGTACGTACGAGCAGGAGTCCCGAGTGTGATAACATGAACAAGAAATGCACAACTTGAACTATCGACAGCGTTTAAGTCTATATCTACTGAAAAGGTTAAAAGAAAACCCGAGGCTTGGATATCTTTTACAACATCGGTTGTGTCAGACAACAAGAGATGTTTTTCCCCTGAAGTATCAACCTGAGAGACATTGAAAGCGAACCCGACACCATCTGCCGCACTTGTAACAGATATAAATAAACATTCTAAAACCAATATGAAAGTTAGCAGTTTGATCATTGTCCGTTATACCATTATGATGAAAAAAGGTCTACTCTTTGGCCTTCTGTACAACCAGTCGGCCATCGACTAACTCTGGCAGAATCGGCATCGAGTTAGTTGCAGTGGCGATGATAACATCATCCCCAAAGCCCTGCGAAGTCAACCTTTGGCCGTGTTCTCCATGCTGGATAGTTTTTTCCAGAGCAGTCTGGTTTGTACGAGCCAGAAGCAGGGCAATTGAACCGGCATCGTTTAGCTTTAGTTTTTTATTATGTTCTGTACTTAGTATATGAATTAACATTCCGGCACAGATAGTATCCTCAATTGAAAACCCGCCTCCCTGTCCAGCGCAGACAATCAACAGGTCACGATCTTCACTGGCGATACGATCTGCTACCTTTGAGATATTAACCAATCCTGCACTTAGCACCAACGCAGCTTTTTTTGCCATACCAAAAATGGCAGTGCCATTTGAGGTGGTCATGACCACATACTTATCCCCAACCGATTCAGCAGTAAACTCTGTAGGGGAGTTACCCAATTGAAAGTTCTCAATTCTAAGGTTATCGCGTTCTCCCGCCAGCACAGCCATATCGCTGCCGATTCTGGACCACATCTCTCTTGCTTCTCCCGGGCCGGGTGTTGGGATTACACCACGAGCGCCTGCCATCAGGGCAGCACAAGTAGAAGTGGACGATCGCAACACATCAATTGCAACGACGACCTTGTCATCCATGCTGATCAGTTCAAATGGAAAAGGAGTTAAATAAAGATCAACTTTCATGGTTTGTTTACTCATTTGTGTGAAGCGTTCTTGTAAAACGGTGGCTTCACAACTGTTGCGGGGATAGTCTTGTTGCGGATGACGATTGATACTCTCGTCCCGGATTTCGCTTTGCGACGAACAACATATCCCAATGCTATCGGTTTCTGAAGACTGGGGGAAAAAGTTCCCGAAGTAACACTCCCGATGACATCATCACCGTCAAGAATGTCATAACCCTGACGTGGGATAGCTTTCCCTTCAAGCTCAAGACATACCAGGCGACGCTTGGGCTTTTCCTCTTTCTGTCGAGCGAGAACATCATGGCCTATGAAATCCTTGTCAAGTTTGACAATCCATGACAGGCCGGCTTCAATCGGAGTCGTAGTTTCATCGATGTCATTGCCGTACAATGCCATCTTCATTTCCAGACGCAGAGTATCTCGAGCCGCTAAACCAATTAGTTCCATATTATGCTTTTTGCCGGCTTCGGTTACCGCTCTCCAAACAGCATCGGTATGCTCTGGTGGAATGTAGATTTCAAAGCCGTCCTCACCAGTGTAACCCGTACGTGAAAACATCATCTTTGCTCCGGCCACCGATGCTTCCGCCCAGGTATAGTAAGACATTCCACCTAGATCGTAATCTGTGATCTGAGACATAACCTGTTCAGCATTGGGGCCCTGGATGGCTAACAAGCTTGTTAGCGGCGACCGATCAACTAGTTCGGCATCAGCGGAAAGATTTGATCTTAACCAGTCGAAATCCTTATCGATATTGGCAGCATTCACTACTAACATGTAATCGGTTGGTAGACGGTAAATAAGCAGGTCATCTACTATCCCGCCGGAGGGTAATGTCATGCAGTTGTACTGAATCTGTCCCACCTCGAGTTCAGCGATATTGTTGGTTGTTACTTTTTGCAGAAAATCAAGAGCTCTCGGACCGGAAACTTCGAACTCACCCATATGGGAAAGATCAAATAGACCAACATTATTCCGAACGGCCAGATGTTCGGCTGTGATTCCCTGGTATTGAATCGGCATTTTGAAACCAGCGAACTCAACCATCTTACCACCGGCTGCAAAGTGGTAGTCGTAAAAAGCTGTTTTAACAATCTCATCCGTCATAGCAGGTTATTTCCCTAAAAATCCTGGTTACTCAATTATTTCAGGGAAATAACGAGAGAGTAACGAAAAATGTCAACGTCTATGTTGGCGACTGTCTATGTTGATAACGGTGATAACCGGAAGCGGTTTTCCCGATTGATAGACCGGAGCTCTCGCAGCAATGCGATTCGATCATTGGAATAATCGATAATGAATCTGATCAATGGAAGATAGAATTGTTAGTGCGAATATTTGCGGCGCAAATTTTGCTCTCTTATAAAAAACCTTTTTTTTGTTGTAAAGACAACAAATGTAGTTATCTTCTTTATTAAGAAAGACGGGTGCTTCCGGCTCGGAAACCAGCAATATTGATGGACACTATTGGTCTTACAAATTAAGTTTGGCTCTAAAATTTATTGTGAATTTGTTGCCTTGTCTGAGCAGCAAGTAGGCTGGATAACTGTAAATATTCTTACATCTATTTGAGCATATTCTATTAGCAGTTACTCCTCCGACAATAAGTCCTGAGGAATAAGACCTAAGTGAAGGTTGTATGTTGTGAGTACGAGGCGGTCCATTCGGTAGTACTTACTTTATCTCACACAGGAGGTCTTCTATGAGAAGAATGTTTACAATCCTGACAGTCGTTGGTTTTGTAGCCCTGATTGGTGCATTACCGGCATTGGCTGACTGGGAGCCGGGGGATGGACACAAAATGCATTATCCGCAGCTTCCCAATGAAACGGGCTGGAACGTGAATGCCACGTATCCACAAACACTGGCCGACGATTGGGAGTGCTCGGAGAGCGGACCAGTTAATGAGATTCACTTCTGGGGTTCCTGGCTTGGTGGAGAAGTTGGGATACTTCATGGGTTCAATATAGCAATCTACTCCGACATCCCTGATCCTGACGGTTCCGGTCCGGAGTATAGCAGACCGGGCGCAGAACTGTGGGCTCGATTTATTCCAATTGAAGAAATAATTATTCGTCAGATCATACCGGACCCCCAGCTATGGGAGGGATGGTACGATCCTCTTACTATGACTTATAATTACCCCGACCACGATAATTACTGGCAATACAATATTTTCAATATTCCTGACCCATTCTATCAGACTATAGGGGACACCTTCTGGTTGGTTATATCAGCAGTAGTTGAGGAAGAAGTTCCAGAGAAGCTCTGGGGTTGGAAATCCTCGATTGATCACTGGAATGATGACGCTGTGTGGTCAGAATCCGGCCCGCCATTTATCTGGGGTGAACTATATGAACCCCCGCTTTTCGAGGTCTCAATGGACTTGTCGTTTGTTATTAATGCTTCTGAGGAAGATCTCGGTGCTTGTTGTTATCCTGATGGATCATGCGCCGATTTGACTCAAGCCGTTTGTATAGCATCGTCTGGTATCTGGCAGGGACTTGGAACGGTTTGTTTAGGCGATAACAATTCTAATGGCATTGATGATGCATGTGAAGGAGCCGCTGATTCCGATGGTGACGGTATCCCTGATGATGGTGATGGCAGTGGTTTCCCGGGCGACAACCCCTGTGTAGGCGGAAACACTG
>Ga0164318_10003076_pt1 | contig 15722 bp, 13 predicted proteins | sample GuaBasSedimGuay9_FD_113734 | JGI IMG/M metagenome (GOLD analysis project Ga0164318, IMG submission 113734) | Subseafloor sediment microbial communities from Guaymas Basin, Gulf of California, Mexico - Guay9, Core 4571-4, 0-3 cm | ecosystem: Environmental > Aquatic > Marine > Hydrothermal vents...
AAAGCTAAAAAAAGAGATTTGAAAAATCAAGCTTTAGAACAAGTGTTCAGATGAAATTGCTATTCTTTCTCATCAATAGCTTTATAAATATTAGGCTATTCAACTATTATAAATTGGGGGTTTTGATTGGGAAAATAAAAAACAATAAAATATAAAGCCTTGATTGTACAAAACAAACTCAATAAGTCTTTTGGTCCTGCAGGATCATTTTCTGGAATAATAGTTTTTGTTTTGGGACTTATCTCTACGTATTATTCTTTGTATATGCTTGGTCTTGTTATTGTTCTAACAAGAAAAAAGATAATGCCGCTAAAAAAACTAAAGACTCTCGCTACAGCAAAAGAGGAGATTATCAAGCTGCAGAATGATTTGGGATTATAAATTTAGTGAGAGCGCGACTTAAAGTCGCGCTCTCACTTTTGTAAAAAAAGTTATTAAACCTTGGTTGATCTAACAGGATTTTGCTCTTGATCCAAAATGGTTGCCTAAAATATAAAATAAAAAACCGTAAACAATTAAAAATTAATCGAATACGGTTTTAAAAAGTACCCAGAGCCGGGGTCGAACCGGCACGAGTGTTACCTCATTGGTGTTTGAGACCAACGCGTCTACCAATTCCGCCATCTGGGCTCTCTTTGTCGCCATCTGTCGGGAGCTCCGCAAAAAATGCTTCGGTTCCGCCATCTGAACTCAATTTACTTACCACCTGATTGAAACTAAAAAAAGCATTTAGAATCCGTCAACCAGCTTAAAATTGCGCTGCAAAGATAGCTTTTTTTTAAATATTCCAAACTAAATTTTATTTGGCATTACAAAAAAAACAGAGTACTTTTGCCGCCGTAAAAGCAGCAACCTAAAGCCTTAATAATCATGAATGAAAATGTATCAATTTTCAGTGGTCGAGCATCAAAGTATTTAGCAGAAAAAATTGCTGAAACGTACGGACAGGAGCTTGGAGAGAGTTCTATTTCGTTGTTTGCAGATGGAGAATTTCAGCCGTCTTACGATCATTCTATCAGAGGAAACGATGTGTTTATTATTCAGTCTACTTTTGCACCTACAGATAATATTTTTGAAATGCTGTTGATGATTGATGCTGCAAAACGCGCATCGGCAAAAAAAGTTGTTGCTGTAATTCCATATTTTGGCTTTGCTCGCCAAGACAGAAAAGATCGTCCAAGAGTATCAATAGGAGCTAAACTTATAACCAACTTATTAGTGGCTGCAGGAGTAGATCGTATTGTTACTATGGATTTACATTCGGATCAAATCCAAGGCTTTGTTGATTTACCCGTAGATCATCTCTACGCATCTTCTATTTTTGTACCCTACTTACAGAGTCTTAATTTAGGAGATATTACAATGGCTTCGCCGGATACCGGAGGAGCAAAGCGTGCTGCAGCTTATGCTAAATTTCTAAATACCGATTTGGTTATTTGTTTTAAGCAAAGAGAAAAAAACGGTAAGATTGAAAAAATGCAAGTTATCGGTGACGTTGAAGGTAAAGATATTGTTTTGGTTGATGATATTATTGATACAGCCGGAACTATTACTAAGGCTGCTGATTTAATGATTCAGCAAGGAGCTAAAAGCGTTAGAGTTGTTTGTACTCATGCCGTTTTCTCTAAAAATGCCATTGAACGCCTTGAAAATTCTCCCATTGCCGAAGTAATTGTATCCGACACCTTACCTCGTAAATCGGAAGGTAAGATTACAGTATTATCTACGGCAGAATTATTTGCAGATGTAATAGAAAGAGTACATAATTTTGAATCAATAAGTGAACACTTTAAGTTCACTACTATTTTATAAATTTAAATTAATTAACAATGAAAAGAGTATCTATGAGCGGTTCTCTCCGAGAGAACGTAGGGAAAAAAGATGCAAAAGCCCAACGCAAAGCAGGAAACGTAATTTGTGTAATGTATGGCGGCAAAGAGCAAATTTCTTTTACACTTCCCGAAAAGAAATTTGATAAAATTATTTTCACTCCAGAGGTATATTTAATCGACCTTGAAATTGGCGGTAACAAATATGTTGCTTTATTACAAGATGTTCAATACCATCCTGTTTCTGATAAAGTATTGCATGCCGATTTCTTACAAGTACTTGAGAAAAAACCTATTACTGTTAGTATGCCTGTTATTCTAGAAGGAGTACCTATTGGCGTTATGAATGGTGGAAGATTAGTAAACAAAATGCGTAAACTAACCCTAAGAGGTTTATTTACCAACATTCCAGAAAATATTGTACTGGATATTTCTAGTTTAAAAATTGGAATGGGTATTCAAGTTAAAGAAGTTGAATTAGAAAATATCACCTTCCTTGACGATCCTTCAAATGTTATTGTTAACATCAAAACTGCACGTGGTGTGGAAGAAGACGATGAAGAGGATGAAGAAGGAACTGAAGGGGAAGAAGGAACTGAAAGCGAAGCTGCAGAATAATTCTACTCCAAAATATCTAAAAGGTGTAAGATTTTCTTACACCTTTTTTTATTTCCATCAAAGAAGCTTAATTTTATCCAAAATATTAAAACATGAAATACTTGATTGTTGGGCTGGGGAATATTGGTGCTGAGTATAAACATACTCGACATAATATCGGTTTCGATATTGTGGATGCTCTAGCCAATGAAAAAGAAGAAAAATTTGAAGTAGACAGATTAGCTGCAGTAGCTCGCATTAAACACAAAGGCAGAATCTTTGTATTAATTAAACCAAGCACCTATATGAATCTGAGTGGAAAAGCTGTAAATTACTGGCTTCAAACAGAAAAGATAAATATAGAAAATTTACTTATTGTTACCGATGATATTGCTTTAGAACCGGGTAGCTTACGAATGCGCAGTAAAGGCGGACATGGTGGTCATAACGGATTAGAAAATATCATTGAACATTTAGGAACTCAAAATTTTACACGACTTCGTTTTGGTATTGGAAACGACTATCGTAGAGGTCGTCAGGCTGATTTTGTTTTAAGTCAGTGGAAAAGTGAAGAAAAAGAAATGTTAAATGAGCGAATAGAACAAGCTACGCAAATGGTGCTTAGTTTTGGAACGGCCGGTGTTGCAAGAACAATGAATCTGTTTAACAATAAATAGACATCTATTAAACTGTTCTCAACATAAAGCGTTCAATGGTTTCATAAATCGGACCCTCAGTAGTTAAAACACTTTCTAAAAGCACAAAATCATCTACTTTTACTTCTTGAATAAATCCTTTCTCGGTACGTTCCATTACACGTTTAAAATGATCTTTATTCCGGATCTTTTTTATTCGACCAAGAGTAAAATGAGGAACAAAATTCTGCCGATCGCCATTAAAGCCAATCGTCTCTAACTCTTGAATAACACTCCCTTGCAATGCTCTCAGCTGTTCGTTTTCGCGTATTCCAACCCAAACGACACGCGCATGATAATTGCTTCCAAAAATACCAATACGCTCTAAACTCATCTGAAAAGAATTGAAGTTCTTAACACAATTTTTTATAGCTTTTATAATTTCAGGGATTTGCTTTGCCTGTGTTTTACCAATAAACTTTAAGGTCAGGTGCAGCTTATCTTCCTTCACCCAATTAATTTTCTCTTCAGTAAGATTAGACATTAAAAATCTCCTTTGCCGAAGCAGTTGTGAATTAGGTTTAATAGGAATAGCAAGAAATAAGCGTTTGCTCATTTTAGTCAGGAATAACCAACTCTTGATTTGGAAAAATTAAATCGGGGTTATCAATCAAAGCTTTGTTAGCATCATAAATTTTTTGCCAACCACTACTATTACCATATTCTCTGCGAGAAATATTATAAAGCCATTCGCCCTCCTTTACAATTATCTTTTTAATTACCGGCTTTGGTGGAGGGGCAGGAGCTACTTTTTCTACGGTAACAGGCTTTACAACTTCTTCTATAGCTGCTTTTTTTACTTCAGTAGTTTTATTTGTCTTTTCATCAGCAACTTTTTTGTCTTTACAAGATGTGAAAAACAAAAGTGAAGAAAAAACCAAAGTCAAAAAAATTAGGGAATACTGTTTCATTATAAATTTTATTTTAAAGATATTTATAATACGCATTGTATAAATTTTAGTTGCATAAAAAAAGCCTATTAGAAAATTAAACCCAACAGACCTTTAAATATCAATTAAAATTATTTTAGTGTTGGAAATTGAACAACAACAGCTGTGTTCATTGAAGATAAAGGGTCGATAGTTGTTTCTACTACTATGTCGTTAAAATCTTTATCGCCTCCGCTTATATGAATATCTTCAAAAGCTGTTAGTAGAGAACTACAACTTGGATTATACATCAAAATAGCTTGTTGTGTGCCATCACGATTAAATTCAGGAATGGTATAAAACGTTTCTAAACCCTCAGTTACTTCCGTTCCATTCCAACCATTAGCAATAACAAAATAGCCAATAACTGTTCCTGCCGGGAAACTTCCAAGATTAACACGATCCCCTGCTTCAAGAGTTCCTCCGTATCCAAGAGCTGAAGCATTTGCAAAAATAATATTCATCTTACCTTTAATATCGTCAATAGTATTGGGAGGATTATTTACATCATAAGTATAATACCCGAAAGTATTTTTATAACCGGCTCCTTCTTGTACAAAAGATACATATACATTTGCATCCTCAGTTAAAACTATTTCCCTGTTTTCATTCTCAAAATACTCAGGACTATTTACCAATGCATTTTGGTTCTCAGGAAGAGAAGCGCTAAAGTCTGCAATTAGATTATTGCATAATTCTACATTCTCAATGCAATTAGGTCTGCCATCAGTATCCCAAGCACAAACAGTTGGGTAAGTCCCATTATGTACTTTACGTAATATCTTCAACCCACCGCCGCCTTTGGCTACAAATACCCAATCGCCATCCGTTTGAACCATATTGGCAGAGGCACCGCTTTCATCTAAATCCCAATGTTGAACATTAATCATAGGACCACCATCTTCTGGAAGACAGCCAATAGTTAAGCCATCATCGCTATTTGCCATATATACAAACTTCTCATCAATAGCCAAACCATGTGTATTTCCTATCGTAAGCATCTCCACAGGAGAAGAATAAATCTCTGCACCCGTTTCAATGTTAATTCCTTTTACTCCATTTGAATTCATCGCAATAAAAGCAATATTATCGCCTTCGCGAATTGATAAAGTAGCTTTTCCTAAATAAGGTTCTTCAACATTTTGATGAACAATAGAGCCGAGATCCCAACTATGAACTAAAGTACGGTCGGCCCCAACATGATGAACTTTCAATTTGGCATTATCGCCTGCAACTAAGGAAAGCTGATATGCACCGGGAAAATCACCATTAAGAGCAATTCCTTTTGCATCGGAATACTCTTCATGAGAAATAAAAGACAAATCGTCCCTATTAATTTGGAAAGTCCCCCCATAACTATTTCCCGAACTCATATAAATATATTCATCAGAAAGACCAATCCCATTAGCAGATGCAGTGATTGTTTCGTCTGAATAGACACTGGAAAGTTTAATATCAATATTACGACGATCTATTTCTCCACTAGGAAAAGTAAAAACCTCACGTAAAATAGCACCTTTCTTACTGGATCCGGCAAGAAAAACCCTCAAGCCTTCATAAATACCTTTATCGTCAACAGCGAGTGTATTAATATCGGCATCATTAAACTCTACATAACCACGAATAACAGGAAAAACCGGATTAGTAATATCAATTACTTCTAAGCCTCCTCCAACTTCTTCACCTTGACGATTATAAGTTACATAAGCTTTGTTGCCATATATACGAACATCGCTTGCACTTAAAGGTTCTCCATTAAAATCAGGAGCTTCAACTTCGGCAACTAAATACCAAGTATAATCGTAACAATCGCCACCTAAGTCTAAAACCTTTAAATTATTGGTGACTGTTATAGGCTCTCGAACGATAGTCACACGAGTATTTAAATCGTCGAAATTATTATTAATAACAAAAGTATCATTAATTGAGTCCTTTATATCGGTATTAATTTCTTCTTGTTTGTTACAAGCTGATAGTCCTGTAAACAAAACGACTAAGACAACAAGAAATTTTTTAATATTAATTTTATTTTTCATAATTTGAAGGTTCTTCTACACTTTACTAAACAAAAGTATATTATGCAACAATAATATTCAACAAGCACTTCGTAAATGAGTATTTAGAATACGTAAGTGTATAATTTATCTTTCATTCTGAAAACGCAGAAATTCAAGAGCGGCAAATATAAAACAAACTTTTAACCTAAGTAATTAGGTTATACTGCTTAACTACAAACCCAAACTAGCAATCTTAAATAAAAAAAGGTCAGCAGGGGAAATCACGCCCCCACCGACCTTCAAATATCATTTAAATCTAACTTTTATTTTGCTACAGAAAGTGCTATAACACCAGTCATATTCATTGCGGACATAGGATTAATAGTTGTTTTTACAACTATATCGTTAAAGTCTCTATCGCCTCTTGAGACATGAATATCTTCAAAGGCAGTTAATAATGAACCACAACTTTCGCTATACAACATTAAAGACTGTTGTGTTCTACGGCGATTAAATCTTGGCGTTGTATAATAGGTAGCTAAACCTTCTGTTACTTCTTCGCCATTCCATCCATTAGCAATAACAAAGTATCCAATAACAGTTCCTGCTTCAAAAGAACCTAAGTTTACACGATCGCCTTCTACTAAAGTTCCACCCTCTCCTACTGCTGATGCATTAGCAAAGATAATTTTCATACTGGATTGTATATCTCTTACCGATCTGGGAGGATTTGAAACATTATAAGTATAATATCCGAAAGAATTTTTGTATCCGGCACCTTCTTTTACAAAGGATACTGAAATATTTGCATCTTCAGTTAAAACTATTTCTCTGTTTGGATTTAAGAAATACTCAGGATGATTAATTAAAGCATTACTTCCTTCAGGGAGTGTTACATTAAAATCTGAAATAAGATTTTCGCATAATTCTGTATTTTCAATACAAGTTGGTTTACCATCGGCATCCCAATTACAAACGGAAGGATAAATTCCATTTTGTGCTTTGCGTAAAATCTTAAGTCCGCCGCCACCTTTAGCAACAAATACCCAATCACCGGAAGTTTGAACCATATTTGCAGAAGCTCCTACTTCGTCTAAATCCCAACGCTGAACTTCAATAATTTCGCCACCATCTTCGGGAATATATCCAATAAATAAACCATCATCGCTATTAGCCATATAAATAAAGTTTTCGTCTATAGCCAAACCATGTGTATTTCCTGTAGTAAGCATATCTGATGGTGAATAATAAACTTCTGCACCTGTTGTAATATCTATAGCTTTCATGCCATTCATATTAGTTGCAATAAAAGCAATGTTTTCGCCTTCGCGAATAGATAAAGTAGCTTTTCCTAAATAAGGTTCTTCAACATTTTGATGACGAATAACACCTAAGTTCCAGCTATTCTCTAAAGTAAGATCCGATCCAACAGTATATACATTTAATTTTGCGTTATCACCGGCTATTAAAGAAAGCTGATAAGCACCTGCACCATTACCATTTAAAGCAACATGCTTAGCATCAGAATATTCGTCATTGTCAATGATAGCTAAAGTTTGTCTATCGAGTTGGAAAGTACCGCCAACACTATTTCCTGAAGTCATATAAATATAATCATCAGAAAGAGCAATACCATTTGCCGAAGCAGAAATAGTATTTTCATCATCAAATGCTTTAGAAAGGCTAACATCAGTAACACCTCCACTTAATAAACCGTCATTTACAATTACCTGACGTAAAATAGCACCTTTATTATTACTTGAACCTGCTAAGAAAATTTTTCTTTCTGCATCAGTTCCAGAATCATCAACAGCCAAAGTATTAATATCTACACCATCAAACTCCATATAACTAAGAATTACCGGAGCTGTTGGATCAGAAATATCAATAACTTCTATAGCACCTGCATGAATATCTCCTTGACGATTGTAAGATACATAAGCTTTATCTCCTAAAACACGAACATCAGTAGCACTTAAAGGCTTATTGTTAAACATAGGAGCATCAACTTCGGCAACTAAGTACCAAGTATAGTCAAAATCAGTATCAGAAACAGGTGACTTTAAAGTATTATCACTCGAAATTGGCTCACGAACAATATTCATACGTTTATTTAAATCGTCGGAATTATTATTAATGGTATAAGCATTATCGATTACATCATCAATATCTGTATTAATGTCCTCTGGTTTATGACAAGATGTTAATCCAAGAAATAAAACCGTAAATAAAACGAGGACTTTTTGAGTATTAATTTTCTTTTTCATGATTTGAAGGTTTTTAATTATGTAACAAAAGTAGCTCTGAAAGGCTTTTTGTACAATGAACACTTCGTAAGAGGTATAAAGGAATAAGTAAACGTATGTATTTTCTTCATTTTTGATTATTCAGGATGAAGAATCAAGAGCATTTAAGACCTTTATTTAGTAATAAATTACTTATGTAAACAGCTGCTATCTGATGCAGCTTTATTGTACTAAATAAAGTTATACTAATTAGCGTACTTATCTCTTTGTGGAGTGAAACGTAGGCTAGCTCCTTCAAAGGGATGTGTTGAAGAAAGAAAAGAAGGATGCTTATCTTTTAAATAGATATCAAAAAACTCCAAAATAACTTTATTTAAGTTGTTAAGAGTTTCAAGACCATCTACATTGCCTAACATATCTAAGCGATTCTCAAGAGAAATATTGGGAAGTATAGCTGCATCACTAAAAACTAAATGACGTGCTTTTGGAATATCGATAAAATAATAATCAGCAACAGTATTGGAAAAAACTGCAGAATTTCCATAATTCCACAAATCGTTATATCCACTTTGTATTAACATAAAAGGCTTTGGTATAGGTTCGTCTATAATATCTCCAAACTGAAAACCATCTAAATTAACACCTGCATTAACACGAAAATCGCGCAAACAAAGCTGACCGGATACTGCTCCGCCAAACGATTGTCCGAAAGTACCAATTTTGTCTAAATTCATTTTTTGTACTAATACATTTGAATTATTATTCTCCTTTTCATAAAAAAGATAATCCAATACAAACTGAATATCTTCCATCCATAAGTCGAGCATAACATCAAAACGTTTTAGCTTCCGCAGATAGTTTCGTGTAATAATATCAATAGATTCCGGACTATCAGGTTTACGAAATTGCAACTTATAAGCTAACCATAGTTCTAGATATGTTAATTGCGATTTTTTCTTTTTTATATATACCGTTTCACCATCAGTAAAACTAACAAACGGTTGTTCGTAAGGATGAGAAATACTACAGACAATATAGCCCTGACTGGCTAAATTTTCCATAAATGCAGAATATAGAGGAGCCATTCCAAAATAAAAGCCCGGATTAAAAATAATAATAGGAAATTCGTTCTGACTCTCAGCAAAATTTGCATTAGCAAAACTATACGATGGTGTTTGTTTTATAGAATCCAAAAGGCTTAAGCGCACTCCTTTCGATTTAAAAATATTATAAATCAAGTCTGAAGAAAACCCATCTAAAAGCCTTATATAATTTTGATTTTGAGGCTTCTCGGCAGGATACCAAATATCAATATGTACTTTTCTAAAGGTGGTATGGTGGGTATATTTTTCGGTACGACTACTATCTGTTAAACTCAACTTTGTTAAACCAACAGCAAATGGACCACTTGGTTTAGGTAGTAACGATTGACTAAAGAAATCTTGAGAGTATCCCGCAACAGTAAAAAAGATACTGAATATTATTCCTAAAATTTTTCTTTTTATGAGTATGTTCATAGTATTTTACAGCTGTGTTCTAAGAACTCAGAAATAAAGTAAATAGTGTTTAATAAATGTATTTTACCGTAAGTTTTTAAATTCCGACCCTTCTTTCCATTTTGGAAAAGCACTTTCCTTACTTAGCTTATATCCTACTTCAAAAAGTAATTTTGCATCTTCGGTAACACCACTTAAATCCCACCAATCCTCGTATTCATCAGTAACCTTATGATAATTATTTGCCAACCAATCAGCTTCTTTTTTCAATGCCCATTCTTTACCATATTCTCTGCTATCACAATTTCCTCTTGCAAAGAGTGCAGGAACACCTGCTTTTGCAAAGGCAAAATGATCGGCACGAAAATACATACCTGTATGTGGGTTAGGATCGGGGAAAATATAACGATCGTACTTTTTAGCAACTTCTTCTACATAATCATCCAATTCTGATTGACCATAACCGGTTATCATTACATCCTTCATCTTTCCATAAGGCAGCATTAAATCGTTATTGATATCCGCTACTGTTTTATCCAAGTCGAAAATTGGATTTTGAACATAATAAGTAGCTCCAAGCAATCCTGATTCTTCTGCTGTAGGTGCAAAAAACATTATTGAACGCTCGGGCTTTTCTTTCAAAGCAACAAAAGCTTCGGCTATTTCTAACATCCAAGATAAAGAAGTTCCGTTATCTACGGCTCCATTGTAAATACTATCACCATCTACTTTTCGTCCAATACCAAAATGATCCCAATGAGCAGAATAGATAATTACTTCATCAGGTCGTTTTGATCCTCGAATAACTCCCAATACATTATGCGACTTATCAATTCTCCAGCTGTTTTTCATATTCATACTAAGCGAAAGATTCATCGGCATTGCTTTAAAACCCGGTTTAGCAGCTTCTTTCCAAAGATCGGTTGAAAAACCTGCTTGAGAAAAAAGTTCTTTAGCGGCATCTTGAGAAAGCCATCCTTGTACAGCACAACGATCGGCATAATTATTTTTATCTGCTAAAAATAAACGAGGAGCTTCGTTTCCATTACTAACCACACCCCAACCATAACCTGCCGGCTTGCTATCGTGAATAATAAAGCAGGCAGCAGCACCTTGACGCGCAGCTTCTTCGTATTTATATGTCCATCTACCATAATAAGTCATGGTATTACCTTTAAAGAAATCATTGTTCTCAGTACCAAAGCCGGGATCGTTTACCAAAACCACAACCGTTTTACCTTTTACATCTATACCTTCGTAATCATTCCAATTATATTCAGGAGCAACAATACCAAAGCCAACAAAAATAATTTTGGATTTATCTATTTTTATATTTTTTTGTGCCCTCATAGAAAAAGCAGAAAAATCTGTTAATAGCTTAAAGTCGAATGTTTTTCCATTTCCTGATATTTTAAGCTTATCATCAGGAGTATTTAAAATTTCCATCAGTGGAACTTCTTGAAAATAACTACCATTTACAGCAGGCTCTAAACCAATACGTCTATATTCCGACTCAAGATAGTTAGTCGCTATTATTTCTCCTTCGGTACAGGGTTTACGACCCATAAACTCATCAGACCCTAATATCTTACTATGATGAACAATATCTTCGGTAGTGATTGTAGCAAGCGCATTTTCCAAATCAGAAGAGGGAGAAGTGCAAGAAGAGAAGATTAAAATTAGACTAAAAAAAGACAATAAAATAACAGATTTCATAATAACGATTTTAAAGATTATTCAAATGTAGTGAAAGATTTAAAAATATTATATAATTACTTCTTCCATAATCCTTTTTCTATATAGAAAATTTAAGATTTCTTTTAAAGCCGCTTTAATTTCTATAGAGATTAGTATGATATAATAGCTTTTTATAAGAATTTGGGTTGATGTGTAAGCTCACGTTATGGAGCATTAAAAAAATCGTATCAAAATCGAATATTTTCGTATCATACCGTATCACGCTTGATAATAATTATTAGATTTGTAATATGATTGATAAAGTTTTCATATTCAAATTAGATTTAGATTGGAATCTACTTAGAATCGTCAGCAAAATAGATAGGTTTGATGCTTCTTGGTCAAGTATTGAAAAACGAGAAGGCCAAAGTTTAAAGCAATTGAAAAATATTGCAACTGTTAGGAGTGTTGGTGCATCAACAAGAATAGAAGGCTCAAAAATGAGCAATAAAGAAGTTAAAGCCTTGTTAGACAATCTTGAAATCACAAAAATAGAAGACAGAGACGCACAAGAAGTAGTTGGCTATTTTGAAGTTTTAGAATTAATATCAGAGAATTATAAAAAAATTGATATAACAGAAAGTAGTATTAAAAATTTACATAATCTGTTATTAAAACATAGCGATAAAGACCAGTGGCACAAAGGAAAGTATAAACAACATTCAAATGCTGTTGAAGCAACTTTGCCAGATGGAACAAAACAAATTATTTTTCAGACAACTAATGCGGGATTTGAGACAGAAGATGCGATGCGAGAATTAATAAACTGGTATAATAAAGATACAGAAATACATCCATTGGTTAAGTCTGCAATATTTTCTTATGAATTTGTAAGCATCCACCCTTTTCAAGACGGAAACGGACGATTGAGTAGATTATTGGCAACTTTACTACTATTAAAAAACGGTTATAATTGGATACAATATGTGAGCTTTGAACACGAAATTGAAAGTCGGAAAAGTGAATATTATCTAAAATTACGATATTGTCAATCTCAAAGACCAAACGAAGATATTACTGAATGGATTAACTACTTCTTTTCTACACTTTTGAATATTCAAGAGCAATTAATGAATAAATTAGAAGTTAAAGGAACAAAAGCAAAATTATCGCCAAAAGAAAAATCTATACTTACATTTATTGAAGGTAATCCGGGAAGTAAATCAGGTGAAATTGCAAATAAATTACATATTCCAAATCCGACTGTTAAAAGAATATTAACGAAACTATCAAATGAGAATTTGATTGAGAAATATGGAATTGGAGCAGGAACAAATTATTCGATAAAATAACGCTGCACAGCAAAGGCTATACGTAATGTGGCTTCATCGTAAATTGAAAGACTATGCATTAATGAAATTTAGTACTAAAATGAAAGTAAAGTGCTTCGAAAACCCGTACTACACACAGCCAAACCGTCAAACCCCGAAATAATCAGAGCCGCACCGCGCAATAAGCTCTAATTTTCAATAAATACGCTCGAGATAAAATGAAAAGAATAATTACAACAATAATACTTTTAGTTGTCTTAATAAGTTTTTCATCATGCAATAAAGATGACGAAACTACTGAGCCAACACCAACAGACATAGATTATAAATAAGAAATGCGAAATTTTGTACAAAGCATCAGTGTTTATGCAAAAGGGATTAATCCAAATTTTGCCATTATCCCACAAAACGGAACAGAGATTGTCAGCACAACAGGAGACAATACTGGTTTACCTAATGAGAATTATATCAATGCAATAGACGGAATTGGGCAGGAAAGTTTAAATTACGGTTATGATACTGACGACATAGCAACACCTAACGAAGAGAATGAATGGGTGAAAACTTTTTTAAACATGGCAAAGGATAACGGAACTGTAAAAATCATGGTTACAGATTATTGTTCAACTCAATCGAAAATGGACGACTCTTATTCTGTAAATAATGCAAACAATTACATATCATTTGCAGCCGACCATCGAGGATTAGACAACATACCAAATTATCCCACGCCAATTTACAACGAAAATTCTGATAATATTATAAATTTACTACAAGCAAAAAATTTCCTATACCTTATCAATCCTGATAATGAATATTCGACAAAGCAAGATTTTGTAAATGCAGTAAAAAATACAAATTACGATTATATAATAATGGACTTCTTTTTTAACGGAGAAGCATTTACGGCAACTCAAATTGAAGAATTGAAACAAAAAGCCAATGGTGGCAGTCGCTTATTGATTTGCTATATGAGTATAGGTGAAGCAGAAAATTATAGATATTATTGGCAACCAGATTGGAAAATAGGTACTCCGTCATTTATTGTAAAAGAAAATCCTAATTGGCAAGGTAATTATGTAGTAAAATATTGGGAACCTGAATGGCAAGCGATTATTTTAGGAAATGATAGTTCATATTTAAAAAAAATAATTGATGCAGAATTTGACGGTGTATATCTTGACATAATTGATGCATTTGAACAATTTGAAAATTAATAAAATCAATACTTATCAACAAGTGTATTTAGCTTATTATTAACGTGCTCGAATCATTTAAACCCGAGCTATTAATAGCTTTTTATAAGAATTTAGGGGTTAATGCGTAAACTTACGTTGTGGAGCGTGTGCATTTTAAACCTGAATTAAACAAAATATTATTATAACTTTGGGAGTATAGCATTAAGACATGATATCCTGAATATACTTTCTAATAAATTTATCCTGTTTTAAACGCTTAATAGTTGTTTAAAAACGTTTTACTCGTTGATTTTTAGTGTTTTACTCTATTTCAGGAAGTTTGTGTGATAGATAGGATATATGCGATGCATATATTAATTAGTTGTAGCCAATGTAAAAAACGAAACAGAACTAAATGAGCCGATTATCAAAAATATTAAATATCATATTTATCTTCACAGTTTTGACAAGTTGTAGCAGTCAAAATGAACATAATAAAGAATGGGATAGAATATTTGAGAAGTATAAAATTAATGGAACATTTGTTCTGAAAAAACTATAGAATAATCAATTGAATATTTATAACAAAGAACGTAGTGATAGTTCATATCTTCCAGCATCAACTTTCAAGATTTTAAATTCTATGATTGCATTGCAAACGTCTGTAATAAAAAGTGTAGATGACACTTTAAAGTGGGACGGAAAAGATAAAGGGTGGAAACCTTGGAATAAAGACCAAACAATGAAATCCGCAATGCCTATTTCTTGCGTTTGGTTTTATCAAGATTTAGCAAGAAGAATAGGAAAGAAAAAAATGCAGAACTGGGTAAATAAAGTAAGTTATGGGAATAGAAACATAGAAAGGGAAATTGACAATTTTTGGCTCGAAGGAGAATTAAGAATAACAGCAAATGAACAAATTTCGTTTATTGAAAAACTGATTAACAATGAATTACCGTTTGATAAACAAATTCAAGAGACAGTTAAAGAAATAATGGTAACTGATGAGAATAAATCTTATGCAATTCATTCAAAAACTGGTTGGACTAAAAATATTGGCTGGAATGTTGGTTATGTAGAAGCTAAAAACAATAAATGGATTTTTGCTATGAATATGGAAATCATCAATAAACAAGACGCTAAATACAGAAAAATAATAACTTATGAAATCCTTAAATCTGAAAAAATAATTGAATAAACACTGGCTACAATATATATAAGGCATTGGGCAATAAGTAGTTAAATTGAAAGATTATGAATATAAACAAACGATATAGTAAATTGAAAGTTAGGTGTTTCAAAAACCACCACAAAACCATATACTCAACCTTGGGTACAAGCTGGAGTAGAGACAAAATTTACAATTATTTATAAGTTTCTGTGAATATATTCACAGAATAACATAACTATTAGTGAATAGTTTCACGAAAAGTATTATCTTTACAAGAAAAATATGTATTTAAGATATTTAGAAAAAGAAATAGAAAAGAGAATTGGGTCAGGAAAAGCAATTGTTATAATTGGACCAAGACAGGTTGGTAAAACGACTTTAATTGAAACAATTCTTAAAAACAAAGATTATTTATTACTTGACGGTGATGATCCTAGAACAAGAACACTATTAACAGAGCCTAACACTGAGGAAATTCGCTCAATTCTTGGTAAATATAAATATGTTTTCATTGATGAAGCTCAAAGAATAAAAGGGATTGGACTTACAATGAAAATAATTACGGACAGATTTAAA
>Ga0164318_10003078_pt1 | contig 15718 bp, 11 predicted proteins | sample GuaBasSedimGuay9_FD_113734 | JGI IMG/M metagenome (GOLD analysis project Ga0164318, IMG submission 113734) | Subseafloor sediment microbial communities from Guaymas Basin, Gulf of California, Mexico - Guay9, Core 4571-4, 0-3 cm | ecosystem: Environmental > Aquatic > Marine > Hydrothermal vents...
CCGGCACACTGTCCTGTGGAGTTCGGACTTTCCTCGGGCTCTCACCCGCGGCAGCTCGCCTTTCTTCCGACGGAAGTATAACACAGAAAAGATGTGTTCTGTGTTCAGTTTTCAGTGTTCTGAAAGAATAGAGAAACGAAAGTCGCCAAGCAGAAACCCCTCCAAGCTAAAGATATTTGAAATTCGGAGAAGAAGAAGCAGAAACAGACACCAGACTCACCGAGACAAGATTGAGTGGAAGACAAGATTAAGCCCGAATGGGGAAAGACCGGGAAATGTCAACTCTCTGAGTTTTCCTACCCCTACCCCAACTCCTACTCCTACTTGCCGGAGAGGGAGAAGCGGAAGGGAAGAGATGGAGAGGGAGAAGAATTTAACACAAGGGCACCAAGACACAAAGGTAAGATAAGATTAAGATTCGGAAAAGAGTCGGAAGGAACAGGTAGTTACCAACTCATTGATTTTTTCTGTCGCCCACAGAAGAAGAATGGTGGCTGTTCCCCTCTTCTCTAAACCTTAGTTTTATCTTTTCTGAACTTTGTGCCTTCGTGCCTTCGTGTTAAATTCTCTTCTCTTACCTGCGGTCAGGTACGCGTGAAAGTACGCGAAAGACGGTGATTGGCTGGCTGCTCACTCCAGCCAGGAGAGATCTTCTTTGTCATTGGTCAGGAATCTGAGCAGCGAACTTCTTGTTTCAAAAGAATCGGCACAGTGCCGGTGCAATAGAATGATTTCATTGCCCACCCGAAGTTGAACGAGATTATCCCGGCCACTGAAAAAGAGAGCAATTTCATGGGGAAGAATAGTTTCTTTGCATATCGGGCATTCCCTTCCCTGATCATTTATTCCTGATTTACTCATCGAGACCTCCGCAAAATGATTTTTCGGATTCTTACCTTCACTGAGGATTATAGACTTCTTTGCACCCAAATACACAGAAAAATCACAACTCCCCCTTATTTGATACAATGAGACTCAGATTAATTGATAATTATCTTGCATTTTTTCAAAAGGAGACCATATTGTCTATGAAACGAAACGTATTCAGGAGGTAAATATGAATATAAACGATTTTACAATACAGGCACAGGAGGCAATTTCAGATGCAATTCAGATTGCCGAAGAAAAACAACACGCTGAAACCACTGAGTCTCACCTTCTCTATGCACTTTCGCAGAGAAAAGAAGGGGTTGTTGCCCCTATTCTCACCAAGAGCGGTGCCTTTGTTGATGTACTTGTAAGCAATCTGGCTTCTGTTCTTGACTCAAAACCCGCAGTATCAGGAGGAGACCGATCTCTGTCCTCAAATTTTACCCATATTCTCAGCATCGCCAGAAAGCTGTCTCGGGAAATGAAGGACAGTTATGTCAGTTCGGAACATATTCTTCTCGCCCTTCTGGAAAATCCGGGGGAATTGGCTGAGCTTCTCAATACCGCCCATGTCGAAAAAAAGGCTATTCTTTCCGCACTGAAAGATATTCGGGGTGGGAAAACAGTGGACAGCCCGACCGCCGAAGATAATTATCAATCAATTGAACGATTCTGCATTGATTATACCCGGCTTTCGGAACAGGGCAAACTGGACCCGGTTATCGGGCGTGATGATGAAATACGCAGGGTTCTTCAGGTGCTAACCCGTCGCACAAAAAACAATCCGGTTCTAATCGGTGAACCGGGCGTTGGAAAAACAGCCATTGTGGAAGGCATTGCCCAACGGATTGTGAATCAGGATGTACCGGAAAACCTGAAGGACAAAAAACTCGTGGCACTGGATCTGGCAGCCTTGATTGCCGGGGCCAAGTTCAGGGGTGAATTTGAGGAGCGCCTGAAAGCCGTGCTCAATGAAATTGAGAAAGCAGACGGGGATATCATTCTGTTCATCGACGAATTACACACTCTCGTGGGCGCAGGGGCCAGTGAGGGCTCTATGGATGCGTCCAACATGCTGAAACCCGCCCTTGCGAGGGGGCGGCTGCGGTGCATCGGTGCTACAACTCTGAACGAGTATCAGAAATATATTGAGAAAGACGCAGCGCTGGAGCGCCGTTTTCAGCAGGTTCTGGTCCTTGAACCCAATGTGGAAGACACGATTTCCATTCTGAGGGGTTTGAAAGAAAAGTATGAGCTTTTTCACGGTGTCAGAATCTCAGATGACGCGCTTGTAGCCGCCGCGACGTTATCCCACCGATATATTACAGACCGTTTCCTTCCGGATAAGGCAATTGATCTCGTAGATGAGGCCTGTGCAAGGCGAAAGATCGAAGTGGACAGCGTCCCTTCTGAACTGGACCAGTTACAGCGGCAGATTATGCAGCTTGAAATCGAAAAACAGGCGATGAAGAAAGAAAAGAATGAGGCAGCCAAGAAACGGCTTGCGGAACTTGAAGCACATCTTTCTTCCACAAGAGAACAGGAGCAGGCCCTGCTGGCACGCTGGCAAAATGAGAAGAGCAAGTTGCAGAATGTGCAGAATATCAAGAAAAAACTTGAGCAACTGGAGCATGAACTGGAAGAATCCACCCGTAATGGTGACCTGGAAAGGGCTGCCAAGATCCAATATGGCATGCTCCCGGAGACAAAAGCAAAATTGGCCGAGGCAAATGAGGCTTTAAACCAGATTCAATCCGGACAGAAGATGCTGAAAGAAGAAATTGATGATGATGATATTGCCGAAATTGTCTCCAAATGGACAGGAATTCCGGTGAGCAGAATGATGGAAAGTACTCGGGAACGCCTGTTAAAGATGGAAGAAGCGCTGAAACTTCGGGTTGTGGGGCAGGATAACGCTCTTTCTTTACTCAGCAATACCATTCGGCGTTCCCGGGCCGGACTCCAGGACCCGACCCGCCCCATCGGTTCTTTCATTTTCATGGGGCCCACCGGCGTAGGGAAAACAGAGCTGGCAAAGGCACTGGCAGAGTACCTCTTTGATACGGAACAGGCGCTGGTGAGAATGGATATGTCGGAATACATGGAAAAACACGCAGTTTCAAGGCTGATTGGGGCCCCTCCGGGATATGTAGGTTACGATGAAGGGGGCGCACTGACGGAAAAAATCCGCCGTCAGCCCTATTCTGTAATTCTCTTTGATGAGATTGAGAAGGCACATCCGGATGTCCTGAATATCCTTCTGCAGATTCTGGATGATGGCCGTCTCACCGATGGAAAAGGGAGAGTTGTGAATTTTCGAAATACGGTGCTGATTCTGACTTCAAATCTCGGCAGTGATATTATACTTCAGGCAAAGGATCCCACAGACAGTGAGACCCGGGCCGCCCTGGACAATATTCTCCACGCCACATTCAGGCCTGAGTTTCTCAACCGTGTGGATGAAATCGTTATTTTTAACCGCTTGAGCAGGGAAGTAATGACAGACATTGTAAACATTCAGCTCAGGTCTGTCCGACAGCGACTCCAGAACCAGGGGCTTGAACTGCACCTCGATGAGGCTGCTCACAAACTTCTGGCTGATCTGGGATATGATACGAGGTTCGGAGCAAGGCCGCTCAAACGGATTATCCAGAAACTGCTGTTGAATCCCCTCTCTAAGATGATTCTTGAGGGACGGTATTCGAAAGAAAAGAAAGTTTATGTATCGGCCGATTCAGAAAAACTGAAATTTACACAATAAAAAGGCGGGGGAAGTCTTCCCCCCGCCCTCTCTTTCCATGAATTCTTATTTTACTTTTTCATCCAGAAGAGTCCGGACCGCTTTTATAAAGGATTTCTGAGAATACATACCGGTAAACACACGCCGGATGATGCCCTTTCTGTCAATCAGCACAGAATGGGGCAACCCTGTAACCGCATAATCCTTAAATGCATCCTCATTCCCGACAAGTGCCATTGGGTAAGACGCCTTCTGAGATTTTACAAAGGTTGCAATCAATTCAGCTTCTTTTGCTGCTGTAATGTTCTGTTGCCGTGTTTTCCCGTCGGCATAATATCCATAGAGCCGGGTTACGCCGATCACGTCAAGGCCCTTATCCCTATTCTCAAGATACAGCTTGCTCAACACTGGAATTGCGGCTTTGCAGGGGCCACACCATGGCGCAAAAAAATCAAGGACAATCACTTTCCCTTTTTCCTTAAATACCACAGGAGCATTCCCATTGAAACCGCGAACGATATTCTGAAGATTCATGGCTGCTTTCCCAATCATAGCCATTGCCATTTCCATATTCTTTAACTCGTTCCGTGATCTACCTGAAAAAGTACTGTCTTTTACGGATTTTGCCAGTAATTTCATCGCCCTGGCATGACTACCATTGTCTTCATAATACGTAACCAGGGCGTTTATTGCATAAACCCGATAGACATCCTGCAATGTAACAACTCCAACAACTTCCTTGAGATAAGGGATAGCAGCACTCTCCTCCCCCTTCCTCAAAAGCGACATACCCCTTCCAAAGTTCACCATCCCATAAAACTGTCCCTGATGATTCAGCTTCTCAAGATATTTTGACGCCATGGTATCCTTTCCCAGGCCAAATAACGAGCGGGCACACATTGCGTTATACTTTTCAGGGTCTGCCGGGGCAGTGATAGTCTTCAAAATGTCCCATGCCGATGCAAGATTATCCACCGACATAAGAACTTCAGCCATTGTCATCTGTTCATCTTCAGCCAGTTTCCTGCCCTTGTATTTTGCCAGGAGATTTTTCAGCGCCTGCACCCGTTCAATACCGAGCTTATTCATTTCCGTGCGACTGCGAACCATTCTTCTCTTTTTCATGAATTGCTGTTGCAATGCCTGATAATCTTCATTTAAGCCGGCAAACACAAGGGAACCGGAAATCACAAGCAAAAAAAGTACAATCAATCTTTTCTTCATCTTTTCCTCCCATCTTTCACTTTCTACGCAAGTCTATAGGATTTTCATTCCCGGCTCAACAAAAAAAGACACTTCTTTCTTGACCAAACGCAATATCTTGTGGTATAAAAAAATTCCCTATACTACATCTATGAAGGAGAGGGTAATGAAGGTTTCACGATATTTTACTGAAAATATAAAATCTCCCACCGAGGGCATCCGGTTTACAAGCCGCAGTTCCCGCATGGTAAACCCGGACGGGACAGTGGTTTTTGAGGCATCAAATGTCATGGTACCGGAAGGCTGGTCTCAGGTCGCCACCGACATCATGGCCCAGAAATACTTTCGGAAAGCGGGGATTCCAAAAAAAATAAAACCGGTTCAGGAAGAAGGTATTCCGGAGTGGTTAAGACGCCACGAACCGGACGAGGAAGCATTGAGTCTACTTCCGGAAGACGAGCGCACTGAAGGAGAAACGGATGCCCGGCAGGTATTTCATCGTCTTGCCGGCACATGGGCCTACTGGGGTTTCAAATACGGCTATTTCGATACTGAAGAAGATGCCAGGTCTTTTTACGATGAAATGGTTTACATGCTCTGTCGCCAGATTGCAGCACCAAATTCCCCTCAATGGTTCAACACCGGTCTCCACTGGGCTTACGGTGTCAATGGGCCCTCACAGGGGCATTTTTACGTAGATCCCGACACGGAAGAACTGATGAGTTCCACCAGTTCTTACGAACGCCCTCAGCCACACGCATGTTTTATTCTATCCATTGCCGACACCCTTGTTAACGAAGGCGGCATCATGGATCTGTGGACGCGGGAAGCCCGGATTTTTAAATACGGCTCCGGGTCTGGAACAAATTTCTCCAACCTCAGGGGGAAAGGAGAACCCCTCTCCGGCGGCGGGCTCAGCTCAGGATTGATGAGCTTTCTGAAAATTGGCGACCGTGCGGCAGGTGCCATCAAATCCGGCGGTACCACGAGACGGGCGGCAAAAATGTGCATTCTCGACGCAGATCACCCCGACATTGAAGAGTTCGTAGATTGGAAAGTAAGGGAAGAAGAAAAAGTGGCTTCCATGGCCGCCGGTTCGAGGCAATGCAATATTCACTTGAATAAAATCCTCCAGGCTGCCCGAGGACAGGACGGAAAACCCGATGTAAATCCGGCTGAAAACCGTGTCCTTGCGAAAGCTCTCGGAGAAGCAAAACGCAGCGGCATTCCGGAAACCTACATTTTTCGTATTCTGCAACTTGCAAAGCAGGGAATAACGGAGATTGTTTTCCCTACCTTTGATACAAACTGGGAATCCGAGGCCTATAACACCGTTTCCGGCCAGAATTCCAACAACTCTGTACGGGTCACCGCAGAGTTCATGCAAAAAGTAGAAGCAAATGAAAACTGGGAGCTGAAATATCGTGTCAACGGAGAAACTGTAAAAACCGTAAAGGCCAGAGATTTGTTCGGTAAAATCAGCACCGCAGCATGGGCCTGCGCAGACCCCGGGTTACAGTTTGACAGCACCATCAACGAATGGCATACCTGTCCGGAATCCGGCCGCATCAATGCGTCCAATCCCTGTTCCGAATACATGTTTCTGGACAATACGGCCTGCAATCTCGCATCATTAAACCTTCTTAAATTCTATGACACAGAAACAGGCCAATTTGACATTCCCGCATTCAAACATGCGGTACGCCTGTGGACAATTGTGCTGGAAATATCTGTGCTGATGGCTCAATTTCCCAGCAGAGAAATTGCGGAACTCAGCTACCGCTTCCGTACACTGGGCCTTGGCTACGCAAATATCGGCAGTCTTCTGATGACAGCCGGAATTCCCTACGATTCAGATGAAGGCCGTGCAATTTCCAGTGCTGTAACTGCGTTAATGACAGGGACTTCTTACAAAACATCTGCGGAACTTTCGAAGGAAAAAGGCCCTTTTGCCGAGTATGAGAAAAATCAGGAACACATGCTTCGGGTTATCCGAAACCACCGCCGTGCCATTTACAACGCAGAGCACGAGCAGTATGAAGGCCTGACAGCCTTCCCATATCGATTTAATGAATCTCTCTGCCCTGCCTCTCTACTGAAAGCTGCCCGCGAATCCTGGGACAACGCCCTTGAGGCCGGGGAAAAATATGGATTTCGAAATGCGCAGGTTACCGTTCTCGCTCCAACCGGAACCATTGGATTATTGATGGATTGTGACACAACCGGGATTGAACCGGATTTTGCCCTGGTAAAATTCAAAAAACTGGCCGGGGGTGGATATTTCAAAATCATCAACCAGTCAATAGAACCCGCACTGCTGAAACTGGGATACAGTTCCTCAGAGGTCAGGCGAATTACGGAGTATTGTGTCGGGACCCAGTCCTTTGATACGGAAAACTGTCCTGTCAACCGGAAAAGCCTTATCGAAAAAGGATTTTCAGAAGAAACCGTATCCCGGCTGGAAAAGTCCATACCCCTTTTCTTTGACCTTGAGAGTGTATTTGAGTCTTGGAACATCGGAGAAGCAATCCTTGAAAAAGAGCTGGATATCCCAGAAGAAACCTATTCACAACCGGGGTTTTCCCTCCTCGTGGAACTGGGGTTTACAACAGAAGAAATTCAACTTTCCTCTGATATTATCTGTGGCAGAATGACAGTGGAAGGCGCCCCGGAACTTAAAGAAGAACACCTTCCTGTTTTTGATTGCGCCAACAAATGTGGACGGTATGGCGCCCGCTACATCGCACCGGAAGGGCACCTTAAAATGATGGCAGCCGCCCAGCCCTATATCTCCGGTGCGATATCCAAAACAGTTAATCTACCCAACTCCGCCTCAGTGAAAAACATCCAGGACATTTATCTTGAATCCTGGCGGCTGATGCTGAAAGCGGTGGCCCTCTACCGGGATGGGTCCAAGCTCAGCCAGCCCCTGTCTTCACTCACAGATACAGACATTGACCTGACTGCCCTCTCCAATGCAGACATCGCAGATACAGCGAGAAAGCTGACATCGGCATACATCCGAAAACGGGAAAGACTCCCCTACCGTCGGGCCGGATACACGCAGAAATCAAAAATTGGCGGACATTCCGTGTTTCTGAGAAGCGGTGAATACGAAGATGGCCGCCTCGGCGAAATCTTCATCGACATGCACCGGGAAGGCGCGGCTTTCCGTAGCCTGATGAACTGCTTCGCCATTGCCATCTCCCTCGGGCTTCAATACGGCGTACCCCTTGATGAGTATGTGGATGCTTTTGTATTCACCCGGTTTGAACCCAACGGCATGGTCGCAGGCAACCCTCACATCAAAATGACCACATCCGTCATCGACTACATTTTTAGAGAGCTTGCCATCACCTACTTAGACCGATTTGACCTGGCCCAGGTATTACCGGAGGACATTCGCCCCAGCACACTCCAGAAAAAAAACGAATTGAAGCCCAACGGAAACGGGAATGGAAACGGCCATGTCAGCCATCCCCACTCAGACAGAACCCACCTGCATTATCACAAGGATAAAGAAATGCACCGCACCGCGGAAATGGCCTCGGAAGATGAGGAAAAGGCAGAATTGATCCGCAAAGCCCGTCTTCGGGGCTATGAAGGAGACCCCTGTCCCGTCTGTGGTCAGTTCACAATGGTCCGAAACGGTGCCTGCCTCAAGTGCGTCTCCTGCGGAAACACCTCGGGATGCAGCTGAGGAAGAAGTAGAAAAGGTTGAGGTTAAGTTTGAAAATATTCAGATAAGGCAGGGAATCGGTTGACTCCCTGCCTTTTTCTCCCAAGACTATGTTTTCAACAAAATAAAGTGGGGGGAAGAACATCTCTAAATTGGTCAGTTATCAGTGAAGCAGGCGACGAAGCAGGGATGGGGAGATTTTGTTTGAAACGTGATGGCCGCAGACGGGACATTCATGGCATGTCTCACTCAAAACTTCACCGCATTCCGGACAATATGTTCCTGAAGCAAACTTTGAAACGATTGTAATCCCCACAAAAACGATCCCCGATCCTGTTAATACGCCTACAATCAGAAACAGGGGTATTGCTTCAAGAAAAGAAGATAAAACAATAATTGTTCCGCCCAGTAGAATTGAAAAAAAACCGAAAACTTTTGCGTCCGTCATGTTCACCTCCTTTGAATCCCAAAGACCTCGCTTATAGAAGCAACATGAATGCCAGATTTTCAGTGTTCCTGGTTAATCTTTTCTTCTTTATGTTCTTTATCTTACAATGTTTCAGGTAAATTCTATCAGGGAAAGCTTTGAGAAGGGCACAAAAGCGTTAAATAAAGTTTACACCGAGTTCCTTTCTGCTCTTTTAGCTGCTTACAAAGCAACTCTGAGAGCTCATCTCTAACAATTTCAGAACGCATCCAAAATCATGGATTAAAAAGAGAAAGGGACTCACCGCAGAGTTCGCTGAGGACACAGAGGGGGGATGAGGGAGAGGAAGAAAAATTTAACACGAAGGCACAAGGGCACAAGGTTCAGAATGTTATGGGGGAAATTGACGGTTTGTAAATCCGCACCGCCGACTGACGCTGACAGTACGAAACTTTCCTGAAAGCGCCCCTTATGAGCAAGCTCAATGGTACACTTCAGCTCAAGTTCCTATTTCAAAAACAAAATTTTTGAAACGCAGGTTCTCCTTGGCAGCTAAAGAATTGGCCTTTTTTCACCTTTTCCCGTTATCTTTTCCTATATTATGTAATTATTCTTTCTTTATCTTACCTTTGTGCCTTCGTGCCCTTGTGTTAAATTCTTCTCCCTCTCTGTCTCTTTCCTTCCGCTCCTCCCCCTCCGGCAAGTAGGAGTTGGGGTAGGGGTAGAAAAACTCAGAGAGTCGACATTTCCCGATCTTTCCCCATCCGGGTTCAACCTTGCCTTCCATTCAATCTTGTCTCGGTGAGTCTGGTGTCTGTTTCTGCTTCTTCCTCTCCGAATTTCAAATATTTTTGGCTAATTGTTTTTCTTTTGAATCAAACCGGACAAGAGCCGATAAACATCTTCCTGCTCAGGGAGATTCTGACGGAGCCATTCCGTTTCTGTTTTCACAGTTTCAGAATCCCCCCTCGCCGCCGGACCAGTGGTATTTTCAAGAACAGATCCAGCCTTACACCCCGCAATGTGGGGCAAAAGCAGCGATTCTGCCATTTCTGAAAATGGAAGTCTGAACTCCCTGCAGATTTTCTCGGCAGCTCCAATGGGGATATCCACTAAATTGCCCATTAGTACGCAGGCAATGTGATAGGGAATTTTGACCTCAGGCGGAATTTCCACCCACTTACCTTCCCAGGCCATTACCAGAGACTGCAATAGGTTCCGTAATCCGTCATCCCCCTCAAAAGTCCAGAGAATATCCCTCGGCATCTCTGTCAGCGGCTTGGAAAAGGAATACGCAGGATGAAGCGAAGCCACCTGGAAATCCTGGCGCACCCGAATCGTATCAGATCCCAAAAGGCCACTGGTATGGACAAGCCTTGCTCCCGGATTTAGTTTTGACTTTAGTTTTTCTGCTTCGGATTTCAGTGCTTTTTCAGGAACGCAAAACCAGATAACATCAGCCTGTTCCGGTTCATCTACAAGGTGTAAGTCAAGTTGTTTCAATCCATTAACTATGGTTGTTCCCAAACGGCCACGGCCACGGACAAAATGAAAATGTCTTCTGGTCAAATGCTGCGTTTTCATACAGCAAATACCTTTTCCGGTTGAATCCGACACCCCACGCTTCCCTTTGCCGTCACCCGGCACAGTGCCCGCATTATCCGAAAATAGTTATCAAACACCCTGATTTTCTGTCCCTCATCCAGAAATACATCCCTAAGTAACACACTCTTACCGGAAAAAAGCTCTCCCAGGGCCTCTGACCCAAGGGAAAATGCTTCCAATTCAGGCAATATCGACAGGTGTGGAATCGGCTTCACATTTTCGAGATCGCAGGCATCAGTTAGATGAAATGGGCCGATTTCTGTTCGACGCAAGGTTTTTACGGTTCCGCCCACACCGAGAATTTCTCCAAGATCCCGTGCAAGGGATCGAATATAGGTTCCGGTACCACATTCAACTTCCATTCTCACAAAAGGTAATTCGATCTCAATGGACCGAATCTCATGGACTATAACTTCAACTGACTTTGCTTCAATTTTTACGCTTCCCCGATTCACGTTGTACAGACGTTTCCCATTGACTCTCTTGGCCGAAATTGCCGGTGGCCTTTGCATTATTTTCCCTCTAAACCGGTCAAGGGCAGTCATAATTTCAGACTCTCTGACATTGGACACGTCCTTCTTGCTTTGTATGACACCGGTCACGTCATCTGTATCTGTGGTAATTCCCAATTGAAAGTCAGCGCGGTATGTTTTGGGGTAATTGTGGAACAGGTCCACAAGACGTGTAAACGGCCCGGATGCCACTATCAGTAATCCGGTTGCGAAAGGGTCCAGCGTTCCGGCGTGGCCTACCCTCCGGACACCAATGGCTTTTCTCACCTTTCGAACCACATCAAAAGATGTGATTCCTGCTGGTTTATCTATTAGATAAATTTGATTCTTCATTTTCTTCCTTAAGGTACCGGATGATTTCCGAAACCAGTTCTTCCGCTCTTCCCTTTTGGACAAAACCGGCAGCTGCCCGATGGCCACCGCCACCCAGTTTCATTGCCGTGTTGTTGACAGACCATTCCCCCTTGCTTCGAAGAGATACTTTGAAAACAGAGGGAGAAATCTCCATCATAAAAACACCGGCTTTCACACCGCTTATTCCCCTGGGATAGCTGGAAAAATTGTCTGTATCTGCCGGTGTACATTTATATTTCTTCAGTTCATTCAATCGGATTTTCCCAATTGCAATTTTTCCGGTTTCGTCGGTTTGAATTCCAGAAAGAAAATGACCCATCAGGCGAATCCGTTCCAGCTTGTTTTCCTGATAAACGGCTGCACATATTTTACCGGGGTCTGCACCATTCTCCACGAGGTATGCGGCTGAAGTGAGTGCTGTAGGCGAGGTATTTCCATATGAAAATCCGCCAGTATCCGTGTGAATTGCGACATACAATGAATCTGCTACTTCATCTTTAATTTCCAATGGGAAATAGGCACGCATAAAACATGTAGCCATCTCTCCGATACTGGACGCGCCGCTGTCCACGATGTTCAGTGAAGCATAGAAGGAATTGTCGGGGTGATGGTCCAGGTTGATTGTCTTTCCATAGTTGGAAAGGGCAATACCGGAACGCTCCACTGTTCCGCATTCCAGTAAGAAGAGTACCCGGCCTTCACAATCGTAGCTGTCACACACATGAACCTCATTCATCCCGGGGAGAAAAAGGTAATTTTCGGGAATGGGATCAACGGTAAGCAGAGTCACATCCCTCCCCCGTGAAGAAATCAATCTATAGAAGGCCCCCATTGTTCCCAGGCAGTCCCCATCTGCATTTTTGTGTCCAACAATCACAAAATCAGTTTGTTTCCTGAGAATTTCTGAAAGCAGACGGAACCCGGTTTCCATTTCAGTCATCCGCTTGTTCGTCACGGGCAGGCTGCCCATAACTCATCTCCAACATTTCATCATAAGCGAATCGCAGTTCAGGGACATAGCGGAGACGCAGATGCTGGCCGATTTCCTTCCTCAGGGTGCCTTTCAGTTCCTCCAGAAGTTCAGCAGTTTCCATCTCGCTCCCTTCCCCTCCAAGCCTTGTGTAATAGACAGTTGCGACTCTGAAATCCTTATTGAGCTCCACATGGGTTATGGTGACAAAGCCCAGCCTCGGGTCTTTTACCGACCGCAACAGTTTCATCGATATCGCATAGCGGATCTGATCCGCTATGCGATGTGCTGTTTTATCGTGTTTTTTCATGCCAGTTCTTCCCGTTTAATCCGGTTTATCAAAAGCCTGCCGTCTTCATCCAGCATCCTTTCGATATGGTCCAGCGTCTGGCCACAATATTTGGATGACGGCCCAAGTGTCACAAAACCCAGCAGCGTTTTTTGCCATTTGTCCTGGTAATCCAGTTCTGAAACCGCAACATTAAAGCGGTTCCTCACTCGGTCTTTTACACTCTTCAACACCATTCTTTTTTCTTTCAAGGACTGGCTTCCCGGTATCACCCCTGACGCCAGCATCTGCCAGACAGCCATCAGTCCAAAGTAGCGGCGGTCTCCTTCTTCACATAGATCTCGATCTCGTCGCCTTCCCGAATGTCTTTAAAATTTTCAAAGCCAATTCCACATTCAAAGCCCTGCTTTACTTCACTGGCATCGTCTTTGAATCGTTTCAATGAGCCAAGACGGCCTTCCTGAATCATGATGTTGTCTCGATACACCCGTGCCAGTCCTTTCCGGGTTACCACGCCATCGGTTACGTAACAGCCGGCAATGAAACCAATCTTAGGCACCTTGAACACCTGTCTCACTTGTGCATGTCCAATTACTTCTTCCGTCACATCCGGCTCCAGCATACCGAGCATTGCGGCACGGATTTCATTCGTCAATTCATAGATGATATTGTGAGTGCGTATTTCAATTCCTTCCTGCAGCGCCAGCGCCACTGTTTTCTTATCTGCCCGGACATGGAAGCCGAGGATAATTGCGTTGGAAGCAGCAGCGAGCAAAACATCATTTTCACTGATTGCACCGACGCCTTTGTGAATCACATTCAACTTTACTTTTCTTGTGGTCAACTTGTTCAGCATCGCCTCAATGGTCTCAACCGAGCCCTGAACATCACATTTAAGGATAATCGGCAGCTCTTTCACGCCTTCGTCTTCTACTCTTCTGAATAACTCGTCCAGACTCAGTTTCTTAGCAGGAGCACTCATGTTCAGTTCATCGTGGCGCCGTTTTTTGGCCTCTGCAATTTCACGGGCAATCGGCTCATCATGCACAACATAAAACTTGTCGCCTGCCATTGGCACATCATTGAATCCCAGGATTTCAACCGGGTCAGACGGACCAGCCGTTGTCAATTGTGTTCCATGCTCATTGAACATCGCCCTCACCTTCCCGATGGTGACTCCACAGGTAAAAATCTCCCCGACACGCAAGGTGCCATTCTGAACCAGCACCGTTGCCACCGGGCCTTTCCCCTTGTCAACTCGAGCTTCAATAATAGATCCCCTCGCGCTGGCATCCGGGTTTGCTTTCAAATCCAGCATCTCTGCAACAAGTGCGATATATTCTACCAGTTCGTCAATTCCCTTCCCCGTTTTTGCTGAAACTTCAACAGCAATCACATCACCGCCGTAATCTTCCACAACAAGGTCATGTTCAAGCAATTGCTGCTTAACTCTATCCGGGTTCGCTTCAGGTTTATCCACTTTATTCAGCGCCACAATGATGGCTACTCCAGCGGCCTGAGAATGATTGATAGCCTCAATTGTCTGCGGTTTCAGCCCCTCTTCCGCCGCCACAACCAGAATAACAATATCCGTAACATCCGCGCCTCTGGCCCGCATCAGGGTAAATGCTTCATGGCCCGGCGTATCCAGAAAAGTAACCCGCTTTCCATTTGCGTCGATCTGATAAGCACCAATATGCTGAGTAATACCTCCGGATTCACGGTCGGTAATATGGCTGGATCGAATCTTGTCGAGGAGAGACGTCTTTCCATGATCCACGTGCCCCATCAGGGTCACTACGGGAATTCGGGGCTTTAAAGAAGCAGGATCATCCGGTTTTTCCAGTTCTGCCAACATCTCATGCTCATGCTCAATAAACGCTACCACAAAACCGAATTCTTCCGCAATTTCCTCCACCAGCTCAGTATCCACGCCCTGGTTGGCTCCGGCATTGATTCCTCTCTTTCGAAGCTCTGCCATTACCTCTTTGGTTTTTCGATTCAGCCTGGATGCAAGCTGCCGGACAGTCAAATACCGGGATAATTCCAAGATTTCCTTCTCTTTTTCGCCCGTTTTCTTTGTAGTCTTTTTCTTTTTTTCTTTTACACTGTCACTTTCAGGTTCAACAGCCTTCTTATCTGTTCCAACTGTGCTTTCTCTTTCGATAACTGCCTTTTTTGTCTTAGACTTACTACCCGTATCCAGACTATCGGCTTTTGCTTCTTTTTCAGGTGTTGATTTCGGCTTCTTTTCAGTAGCTTTCTCCGTTTCCTTCTTATCTCCTGTTTTCCCTTTACCGGAAATTTCCTTCTTTTTCGCCGTTTCTGTTTTCTTTACAGAAGCTTTCTTTTTGTTCGGTTTGGGAACCAGCTTTTTCTTTACAACAGAAATCATTTCTTCTGTCAGAACGCTCATATGAGATTTTACATCAAATCCTTTTTCCTGAAGGAAAGACACTATTTCCCTGCTGGTAAGTGTCAACTCCTTCGCCAGCTCATGAACCCGTGTCCCAGACATTATTTCGCCTCCCCTTCCAGAAACTTCTGTGCTTTCATGAGTAGTTTTTCAGCGGACTTATGGCCAAATCCGGAAACATCACTCAATTCCTCCACAGTGGAATTTGCAATTGTCTCAACTGAGGTATAACCGGAAGCAGCCAATTTTGCCTCGGTTTTTACCCCGACCCCCGGCATATCACTGACAGGGGTTCCATCCGCAGGATCCCGTTCCGGCTCTGCAAGGTCTCCTGCATGACCGCCCATCTGGGCCATAATTTCTATTTTTTTATCTGCTTCTTTCTTCACATCTATCGTCCAACCCACAAGCTTACTGGCCAGTCGCACATTCTGGCCGTGGGTCCCGATCGCAAGACTGTACTGCTCGTCGGAAACGATTGCTTCCAGCCGCTTTTCATCCCGGTCTACAATAGTCATTCTCTGAACCTTTGCCGGGCTCATCGCGTTTGCTCCGAAATGTTCGATATCATCTTCGTACTTGATAACGTCAATCTTTTCACCTCTCAGTTCCTTCAAAACAGCTTTAATCCTGGATCCTGCCACCCCGACGCA